>JACCDT010189355.1_pt1 | contig 103809 bp, 83 predicted proteins | sample 7446291 | NCBI WGS metagenome assembly JACCDT01 (sample SAMN15323446, study PRJNA562643) | freshwater metagenome | isolation source: river surface water | place: USA:Blue River Watershed | collected 2017-08-17 | reverse complement strand
GTGGGGGTGGCGGTAGGGGCAGGGGCATCCGCCTCACCCACATGTTGAAAGAGTTTCACACTGAAACTCGACTCAATCTCACCTTTTTCAACCGCTCCCTGTAAAAAGGCGTGCAAGCCCTCCACGACAGTTGCAACGGCGACCCCATCTCCACCATAGGTGGCTTCTTTGTCCCCTTCGGGAGTAGCCTTATTCAGGCCCACAAACGTCCATCCTGGAAAGGTAGGGAAGGCGGGCGAATGTCGCCCTCGTTTCCTGTAGTAAGCAATCACTTGATAGGGTTGGGCCATCGCTGGGTTCTAGTTCGCAGGAAGATTCTTCCAGCGCTTGGCTGGGCGCGGCGGCGGCGCAGCGCGCCCGATTGAAGGTGCAAAATTGCTCCGCCGACTGCAAAGGGGAGATGGGTAGCAAACCGAGCAAGCCTATGCCCTGGACAGTCGCACCAAGCAATGCAGCAAGAATACGCGAGGGTCAAAAACTGTTAACCGCCGTGTGGGGAGAAGTGGCCGAGCGCGTGGTGAAAGAGGCCGCACGGGTCTACTGCCTTTCACCGGAACAGGCGGTGGCTCTGCGAGCGGCCTTCGTGACACGCGTGCAGTATGTTGTAGAGGGGGTCTAGAGGCTCTCAGCCAAAATAGAGTTTCACACGCTCTTTAATGTGGGAGCGGCAATAGGGGCACGACGAGCCTTGGCGACGCACACAGGGTCCGCAAAAGGTGTGGCCACAGGGCGTCAAGCAATAGCCCACTTTTTCAGTCAGGCAGATGCTGCACGTGGGTTCACGGTCATGTGTATCGACCATGCGCACCATGAGAAAAAGTTCACGGAGCACGGCAAATCGGCGATAGGCGGCGATGAGGGCCTTGTATTCCGCTTCAAAGGCGTGGCGCTCGTAGACAGAGGCGAGATAGGCCTCCGTGGCTTCCATCAGCGGCTCCCAGCGCTCCGTCGGCTCAATGTCGAACAAGTGGGCCAACTTTCCTTGCACGCGGTCGAGATGTTCGAGTTTATTGAAGAGAGCTTCTTGTGTCGTGGCGACAGCATCGCCTGCGGCGCGGTATTCTTCAAAGAGGAGGCGCGTCTGGGCCGCGTAGGCCTGCACGCCGTTGCTTCGGTCATCCTCGCGAAGGGTCGTGAGCGCCGCCCCAATATCGCCCAACACATCCTCTCCAGATGCGTCGAGCACAAAGTCGCGGACACTGGGGTGAGACTGCGGCGAGGCGACCACGGCAGGGTTGGTGAAGCGGCGCAAGAGAATCTCTCCTGGGCCGAGGACGGAATGAGTAGGAACGGAGGAGCCAAGCCAGCCGAGGAGGGAATCGTGTTTGCGCGTGAGGAACTCGCGCAGCCGCTTTTTCCAGCCACCGAGACCGAGTTGCAGTTGCACATCAGTTTTTCCACGGATTTCGGCGGTGTGTTTGGAGAGCATGGCCTGCACGGCGGTTGTGTAGGGGGTCGAAAGAGAGTGGCCACCGATGTCAAACATGGCGGACGTGGGACGGGACTCTTCGGCGTCGCCGAAGCTGGCGGGGGCAAACTCGGAGCCGCCGAGGGCATGGAACGAGGCAGACATTCCACTGAGGTTGGGACTATACGACATCCTTTGCTAAAGGATGTTGTATTGTCGTTTGCAGATGCAGCGCATCCCTTTTTAAATGGCGTCAATGTCCAGCACATCCTCGTCTCCCCCACCGTTCGTCGCATGCGTGGCCTCCATCTGGCGACCTCCTCGGGAGCGCTGAATACGATTCCCGCCCGCAGCGGCTGCATCCTCTTCGGAGTCCTCTTCTTCTTCACTTTCGCTGCCACTTCCTCTATCGAATTCGAAGCCACAATCATCGGCATCCTTGATTTTCGCGTCGTTCGTCTTATCCACCCCTACCTCAGTCAAGGTCATCCCGTCCATCGTTTCCAGCTTCATAAAGAGCTTCTCATTCACGCCTTTTTCACGGCGGAGTTTGGACAGATGCTCTAAAGGATATTTGGCCAGCACATCTCCGCGATTGTAATCGCTGGAATCCTTGTTGACAAGTTCGCGCTGACTAATCAACACCACATCTCCAGGCTCAATCCATTCGCGCCCTTTCATGCGTCCGCAAATGTGGCAAATGCGCAGGCGATTGTCGTTGCAGTAACAGAGGACATTGCGGTCTCCTAAGAGACGGACGACACGGGCAACTTGTTGGTCGGCTGTGCGGTCAATATAGATAGGTTCGATGGGCCCAGAGACCTTCTTCTTTTTCTTGTATCCTTTTCCTCCTTTTGCGTTGGGTGGCATCGTTGCGGCGGTCTTCCTACTCTAAAAAGGGAGAGGAAGGTTTAGACCTTGGCGTAGGGCGTTAGCTGCGGTAATGGACTTCGAATAACTGTTGTTGACGACGGGAGTCTCTTGTTTGGGCTTCTCCTCGCCTTGATAGTTCCTGTATTTCCTCTCGACTAGAATCTGTTTGACTTCGGCCTTCTCCACACAACGATTCTTATGAAACTGTTCAATCGTGAGTGGGCTGTTGTTTCCGCAAATGAGAACCATCTCGACTCTACAGGGGGTGTTGAGAAAAAGGTTTATGCTGTGCCGATTCAATTGTGGAGTCTAGACCGATGTCTCGGCAGGGGCCTCAGGATTTGCATCGGATGATTCGTAGAAGGAGTCGACACTTTCGGTCTGGGGAACACCCTCTTCATTGAATGTGGTCACGAGTGCCTCAGGATACGCGCGCGCAGTGTTGAGCATTCCACCACGCTGCTTGCGGCTGCCGCGGCTGCGTTTGGGGCCCCTGCGCAAGAGGTGTTTGCGGCTTTTTCGGCGAAGGCGAAGCGTGCTGCGACGGCGAGCCATAGTCTTAAAAAGAGGGGGGATTATTTCTTGGAGGGGGCAGCAGGGGCAGCAGCGGCCCCTGCCTCCGCCCCCGCCACGAAGACAATCCGCTGTCCTTTGGCATCCGCAAGTTTCTGGAGCCGCTTCTTGTTCTCTGCCAACTCCTTCTTTTCTGTGCGCCCCTTCTCCTGACAAATCATCGGCTTCCCTCCTGCCGCGAGGACCGCTGCCCGCAGCGCCTCGTCTGTCTCTGGAATCTCCAGAATGGCAGGAGGCAGCGGTGCTGCCGCTCCAACCAGCGGAGGCAGGGGCGTGCACGTAGTAATCCCATACTGCTCAAGAAGGCCGGCAGGAATCATCTGTTCCACAAACTGGGGCTCCCGAAAACTCCGTGTGATGCGGTCGGGGCAGGTGGCAGGCGAGTGTCCATAGGACGCACACATTCCACAATAACTCCCTTTCAAGAGGGGGCATGCATCGGGTGCATGACGGCGCACGAGGCGCCCGAGCACGGGCCGGCAGGCCGTGCAGCAGGCAACAGCGGCAGCAGCCATTTGTTTCTGGTGTCCTAAATAGGAAGGTAAGCACCACCATGAGCGCCGAGGACGTGCAATTTTTATTCATGATGCGCGAACAAATCAAGCTTTATCATTGGCAGACGCACTCGTATGCCCGTCACAAGGCGACGGATGAGCTGCTCGATTCCCTCGACAAACTGATTGACGAATACGTGGAGGTCTACATGGGGAAATACGGTCGGCCACGCGTGAATGCCAAGACGGGGACGATTCGGATTACCAATATGAACGAAAAAGGGGCAGCGCGCTTCCTGCGCGTGTGCACCGAGCATCTGCAAGGGGCTTTCGTGCGCCGCTTGAAGGAGTCCGACACGGACCTCATCAATCTGCGCGATGAAATCTTGGCGCACCTCCACAGGGTGATGTATCTCTTTTCGCTAAACTGAAAAGGGGGGAAAATTGAGTGCGTGTCATACCGCATGCTGTGGTAGAGTAAAGATGCCAATCCACCCCCCCTCTGAAGAGGAGCTGAAACGGGAGGCGCAGCGGGTCGAGCGCCAGGCCCAGCGCCAGTTTGAGCGAGAGATGCGGCAGATTGACCGTGAGCGGGCCTTTCGCGAGAAGATTTACGCACATCATCGCGAGGCGGAACGTCGACGGAACCGGCGCATCAATGCGATTCGCAACGAATACTGTTATAACCGCTCGAGAGGCCTGTGTTCCTTTAAGAACAGTCACTATCTGAACCCGACGGAGCTGTTGGCCTATGCGATAGAAGAGGAGCGCAAGCAGTCGCAAAAGAAGGCTGACGAGCACAGGGCGGAAAACGAGGCGCGTGAGGCGGAGTGTCTGAAGAGGGAGGAGGAGCGGGAACGCGAGCGGGAGGAGCGCGAGCGTCAACGAATGAATGAGCGATGGCGACGCATGGGAAGCAGCCTGCGCATCTATTAGGCCACCGAGAGTTGCAGACCAGGCGTGAATCCGTAGATTCCCGCCTGAGCGTCCCTTCTGCCGTCTATGCGACAGAAAGTTGCAGACCAGGCGTGAATCCGTAGCTTCCCGCCTGACCTGCTGTCATTTCGATGGCATATTTCGCAGGGAATCGAGATCCGTATGTGGGGCAGTTGGCAGCAGTCGGGTCACTTGGACACGGCTGTGCCCCCTCTGTGATGTGCACCACTCGAAGGTCGGCATCAAGCCAGACGATATCGAGGGGAAAGCGCATGTCCGGCATCCACATTCCTTGCACGGCGGCCGTGTCAAAGAGAAAGAGCATTCCGTGGCCCGGTGGGAGGGCCTCACGGCCTGAGAGGCCTTGAGCGCGTGCCTGTGGTGTGACTGCACATTTCACGATAAAGAGTTTGGGTGTAGCGCCGAGGCGCAGAGCATATGTGTCACCGTCGCGGGCAGGCATTTCTCCTGTGGAGAGAGAAGATGTCGGGCCTGCAACTAACGACGTTTGACCTCAGTGGATTCTTCTGTGTGCCCCAGTCCGTCCGAGTCGAATATCAAATGTACTGGAACACGTTTGAGCGAATCCAGGGGTTCAACATCAACGTCAGCACCCTGCGCAATGCAGGAGACAAGACCCTCAGCTACTATCAGTTTTTGAATGGAGAGGAGCGAGCGGCCTTTGCGAATGGACAGTCGCTCTACGTGCGGCGCTATCCGAACTCGAACTGGAACTCTGTTCCGCCGAACTAGCCACCCGATTCGTCTGATACTCAAATAGAGAACCGCGATGCCAGATCAACTCCAGAACTGCCAAACGACTGTCCCTACTGTCTTTGTATTCGACTCCCCCACTGTGCAAACGGCCGCCAACACTGTCTATGTGCAGACACAGGCCTTCAATGCCCTGCCGGCAAATGCGAACCGCGGCATCAAGTATCAATTCAAGACGGATTTTGAGCGGATGCAGTATTTGATGGGGCTGTATGGACGAACGTCACAAGGGCTGCGCTGAGCTCGGCGCGAACTAGTCTAAAGACCGCCGCACCTCTACGAAAAAGGTGGAAGAAGAGATGGAGGACGGTGAGGTGGGAACTGAAGAGGGGGTGCTTATTATGCCACACAATCCCTATAAAGTGAAGGTGCCCCAGGAGAAGCGTGTGGGAATTCTGCAGGACCTTGTGTTTGCGTATCAAGCCAAGTTCGGGGACCAGTGGTCTGCGAACCTGACCAAAAATCTTACCCCATCGCCAATCAAGGGGATTGCGGAGAAACATAATGTCTCGGTGAATGTTGTGCGGTCACTGAAACATACATTATGGCAGCTGGGGAGGATATTGGGCGCAGCGGAGGTTATCGAGGTCGAGTAGCCGCCAAAGCCGTTTGACGCATCGCATGAATCATATCGCCGAAATAGGCGAGGACATTGGCGTCGACGCGGAGAATACGGGCTTTGCGCGGGGCGTAGTCAAGAATCTGGTCAGGGCTGATGGAAGGAGGTTCTGTGCTTGGGGGCGTAGCTGCAGTAGGAGGGCTCAGTGGCTGCATCTCTCTAGAGGGGGCCGCGGAGCTAGGCGCGGGCACGGGCACGAGGGGCGGCGGCGGCGCGGTAGGCAGCGAGGCTGCTGGAGAGGAGGAGTTCCCAATCGGAACGGAGGCCAGTGGCCTGGGTTCCGAGTTGGATACGTGTGTCGGGAGTGGGGGGTGTGGAGCCTTCGTAGTAGTAGAGGGCGCCTTCCGTGTCTTTCCAGTAGGGAATGCCATCAAGGATGATACGAGTGTAGGCTGCAGGTTGCGGGGGCATCAGAGGTGTCTACTGGAGGCTGGAATGCGCAGGGCACTCAATTTTTAGGGGATGCGAGCTTAATGCCGGCGAGTCCCTTTGCGGCCCTTGCGGGTACCTTTGCGTCCACGGCGTGTGCGACGTGCACCACCCTTTTTCGCTGCCTTTTGGCGTTGCGCAGGGGCAGCTGCTTCAGGCAAGAAATCCCTGAGCGCGCGACGGGCACGAGTGGCCAGCTTTGTCTCGTCAGTCATGAGGGTAGGGTCTGACTTTGCCGCCGCCGCAACTGCTGATGTAAACTTCGGATAGCCTTCTGCCTGTGCTTCCGCCCGCTTGCCTTCAGGAACCATCTTGATATGGTCGGCAAAGACCTTCTCGGGCAAGGAGACTCCAGATGCTGCAGCAGCTGCAGTAGCCTTCGCACCCTTTGCCGCACGATATGTAGGGTTTGCCAACGCTTCGCGTTCTGTCAGGAAGGGTCCTCCAAGTTTTCCAAGGGGGTCAATCGGGTGAACCCAATCCGTTCCATCATACATGAGAATCAACTCAATATTTTCAGGGTCTGCAGGATTATATACGACATATCCTTTCTTAGGCTCATCGAGGAATTTAGTAAGTTTCTCATACTCCCCCCGCTTTTTCTCTAACTCCTTTTTATTCTCCTCCCGTTCCTTTTTCTCAGCCTCCCGCCGCTTCTTTTTCTCATCCTCCGTTTCATTTTTCTCAGCCTCTCGCTCCTTCATAAACTGAACTAGCCAGTACTTTCCATAGAGGTCTTTATAGTCATCGCGAAAGCGTTTGCTCTTCAGAAGCTTCATAGGGTCGGCGTAGGGACCGCCATAGTCCCCATCCGCATTCCACACATTTGTTTGCTTGCGTTTCCCATTGGCGCTCTTAACCACCCATCCGAGGGTTTCATTGTATTCGGGACTCGGGCTATGAGAACGGGGACGCCCGCGGGAACGGGAACGGGAACGGGGGCGGGCAGCAAATGCGTCAGGCGCGAAGGGTTTACCAGTTCCCCAATCGATTCCCTCCATTTCCTTTACAAGACCTTTCAAACCTGGATGTGCCATGTTGTTTCTACTAGAAAGGGAGATTACGCGCGCCTGCGGCGCTGGGTTTGGCGGCGGCCGCCGGCTCGACGAGTCTGACGGGAGCCACCGCCTAAATCCAAGTCCGCTGCCCTTACAGCAGCGGCGGCAGGAGACCCAGAACGGCTCCTAGCACGGGCAGGGGCAGCGGCGGCAGCAGCGTTTCCTAACCTTAGACCTCCAGCGGGGGCGCCGACGGCGGCGGCAGCAGGAAGTACACCAGCCTGTGCACCCTGTGCAACCTGATTTGCTATCATCAACATAAGCATTTGTTGTGTTTGTGCAAGTTGTTGTTGCACCGACGGTTGATTTGTAAGTGCAGCTACAGCTGGAGGCGCACTTTCTCTAATATTAGCAAGTAGCCTATGCGCTTGCCTTTGCGATACCCTTTCCACATCTTCTAGTGTGAGACCCGTGCCTGCGCTTGATACTTGATTCAAAGAACGCATAAGGTGTGACCAAATCACAACGACGGGTAAACCAGTATATGAGAAGCACACTAAAAACTCCCAGAATGCGCGTTGAAATTGGTCCGATTGAGAAACATGAACTGATTCTAAGAGAGAGGGTATATCTGCTTCAGGAATCATACGAATCTTTTGTTTTCCTGCAAATAAATTAACCATAAGTTTCGCCATTGCTTTTACATCTCTAGGCTTCATATTTAGTTTTGTCATATCAGTCATCATATTTAATAACTGTTGATTATGTTCAGGCGTAAGATCCAAGCCCCTGCGTTCCGCTTCATCAGTAACTGCCTTAATAAGGTCCATATCATTATCGAAATCTATATCTTGTGCTAGGTTCGCAAGCTGAGCGTCTAACTCCTCTTTTTGTGCCAGAAGATTATTTAATCTTTTCCGATATAACCCGTTCATTAATGAATCGCGAATGTATCGTACGATTGCAGTACGCAGCTTGGGTGGAAGGTCTTTCACTACATCTAATGCCTCTACAGATGCAATAATACCATCTATTTTTTCCTTAATAGCAGGTATAGCACCCGAAGTCATTGATGTTTCACTTATAGGCAGTTCCGCAACGTCGAATGCAACATCCTCTAACTTGCGCTTCACTGCCTCAGAAATAGCCTTTCCTACTTCTGCAGGCTCAAGAAACTCTAAAAAGGGGAGTGCCATTGGAAACTGTGCCTGTCTTATTAATGTGGCATTAAGATTCGCTTGTTCAGTAGCATAGCTAGCATTCAAGGCACGTGCAGCCATTTCATCATTATATGCAGCATTGTATCTTCCTTTTTGTTTAGTCACATTCTCCTGAGTGCCTGTCCAGAATATCATAACAGTCTGACCTACTGATTTTTCTGTAGCTTGAACGCCTGTAAGTTGTAATGCTGTCTCAGCCTCTTTTTCTTCTATCAAATGCTTCTGCCTTTCTCGTATCGTAGGAAGTTCAGCTAAACGTGCCGCAGCCTTTGCAGGCTGAGTTGCAATCCCCTTAAAAGGTTGTAGACGTACTTCTACTAGCTGACCATCTTCATTGCGTTCTGAATATACAACCGTAATATTCTCATGTTTTTCAGCATACTGTGAATATACAGAACGTTCCTCCTGTATTTTATTCTGAGCCGCAGTAATTGCAGCGAGTTGACTCCTTATACGCGTACCCGCAGACATCTCCGCTTTTATTAACAAAGGCCTTGCTGCGTCTGGAATATTTGAAAAGCTTGTCATCCAGTCACTTAATGCGCCCTGGGCGGAAGAAGCTAGATTCATAGCTGTTCCCACGACAGGAACTGCATGAAGTGCTCCCGTAGCCACATGAACAAGTGCTTTACCCGCTGCAAAGCCTAATCCATGAGAACTAACAGCTACTGCAGATTTGGTTTCATACTCTTTTACTGCACCCAGGCCAGAATATCCGAGAGATATAAGTAGTAATAAACTGCCTATAAAGTTTACTATAAGGCGCGCTCCTCCATGCTGTGACCCATTCATAATGCGTGCTGGAGGTACAATGTTAAAAAGCCCTTTTGCTTTTCCTTTGTATTTGCGCTGAAGGGACTTAATAAGGCGACGAATCAATGGTATATTCCCAGTCATTTCTTTATGCATCGCACTGTATGCATTTAAAAGTTTGGATGGCTTAATAAGTCCCTCAATCGTTGTAGCACGTGTATCGACTTCGAGGCCAAGGGCTTCGATAAATCCAATGTAATAGGGGTTGTGCTTAACAAACTGAATAGCATCTTTATCTGTTGTGAAGTGCGCGAGTATACCAGTCAAGGTCATCGAGGCCCGAAGTTCCAGTTTACCCACCGCATGGCGGGAGCGTCGTGTAGACGTACGCAGTGACATTCTACTTGTATCCTCTAAAAAAGGGTAAAAGTAGTGTGCAGTATTGCATGATTCCTCTAGAACGCTGCATCGAGGCCGAATTGCATGTCCTCGCGCTTCTTACCCACTGCAGCTTTTGCGTATGTGGAGACCCGCTTCTCGAAGAAGTTGTCCTTGTTCTCGAGTGAGATGCGCTCCATGAAATCGAAGGGGTTCGTCGCGCGGTAAATCTTCGGGTAGCCGAGCTGGAGACAGAGGCGGTCCGCCACGAATTCAATGTACTGCTTCATGAGCTCCGCGTTCATACCGATGAGCTCACATGGCAGCGCCTTCGTGATGAAATGCTTCTCAATCTTCACGGCCTCGCGAATGACCTTGTGCGCCTTCTCCTTCGGGAGCTTGTTGAGGATTTTACTGTAGAGGAGGCAGGCGAAATCGGTATGAAGACCCTCATCGCGTGCAATGAACTCATTGGAGAGAGTGAGGCCGGGCATGACCCCACGCTGCTTGAGCCAGAAGATGGCGCAGAAGGCTCCGCTGAAGAAGATACCCTCGACAGCTGCAAAGGCGAGGAGACGCGTGGGGAAATCGGCCTCGGCGGAGTCAATCCACTGGAGCGCCCACTCGGCCTTCTTCTTCACTGCGGGGATGGTTTCGATTGCATGAAGGATGTCCGCCTTCTCTTTCGGGTCATTGATATACGTGTCGATGAGGAGGCTGTACGTTTCGCTGTGGACTGCTTCCAGCAGATTCTGGCAGGCGTAGAAGAACCGCGCTTCGGGCCACTGGACTTCGCGGGAGAAACGGGTGGCGAGATTCTCCATGACAATGCCGTCGCTGCCCGCGAAGAATCCGAGAATGTGCTTAATGAAGTGGCGCTCATTGTCATTCAGCTTCTCCCAGTCCTTCATATCGCGGCTAAGGTCAATCTCCTCTGGAGTCCAGAAGACAGCCATGTGCTGCTTGTATTTCGCCCAGAGGTCATGATGCTTAAGAGGGAAGATGACGAAGCGGTCGTCATTGTCTGTGAGGAGGGGCTCAGGAGTCACGAATGTGACTCCACTGCCGACTGACTTCGGCTTTGCTGAAGCAGGAGGCTCAGGGACGGTGATGGAGACGGATGGCTGTGCCTTGCCGCGTGAAACGGCGCGCGTGGGGGCTGCTGCGCCCGTGCCTCCTGTCGTCGGCAGCGTGGTGCCGAGTGGCACCCCTGAAACATCAAGCGTAAGGGCTGGAAGCTCCGCGGCTGCAGCGGCGGCTGCCACTGCCACAAAGCTAGGAGAACCGCCAGCGGCGGCCGCCGTGCTTGATTTACGACGAGGCTTAAGAGGGGGTGTGGTGGCCGGCGCTGCCGGCGCCTTGCGTCCCGCCTTTGGAGTCGTGCCGCGGGAGCTTGACGCTGGGGTGGCGGCCCCTACGACGGGGGCGGCATCATCTGCAATCTGGGTGGCTGACATGATACTTTTCACGTCATCCATCCGGGCGGGGGGAACTGTAGTGTTAGCAGAGAAAGAAGTGGGCATGGGATTTCCTCGCAGGGGCGTCAAATCTAGTAGATACTGAACGCAAATGTATCGAGCGCATATGCAATTTTAGCGCAGGGCTGTTTCATACAAATCCAGACCCTCCAGTAGATAGACGACGCATATGGCCGCCGCCGCTGCTGCTGGACATGATGACGATACGCCCACTCCTTATATTGTAATGGGCCACGGGGTAGAGGATATAGGTAAAAATGCCAACGAGGGCAGCAACTTTGGCTCCAGCCGCTTTCGTCTTCCAAAAGGCATTACGGTTGTGACACTCGCTCTTTGCGGCAACTCGACAATGGAAGAGGAGGTATGCCCCTTTTTAAACCTCTTTACAGAGGATGGTGTAAAAAAGATGCTCAGTGACCCGGTCAATCATATACCTGAGCTGGAAGCGCATATCGATGGTAAATCGATTCATGTATACACAGAAGGAGACTTCTTTCCCGCACTTGCTGTATCCTATTTTGCCAGATTTCCTGATATGATTTACAAATCTGGTGTCTATCCGTATCCAATTAACGAGAGGCAGCTTATTCCGAAGGCAAAACAAGCCGATAGGGCAGAATGTAAGAGGTTTGCGCTTGGTGTAACCACAGCCCTTTCGGATAAAGTTGATATCGATGTGGTAGAAGACCTATATAAGCAATCTGTATATCCTCCGCTACCTGAACTAGACCCAGCCAAGCCGATTACATATAAGACCTTAAAGAATCGCCTGACACTTGAGTTTAAAGATGTATTTGACGCACTACCGAAGCCAGCTGTTTATTACTATGTGATTTGTCGAGCCCCTTATACACGCTCTGAAGGGACCTACAGTAAAACAGTATTCGGGAAAGACCCACGCCGCATGGTTGAATCTATGCCAAATCCGTTTGATGTAAAAGACATAAAACGCCTTCTGAAACTGGATGAAGCATATATGAAAGAACAGGCTAAAAAAGTAGATGATGGAGATGAAGATGCAAAAGATTTAAATGGTCTAGACTTTGTGATACACATGAAAGAACATCCTGAAGATGCCCCAAAGAGTCTGCATGAGTTATTTGAGGCTATCAAACCAGTGCCTACGCGAAATACCCTCGAAGAGTTTCGTCAGGTGCGGGATGGTGTAAATGCTCTAAAGCGATATGATGTCGATTTGATTAAACATGAAGGCTTACAAGCTGAATTTAAATCGTTCCTGAGAAACTTCTCACAATGGCAATACGATGATCCAAGTTCGTATATCAATCGGCTGGAAAGGAGGCGACGAGGCTCACTTACCCAGCAGCAGAAGTATAAGAAGCGGGCAGCAGCGGCAGCCGACGCGGCGGGAGGACACGAAGGGGGCGCGCGCCGCCGCCGACATACTCGAAAGGGGGATGGCAAGCACGGCAGGAAAATGACACGGCGAAAGTAGAGTAAGTCGCGCCCGCTATGAACCCCGCCCGTTTTGGAGACCTCATGGCCATCCCCTTTTTCCTTGCCGCCGTCATCTATTTCGCCAAAAAAGAGGTGCGAACTCCACTGGAGGATGCACTTCTTCTCTTTAGCACAGGAGGGCTCGTGGCAGATGTCACGTTCGTTCTAGGTGGCTAACATGGCTCCTCCGCCTTCACAACCTTCATGCTTCGCGCAGGCAGATGCTCAAACCGGCGCAGGAGTCCTTCCAGGGCCGTGGCAGTGGGCTCCTCATCGACCGCAGGCGCGGCCGGCTCCATGGCCTGTTCCGCTGCGCGTGCCGCACGCATGGCCGCCGCCCGCGCCTCCTCTGCCGCATAGAATGCCTTCACAGCAGGATGCGCGCGGAAGGCGCGCGGATGAATCTCAAAGACGAACACCGATTCCAAGTTCCGCACGCGGCTAAGGGCCACATACGCTTGACCATATTCAAACGTCGAGGGCCCTACATCCACCAGCGCAGAATCGAGAGAGGAGCCCTGCGACTTGTGAATCGTGACTGCATAGGCGAGGCGCAGAGGAATCTGCGCACGCACGACGGCATCCTCTTCATTGTCCGCGTCCGATTTCCACTCCGCCGGCGCGACTTTCACTGGAAAGGGGGGTCCGTGAAGGAACTTCACGAGGGGCCATCCCTCTGTAGGAGAGAAGCCCGTCACCACTCCGCGCGAGCCATTCACGAGCCCCGCCTCAGGGTCCTGATTCACGAGCAGCATGACCTGGGCACGCTCCTTCAGAACAAGAGTCGGTTCATACGGCGCATCCTTATCGAGCTTCTCCACGAACATCTGCACAATGTCCGCCGGCATCCGTGGAGGCGCCGTCGTCTTCGCCGTGAACACCACTTCTGCCGCGGTGAGTTTCGTCAGTTGACTCTCATTAATCGTGGCGACATCTGTGTTCTTCGTAAAGAGAAGGGTCGGCTTGATTTCCTGGCGTTTCCATTCCATGGTCTTGCGCGCTTCCAGGGCCGCATAGGATTCAGGCGAGAGTTCGCCCACGCGCGCCTCATTGAGAATCCGCTGAAACTCAGGGTCCTTCTGGCGCACAATCTGGCGGAGTGTGATAGTCTCAGACACGAGCTGCCCCCAAAGGGGGGATTCGAAGGCGAAGGTGCGCTCCGCCGCACCAGGGGCGAGCGCGGCCTGCTCGGCCGCCTTCATGACCGGCGGCAGCTGGTAGAAATCCCCTACGAAGACGACTTGGAGACCGCCCATGGGTCGGTCACATTTGCGCACGGCGCGGGCAATGACATCGAGATACTCAAGAAGGTAGGGGGTGAGCATGCTCACCTCGTCAATGACGAGACAGTTCGTGGCCCGCCAGCGCCGACGCTTCTTCTGGTCGGCGCCAATCATGCGCGCGGCGGCCTCTGCAGGGGCCTTGCCGAGCCCAATGCCTGCCCAGGAATGGAGTGTCTTGGCCCAGGGACCAAGAAGGAGCGCCGCGCATCCTGTTAGAGCCGTGACGGACATCACCTTTCCAGTGCGCGCCTTGTAGCATCCATACAGTGTTTGGAGAAGGAAAGACTTGCCTGTGCCACCAGGGCCTGTAAGAAACACAGAACGACCCGCGACAACGGCTTCAAAGGCGTAGCGTTGGTCATCATTCAGCAGCTCCATAGAATAGGTGCAAGAGAGAGGGGGCGTTGCTGCCTGCAATTTTAGGGTAGGGATAGTGGCCGCGAAGGGCCGCGGCGGCGTGTAACACGCCGTCCACCTAAAGCGGCGCAGATAGGGAATACTGTGGGGTGATTGTACAGTGGTAGTATACTTGGTTTGGGCAAGCGGCGCCTGCAGTCAATGCTAGAATCTCCAAGTGGTCCCGGGTTCGATTCCCGGTCACCCCCTCTCCTCTCATTCAGTTCTATGATATAGTGTATGTCATAGAGTTGAATGTTCAAAATAGTGTCTATCTAACCTCTGCGGTGGGCGCGTGCACGTGCACGTGCAGTTCCACTCCTGCGAATGGGACTGCTTCCACTCCTGCGTGTGCTAGTCACGCGCATCGCAGAGTGGCTACGTGGGCCTTTTTCAAGCGGGATGTCACCCAACGCAATGCCTGCGTGCACACAGAGTTCCGAAAAGACATCAAGTGATATCCTTCCATCTTTAAAGTGTGTGGGCGTTGTGAGGGCGGAAAGCACCGCGAAAAAGCATGGGTCGACACGCTCTTCGAGATGGTGCAAAAAGGTATGGAGAGCGGGGTCCACAGATGCCGCATGTTTGCCTCCCCCCATACTCCCCATAACTCTTGCAGGTTCATTGAAGGCAGTGTATATGGAATAGAATGCCGCTAGGACAGCCGCTGCAGCGACCAGGGCTGCCGATGCCCCCCACCCTTGTTCAGCCCCTACATCTTCAACGCCCGCTGCAACTCCTTGCTGCCTCATTGCCCGTTCATACGCAGGCCCATACATTTGCACGGCTCGAGTTCGCAGCTCGAATTTTTGGTATTCTACATATCCTGGAGGTTGACCACCCTTTTGTGTTCTGCCGCGTTTGCCGGTGTGCTTTACAAGCAACGCATCCATTGCCGCGATGCCCCCCTTAAATCCATGGCGTTTGAGCACATCGTCAAGCGTTTCACCAGGTTGTATCAATTGAAGCATAATGTCTGCTCCCTTTCTAACTAGACGCAAGGAATAAACCGTGTTGTTATTTTATATACTTTATGATTGGGTCATGTCTGGACGATTCAGTTAGTGTAACTTTATTTCCATTGATAATGATTTCGTCGATTGCACTTGAACGCAATTTCCTGCCAATAAATCCTATTTTCTCAAGAATAATCTTCTCGATTTGGTTAAATACTTCCTCGAGAGTCGTAGACTTATCAAACTGGAGCTCGAGTGCATAATCTACATATTTTTTAGCCCCTGTCCACTCTATAGAAGGCACACCGAGCGTTGTAAAATAGACAAATTTATCTCCAGAAGGGAGCATGATTCCAGGAATCGGCTGTTGAATCGGTTCGATGGAAACCTGTGCCGTGCCATGCTTTAGAGTGGTTGTCACGGCTGTTTCCATTCGAGGGAGTGTAGCCCGCATCATCTTCACTGTGATTCCTCGTAGATTCATACGGGGACCGATTTCCGCGTTAAGTTGATGCTTGTTGTTCGCTAATACAACTCCTTTGGCTGTGGCAGCACGACGAGTCTCTATTGCCGCACGAACTTTCTCTTTCGCAAGACGTTTCTCTTCTACCACACGACGAGCCTCGTTCGCTGCACGAATGTCCTCCGCAGTATTTAGGTTTATCTCTTCAACGTCGCCGACACTGTCAAGAACTAGCTGATTCGAACGAACAAGTGCCCCTTCTGCGAAAAATGGATTGTAGGGGCGATTTCTGAGAGTTATCCTGGGTAACACCCCCAAGTTCTGCACGTTTCCTACACGGACAAGCGCGTTCGACATAGGAACTCGAAGCTCGACAACGGGGGCGACAACCTCTTCTTGTTCCCTGCCAATAAAACCTGCTGCAAACAATGCCACCAAGAGTGAGCCAGCCCCGAGCGCAAGTTTCTTTAGAGACAGGCCATTTGCTCTGCGCGTCATATTTCTTCTAGGAGAGGGAGGGGATGCAGGGCGAGGAGAAGCAGCACGAGGAGAAGCAGCACGAGGAGAGGCAGCACGAGGAGAGGCAGCACGAGGAGAGGCAGGAGCTGCCTCAGGCTGCCCTTCCAATATATGCACCGCCTGTATCACTTCCTCTACAGGTTGGACAGGGCGATTTGCATTGGGAAGGAGAATGACACCTGGAGCGGGGGCCGCCTCAGGACTCGCGGGAGGAGTTCCATTCCTATTCAAACGAGGAATACCATTGGGAAGGCGAGGAGAGGCAGGGGGCGTGTTCAGCCCCGCTCGCCCGTTTGTCAAAAGGAGACGAGGCGGGGCATTTGTAAGAAGAAGTTGTTCTGGCTTTCTTACTTTCTTAGTTCTACGCTTTTTTCGCGGACCTGGAGCAGGTCCTATGAATTTTACAATAAGTATAGGCAGCAATCCCTTTGGATTCACTCGAGGAGGAAGTTTTACACCTTTTGGCACGATGTCGACAAAGCGAAGGGGTCTCGTTGGATTGCCCAACCATGTTAGCCACCCACGACCCATATAAGCGAGCTTATCATCGAGCATGCGTCGCCGAATCTTCTCCATCTCTGGCTTGATTGCTTGAAAGGGGACTATGGCAGCAGGAGGTTCCGCGGCAGCGGCAGCAGGGGCAGGAACAACTTCAGGCAGTCCAAAGCCAGGCGGCGCGTCTTCGATTTCCTCATCGGCAGCAGCGGCAGCAGGGGCAGGAACAACTTCAGGCAGTCCAAAGCCAGGCGGCGCGTCTTCGATTTCCTCATCGGCAGCAGCGGCAGGTCCAGAACTTACCTCTGCTGCACGCCCTGTATTGGTTCGACGTAGTGCATGTTGTCCCCACACAGGCCCTGTAGATGCTACACCACGCCTCACATTGCTCGTGGGTAGATACAGATTGGCCTTTTGGTTTCTGAAGAGGGGGGCACCAAATGCACCAAGGCTTGCAGGACCAATATGGCTGATCCCCCGTGGAATGTGTTTCAGGATTTTAATACAATAGAACGCAATCACTAGCTTTTCCTCGCGTGTCGCATTAGCTTTCACAGGCCTCTGTAAAATCCCACGCGTCTGTTCCAACTTAGGCAAGTTTGTCTTTTCCTCAGTGGTTCCGATTCCTTGAAGCCGTTCCCTAGCGAGTGCAAGTAACTTGTCTACCTTCGCATCAAACTCGAGAATCTTTTCAGGAGACTTTTTCAGATTGTTTATGTCCTGTTCAATCGTTGCGACGGCGTTCGTATCGATATACTCCGCCAAGTCGCCTAATGAAATGGTTGCAAAGGTCCTCCCACGTTCTCCCATGGACAGAGACTATTCTATTCTATAGCATAGTTTCTATTCTTGTCTCTACCCTCTAATGAAACAGGGCAGGAATCAGCCGTAGCATATCAAATACAGTGACACGGCGCTGCCCTCGCGTGAGGACCGCCGCATCGTCCTGACTGAAGAGGATGGTGCGCGTCTCCAAGTCATGAGACTCCGCGGCATCTAGACAAAAGGTCATGCACTCTTCCAGACTCGGGTCGGCAGGGAGACCGCGTGCAGCCAGCCACGCAGCCATCGCAGGTCGCGGACGCAACGGTTCGACCACCGCAGGGGCGGTCTCCTCTTTGGCCCGTGTCAGGAGGCGACCCACCTGCTGCTCCGCCGCCTGTGAGGCCACATAGATTTGATGCATCTGATGCTTGAATGTGTCAATGACTGCGTGCAACTCCTCGGCCGCCTTTTCCTCGTCCTCCGAACTCGACTCATCCTCGAAAGAGGAGATGGATGACGCGTCATCAAGGGGGCGCAGCATGGGCGAGAGTTTCGGTGTCATGACTCGAAAGGCGGGGCTCCGTTGCGGAGTTGCAAGAGGGCCGTGAGGAGGTGTCTTGAGACCCATAATCGTAATTTGTATACGTCCTTTCTGCTTAGGCTGGGGGGGCATCACTCTTCCTGCCTAATTCTCAAGAAAGGATTTCGCCAGGAGACTAATAGGCTCATGGTATTCGAGAATCGCCGCGGCGGAAAAGGCGGCATGTTCCGTAGGCTCCATGCTGACTATCGCGTGAGGAGGAATCAGGAGAGCCGTGCCTGGGCGAACAACAATGTCGAGGAACTTGATGTCCGATACGAGCGGCGTATCATTTGTCGAGAGCGAGGAGATGTAGCGATAGTGCCATGATTTCGGGAGATACTGCTCCGATTCAGAGGAGAGAATGCTGACGACATAGGCCCCCTCTGTAGGGGCGAAGGCAGTGAGTTTGGCAGTCGTCTTCCACATTCCCATGCCACCGAGTATTGCTTCTGCGCGCATGGTTCCCAGGAGGGGGCCGAGGAGGCTACACTGGGAGAAATAGGGCAGCCAGTTCCGGGTGGCCCAGACTGGAATCGACAGTTCCTCTGCGAGATTCCGTCGGAGTTCAAGCGAAAGAGTGGGGGCACCTGCGGCAGAGGCGAGGAGGGAGGGTTGTGCGAGAATGGCCGAGAGGGGTTGGCCACCCACTGGAAAGGTGGCGAGACGGGGGGCTTTTGCGAGGGACTCTGCGCTGAGTCCACGCGGAGGGACGGTGCTTCGAATGACAATCGGTTGCTGCTCTTCCAGAAGGTCGGCGAGTTGGGAGGAGATTTGGTCGTGTTCGAGCTGCAGAATCTGGAGGTCGGGGGCACGTTGTTTGTAGAAGAGGACGGCAACGAGAAAGAGGATGGCGGACAGAAATAGGAGTTCTAGGAACATGGGTGGGAGGACCCTTCTTTGATTAGGCGCGGTGTTCTAGTTTCTTTGTTTTTCCACGAGTGGAGCGGTCACGGGGGCGGAGGCAGAGCGTGCGACGGCGCGCGCGAATGGCATCGGCGACCGGCGGGGTAGGAGTGGGGGCAGGAGTGGGGGTAGGGGCCCCTGGGACAGGAGCGGGCTGAGGCTCAGGCTCAGGGTCCGAAGGAGGAAGAATCAAATGGGCCGGCTCGGCCGGCTCAGCCGGCGCAGGCTCGTCTGCAGCAGGAGCAACAATAGGGTGGGCCTGGGCGTAGTTCATAAGCGCCTGCACAAGATTCGTCATCTGTGCATCTGTAAATAGGTCGTCCTCCGCCTCTGTAGAGGGGAAAATCCGAAAGGGTTTGAACTCCTCCTCTAACCAGTCGCGTATGACAAAGGAGATATCCTCGTCCAAGAACTCGGACAGTTCATCTTGTGCCGTTTCATCATCTGTCTGCATAGCATCATCAATGTCACCTAGACACTCTATAAAGAATAAGTCCCACTCTTCAAGTGAGGAATAGATATTGTCTATATTTTCAGGAGTAAACCAGTCCCTTGATATGGTATCGAGCCCCTTTGGAGAATAACGATGCACAAGCTCGAAATGGTCGGCCCATATCTGCTCCGAAATAGGGCCCATATGATGAATGCTTATGAGCTTATCGACGCAGAATCGGCGGAAACACCACAGAAGAACTTGGGGAAGAAGAGCACCCCATGGATGATTCGGCTTAGGGCCTAAAAGTCCCCTCAGCTGAAGAACACGTTTGGATGAGTGTGACATTCGTATCACTGTCTTATAGAGGGCAGAGAATCACGTCTTTGGGCCTTATGCGCACGGCACCCAGCCCCTATGGGCGGGCACAAGCCGCATGGCATCTAAGCCTTATGCGCGGGCACTGGCGCCTGTTGGCAGCACCCCAACAGGGGGTGTCTGAATGCCGAGTTCACGTTGATAGACCTGCTGCGCTTTTACGCCCACTGCCTCTGTCTGTAGGGTGGCCCGTTGAATCGCTGCCTGCTTTCCGTAGGAACCTGCCACGAATTCAGGCCTGCCACTGAAATCGAGGTCAGGACGAAGTTCTGCCGGCCTTGCTGCCTGAAGAGTGGCAGCAGGCAAGGCAGGGCGGGCTGCCTTCCCCATGGTCTTATACCTGTCCTGCTTCGTCGCATTGTTGAAGATGAAGTCGGAGGTCATCGCAACAGCGGCACGGTCATTCGCCTCACGACAGTCATAGGGGCCAGTCCGGAGAAGGGCCCTCGGGAAGGAGATTTCGTGCACACGTGTCGGGTCGGCCGGTGGAGCACGGTCTGGGACCAGCACATGTGCATTGAACATATCACTGCGGAGACTCGGCTCCCATTGATTGCCCTCGCAAGTTCCAAGAGGGCGGTCCAGACGACGGAGTTGCGATTCCTCGTCGATGGCGGCCTGGTAGCGCCCAGGAGGGTAGAACTGTCCTCCAGAGGGGAGCACCACGCTTGCGGGCACATCCGGTGCACGCTCCTGCTCTCCAGCAGTTGTATACTGCATACAGACTCGTGTCCATGGGCGGGGATCGAGAGGCAGGGCCAAGGCAGCTCCAGAGGGGAGAGTGCGGCGAAGAATCGTTGTGGGGTCCCAGTGCGTTTTGAGGCACACGGGAGGATAGAAATCGGCGGGGCCTTGGTCCCCAATAGGGAGGTCTTGCACGGGGGAGCCACCGGCGCGTGGATAGTGTATCGGAGGAGTTACAGACATGTCCATCGTCTCTTCTTAGTTCTGCTGAATATTTGTTGGGTGCGTTATCCCTGCAAGTTACTACGAATCCTGCGCCGCAGGCAAATGATTCGTTGCCCGCGTTATGCGGGCAACTCATTTGGGAAGGGGCGAGGGGAGCGCCATCGCTCCCCTAGTTGGGTCAAGCCGCATCGGCAGACCAATCTCGGCCACCTCCTTCTTCTCGACGATTTGCACCACAGCGTTCCATTCACAGTCCGAGTTGTCAATCACTGCGCCGGCCACGTCCACCCACTCGAACGAGAGTTTGTCAATGCGCCCAAGAGGAGGATTGAAACTCAGCGGATTGGAAATAAGTGTCTGCGCGAAGCTGCCAAAGTTGGCGAGCAGCAGTTTCGCATGGAACGCCTTCGTAGCCCCCGTCGGCTCCTGCGTCGCCGACAACTTCTCCTTTGCAGACGTGTCCATCCGATTCATATCATATTCAGGATTGAGGCGGAGATTGATGAAATCGTCAAGAATCTTGTAGAAGGAATCGGCCTTGTGCACGGTGTCATAGGATGTGTCCGCCTTCGCGTAGCCCAGATTCCAGCCGAGTCCCCAGTTTTCCTCCAGGCGGGCATATTGCGGAATCAGTGCCGATTTCCACTGAATCTGGAACGTAAGAGGGTCGGTGAATCGTTGGCGATTGAGGGACGATGCCGGCAGAATATATTGCAGGTCGGTCTGAATGAAGTTGAGCATCTCCTGGCGCACATTTGAGTTAATGCTCTGCACAAGTTGCACTTGCGCATTGTATTGATTGTAGAGCGCCACGAAGCGCCCGTAGAAATCCCCGAAGCCGGTCACATTCGAGAAGTTGGAGCCCGCGTAGCCTTGCACAACATTCGCGCCGAAAATCTTGCCGTTGGACCCGATGACAAAGTTCGAGTTGAAGGCATTGAGGGAGCCCCAGTAGTCGGGTGTGAACGCGTTGGAGGCCGTGCTTAGCAGCGGGACTTCGTCGCTCAAGTCGCCCATAGAGACATAGCCATAATCATACCTGTTCATGGCCGATACGCGCATGAGCACCTGCGACTTCTCTGTGGGGCTGTAGCCGCGCACGGCGAGATAGTAGTAGGGCTTGGCGGGGCTGGATTGTTCAAGAGGGAAGGTGAAGAGGAACGAGTTGAACGTCGGTCCGCGGAAGGAGAAATCGGCCACTTTGAAGTTGCTCGAGCGTTCCAACCCCCAGCGGTAGGATGTATCCGCCGTGATGGCTCCTGAGGCGTCATACCCTATCAGGGCCATGTGGGGATATTCCGAATATTCGAGACCCGAGAGGTCATACATGTTCGTGAAGTTCTTGGCCACCTGGCGCATCACCACGCGCTGCACGGGATAGAAGAGCTGCCAGGCATTGAACACCTTTCGAGGGCCGTCCTGCGTATCGTTACGATTGCCATAGAGGATGTTGCCGACGAGGGACCATTTGGAGCCATTGCCGCCCTGTGTAAAGTTGCTCGTGGCAACAGGGAAGGCATAGCGCGACTGCAGGAGCGTGGCATTCGATGTGTTGTAGGGCTGGTTCGAGGGCGTGTAACCAACGACTTGATAGAAGTGGTTGGAATCGGCGGGCGACATCATATAGATATAGTCGAAGAAGGGCTGGCGAGAAATAATCGGCTGCCAATAGACCGTGGGATTCGACGACGCCGCATTGCTCAAGTTGAAGACCTGGAGAAGGGTGGGGGCATTCGAGCTCGCGAAGGTGTTCTGCTCCCCCGTGGTGGCGAGATACTTATAGAAGGGGTTGGCAGTCACAAGGCTCGTGGTCGGTGTGGCCACTGCATAGTCGATGAGACCTTCAGGTTCAGCGCCTGCGAGTCCTGTGCGATAGGGGAAAATGTAGAACTTGCCCGTATCCTCTTTGGGCGCTTGGCGTGTAATGAAGCGGTCAACATTGGAGTTGAATCCGAGGGTATCGAGGTTATTAATGAGAGTCATTGTCGATGTCGCCGCCGTGTGTTTGCAAATCGCCGTGAGTCCGCCGCTGCCTGTGCCCTGTTTCAAGGCGAGAGTGAAGCCGCCGAAGTTGTTGTAGGTGACATTCGTAATCTGCTGCACAGTGGGGTCGAATCCTGGGAGGTTCGCAATCTCATAGGTCTCCTTCACTTCCCCTGTAAAGGGGGACATGGTGCGAATGAGGAGTTTGCTCGTGCCTGGGGTAGGCGTGGCCAGATTGGAATACGCGAAAAATGCGTATTCGGACTCGTTGGCCGCGGCTCCAATAAACTGGACATTCGACTCGGCGGCCGGATAAATCTGGTCGAGTGTGAATTGATAGTGCTCCACAAGTGTCGTATCCTCGATATCTGCCTGATACTGGAAGACGCGATAGACGGAATCCTCTGTTAAGATGTAGCCCGACACGTCGGCCACCACGTGGCTGGGTGCATAGGGGAGGGGGTCGAACGGTTTCATCGTATTCGACAGAAGAGCAAAGGGATAGGGATTGATATACTGCAGAAGGTTGGTTCCAATCGGCACGGACTGTTCATATTTCGACTGCGTCTGGTCATATCCTGCAGGAGGGCCGCGTTCTGGGTCGGGCACGAGTTTGGTCCTCGGCACAACAATCCCCTGTTGCGTAGGGCTGCTGGTGCCGTCGAAATAGGTGAGGCCCGCGGAGGCATCCGAGTAGAAAGGGTAGGGCACAGGGGAGCCTACGAGACCTTGATAGGTGAGGAACTTGCCATTCTGGTCGAAGGGAATCATCGTGTAGGCCGCATTGATATCCGTGTTGATGGTGCTGCGGACCTGGTCGTAGCCGTTCAGGTAGGACTTGGTGCCGATGCGCCAGTTGCTGTCGCGGCTGAATTCGTAGTAGGTGCCTTCTGCGCCGTCGAAGCCAATATTCAAGGTCGACGGCGTGTAGGTCACTGCTTTTGAGAAGCGGAGGACAGCGGTGGCATCCTGGAGCGTGATTTCATGCACGAATTTATTGACAGTGGTGTTGGCAGGGAAGATACCAATATAGGCAATATTTCGATTGGCATCCGTGGCAGCGGAACCCGTCGTGTAGACTGACTTGAACATCACGCGCTGAATATCCCAGAGCCCTTGTCCAGGGATGAGACCGAGGCCATAGATACCGTCGCCGAACTGAATGGCTGAGTTCGACCCTGCATAGGTGTAGCCGGCGAGAGGGGTATTTGTGGTGGTAGCGGAAAAGGGGCGGATTATGTTCGACGGGGCAATCTCATTGGAGAGCATGGCTGGCTGATTGAGTGAGTTGGGGATGTAGTTCGTGCCATACCAATGCGCAAGCACTGTTTCACGCGCGACCACTGTAGAGGGTGTGTAGACGCCGCCTCCATTTGGCTCGAGAATGAAGTTGCCCGAGACAGGGTTCGTATAGGTCTGCGAGGCAGGGTCATACCCCTTATCCACTTGAAAGGCGTAGCCCGTGATAGGGTCCACACGCAAGAAGGCACCTGGCCAACCATTCGAGTTCGGCGCGCCGCTCTGGAACCCACAATAATCCGTCAAGTCAGTGCTGACCCCTGCGGCGTCGTAGCCAATGTGCGCAGTGGAGAATGTGAGCGGAGAAAAGAGGGCCTCCTGGGTGGCCGCCGTTTGAATACTAGACTGAATCGGCAGGCGAATGTAGGCAGGGTCGGCCACGGCCGCATAGTTGAAGTTGGAGAGGGCTGCGGGAGTTTGAGGGTCGGCAAGAGGGTCGAATCCTGTCAGCGTGCTTGTCAAGGCTGTAAAGGCGGAGCCGGCAGGGAACCAGGGAGCGAGGCGGAAGCGCTGGGTGGGAATGGCGAGTTCCTGGGAGCGGGCGAGAATATAATACGTCTGGTCACCATAGACTTGAAAGGTGAGTGTGGCGGAGCTCATCGATGTCGTTGTGCTCACGGAGGCGAGATAGTTATAAGGGGATTCGGTGCGATTACTCGAGACATCCGCCATAAACGCTCCGCGGTCGTGATAGAAATAGAGGTTCATGGGGGTTGTGAAGGTGGAGGCAGGGTCCGGTGGAGCAATCGTGAGGCTGAGGGGGTAACGGTAGCCTGGTGCGGCGAGTGTGCTATAGGCTGGCGGCAGCGGTGTGCGCAGTTGATAGAAGCGGCGTGTATCTCCCACTTGCACATAGTCGTTGCTGGAGCCCCAGTATGCCAGGGAAGAGGCATAGGACACGCCGAAGTTGCTGGTGCTCATGGCCGCCGTGAAACCTGGGGTCGATTCCAAGAAGCGATTGGCGAAGTTGGCAGCGGGGTCCATTTTCTGGTTCTGCGCGTTCTCGATAAAGGCATAGGAGTTGTCAAAGAGGGTCTGGGCAGAAAGGTCATAGGCCACAGTGTTGTAGGCAGGATAGCGGAAGGCAGTGGGACGAGGCAGCGTCTGGACTTGCAGAGTCTGGCGCACGGGAGAGCGGAAGCGGAAGACGGTGTATTTGGTCGGTTCCACGGGCACGACAATGTCCGTAGCACGGGTCAGCGGGTTCGTATAGAGGGTCCCATCATCGCCGACGAATTTGTGAAAGCGGTCCTGTTGGCCGAGGCTGGTGACATAGGGGTAGTTGGAACTCGTGGAGGGATTGCCTGTTTCCAGATTGAGGGGGAAGGCAAATGTGGGCTCAGGCAGGCTCGTGAGGCGATTCCAATAGGGTTTGGCGGAGGTCTGAAGAGGGGCGAGAATGCTCGTGCTGACAGGGGGCCGATTCCGTTCCAGCACGGCGAGGTCATAGTTGGAACTAATGCCTGTGGCCTGGAAGCCGTTGCGAATGGCAATCGGCTGGTCAGGGGACGCGATATAGTTGAGGTCATACGTGTTGAAATTCACGGCGAAGTAGACGGCGAGCCACTGCTGAATGTAGTAGAAGAGGTCATTCAGCACCGCCAGGAGGACCGTATTCTGCGTCACGAAGGAGTTATACTGCGCCTCCGTGATACCGTTCTGATTGAGCTGTTCCGCGAAAAACTGTGCCTGTTTGTAGTTGAGCAGATTCACCAGGCTCGTATTCAGACTGGGGGAGGCGATTGTGACGTGATTATTGTTGGCCTGGTAGGAGGCCGTGTATTTATTCACGAGCGTATAGCGGAAGGTGTGTTTCACGCGATAATCCTCCAGCACGGGAATGTTGTTGTTGATGACTTCCAGAATGACCTGGTCATTGAGGCCTTGGAAGGTGAAGATGCAGCGGCTGCGCACCGTTTCTCCAGGGAGGAGATACTGGGCCGACGTGGTGAGGGTCAGATTGAGGATGTGGTCAAAGGCGTCATCAAGTAAAATTTCCTTCACGACGGGGTAATAATAGGCGATTTTGATTTGGTCCGTCGTGTAGCTGGAAAGGCCGGCATATTGCTGCTGGAAATATTTTGTAATGATTGTGTTCATGGTGGGGTTCGGAATAAACTGGTCGAGCAGACTATCGTAGTAGGTGTCCCCAGGGAAGTTGAAGTTGAGGCTGAAATCGCCCGTGGCGGCGAACCGAGGGGCGAAATCCTGGAATCCGTTGGGAAAGTCGTAGAAGACGGGGGTGCGATTGAGTTGTGTGGTGAGTTCGGTGAGGAGTGTGTCTATATTATACGTGCCAGGTCGAATAAAGTTCTTCACGATGTTTGGAACAATCGCGCCAAAATCGTTTTGCACCGTGCGCTCGAGTTCGAGAATCGAAATATCTGTATTGTGTTTGTCCAAGCGGAAATAGAGAAAGGAGGATAGGAGTTTGATTTGCACGAGCTGAAAGTTCGTGACGTTGCTATAGACACGAGGAAGTCGGAGAGTCAGACTGGTCGGTTGTTCAAAGACACTGCGGTCGCGGTCACGACTGTCAAGCATGACGATGTTGTTGACACTCACGGCAGTCGTCTTGAGGGTGACTCCAGAGGGGTCCGTCGCGAGTTCATAGGATTTGAAGGTGGGATATCCTTTTTCGTAGGGGGTGATAACACTGAGAGGATTCTCAGCAGGAGTGCCTGTGATTGTGTTGAGAGAGAGCCCTCCTGCGAGGGCGCGGAAGTTGGGAGGGAGATTGGGTGCTGCCACGCGAGCGGCATACTCGCTCGAGGAGCTGTCCGAACCCGTCTCTGAAGAGAAGGATGAGGAGGTCGATTCATCTGATTCGGACTCATAGTCAGAGTCCGAATCGGAGCGATATGGAATATATTTCTGGTAGGAAGTATCAGGCGCTGCCATACTTGAGTCCGCTTCTATCAATGCGGGGCGTTTCTTTGAGTGGGGTTTGCCGCTGCCACCGCCGCAGCAGCGCGAAGCTGTGCAAGCTGTCGTTCGAGGCTCGCGATGCGTTCACTCAGCAGCTGTGTGACACCCATATGCGCGGCCTTGATTTGGGAGGTGTCCAGTGTGTGAATCGTGGAGGGTGCCCATGCCGCTGCTTCAGGCAGGGCGGTGGGCTGCACACTGTGGGGAAAGTGGGGGGCCACTTCCGTGGTGAGGAATCCAAGACGAGGCTGGGCAAGCTGTGGCGCGTGAAAGGTGGAGCAATAGGGGGCCGAATACTGATAGGTCCGAAGAGGGAGAGCAGCCAGGGTCTGATAACAGCGGCCCAGGTCCGCTCCTGCAATCTCCTCTTTAAAGGCAGGGTCCGAGGCGGACACCAGAGACCCTGTATAGGTGAGACTGCGCGTGGACGCATCATTGAATTCATTGTCCAGCGTAATCCCATTGTTTCTGTAGGGAAATAGGAGTCGGCCGCTGTCCATGAAAATGCCCGCATTGGAATCCACCGTATTGGAGGCACCTTCCTGTCCTGCGAAGAAGTTCACCCAGCCAATGCCCGCGAGTTTGGTATATCCTGTGTTACTCTGCACGTTGATTTCCAGCCACGGCGTCTGGTCGCCGAACACGGGATTGGAGCTGAGGAGGGGATAGTCCCAGATGTTCGAGTCGCGGAAGGAAAAGGAGAGATTCTGTTGGGCGGAGCCGTTAAAGGTGGAGAGGGTGTGGCCATTCAGTTTGATGGTGGCCTGGCCCGTGCTGACGAAGTAGTTCGTATACTGGAACACAAGATTGAGGTAGCGGGGGAAGTTCGAGTTACCGAATGTATAGGTGCGTCGAATGCGCTTATTCCCGTCGTCGCAAACGATGAAGTTGCCCGCAGGGTCACAGACATATCCTGTAGGGGCGGAGAAATAGGCATTTGAGAGGGGGGCCGCGTCTCCGAGATAGGAGCCAATGCTGCTCGGCTGGGAGGTCGGTTGAAACGTGCCATCGGAGGGACGGATGGTCCAGAGGCCGTTAGTGGCCGGATTTGCGAAATAGAGGGCTCCTGCGGGGTCGACGGTCAATGCACTCACGCTGTCAATCGGGCTGGTGGCCGCCACTGCGCCGGCAACGATGGGGCCTGGCATACCAGTGCCGGCGATGGTCGTGATGAGCCCGCTGGCGAGGTCGACACGTCGGATGCGATAGTTGGCCGTATCCCCTATAAAGAGGGTGCTTAGGGCGGAGTGGACGGCGAGGGCACGAGGCGTATTGAGGGCCGCAGCCGTGGCGAGCCCTCCGTCGCCGCTGAAGCCCTGCACGCCTGAGCCTGCCACGGTAGTAATGACGCCAGTTGTCGCATCCACACGACGGACGCGCTGATTCGCCGTATCGGTAAAGAAGACATTGCGGGCAGCGTCCACGACCACGGTGGTGGGGGAACTGATGGCAGCGGTCGAGGCAGCACCCCCATCTCCACTGAATCCGGGCTGGCCAGTTCCGATGGCCGTGCGAATGAGATTCGTTGGGCGGTCCACAGCACGAATCCGACTGGCCACGGAGTCTGCTATATAGAGGGTGCTGCCCGTGCGGTCAGTCGCCACGGAATCGACACTTGCAAACACGCCCCAGCGCGCCGGCCCGCCGTCTCCCGAGGAGGCTGCGGAGCCATTTCCTGCATAGGTGAATATGATGCCATTCGCAGGGTCCACGTAGCGAATGCGCCGGTTCCCTTCGTCAGCGATGTAGTAATATCCATTGGCCGGGTCGACGGCCACGTGGGTCGGCGTGCTGAGGCGGGCAAAGGCTGCAAAGGAGTAGTCGCCGGCGAAGCCTGGCTGACCTCCCTGTCCAGCGACTGTCTGAATCGTATTGGCGCCGAAGTTGATGTAGCGAATACAGTGATTCTCCGTGTCGGCGACATAGAGGTTGCCATTGGAATCGGTGGCGAGTCCTGTGAGGGTAGAGAACTGGGCGGATGTAGGGGCACCTCCGTCGCCGCTGAATCCTGCTGTGCCTGTGCCTGCCACGGTTGTAATGATGCCCGTGGCGGCATCGACGCGCCGCACACGACTATTGAGTGTATCTGCAATGTAGACATTGCTGGTGGCATCGAGGGCAATGCCACGGGGGGCGTTGAGTTGGGCGGCAGTGGCTGCGCCTCCGTCGCCGCTGAATCCAGCAGTGTAGGAGCCTGCCACGAGGCTGGTGAGGCCGGTGGCCGTGCTGACTTGGCGCACCACGGAGTTGCCGCGGTCAGTAATGAGCAAGTTATCGGAGCGCGATATGGCGAGACCAAACGGGGCACGGAAGAGGGCGGACAAGGCGGGTCCACCATCTCCTGATGCACCCGCTGTCGTATTGCCTGCAAAGCGGCTGATAGTAGAGCCTGTGATGGCGCGAATCATATTGTTGCTCGTATCGGCCAGATAAATCGTGGAGCCTGTCTGATTCGCCACTGTCATTCCAGGATTGGAAAAGGTGGCGTTGGCGGCGAGTCCACCGTCTCCGCTATAGCCTTGCGCCCCTGTGCCGGCGATGGTCTGCATGAGAGGATTGAGAAGGTCATCATAGTAGTTCTGGCGAAGGCGCACGTTGCTGACATCGGTGATGAGGACGATGCCAGGGCGAGGAATGCTGACGGCGAGGCGGGGGCCGAATGCTGCCACAAGAGGGGAGGCCCCGTCCCCGTAGAAAAACTGGTAGTTTCCTGCCACGGTGCTGACGAGGCCCGCTGACCCTGAAGGACCTGCCAGCTGACGAAGGCGCCAGCCGAGTGTTTTGGCCCCGACCCAGACAGTACCATTTGCATCGGCAGTAGGCTGTCCAATGACTTGGCCGATGGTGGCATTCGAGCCTGGCCCACCATCCCCTGTGTAGCCTGCCACGCCCGTGCCGAGAACCGTATTAACATAGGGGGTGGAGAGAAACATGGGCTCACGCGACATGGGGTCAATAATCGAATAATAGGCGGCCGCATTGCTCGCGGCGGAGAACTTCATATCGTAGAAGTATGTGCCGAGGCCGCTCGTCGTCGTAAAAGGGGGCTGGTTGAGCTGGAACGTGGAGGCAAGGAGCCATGGGCTGCTGGGATTAATGGTGCTGTAGAGGGCGGGGTTACCGATGATTCCCCCTGTAAAGGTGATGCTACTTGTGGTGATAGTGCGGGCGACGAGGCTGCTTGTGGCACCCGTGGAGAGTGTGGCAAGCGTCTGTCCGAGGAACCGAATCGGGGCAGGCGAGCTGACAGTCGTGGCAGTCATGCTGCTTGCTGTCACATGCTCGGCGAACGTGGAGACCGTTGCGCGAAGAGAACCGCCGGTTGCTTGAAAGGGGGTATTCGAAAGGAAGACCTGTGCCCCTGTAAAGGTGAGTGCGGAGATTGCTGTCACTTGTGTGGCAGCCAGATTGGCGATGGATTCATTCACAGAGGTGAGAACTGTCCCTTGGATTCGTTCCGCCGTGAGAAAGTTCGTGCTGAGTGTGTAGGCGGGAGCGGCGAGGTTGCCATTCGTGCCGACACTGCTGACTGTCCAAGAGGTGCTGATATTGGAGGTCCCCATAGGAGGGCTCGCATTCGGTGGATAGGAGATGCTGACTCCGTTCGCGACAGGGTCAGAGAAAAAGTCGGCGCCACCCTGGAGAGTGAAGGTCGAGGCTCCTACAAGGACCTGTTGTGCCTGGAGATTGGTCAGGAGGCTGAGGGCATTTCCTGCGATAGAACTGGTTGTCAGGGAACCCGCTGCATTTTGGATGGCGGTTGCTGCCGAGAATGTCATCGAGCGCACGGTCTGTGTAGAGGGTCCGAAGCCAAGTGCGGAGATGGTCTGTGTCTGGAGAGTATTAGACACCTGGGCAAGGAAGCTGCTAATCGTGGAAGGCACAGTGATGGATGTTGTTGCCACGGTGAGTCCACCCGTTGGGCGGGACTGAATCGCCTGTCCTTCTGGAAAGGAAAGGGTGCTGACAGCTGCCGTTGTGGTCTGCACAACAGGGGTGCTGATCGTGGCTGTCGTGCGAAGTGTGGTTGCGATGCGAAAGGAATCTTGGCCGAGAGCGATTCCTCGGACTCCTGCCGTGGTGGCATTGGTGAGGGTGCTCTGAATCGTGAACAGGGAGCGAGGGGAGCGGAAACTTCCTTGTAGGTTCATGTTGCTGCCAACCGAAAACACGCCGGCTTTTGAGCTGACATTTCCAGCGGCGAAGAAATCGCTGCCAGTGCTGACGAGTGTTTTTGTGAAGAGGGAGCCAGTGGCGGCAATGTCGTTGTAGAGTTTGATGGGGCCGGCGACAGTGGCGCGGTTCGTAGCGGGATTTGATAAGAAAAGGGGGTAGGAGTTAAGATAGAGGGTGCTGATATACTGATAGGTGGCGCCCTGAAAGGAGCTGAGACCTTGGTAGTGCTGGGTGCGGATTTGCATGGAGGAGGCAAGGGAGGTCTGCACTGTGCTGGTAGTGAGCGTGTCCTCCACATCCAACGTTCGCACGGCGGCGGCGGTGGCAAGTGGGTCTGGAAAGGGGGAGACATTCACAGGGCGCCAGAGGTCGGAGCCGGCAGGGTCTGACTGAAGAGAGAGATAGGAGAACCGCTGGTTGAGAATGGTGGATGTGGCACCGATTCCTGCGTGAGGGACCGGATGGAGACTCGCCCCGCCCGTTGTGCTAATGAGAATGGACTGAGGCGTCGACAGTGTGCCTGTCTGGTCTCGGATTGTGACGAATTGTCCGGGGGTGGTTGTTGTTGAGATGTAGACAAGTGCGTAATTACCACTCTGCAATCCGCGTGTATTGACGTTGATAACAGAGGTGCTTTCATTGACGATACGGCTCATCCTCTCGTGCTACTGCTGCTAAAAAGGGAGGTTATTGCGGCTTGGCAGCCGCTGCTAAGCTGCTGAGGGCAACAGCCACGTCCGCTTCCAGGGTCTCCACGCGCTGCATGAGGACTTTGGTGGCGCCAATATGGGCCATATCCAGTTGCTGCGTATCGACGAGGCGGACGGTGGAGGGAAATCCCTCGAGTTGCGTATAGGTAATCGAGTTGGGAAAATAGGGTTCGAGCTCGGTGGCCAGAATGCCGAGGCGGTGGACATCGCGTGGGTGGAACGTCGAGCAGTAGGCGTCATTGTAGCGGTAGCGGCGCAGAGGAATCTGGTGGACAATGTCGTAGCAGCGGCCGAGGTCGGCCGGCACAATCGCCTCTTTTAAGGCAGGGTCGGATGCGAAGTTGAGGCCTCCGTAGTAATAGAGGGTGCGCACGGACATGTCATTCAGTGAGTTCTGAATCGTGGTGCCGTTCAAGTAATAGGGCCAGCGAATGACACCATTATTAATCGTAATCGTGTTGTTGGAGTCGATGCCGACAAAGTTGTCGTTGGAGCGGGACTGGAACTGGAGACTGAAGGCGGAGTTGCCATACATGGTACCTGTGATGTGAATGAAGGAGCTGGGAAGGGGGTCAGCGGGCACAGGGATGCCACCTGTATTGGAGGGTGTTGCATAGGATTGGTTCGTGCCAAATAGTCCATAGAGGCTGATGAGTGTATTGGAATCGTTGTAGGTGCGAATGGTAATCTGCGAGTTCGATTCACCAGCTGGAAAGAGGTTGAATCCGAGGATCGTGGCATAGTAGCCTGGAAGTTGAGGGCCGTTGAAGTTGAGTTGGAAGGAGGCCTCGACTGTATAGGGGTCGCCTGGGCCAATCCCCGCCGGTTTCACATTGGACATGAAATAGGGAGTGAGATAGTCGCCTGGTCCTCCTGTGATAGTCACATTCGTGGACGGATACGTAAATTCAGGGCTGAACGAGGGGCCGTTAGGCGCCCCGCTGGCGGGGGCCGCGCCAATGGTGATTTGGGTCGCATTCAGGGTGCTGGCATTGATAGTGCTGGCCTGAAGGCTACTGATACTCGCGGCCTGGAATGCGACGTTGGGGGCCGTAAAACGGAGGGTGGCAGCGGGCGTGGAAAAGATGCCGGTAACGTTGGTGATACTGGAGGTCACAAATGCATCGCGCACAAGGGCTGTGCCGGTCGTAAAGGTTCCGCCGCGATTGTCAATGGTCGCGTTCGAGGCAGAAAAGGTGGCGAGATTGTTGGCAGTAAGGGTGCTCGTGACAGTGAGAGTGTCCACTGCAAGGGCAGCGGTGGCGAAGTTGGTGGCCAGAAGAGATGTGGCAGCGAGGACCCCCGTGCTGACAGTACTGGCGACCACGGCCCCAATATTGAGATAGCCTTGGCCGGCGGCGACAATATTGCCCTGGAGGATGAGCGTGGATGCTGTCAGCGAGGATGCCTGGAGTTGGGCGGTGGAAATCAGATTGGAAAACGTGGCAGTATTCGCGGCAATGGAGGAAATCGTCAGCGACCCTGCGGGATTCGTGATGGCCGTGGAGCTCAGTTGGAGGCTGGGGGCGGCCGTGGCAGTGAGGCTGCCTGTCACTGTCAGATTGCTCGTAAACACCGAGTTGGAGGCCGTGAAAAAGGTCGTGCTAATCCCGGGGACCGTAATCGTATCGGAAAAGAGGAGATCGTTGGGGCGATACGTAATATACTTGTCCTGGAACGTCACGGAGCTGGTGACAGCGAGGCTGCTCATAGTCGCGGCCACGGTGCTGATGCCACTCCCTACGGAGAGATTGGAGGCCACAAAGAGAGTATTGGACATCGTTACGGCGGAGCCGAAGGTAGCCGTGCCGCGCACGTCGAGATTGCTGGCCACAACGGACCCAAACGGGACATTCACATTGCCGAGGGTCTGCACATCTCCGCGCACTCCTACCGAGCCGAGTGTGGAGAAGTTCCCTGCAATGAAGACGTTGCTTCCAGTGGAAATGGTGTTGCGGAAACGGGCCACGCCGTCCACGTCGATGTTGGAGAGGGCGCGCAGTGTCCCTTGCACATACATGGAAAAGCCAGGGTCCGTAAGAGGGGGTTGGGCGACGGTGGGCGGGGGGCCGACGATGAGACTGCTGAGATAGGTGGGGCCGAACGTGGCCGATGTGGAGGTGGCAAACAGGGAGTCCACCACGCTTACGGGGGTGCTCAGCCAGTTGCGCACGAGCAGATTCGAGGCAGTGAGGTTGCTCGTCGTGAGTCCGCGCACACTCGCAATGGTTTCGCCCTGGGGGAAGCCGAACGAGTTCGTGAGATTCCAGTTTGCAGCATCGCGGCTGGTGAGAGTCAAGTAGCCATACGGTTCCGTGATGGTCGCCGCGTTTGTCCCATCCGAAAACCGAACACCGGTCATGGTGCTCACCACGATGGTCTGCGACGTAGACAGGAATCCGATGGAGTCACGAACAGTGACTGTGCGCCCGGGGTCCTGAATGCTTGAAAGGAGGATGACGGCGGACTGACCCGCCGTGAGTGCTCTCGTGTCGACGAGCACGAGGCTTGTATCTCCATTGACGACGACAGGTGGGGGGGTTGCCATGAGCCGCGCTTCTAATTGCCGGCGAGAGTCCCATGCGCGCTGTATACACGCCGCGGACTTCCTCGACTCGAAAGAGAGCGGAGCACGAATGATGGCGACCGGTCCAGGAGGCATTGCCGCTGCGAGCAACTTTATTCTCAACATCGTGGAGCTGCAGAACACGATTACGTCGGCGGGAGGGACAAACGCCCTGACCCAGCTGCAGACCACCGTGTCCCAGCTCCAGGAGATGGTGATTTACGACGAGAAACGGATTGCTGCCAACACGATTTCGGCCTACAACACGACTCCGATTCAGGTGACAGATTCGATGAACTTCGCGGCAGGGGCGTCACTCACGCTGAATGGAGGGACTGTCAGCACGCTGGCAGGCAGCGGCGGGACCACCTACACTGCCGTCAGCACGATTGGCTTCGGGCCCAGCTTCACGCAGTATTTCAGCACGGGCGGCGTGGCAGCCGCCACTGCCATCTCCTTTCAAGTGGAGGGGGTAGGAGGAGCTGTCAGCACTCCTATGACGTTTTCAGCGGCGGGAGCAACAACGATTGCGGGTGGTCTGCGTGTGACCGCCGCCGGCACACCGGCCCTTGGCAGGTATCTCACCTGTATGGATTCCCTCGGCACTGCCGAATGGCAGGATCCAGGGTCAGTCTCTGACGGGCGCTGGAAAGAGGATGTGCGGGGCTTTACTGACTACTGGACAGTGCTGGATGGGGTGCAAGGGGTGCGCTTTCGATGGGGAGAGATCTCGGGGCGCTCGGGGGAAGACATAGGGGTGGTGGCACAGGATGTGCTGAAAGTCCTGCCCGAGGCCGTAATCGAGGGGGTGGATGGCCTGCCACATCGCGTCTCCTATGAGAAACTCATTCCCGTGATGGTGGAGGCCATTAAAGAGCTGCGTGGGCGCGTCGAGGAGCTGGAACGGACCGTCTAGCGTGCGTCGAATGGCCTTAACCCCTATGGAGTGAACCACCAGAGCGCTTCCCCCTGTCCGCAATGAATCCATCTACAGTTCCCGGACGCACAGATACATTTGGAGACCCTTGTGCGAAGCTGGTCCCCTTTCAAATCGACGGAGGGAAATCCCTCGCGGACGTGCCTGCCCTTCGCGACCGCAAGATTGTGTTGCTGAGCACGGCCACCATTACGGAAGACAACATTTACATGAACGGTCTCTTCCAGAATGTCTTCGTCTTTTACCGGATGTTCGACGCCATGGGATACGCGCCCATTTTTATTGTGAATGACCGTCCAAAGGCGTTAAAGGATGTGCCTGGTCCTCTGCGGAACTGCCGACACATCATTACGGAGGACTTGCTCCGCCAACCCATACCCAATATTGAGGCCATGATTGAAATCGGCATGAGCATCGACCCTCTTGTGCGCCAGTTCGTGAAAATGCTGGGAGGCCGCGTGATAAAGGTATACCTCGGCAATATTCTGAATATTGATGTGGAGACGCCTATTTTCGTGAATCATCATCATTTTGCGCACCACGTGGTGGGACGACAGGATGCGATTCTGGTCTCCCCGCATTATGGTCAGCACGCGGAATATGCGACCTATCTGAATCAGGTGGCGCCTCCTAAGGGCTCAACGCTGGAAGACCTGATTGCCCCCTATGTGTGGGACCCTGATATTTTGACGCGCGATGGGACGGTCTCCCTGCAATGGCGTGCCCCACAGACCTCTGAAGAGGAGGTGTTTATCATCATGGAGCCCAATATCAGTTTTCAGAAGGCCTCGACTGTGCCGCTGATGGCGCTGGAACGTTGGTATCGAGACGTTGGGCGGGCGGCAGGCTGGAAAGGGTGTGTGAAGGTGGTCAACGGCGAACGGCTCGGCATGGTTCCCCATGCCCAGGAGAACTTTCTGCCGACCCTGGACCTCTGGAAGGACGGGCGCATTGACCTTTTGGGGCGCATGGATATTGTCAGTGTGATGCGGGCCTGGCCCGCGGCCACCTTTGTCCTCCACAACTACAACAACGAGTTCAACTATATGACGCTGGAGTTGCTGTGGACGGGATTTCCGGTTATTCATAATGCGCCCTCATGGGCGCCGTTTGGCTACGTGTATGAGGGGGCCGACCTGGGCGAGGCGGCGCGCCAAATCGAGCTGGCGCGGGGCGGGCATGCGAGTCGCACGGGCGTCTATAAAGGGCAGGCGCATGTGCTGGCCTGGCGCCATTCACCCTACAATCCCGAGGTGCAGGCAGCCTGGGAGAAGATTCTGCGCCGTCGCCCCTGCGCCTAAACATCTACGGCCAATCCTTACAAGAGCATAGGGAAAATGAAAATCGGAGTGACTGCTGCTATGGAACACTCCATGTTTAGTTCTGGCACGACGAATGCTTCGCTCGCCGTTGCAGAGCTTATGCGTGAACTTGGTCACGAGGTCACACTGATTCATATGGGTCCGAACCAAGTCTCCTGGTGGGACGATTGTCGTCCGTTGGCGACTCATTGGACTGTCAAGCGACTGATGGATGTGGAGCCTGGACAGCTGGATATACTCTTTGAAATAGGTGCACTTATGGTGGGAGATGAGCAGCGCCGACGTGTGATGGGGGAGGCCGGTCGTTGTATCTGGGTGGTTCGCCACGCATTTCTGTTGGACGAGATTGAGGCCACTATTTTCCCTACGATACGAACGGCAAAGAGGGAGCTCGAGGGACTGCATGAGACGTGGATATTTGATGCGGCGGCGGCGACTGAAAAGGGGAGTGTGCAAGCACTGGAGCTCTTGACGCGCCGGCCTGTGCGTGTGGTGCCCTATGTATGGAGTCCGAGTCCCGTCGTGAGCACATCGAAAGAAGTGAATCTGCCTCCTTGGATTGCCACGACAGTGGGAGAGCTCGTGAAGATGCAGAAACATGGGGTGGAGACCGGTCTGCAAGACCAGCCGTTGCCTCCGTGGAAGGTGCACATTGCGGAGACGAACACGGGAAACTCGAGCAGTGCCACGCTACCTCTTGTGATTCTGCGCGAGGCTAAGCGGCGCGGAGTTCCCATTGCGGACTTTCGCGTGCATAACTCGGGCTGGGTGAAACAGTCGCGATTTTTCCGGGAAAATGTCGTGAAGCACTGCACGACTGGAGGAGGTGTGGACCTTAGTGGGGAGTTCGTGGAACGGCAAATCTGTGTGGGCTGGGCGTGTCAGCCAATGAGCTGCGTCGTGTCGCATATTCGGTTCGCGTTTCTGCGACCTATGCTCTTGGATGTGGCATGGTTGGGGATTCCGATTGTGCACAACTCGGTGGCACTGCGCGAGGTGGGGCACGGCCTCGAGCGGCTCTTTTATTCGGACAATCACGTGGGTGCAGCATGTGATGCGATGATGAATATGACAAACGACTTGATGACTGTAAAGGGGATATTCTCTCCGGATGCCCTGCCTGCCATTCAACAGGAGTTACTGGCCCGGTGGTCGCCGCTGTCAAAGAAGGTGCAAGAGGGGTGGCGTGTGGCACTTGGGGCTACCACTGGGGCGGGGGGGATTCCTGTTGCTGTTGCTGCTGCCCCTGCCGTTGCTGCTCCTGCCGCTCCTGCCGTTGCTGCTCCTGCCGCTCCTGCCGTTGCTGCTCCTGCCGTCCCTGGGGCCCCTAGCCCTGTCGCTCCTATCGTCGCAGACAAGCGCCGGCTCAGTCTCGGCTTCTGTGATATGTGGGACCAGTTCAATCCCTCCTACAACTTCTTCACGCTCGCCCTCGCTGATGCCGGTCGCCGCATGACTCCCCCTGTTGAGGTCACTGCAGGCCCTGCATCCCCAACCGACGATGTCGTCATCTTCGGCCCCTTTGGAGACGCTTGGCGCTCCCTCCCTGCCGACCAACCCAAGGTGCACTTTACAGGGGAGAATACGGCCCCCGTCGAAGGGCCCGGCGTAGTGCTCAACCTCGGCTTCCATCACTACGACATGACCCGCGAGAACTATCTCCGTTTCCCTCTTTGGCTCCTGGAAATCGACTGGTTCGGCGCCGACGCCGCGCGCATTGCGAATCCGAAGCCCATCCCTCTTGCCACCTGCACGACGGTGGATACGTCAGAGGAGGCGATTCAGCGCCATCGCAGCAAGTTCTGCGCATTTGTCGTGTCCAATCCGTCAAATCCGGTGCGCAATGCTGCCTTCCATTGGCTGTCTGCCTACAAACAGGTGGATTCCGCGGGACGTCTCTTTAACAACGTTGGTGCGGCTATCTTTGCAGGGGCAGGCGGTGGCGGTGGGGAACAGGCCAAAGTGGAGTTCTTCCGCGACTACAAGTTTGCCCTTACCTATGAAAACAGTTCCGCGCGCGGCTATACAACAGAGAAGTATCTGCACGCGAAGGCAGCCGGATGTGTACCGATTTATTGGGGCGACCCTGCCTTTGAACGTGATTTCGACGTGGCCGGCTGCATTGATGCGCGGGACGCGCGGACTCCAGAGGAGCTCGTGGAGCTTGTCCGACGCGTGGATGAAGACGAAGGAGAATGGCTCCGGCGCTACAGCGTGCCAGCCCTCGACTCCTATAAAGTGGCCTGGGCTCAGCGGACGATGGCGGAACTCTGCAGGAGGCTGATGTCGTTTGGAGGCGTGGATGTGGACACGGCTCCCCGCATCATTGGGGATGAACCTCCCGCGGCGGCAGCTCCTGCGCCTGTTGCGCCCGCGCCTGCCCCTGCCACCGGCACTCTGGAACTCCCTGTGCTCGCCACGTATGCCAATCGCCGCTTCCTCTCCTCTCTTCAGCAATGGCTCGGAGCGGCAGCGGCTCAACGAAATGCTGTCCCACAACTCGAGGCGATTGTCTATGTAGACCCAGATATTCCGGCCGAAACGAGGGCAGCCATAGAGGAGAAATTCAGCTGGGCCCAGTTCCGCACGCTTCCCTCTGCAGCAGGGGCACCGCCTGATACCTTCCCCGATTTCTGGGCTCCGCAACACTATGGTTGGAAACTCTGGCTCCTGCGCGAACTCTGTGGGGAGGCGGCCCTTGCGGGCCGTATGGTCCTCTATATGGACGCCGGCACCTTCCTTTGCAGATGGCCCCAGGCATGGCTCCGCGCAGCCCAAGCGGCCGGCATCTGTCTCCTAGAAGACCCCCGCGAAGAGAACGGTCGATGGTGCTCCGACGCCTTGTGTGCGGCCCTCGGTGTCACGGATGCTGAAAAAGGGGGGCAACAAGTGCAGGCGGCGACGATTGCCTTCCGCGCAGGGGGCGCGGCCGCATCCGCCCTCTTTCAAGAGGCCTACCGCTGGGCAGGACAGCGCGATGTGCTCGTGGGCGAAAAATGGGTTTGCTTCGGGCCCGATGGAAAGCCGCGAGGACATCGTCATGACCAGGCGATTCTGAGTATTCTCAGCAGGCGCCAAGGGATAGCACGCTTCCCTCTCGACGAGGTCCAGTGTGGAGAGTCGTTACGCGAAACCTTCGGTTCCGGCCGCGCCATTTATATCCATCGCGGCTACTTCCAAATGCACAAACTATTCGCCACAGGCATTGACGAGGCCTATGTGATTAATCTGGACCGGCGCGCGGACCGGATGGAGCGGTTGTGGGCGAATCATCCTGGTCTACAAGGCCGCGTGAAGCGGTGGTCGGCTGTAGAGGGGAAGGCGCTGCGGCTGACACCGGCGCTGGAGAAGCTTCTGCGCCCGAACGACTTCTTCTGGAAGAAGGCCGTGACGGGCTGCGCCCTTTCACATCTAGGGCTCTGGTGGAAACTCGCCACGGACCATCCCGATATTCAGTCCTATCTGATCCTGGAAGACGACGTAAAAATCAATCCGGCTTGGGAAGCTGCCTGGCAACATGCGCATGCCGAGGGACATGTCCCAGACGACTACGATATTCTCTACCTCGGCGGTGTGCTGCCTCCGAACCGCGCGGGCTGGGCAGCAGTGGGGCGTGAGCGCGTGAATGAGTCCTTTGTCCGCGTGGCAGAGAACACGATGTGGGGACAGTCAGCGCCCACTCGCTATTTCCACTTTTGCGCCTATGCCTATATCCTTTCCCGTCAAGGGGTTCAGAAGGTGATTGATTTGATTGAAGGGCATGGAGGCATTTGGACGAGTGCGGACCATGTGCTGTGCAATCCGGTGAATGTGCTGAAGGCCTATGTATTTGACCCTGTCGAGGGGGGTATGCCCGCGGGCTGCTACCAGGACGATGACCCCAACTATGCTGCGGCGGAGTTCAATAACTTCAGCAGGATTGACTCCTTTGATTCCGACCTCTGGAACAATGATGAGCGATTCTCGGAGGAAGAACGTGCGGCGGCAACTGCAGAGGGAGGAGATGCTGAGGTGGATATAGGGGCTGCCTTGGCCGATGCTAGAAAGGTGGGTGTGGATGTGAGTGTTTCGATTGGGGGGAAGACGCCCACGTGGCGGGCTATTGCCGTGCCTGCGGCACGGACGCCTGACACAGCAGCGGAGGAGCTCAAACGGGAGTTGAAAGTGGAGGCCGCCGCCGCAGCCGCAGCGCCTGCCCCCGCGCTCCATGCTCCTCCTGTCCAGCCTGCTGCCTCCGAGACGCGCCCCGTTCGGCTCCTGCCTCGACGCGTTCTCTGTATGAGAGATGATTCCGTTGACATGTCGAAGTTCTATGAATATGAATGGGTGAAGTATCTCTTTGGTAATCCCTCGATACTGACGGTGGAGTCCATCCGGCCAACGGCCCCACCTCCCTCTGACGAGCCCATTCTCCTCGTCCAACGCCCCTACGACACCGATGTGCTTGCCTCCATGCTCGAACGGTGGTCCACATTTGGAGCGAACTTCTATATATTCCACATGTCAGATGAAGCAGTGGCGCAAGAGTATCGCGAACCTCTCGAATGGTATGATGTATCCGGCTGCAAAGGGGTGCTGCGATTCTATCCACGCGACGACCTGAGTGGCTGCAAGACTCCCGTCTACACCATTCCTCTTGGGTATCATTGGACGTTACAGGGAGGGTCTCAGAATCCGCTGATGAAGACGCCGCGCCTCCCCTTTCGAGAGACGACCTGGTCCTTTTTCGGAACGGGCTGGCAGAATCGCAAGGCCCTTTTACATCCGCTCTTGGTTGCTAAAGACCTGGGACAATCCCGTGTGAAGTTTTTCGACCAATGGAAAGACCCTGGCGCGCTCGGTAAAGAGGAGTATATTGCGACGTTATTAGACTCTGTTTTTGTAGCATGCCCAGGTGGTATGAATCCGGAAACCTTCCGCCTCTATGAGGCCTTGGAATGTGGATGCGTGCCTCTCGTTGTGCGAACGCCAAGCAACACGCAGTGGCTCGACTGGATTACGAAGAAGATTCCCTTGATTGCTGTCCCCTCTTGGGAGGCGCAGGTGCAGTTTGTTCGTCATTTGATGGCGAATAAGCAGCTTCTGGAGGCCTATCGAGAGAATATGTTACATGCATGGATACGCTGGCGTGAGGAGCTCAAGAGGGATGTTGGGGTGTGGCTGGACGGTGGGCAGCTGCCGACAAGTGGTTAGATGGAAATAACCGCGGGACCTGCTCGTTGGGTCGAGGGGGCAGGAGAGGGGGAGACCCGACGTTGGCGTCTGCCGGTGACAGTCGGAAGAGGGTTTGGCTGCACAGTTAGTTGCGGGGCCTCTTCGGCAGGTTCAATGCACATCTCGACGCAGCTGGCCCACGTGCAACACCAAAGAGGGGGTGTGGGGGCAGCGGGAGCAGGGGAGGCGGCTGCGGCCGCGGGGGCAGCCGCCTGCCCATTCAGTTTGCACCATTCGTCAAAGGTGTATTGACTTCCCATAGACAAGTTGCAACGACTGCAAATCGGGACAAGATTGTCAAGAGTCGTGGCTCCTCCACGGCATTCAGGGACATTGTGACCGGCCTGAAAGTCGTAGGCGGTAATGAGATTTTGGCACCAAGTGGTGTGGCATTTCACTTCAAAGGATTTGCCACAATGCTTCAGCCAGAGGGCTTCGCGAAGAGCTTTGGGAATCTTCCCTTTTTTGTAGGGTTTGGCAGAGTGGGGTGCTGACGAGGGGATAGCGGCTCTGCCGCTGCCACTCGGGCGAGCAGGCAGTGACTGCGCGGAGGGACGAGATGGCAGCAGTGTATTGATTTTGCTCCGTTTTGAATGGAAGAATCGACCTGACATCGTATTACAAAGGATATGCGCGGAACCCTTAGGAGCCTTCTGCGAGGTCTAAACGGGCTGCACCATGACGAAGAAAGAAATGAGTGGACCTGGTGGCGAACTGCCTGACTATTTGAAGAGCCTCGAGGCGATTTTACAGGGGGTAGCTCCCGCAGGGGCTGCGCCTGCGGTAGCAGCTCCCGCGCCTACCCCTGCTGCAGCGCCTACCTCCGCCCCTGCCATCCCCGCAGGCAAAGCCTTCACCCTTTCCAGCATCGGCTTTGGAACACTCTTTACAGGGGGCAGTGGCGCGGCTGCCACCGCCGCAGCTGCGGAAGATAAGCTCCGCTTTCTCCTTGTGAGCACGCACATCCACAACTACACGGGCTACTCCAAAGTCACCCATGGGATTCTCCACGAACTCGCCAAGCATCCTTGGCTCGAGCTGACCCATTACGGCTTCCAGAAGAATCCGCAATCGAAGGCCATTGAGGCCTCGCGTTCCTATCCCGCCGGCGTCGATGTGATTGACGCAGTGGCCCTGGAAAAGCCTCTGCAAGCAGGCTTCGGCTTCGCCGCTCTTCCCGAGGTCATTCGCCGCAAGAAGCCCCACGTGGTCATGATTTACAATGACCTCGCCGTTGTCTCCCAGTTTATGGACGCCATTCGCGCCTCAGGCATTCCCCGCACCTTTAAAGTGTGGGTCTACTGCGACCAAGTCTACAACACACAGCACCAGGTATTCCTCGACCGACTCAACAGGGATGTGGACCGCATCTTCGCGTTTTCTCCTCACTGGAAGCGCTGTCTGAAGGACCAAGGCGTCACGCGTCCGATTGATGTGCTCCTCCACGGATTCAACTCGAAGCAGGTCTTTCCGATTCCGAAGGAACTCGCGCGTAAGACTGTCTCGCTGCCGAACGATATGTTTCTCTTTATGAACCTCAACAGGAATCAGCCTCGGAAGCGTTATGACATTCTTATCATGGCCTTCGTGGAGCTCATTGTCAAATATCCTACCAAGCCGGTCTATCTCCTCTGCATTTGCGACGCGGGCCAAAAGGGGGGATGGCCTCTCTTTGAGCTCTTTGCACGGGAACTGAAGTTGCGGGGGGCACCTGTTGAGCAGTTCGGGCAGCGCCTCATTATTGCCTCGCAGGATATGGCCTACAGGGACGAGGAAATCAACATGTTCTACAATGCCGCCGATGTGGGGATTACGACAGCGGATGGAGAGGGCTGGGGGCTCTGCCAGTTCGAGCAGATGGGTGTAGGAGTGCCCCAGGTGGTCCCGGATATTGGGGGCTTCAAAGAGTTCTGCACGGCGGAGAACTCTGTGCTGGTGAAGCCGAACCACCGCTACTATTTGCCGACGATTCAGTGCCCTGTAGGGGGGGAGGCGGAGGCCTGTGACCCGCACGATGTGTGCCTGGCGATGGAGGAGTATCTGCTCGATTCGGCGAAGCGTGCCGCACACGGGGCGGCGGCGCGAGAGAAGGTGGTGGGCTACACATGGGAGCGGGCCTGTGAAACGCTCATCAAGAGGCTGCGCGCCGTGCGCGAGGACGACGAATAGAGGGGGAGCGGTATATGCAACTGAACAGGAGTTGGTGCATGTATGCGGAGCATACACGTACCAATTACTTCCGCATCTCGTGATAGGAAGGCGCACGACGTGCCATGCGAACACGAACAGTAGAGCTGCTTTTATTTGTGGCGATTTTAGCTCTCGCCACCTGGATTCTCTGGGTGTTGTGGAGGGACGGGAGTCGTATGATGAGGCTGTCAGAGGGGTTTCAGACAACGGGAACTCTTGATACGGCTGCCACTGCCCCACCAGGTAGTATGGGAGGTGCACAAATTGTCGTCATCGGGCCAAAAGTGAACTCTACCGATACGAACAATCCCCTATTTATATCGAACTCATATGATACGAACTTTACTAGTCTTACATGGAACTCGTATGGAACAATCCCTCTTATTGGTGTTGGAGGCCGAGATGGGCGGCTGTCAGGGCTAAATGCGGCAGGGGCCCTCTATTCGACAAGACCAGGTACACTCTTATCAGCCGCGCAATGGAATCAGATAGGGGTGCCTACATCGCCACCAAATAATACTGTACGTCAACTTTCACGTGATGGTAATAATCTGGCGGTTGTACTTACACCATCAAATGCTATACGACTTGCAACACAGAATATAGAAGGGGCGACAACCACTGCACCAAACTGGAATGCTGTCAATCCACGAATACCTCCACAGACTAGTAATTCAAATGCTTCACTTAATGGCGTCCGTTCTATTTCTACGAGCAAAGGAAGAGCTGTATGTGTTGGACAAAATAATAAACTGTATTATACAGCTGACTATATCACGCAAGGGAATCTTACTGCATGGTTCGACGTCATGGCTAATAGTAATGAAACAGCCTTACAAGTGATACAAGCTGTATTAGACAACACGCGCGTAGGAATAATTGCTCGAACCAGCGCAACTGCACCGAATATGACGTATGTAGCAGACCTGACCGAGCGAGGAATCATGGCTGCAAATGGGACATTAACAGCATCAACAAGCCGACAGATTCGATGGTTTAATATAAATCTTAATGCAGAAAACATAGACATGCTGGAAGGGCGTATGTTAGCAATAGCATCCGATAATAGAATTTATTATAAAAGGGATTATAGATTAACAGATGCTGCTTCTTGGACACGGGTAAACTTACCAGACTTCACTAACCGTGAAGTATTTTTATACGATAATATAGATGGGTATAATCAAAATGACTCAGCATGTAAATCACTCGGTGCAGAAATTGCAACACTTGCTCAAGTTACTTCCGCGCAAACTGCAGGGGGCCATTGGTGTACATGTGGCTTCGTAACAGATAAAAGCACACATTATGTGAATAATGGTGCTGAATTCCCTACAAGCACTACACCCGTAAGGTGTTCTGGTATTTCTGTCACTTCTGGTGTAGTTACTACCACGCCTGGTGTAAAACAATGTGTATCAGCGCTAGAAGGTAGTAAAATAAGTGGTTCTCAACAGCAGCGGTGGGGTTCTTTTATGACTTCGCGTGTGCATTGTTTTGGAGTAAAACCAAAAGAAGGTGCGGATGCAAAAGTAAGACCATTTCGGACGATATCTACTACCAATACCCGTTGGAATATGTCGCAGCCCTTGGCCGTTCACTTTCTTCAAGATCCAAATGCCGCTCTCGCTGGCGTTCTCGCCGACGCCGTAGCTGCTGCAGAGATGGAAGCAACTGAGGCTGAAAGGCAGAGGGGGATTGCTGACACCGATACAGGAATTATTAACATCTCACTTCGAGCAGGTAATTTTAATGAAACGAGTGTAAGTAATAATTTGGCGAATGCTAGAAATGCTGCATCGAATGCTGAAGCAGCTCGCGTGCGGGCGGCAGCGGCACTTACAATAGCAACTACAAATGCCGCGATTATAAATAGTCCTGCTGCAAATACTGAGAAAACAAGAACCGAGACTGCTGTGAATCGTGCCACTACTGCAGCGACTGCTGCTAGAACTATGGTGACTAGCATGATAGAACGGATCGTAACGTTTTATGCTGATAGGGCGGACAATCATGCCTCCTCGACGGAACTTGATAGATTAATAAGAAATGCAGAGACTCTGCGTTCAACTACGACTGTATCGAATGTTACAGATACGACTGTAACAAATATTGGAACAATCCTTAGCGATGCAACAACGAGACAAACGAACGCAACTACAGCCTTTAACGATGCAACTCGACATGCAGACACAATTAATACAACTGCTGGAAATGCGAGCAAGGAACGAGCGAGACAGGCTGTTACACGTGCCACTGCAACCGTTACATCGATTACAACTGCTCGAGACGCGATTGTTGCGATGCGCAGAGAGAAGACTGTAAAGGATAGTGCAGACGATGCGACAAGATATGCGAACGAAGCCGAAGCAGCCAGAGATACTGCCATTCAGTTTCGTGATACAGTCTTTCGAGGAAGTGAAACGAGGGAAACTCGAGATTCTGCAGTGACTTCCTCTCGAACGAACTCGAACACGTCAGAACAGAAGCGCCTGGACGCTGTGGGCGCATCTACTACTGCCACGCAAGAGGCTACAATCCTGAATACGCCCACTGCTCGGAGCGAAAGGGACCGTGCTACTAATGCCGTAAGTCGCGCCGCGGCGGCCGCCCTTGCTGCCGACGCTGCCGCAGACGAAGCGGAACCCATTGGTGTAGAGTTGAAGAAACTACTTTCCTGGTCCCCTAATCTTACAACCATACACAATACCCGAATACGGAGCAATGTATGGCGCGGACCGATTCTATCTCAAGCGGATTCGACAGCAGGACTCACCATGACACTTGGGGTGAATGACGCAAATAGGGTAGGATTCTGGCGACCTATGAATGAACCCACCACAGATGACACATCGGACCAAATCTGGATCTATACGGAAGAAATGGAACTCATCAATCTATTCAGTCGTAAATGTCTCGATACTTCGCGTATCGACCCCCTCTTAACTACTGATGGGTTATCCCCTGAAATGTTTACATGCGCTGGTCGCAGCGGTCAAAAATGGTTCATTGATTCGGAAAGTCGAATTCGACCCATCAACAACAAAAATCTCTGTCTCACGCTGACGTCATTTACAAATCCTCCTTCGCAACCCAGCGGGAACACACCCCTACGAGTAACACTGGGCCAACCCATCCAACTGAAAACGTGCACACCCAACGGGAACAAAATGCAGCGATTTTTCACAACCGGTGGTGTGCCCTTAGCAGGCAGACGCATACCTATGCCTGGAGTGGGAGCTCCAAATGCATCGGCCCCGCCACCGATTCCAGAGCCAGTGAACCGCGAAGGATTCCGCGACAAGTATATCCCCCGCGAAATGTCTCTTGCCACTCGCTACACCGATGACGCATTCTAGACGTGTTTCGCCAAACGACTGATCTCGCCCCAATTTGAAGGGGGCGGGCTCAGCTGCCCTGAATACTTCTGTATCATCCTAATAGGAAGCTGCGCACGGTGCAATGAAGCAGCAAACGATTAAGATTGCATTATATATTGGAGTATGTATACTCTCTGCATGGATAGTCTGGTTTGTCTATCACGAGTGGAAGACGGGTGTAAGCCCCCTCTTTGAAGGATTCCAGACAGCCGCTGCCGCCACTCCCTCTCCTCCTCCTGCCAATCTTCAGAAAATGATGATGGTGCTGCTTGGACCCGGCAGTGGAACATCGGCGACTGATGGCGATGTATTCTTGTCCCAAATCGGCACATCATTTACAAGCCCAAGTTGGCAGATATATGGAAGTATGCCCATGTCGAGTATTTCAGGAGCCGAGGGGCGACTCTTTGCCACAAACTCCTCTACATTCGCCTACGCAACTGCAACAGCTACTCGGCTGAATGATGATATATGGACGAAAACAGAAGGAACCACTGTAAAACAAGTGTCGCGAGACGATTACCGTGTGTGTAGCGTAAGCACACTGGGGATTCTATGGTGTAAAATGAGGAATATCGAGTTTTCTGAAACGTTACCTGACCAAGGATACTGGACAGAACTTGGAAGTGACGCGCTCTGGGTCTCCGTGAGCAATGGCCGCATTGCGCTTATTCATGCATCCACACAGGCCGTTTCGTATTCACCAAGTTATACATCAGGCAGTATCACGTGGAGAAATATTCAGTCAAATCTTGGGAACCGGCTCATGAAGCAGGTGGTCCTCGATGACCGAAGGATTGGGGCGCTCGATGTGGAGGGCAATATATTCATGGCAGACCTAGGAGAGGGAGGGGGTCTCGCAGACAATGGCAGTCTAACGAAGGACCCGCGCTGGTTCCAGCTGTCAGGCAGGCGCGCACGATATCTCGAAATGAAGTTTGGCCATGTGCTTATAATCGATGAGGCAGATGGTAAGATTTACTATAGCAATGATTATCGGTATGGAGACCGCTGGGAAGCTGTGCCGATGCCTAGCACGATGAAGCAGGTGTTTCGGCTCTCAGGCGGTGTGCCGAACACATACTCATTTACGAAAGCTCAAGCGGAGGCAGCGTGCAAAGCTCTGCCCACACCTGCGGAGCTTGCGAGCTCGGCTCAACTCGATGCGGCGTGGAAGGCAGGGGCAAACTGGTGCGCACCTGCATGGACCTCAGACGGGGGTCGGCGATACCCAAATAACGAAGATACAACAAATTCGTGTGGAGGAAATGACCCAGCTGTAAAGGGGGGTGGTGATACTGACATGAACGCAAAAGGCGATGCGAATTGTTACGGCCCAAAGCCCGCGCAAGGGACGGCAAAGGTGTCCCCCTTCAACAGCAAGTTCTGGAATGCCCCTCCTCTTGCCATCGAGTTCGTGCCATTCTCCACTGTCCCCCCCTTTTGCGGGCAGAGGGGAATACCAGGGACATACAAAGGACAGCCGTTTCGATATTACACAAGTCAAGAATGCACTGCAATTGGTGCGGCGCTGACAGATGGCAGAACCACCACCTACAATGCAGGAAATGGAGATTGTCGAATTTCGGGCACGTATGTGCCGTATAACTACAGCGATGCAGAGAATGCAGAAGTTGCTGCACGAACGAAGCCTGAAAGGGAGATCTGTGAATCAGTGGCAGGGAGAGTCTTCACCCAAGGAGATGACGCCCTCGCGCCAGGATGTGGTTCACAGGCATGGTGCTGTGCTCCTGCTGACACGACGAAACCTGCCCCTGAGTCTATGAGTCGCCTGTGCAAAAAGATACAAGACCAGCCTACACGAACATTATCCCATCTTTGGAATGACGGGACATCAGGACTCTGTATATTCAACCCCGATAAATACAAGGAAAAATACTCTCTCTCGGGCGATATAGGAGAACTCTATCGACACTGGCTGGATGTAGGGCTCCCTGGAAACTATAGCCCCTGTGGAGATATTGACCCCCTCTGTCGCTGGGACCCTGACATGTATTACAAGATGAATCCGTCCGCCCGCAGGGAACAGCCTCTAAATGCGCTCGAGCATTATAAACAGAATGGCATTCGTGCCGGCTTAAGCTTTTGCCGAGCGATAGGAAGCTATTCTTTATCGGATGCACTTCAGAAACTCATGCAAGGGAAAGCAATCGTGCCAGCCCCGCAGACAATTACAAGCAAATGCGCGTCTGAAGCCATAAACACAGGCTCATCCTCATACACATATCAGGAGGTATTTATGGTAAATACATCTGTGCCGAAAGACCAGGCCGTAGCCACGTGTGCGGCAGTTGGAGGGGCAAAAGTCGCCACTGTTGCACAACTACGCGATGCGCAGCTGAATATGGCAAACTGGTGCACAGCAGGATGGGTCGCGACATCTCCCACGGGGAGCCCACAAACAATCGAGGAGAAGCCCTACTTTGTCCAAGCCGTTACAGGGGGGTGTGTGCCATCTACAGATGCAGGGGTGTATCAGCAGGCAGGAAATGCTCCAGCCACAGCTCCTGTGAATTGTTTCGGAGTAAAACCGTCAACATCCTCAGCGAATCCGGCCGTGCGAACCTTCAATGCAAGAGCCTGGAGCCAGTATTCAAATGCCATGCAATCCTCCCCTGCGCGTAGATGGACATGTGAGACGCGCGATGCAGCCAATCTCCTTTTCAGAGGTCCCTCTTCGGCTGAGCAGGCCTATTTGACCAACGACGATATTGTCTGCTACCTACTGGACAAGGAAAAGAAGACCTATGCGTGCCAGACTGCCAAAGAGTATGCGAATGGGGAAGACTACACGCTCGAGTTAACGGGTGCGCACGACTTGACTTGCAACAAAATAAAGCAGACATTCGATGATATTTCAATCAGTCTCACAAGCATCAATAATATTGAACAAAGTCTTATAAATGGGCAGACAACCTTTACAAATAGTGCAGCTACATTTGAGAATGTGAAGGCCAAGTATAACTGTGCATCTAATACAAAAACCCCAGAAATCACCCTTATTTGCAATACACTCGAAACGGCAAAACAGAATATGCTCGCGCATGCGAACTCCATTCGGCGGACGAGCGCTACGGCTCCTGAAGGTGTGCTTGATGTATTTGCAGGCCCCAAAGCAAATGCAGATGCATCCCGGACTAAGCTGATAGAAATGGCAAACAGACTGGGATGTCCTGTGATGACTGCGCGCGTGGCCACTGCAACTATATAATCAACCCCATAAACAATGGATGCATTTCACAGATTTGTGGCAGAACATCGCACTTTGTTAATTGTTGCATTCACCGTGTTTGTCCTATCGATTGTATCAAAAATTATACTCCAACGAGTCACAAACACGATAGTGGAACGCTTTCAAGTTGGAGCCACCGCCCCGGAACCTACTGACTCTGCGAATCTCGTCGTGCCCAAAACAGAGCCCACACTTCAACAGGGCGACTGTGATATTCTGAAAAAGACACTGGATGCTTTGCGTCTAAGCGAGCAGGCAAAAGCATCTGCAGAGTTCACAAAGAGTGATTTGTTCAAGAGTATAAAGAGTGAAATGGAGGATAAATATCGCACACTCGAATGCGACGCCTATCTAAAAAAGTTGGCATCAGGCGAGGTGTCTGCTGCCCAGACTGCACCCGACATGCGACCAAGCTCTATACCCCCTATTCAGATATAGACGAACGTTTGACCATGCGGGAACAAATGATAAGAAGATTTAGTGCCTGAAAATAGGGAGATGTCAGCCATCGTTGACACGATTCATAAACACCTATTTCCAGTCATTTTGGTAGGACTTGTTGTTATCATAGGAGGCATATCCTATATAGTGAAGAAACGCATGGATGCTACACCTCTAAAGCCTAGCGTAGGCCCAGTGAAACGTAGAAAAGTTCATACAGTGGCAGGACCCGTCGCTCCGCTATCCTCCTCTTCTGTAGAAGGCTTTCAGACGATTCCACTTCAACAAGTAATACAAACAGGTGGACAAGTAATAGCACAAGTTGAACAAGCAATACAACCGATTGCAAATGTAGTAAATACAGTAATAGAAACTGGAAACTATATGTTTAATGGAGGATATAGTTGTTCAAAAGATGTGATTCCAAGTGCGGAATATATTATAGGCCCCTGTCGCGACCCCAATGGAACCGGTGGAGTTGGCTCATGTTTTGATAATTCGAACACGTCAGCTGCCACACTAAAAACAAGTGCAAATACGAGTGGAACGAACTTTGATGATGTAACTGCCGAACAGACGAAAGGGCGCACATTTGAAGAGACCCCTCTTGATACAACCTATGATGAATATGAACTAAATGAGCTGAATGCGCAAGTTGGTGAAGTTGACCGGCTCAATGAGAATATTGTGTTGACAGAAGGCGAAATAACCGAAACAGGGGGTGTATTTTCACCCACGGACACCGATATCACGAACATTCCGTGGGACTCTGAAAACAGAGATAATCTTCCCAGCGATGTGCTCTGGGGCTTCGTCAGTCAAGAGGCGTCGAAGGGATTGTTCTTAAAAGTCTATCAACAACAAGCACTTTCACTCGAATCTGCGGTTGTTGAGATGCGTCCAGGAGATGATAGTAGCCCACCTGCCTTTCAAGTTCCGGATTTGCCTCCTGTGAATCCCGCATTAGACCCCGTTGAACAGGCCAAGTTTGATGTGCTTGTTGCGATTGTATCTGCAGTTGGACAACCATTTAATCCACTTGACCGCGATAATGTGAAAAATGGACTGGGCAGCTTGATAAATTATCAGGAATCTCTCAAATCAACCAACTCAACCCTCTTTGATGGAAAAGAGAATTTGAATAGAACACTCAGAGGAAATAATGATAAAATCAAACAAATCGGCAAGAAACTGAAAGCAATCAACAAAACAAATCTGAAAGGAGCAGGACCTATCTTGAGATTAAAGACACTGTTCCAGAAAATCCAAGGAAAAATCCAAAGAAAAATGCTTATTGCCCTTCAAAGATTTATAACAAAAAAAACAATCAAAACGATTATTATTCAAGTGACTACAAAGGCGGCTGTGGTGGCTGCCACCGCAGCCTCATTCTTTTCAGGTGGAGTGGGGGCGCCTCTATTAGCAGCAGCCATTGCATTTATGACATTAATGGACACTATTATATTCGTAATTGATATGATTTCACTTTCTATGAGTCTGTTATTGCCTCCCATTTTAGAGAAATTTTTGGATGGAGAGGGAATCTGTCCACCTGGGTCCAAAGTGATTCAACAAATTATACCCAATTTTCATGCATATTTATTCTTTACATCTTTTGTGCCATTAGGTGATTTATTCGACTTATTTGGCCCTTATGTATGCTGGGACGGAATCGATGCAAAAATAAAGCAACGTCTGTATGAACCGACTTATTTAGAGGATTCAACTCTTTCTCTCATGTATCATACATTCCCAGATTCGATGACAACAAGGGGGCGCATTGAAGGATATGGCCAGGATATACGTTGTGCTGATTCTGGATTTCAACTCGGCAACGATGGAGTTTGCCGCAGACCATGTGACCCTGGCACATATACAACAACAACCGACGATCCACTTTGTCACCAGATTATTAAACCTGCATTGAAGACTACTCCTACAATGCAAAGCTGTGCACAAATGAAAGCGCTTGACCCGAATTTTAGGGATTCTGCCGTTATTTGGGAAGAGCAAGCAGGAAGTGATATCTGTTTTGAACCCTTTAATCAAGGAGGGTCGACTCGCACTATCGTCCCAACGACAGAATATAACAATGAAACGGGCGGATTCTATCGAATCGAATATTCCTCGGCACCTACTGGGTGTGGATGCCAGCGCAAAACAAAGCTCGAGCGCACGCGTGGTCAATGCCCTACTGGATATTCGTTAGACGAAGAAGATCTGCGTTGTTACTCTTGCCCAACAGGCTATGAGCGGCGTGGATTGAATTGTTTTTCTCCAAGAGCGAGTTACTTCCGCGAGGCAAAACGAATTGAAAGGAATGAATATGTTGTGCTAGATGAAGGATATCAAATGCCAACCACATTACAAGCACTTTCTCCAGTCAATGCACAAGGAGCGCCGGATCGTAGCACAGGAATCTACACTGACTTCTGCAACTTTGCGAGCCCTGTTATGCTTGATAGGATGGCCCAGTTTTACTATGACCAATCCTATGCCAATCCTGAAATCTTGGAGGTGAACTTCGTATCGGCCGCAGAGGCAGTTGGGCAACCGAATGCGATTATCGATACACCAGAGAATCGAAAGAAGGTAGACCTCTCAGGCGGACCGGTTCTGATAAAATGGGACTACATTACTCGATTTTTTGGAGTAATTGCGTCTTCTGAGTTATCATGTGATGTTGCATGTGAGATTCGAACGATTACATTGAATCCAATCACGGGAGCATTCTTTCAAGAAGAAATCGGGTGCAATAATGTGCCAGATGGCATGGATTGCAATGGAATCGACCCCTCTACAAATATGAAACCATTCCAATGCACCAATCCGATGTGTTATCGGCGCTTCTATTTTACAAAACTGGCAACAGACCAACAGGGTCTATTTACAGTAACAGGCTGCACAAACTCGGATGGCACTGCCCCTGATGCGGCTGTTACGAGTTGGGATGAAGGGGTCGAGTATGTGCCATCCTTGCCGAAAGTGTTTCGCCAACGTGTCTGTGAAAATCCTATCACATGGGGCCTAGATGATTTGAAGGCGATTGGATTCTCAGTAGGGACGGGGCTAGCAGGTATGGCTGCTGGAGCAGCAATAGGTCTTGGGAAAGGTGTCTTTGGACGATTCGCTGCAGCAGGCAGTGCGATTGGCGGGGCAGTGGGAGAAACATATGCTAGTGCAGGTATGCAAAAGCTCCAAGAAAAATATACAAAAGACAGCGAAGAAAAACGGATAACAAAAGTATTAGAAGCATATAATGAGAATGGAACCACAAAATATACAGTTGTAAAGTCTGCCGAGGCAGTCATGAACAATCGGCCCGCAACCGCACTCATTTCATTTGGACCCGTTGTAGAAGATTCAGTGGGTATTGCGCCGATTGTAAAGCGGTGTGCAAATGCGGCACTCACACAAGATTTTTGTTCGCACAAGTATGTGTTGCGTGATACGATTCGTGAATATGAACGACTGAACCCTACAAAACATGTGAAACAAGTCGACTTGATTGAGCCGCGCGGAGGAAAAGATTGGCAAGGAACTGTCATACCCAGTCATGGATGTTACTATCGCTGGAAAGAAGTGAACTATGACCCTACCACAAATCGCGAAGAAACAAACTTTGTAGATAATGAACTCATATACAAATATACGATTGATAACAATAAAACATGTGCATTTAAACCTGTCGAGCTTATCAATGAGTTCAATCAACCCAGGGGGACACTGACCGCATATGGACCCAATGACTATCCAATTCGCACTGTGAACATGAAAGGAAGTATAGCGTATCCTACGCGGATACGAGTCACAAAACCTGTGCGATTTGTTCGGATTGAACGAGCGCTTCCCGCAACGGCGGACAGTTATCTTCAGCTGTCTCAGATTGTTGTCCTCAATACTGACTTTCAGAACGTCGCGAAAGGTCGTATGCCTACTGCAACGGCGGGAATGGGCGGGGAGTCTGCGCTACCGAACATTGCCACAGATGGAATCTTAGTGGCGCGTGAGTATCCAAATATCTATCACTCAAACACGACAAATGGAGTATTCGAAATTGACCTCGGAAAAGAGCACTTTCTTCAGGCGATTACATGTTACAATCGCGCTTCGTCAACAACCCGCTGGAATGGATATGTGCTGCGATGCCTTGATGTGGCTCGGGTCGAAGTATTTCGATTTTCACTCCAAGGAGAAGAGACTGTAAATGGAGTGACGCGCCCTCGTCTCGAACAGACCTTTTCTGATTTCCCAACCATCGACCTGCGCCGCCGTCGCCCGTTCGAATCGTTTGTTGTTCCACGAGCTCTCCCTGCTCAAGTCAAACTCGGTACGACGTATGCTGATAAAACATGCAATATAAGCTGTTCCTCTAGCCGCAGCCAAGTGCAGAAACTTATGGACGAGTTTAATACCGCGAATCCCTCTACCAAAATCCTGAAAGTTCTGAAAGCATGGACATCGAAGCCCGACCGCTGTGATTTTGAAGTGGAGATGATGCGGGTGCAGGCGGATGGAAAGAAAACAATCAGCAGAGAAACGACCTTCATAAATGTTATACAAGATCCTCCCCCCCCTCTTCCATTTATAATAACTAGTGTGTATGACTCTGCAGCGTATAGCTGGACAACGACAACCCAGTTCATGAACCCCTATACGGGAGGAGTCAAGCAAACAAACTTATATTTGGATTATTACCTACGGGCTAAGACAAATGTCTACCTGAATCTCCAGACAGGTGATCTCCAATTAACCACAGCTGCGAATTCGAATATAGTGCTTCTTCGGCTGGTCGAGGTGAAAACGGTCAACGAAGCCAATAACCTTCTTCTACAATATGCTACAAGCTGTAGTAGTTTCAAGCGCGTATCAGATGGCGCGGCGACGATTAACTCAGGCACCTTTATTCAAGAGAATACACCCCCTCTGGTATTTAATGATACGCAGGTGCAAACGACAGGAGTCTCAAGCTATGAAGGTCCTGTTGGACAGGCGAAGAACTTCTTCACCGGCCTGATTGAAACACTGAAGACGACGAAACCACTTGATACCTTAAAAGAGAAGGCGAGCAAGGCAGACACGGAGTCAGCGGCCCTCGCATCCTATTTGGCTGTGAATACCCCTCTGCAGGGCTGCAGCACAAAATGCAGGGATACAAGCATACTGAGCGCGATTGCCACTGGGTTTGCGAAACAGTTCGAAAAGAACATCGAATCCTATGGAGGTGAACGGCGACGCATGAAGAAAATCTTACGGGCAGCGGCAGGAAGTGGTCATGAATGTGATATTCTATACGAAGAAAGTGTCGAGTACTTTGAAGCTGGTGCTATGAGCCCTCCTACTGAGACTGAATCACGAATCGTGTCGGCGCGGGTCAAGTTGGGGAACCGCGGGAACTGCACATGGGTTGTGCCTGATACTCCTACTGCCTTTACAGAACTTACAACTAGCTCTCCAGGCTTAAAAGACAGTGCCTCGATTCTGTCATCGGGTGAATACAGCCCCCAGCCATGCCCTCCCGTCGATTGCCGCAATGAGACAATTCTGAATGACTTACAAGTATATCTCAATGGGCTGATAAACAGTAGAACATCTGTGACAAATAATAGTGCCACTTATAAACAAGTTATCCAATCCTTCACCAATGGCTCATCACAGTGCCAATACAAGATTCTCAAAGATATTACAACAATAGACCCGTATACTAAAAAAACAGTTACTACATCTGATATCGAAACCTATATCACTGTCGAGTATACTCCTATCATACCCGATCCCAAACAGCCTACCCCCCAGACTATCTGCACAGACTATACATATAAGTTGTCCGATGATATACAAGAAGTCTTTGCGGTGAATCCAGCGGGGGGAGTTGCATATGCGAATGCAGCGAAGACGTGCAGGGATGTTGGTGCTGTTCAAGCCACCTACGCACAACTTGTGGAAGCGCAGCGCAATGGCGCGCATTGGTGTACCCATGGCTGGGTATCAGACTCAACTCGCACGAATGCCTATGCGCCTCTACAAAATACGTCTACTACATGCAATATTCAACCAAAAAACAATGTGCATGCAGGCATCTTTGAAACGCCTGCAACAAGTCTTCTCAAGCTGCCCAATACGCAAACTCCTGGGGCAGCAGCTATATGCTATGGAAAGAAACCTATAAAGGGGAAATACAGGGATATCCTAGACTTTTATCCAGAACAATACAGTTTGCGCTCACCGAACCCTATTGTGGAGTTTTCACCGGATGAGCTGGAAGTTGAATTGAATGAAGAAACGGGCGAAGAAGAGTATTATCTTGGGAAGACACTCATTGACCCTCCTGCTCTTTTCCAGTATGACCCTGCAGAGACAACAAATACGCGTGTCTGCACAACTGTGCAGAATATGTCAGGCACGACACCCGACCTTCCTAACCCAGTGTGCCCAGCCATTATCTAACCCGCATGGTATTGCATAGTATTAATCTCAATCGACTAGGGTAGAATGAACCCTTTTCATAGGGCCCCAGGATGGAGCATAGTAGGAATCTGTCTGCTTGGTATCTTAACAGGATGGATACTCTTTCGCTGGCTGCGAGGAGATGCATGGTTCCGCGAAGGATTCCAATCTACGGCAGAACGTATCACCGAAGATGAGGCCGCACGTAAACGTACTGAAAATGAGGCACTGGCATATGATATGCTCGAATATTCCCGTCTTCAATGCACAAACTTTACGAATCAGACATCTGAGATGCAACAATCTGGAAAGGTGCTCATTTCTGACTATTTGGCGAGGAATAAAGAGGAAATCAAACAGCGTTTTTGGCAATATGTAGAGGGCTATAGAAAGCCCTTAGATGATACGAGTAGCATGAAAACTCCCATTGAAAATGTTATGTTCCCTCGAACAGACGATACATATCAAGTTGTATTTCCCCTCTATATGAGTATCTTTGCTCTGGCCATGTATTCATATCCCACGATTGGGGCTGCGTATAAATCAATGTGTGCCCGAATGCACCTGTTCGATTTCTATACGGAGATTCAGACAGCTCTTACTTCAACGGTCTCTGACCCTCTTAAAAATGCGCAATGGGAGACCGACCCCCGCACGCAATCGTGCGTATCCTTAAATGTCGCCCAGACGAATATTCAACAAGTTCTGAATCTTATGCGTGCGGGTGTGCAAGATGTGAGTGGAGTGCTCATTACGCTCCAAGGCTTACGAGACGAAAACATGGCGTATCAAAATAAGGTAAAACCTCTGTGCACAACGACAGACAACAATCCGAGCCAACCATGTAAGGACCTCGCCTCTCAAGATCCGATTCTCTTTGGAATTCTGCCCGATTTCGACACCGTCCAAGTGATTGGATATGATAAGGAAGAGGAGATAAATGAGGTGCTTGAGGCAGTAGGGCAGCTGTATCGAATGTTGCGATGTGATGTCCCTGAAAGAAGCTCCTTCACATTTTCCATGGATGAAAATGCAGGAATCATTGATACTGAGTCACTTCGCATGACATTGCAGACACTCTCACCATACTATCTGTCCCCGGATGTGATGAATGAAATCACAAGCTATTTGATTTCACCAGATGAGGTGCAGGACGATTTAATCGACACAGATGGGCGCATCGGTCGCGTCAATACAAATGTGTCTCGAATCAGACAGATTACAGGGGCATCGTAGAATGTGCATTTGTCTGAGGGTTGTTGAGGGCATGTGCGGTAACCCTGGTGCGAATGAATACGAGAGGTAAAAAAGGTGGGGACGAGTTAGATGAACGGCACTCTTGTCGTGAATGTGCTACTAGGACTGTCAATCATTGGATTGATAGTCCTAATAGTTTATTTAGTGAAGAAATACTACAAAACGTTGGAAGGGTTTTTTCAGCAATCAAACACTGCTACTATCGATATTGACACCTATATGTCGAGCGTATCACAGCCTATCCCACAGACTGGTGCGCCACAGGATCGAGACCGGCTTGTCTGTCCACAAGGCTATCAACTCCGTGGAGAAAAATGTTATCAACCCTGTCCACGAGGCTTTATAGGGGTGGACAATAGCTGTGTACCCACATCAACCCCTATGCCAACCGTGCGTGCAGGAGATACAATTCCACGGTGTCCCACCGGATTCGAGTTTGATGCAAAAGGCCCTCGTGATCCTGAGTGCACGGCGAATGGAGCTGGGGGAACATCTATTTGTGCAGGCTGCAGCACAGTAAGTGGAGTGACAACATGTATAGTGCAGCCAGCTCAACCAACATGCTTCCCCATGTGCAAAGATAAAATGAAAGGGGTTGGTTCGAAATGTCTCAAGGCTGAATCGATTGCCCAGAAGATAGGATTTGCAACGATTAGCTATAGCTGCCCACCTGCTTCAAATATACAAACTCGTTATATTCGTATTGAAGGTTCACGATATATGGCGTTGTCTCTTGTGATGGCCATTGATGAAAATGGGGACAATGTGGCAGAAGGAAAGTCTGTGACTGCCTCTGATGGAAAAAATGCATGCGACCAGACTGGAAACTACGATGGTCTAACCGATGGGGGTCGTTGGGAGGGTGATTATTATGCATGGAGAAAATACCCAAATACATGCTATGAGCGAAGAGGGGTTGGGAGTAGAGAGCTTGAAGAGGCGGTTAAAGATGTGGAGAGGGGATTTAATCAAGCCTGGAAAATCTACACAAATCCTGTGAAAGCTGGAAATAGAGCGTCTGGTGGCGAACGCGATGCGGATAAAATCTATTATGCAAATGACGATGTGACTCTCCCCTTTTGGGAACTCGATTTAGGGCGAGAATATAAGTTACAATCTGTGACAGTCTTGGGAGCAAACAATGTCGACAAAAAATACATAGAGGGGAAATTCGTAATGCTAATGACAGGAGAACGCAAAGTGAATTATCGTCTTCCATTGACCAACCAGTATGTTCACAACTGGCGTTTGTATGATGCTGGAGCACCTACATATAAGGCTGTAAATCGCGTGAATGAACTGTCCCATGCGAGTGTCCAAGCATCCAATAGCACTATACCCAATGGCACAACTCTTACGAAGTTCATTCTTATTAACGGAAAACCTGGAGAGATTGCTCTGAACGGCATAGAAGTCTATGTGAGAAATGCGGCAGGTATGCCGGAAAAACTGGACATTCTTCCAGCCTATGTTAGCACATCTGGAACTGCATTGGTTGATTCGACAATTCAGTCAGCAGTGAGTAATACGCCATTAATTAATGGGGCGGCAAATCCATACTACATACAATGTCCTCGCTTGACAAACTTTGCTGGAGCTGTTTCTGAATTCACTGGATACAACAACTATAAACTGAGAGGCGCGTTTGCTCTTACTAGTGTTAATAAGTTGAATGAAGAACTTTCAAGAAATGTTAGTCGAGATACTGTAATAGGTAGGCGTGACTATAATAGCCTAAGTAGTGTGGATATGACTCCTGTAGACGGTTGTGACTGTAGGTTAGAAACTATGTCACTAACACAGATGAGTTGGGGGAGTTGGATTAATGGTTGGGTATATAGTGTATGGGCGAAGTATACCGATACATTGAATTTAGACCCTGCTTTAAATAGAACTTCATATATACAGTCGAAGCAAGTTCGTATCTGTCAAGACGTAGCATCAAGAATGCAACCAGTACCAATTCGAGTAAATGCCCCTGTTGCAACAAATCTTGCCAATATAGCGGTGGCAGATAGAGGCGAAACGTATACTCGGCAATATTATACTTCAGTTGATACATTTGCGAGGAATCAACCATCTACCTACACAGCGACAAGTGTAGTAAATGGAGTTCATCCATCCTGGGGTGCATTAACAGTTCCCTGGATTCTTATTACTCTTCCAGAGGCCAAGCAAATCGACAGTGTAAAAATCATAAATCGACCAGATAAACGTCAACAAATGGATGGATTCACGATACGCCTCTGGAGTGAACAGCGTGTGCTCATCTGGAGCGCCCCACTGACTGCAGCCCCTATACAAGATCTTCGTCTCACAGGAAATATGACGATTGAACACAATACATGCACAACTCTGTGTCCTCCAGGCTTTTCGTCTCAAGCAACGACAGTAAGTGACCCACAAACGGGGCTTGAATACACATCGGACATTCAATGCAGATGGATGTTTGGGGGGACAGAGGCTGAAAACGAACGTCTCTCCTTTCAAAAACACTTTGCATCTCGCAAAGAGATATACACGTGCAGAACAAATCAAATCTATGATACAAAGCGGTATGATACAATAGAGCAGGCAACCGCCGATCCAAAGTGTCCATCGGACACAGCAGCAAGACGCGGTCAGGCCTACTACGACCCGAAATACAATGCAGCGAGCCCATCGACTCCAACTGATGACATACAGTATCTTATTGACCAAGATACATATCTGTATTGCCCTATCCGTGCAAATGAGGAACTCGAACTGTATCGAGATGTTCTTCCTGTGCCAAGTAGTGGCACATGCCCTGAGAATTATGTGAAGCAACACCTCAAAGATGCAGAAGTATTCCACGTTGGAACCTGGCCCTATCAGACAACAAGAGATCAAGCAGAAGGTGTATGTGCAGCCTATGGGGCTCGTGTGGCGACGAAACTTGAATTGCGCGAAGCCCTTGACAATGGAGCAAGTTGGTGTTCCTGCGGATGGACTCGCGAATCACGCAGCAATGCAACCATTTCTTTCACCGCATTTTACCCGAACAATTTAGTGACTGCGAATGAACGAACAGGAAACTGTGGGACATACGGCGCGACTCCACTTGCAGGAATTCGTGAATGTCAGGGCAATCCTCAGAGCAATGATCGATACGGTGTGAATTGCTTTGGAATCAAACCCCCCAAAGGAAGAGACGCAAAGATTCTGAATTTTGCAGGCAACACCTATTATGCTCAAAAACGGAATGAAATCCGTCGAGATGCATTCCCGATGTGTGTAGGGCAAACACTTGCTGACCGTCGAGTAGAAGAACGTCGAGGAACAACAGACAGCGGAGACGTTGAACCTGTCGATTATGCGTTCAATCTGCGGTGCGCACTCCCCTGTCCAGACAACTTTGTTACGAATCCTCTAACAAGAGATTGCGAAGCGGGTCCACAGCTACAAACCTATGTGCGCAGCAATGGAAATCAGAATTTCAGCTGTAAAGATCCAGCTCATAAGTATGTGCCGAATCTGAAACGCTGCTTTGCAGACTGTCCCAATAACGGAGTTACATTAGGAAAATATTGTTATCCTCAAGGGACCATTATCACGTCTGCCGGCCAAGGCGTTGACCCGACCTATGTGCCACTCAGTTGTCCAGCCTTTACTGAACTTCGCTCTGACAACCTCTGCTATCCAACCTGCCCTAACGATATGATTGGAGTGCCAGGTCTGTGTTTGCCGAAGTTTACCGATGCAAATCAATATGGAGGAAATGCAAGCATTACTGTGCCCAATCTCGTATGGTTGGAACGCGCGATTTCCAATATCGAAATATATAAGCGTCACACAGGGGTTTCGGCCAATGCATTTAAGGCAACGAATGAACCCCCTCCTACAATTATCTACAATGCAAACCTATCTGAATCAGAACGATTTAAGCCTGCCTTGCCAACAGGAACTGCACCCAATAAACAAGACAATCAGAACTACTATCTCTTTGAAGGGATGGCCAAGCGCGGAGTCGGCTCACCCGTGAACCTTCGCTATGACTGGTTCAATCCAGCGAGTGCGCCTATTGTGAGTGGCGATCTGAATGAGGCCATTCCAGACTATGCGGCTGACCCTGAACGAAACTACAAAGCCATCGTCTACGGGCCGGTGAAGACGAATGAAGGAACTGTGCAAACAGAACTCGCACAGGCTCTGGGACTTGCCGAACGTGTCTATCTCGGCTCTCCCAATGACATTGATAAGTTCCTCATGGTCAGTTGGGATGACACGAAGCCCTATATCCGTAAAGAAGGTGTAAAAGAGTTCTTCTTTCCTGAGGCGATTCAAGTGTTCGATACTACAAATCAGATGAATCAAGGATTCAAGATCATACAGAACCCCAAAGCAACAAACAATACATCTCGCAGAATGGAACTCACCCCCGCTGTCTTTGCAAATTTCACTGCACCTGCCCGCAACTTTATCAAAGCCTGGGTGTCGTCTCGAACAAGTCGCATGATTCGTGAAAAATACGGTCCTATAGAGACAGCCGACCAGGTGATTCAACGTTTGAATGCCGTTCTACCGCTAGAGGTTCCATCCACCGTGCAACTTGATATTAAGAAGAAAAGCATGCTAAATGACCTCGCACAGACATTCTATCAATACACGAATGGTAAGTTCGTAATGACCTATATCTATGATGTACATACTCTTGGCACAACGATGGCTGATATTCGATTCGATATGACCCAGCACGAAGATGCAGATTATGGCGCAAACCTAGAACCTGAAAAGAGGCTGGGCACGAAGATGAATGTGCTAAATCGTCTCTATACAGGGGTCCTCGATGCGAGTGGTATGACGCAAGACATCGTCGATGAGGCACGTGGTGGATATACATCCACAATGGCCGACCTCCAATTGGCACAGGCAGAGAGTGTGCGCGATCCTCAACAGGGGGTGGTGGGGCGATTCTTCTACACGGTCAATCCGAACAGTCAGAAAATCATGTTCAATGGATTCACGCTCGATAAAAAGGTAGTGACAACCTTCCTACGAGGGCTCAACTGCGGTATTGATATGCCAACTGGAACAGAGCCAGGTAACGTCAACTATTCCCCTATTACGCGCTATACGAGCAATGCTGCCCCCCCTCTCGTATGTAGTGATATTCGCACGATTCGCCGCATCATGTCTGACTATACGGAGGCGGCGATGACACCCGAGTTTGGTCTCCAGCACCCTCTTGGGGACATTTCTGGGACACTCTACATTACTGAAATAACACACAGTAAACAAATCAATAACCGCCCCTATCAGTGTGCCTATGGCTGGAAAGAGACTGTATTCGACCAGACAACGAATGCCCCTGTGACAAAGCCCGAACAAGTGAACCAACAGCGTTACGCTATTTTTACGTATAATCCAAACGAGGAGGATTGGTATGCAAATGAGCGTGTATTCGACTTATCTGGCTTCAAGTTCTTAACAGGGCCAAGTGTGCCTGAATGCAAATGGAATGCACAGGACTATATTAATAATGTTGGGAAACGACTCGTTGCTTCCACTGCAGATGATGCTATCAAGGACTATCGTCTCATCGGTATGCGCGAAAATCGCAGCCCGTGTCCGAGTGTTAACCCAGGGTATGTCTTGGACCCCAGTGTCTATTCTGAGGCCAATCCAAGTTTGCCGCAGTCATTTACAAAAGATGGAGTGACTACAACAAAGGACGGCGATCCTGGGAACTACTATTTGGCGGTCATCAAAGACTTTTTTGAAGGCCGTGACCCTCCTGTAACAGGCCCTCTAAAGAACCTAAATCGTGTGCTCTCGCCGGCCTTCACTATTCCTGCAGTAAGTCGACAGATTCGCCTCCATCGCCCTCTGCCAGCGGAAGACACTCTCACAACCGATGATAATGCCCTCTGCCAGCCAAAGAAATGTGATGACCCTGACTTATTATATGACCTAATGGAAGACTATAATGCTGATCCGGACCAGCCTGGTATGATTATGCGCATCCTGAAGGCAGTTACACCGAGTTCAAACACTTGTCAGATACAAGCACAGGTAAACTGGGATGCCGAGATAAATGATTCAGCAGCCGTGGGCGGTGTTCGTCGAAAGGGCTCCGCAAAAGCAATCTCAGAACTTCCAAACGGTAGCACAGGCATTAAAGTCTCCACATTCGAATTTGGAGTATCTCTCGATGGCTCGGATTGTTCCTATATACTCGAAACAGTCGGCATTAACGGCGGAGTAAACATTCAGGAGAATACACCTCCTCTACCCACCCCTGTTGAGTTTGCATCCCAGGCAGCCAAGCGACAAACAGAGGACTTGGCAGAACTTGCAGGAGAAGTAACAAGCGTGGCAAATCAGGTGCTCAATCGAGCAAGAGTTGCAGGGACGAATTATCGCATCGGCACGTATTCTGCTCTTGGCGACCTGCAGGGCCTTGTTGGATGCCCTACAAGCACATGCAACTCAGGCCACGTGAAAACACTGCTTCTCAGCTATCTTAAAATGATTGAGCCAAATGCAGTAAGCATTACGAACACAAAAACACTGAGTCCAACGACCTGCCAAGTTGAATACATGAGCACAAATTCATCCACTTCAAAACTAACAAATCTCCTGCTTGAAACTACGAGTCCTTGCATGTTCCGTGTGATAGGTCGGCAGCTTATCGAGGGGGCTGATATTCAAGCCTACAATACCTGGAACAAGGTCTCCAATCTGCAAAATGTAACCGATATGAATGTTGTCAAGTATACACAACAACCTCTTCCATCGATGCTAAAGGAGCCATTCGTATCTGCGATGCCGCGTCCCGTGGCCTCCCAAGGGGCACCTCCTATGGCCCCCCCTATCCAGGAGCTCCGTGCACTCGACACACACGCCTTTGGTCGTGACTCGGCGCGCAATATGAACCAAGGATTCGGCCTCACGGACATGTATACACTGCCCCTGGCAAACAGTGCTGGGCGGCCAGCACGTCGTGGCGTGGCCCCTCCCATTGTGCCCACTCCTCTTACGCCCTTCGAAACGGCCGTGCGGAATCAGACACTTGCCACGCGGGCGGCTCCCCTCTACGCCAAACCGGCACAAGTGGGAATTGCCGCGGCGGCTGGTGAGGATGCACGCGTGGCGGCGAAGGACCAGGCGGCCTACAAGTTCCTCCGCTTCCGCCCTGTCTCCACGCGTGTCCCTACTGCAGAGGGAGTGGGCTTCTGGCGTATGAGTTTCTTCTACCGCGGCACGGAACTGGCCGTCAATCAGGCGAAGGTGACGAACCCCATGGGAGACTGGACAGGGGTGGTGGGTGATGTCACAGGCAGCGGGGGCAAGGGATTCCGTGATGTATATAAGAAGGCGCTCGTGTTCGCCTTCCCGCAGCCCATTCTCGTGGACGGCTTCAGTTTCACGACAGCGCGCGGGGTGCGTTCGGCTGCCGAGGACCCTGTCACCTGGAAAATGGAGGGCTCGCACAATGGGACCTTCTGGCAGGTGCTACACGAGCAGTCTGTGCCCTTCCCTGTGCCTGCCAAACGTGGCGAGGACCTGCCTATGTTCCGCCTGGTCTAAGGGTCTGGTGTGTTATCTATGCTAGAAAGAATGCCTGCTTCCCTTGCTGAACACCTTGAATGGCGCCGTGCAGTGAAGAAGTTTGCACCTGGTCCAGTCGATACGAGCGCTGTGCTGGATGCCATTCGTGCCGCTCCTTCCTCGTTCGGCCTCCAACCCTATCGCGTGGTCCGTGTCTCTTCCGCGGACCTTCGGGCCAAGCTGCAACCCGCCTGTTATGGACAAGCGCAAGTGGCCGAGTGTGCGGAACTTCTGGTGTTTTGTGCGCGCACGGATGTGGAAGCCCGTGCGGAAGAATATCTGCGTGCAACGGGGGCCGAGGGCATCCGTGACATGCTGATGGGATTTCTTGCGGGGCTGCCTGATAAGGCCGCGTGGTCTGCACGCCAAGCCTATCTTGCGCTCGGCATCGGTCTCGTCGCTGCTGCCGATGCGAAGATTGCCTCCTGCCCTATGGAGGGATTCGTGCCCGCGCAAGTGGCAGAGATTCTGGAACTCCCTACCACGCTGCAACCGGTTGTCCTCCTGGCCCTTGGCAAATGGTCGAAAGAGGGGGAGCCATATCCTCGCTTCCGCTTCCCCGCAGACGACCTTTTTGTGGAGAAGGCTTAACAGCCTTGTTCACGCCACCAGGCGCGAGCCTTGGCAGACTTCGCCTTTGCGGCCCGCACGAGGTCGGCATCGGTGGTCCCAAAGGTTTTTCCGCATAAGAGGAGCGAGTGCACACGTGCATAGCCCCATTGTTGTTGCGTGGCGCCAGGTCTGTGACCTGTGCGCCAGGCAGCCATTCCGCGATTGTAGGAGCCCTTGATAGCCTGTAGGGGCACGCCCGTTAGGCGCGCCTTCTCCTCTAAAGAGGTAGTGGCCGGCCAGCCACGGCGGGCTGTCAGGCGCCGCCAGGCGGCCGTGTAGCCCGAGGACTTCGTCTTCACTCCGCGGTCGGTCTTGAATCCGACATAGGCAGCAGGATTGCGCCACCCCATGGCGCCGAACCGCTTGATTTCTTTGCGGCGCGTGGCGGCGGCTTTGCGCGAGAGGCCGCGATAGTATTTCGGTGGCCACGTGGCCTTGTCCTTTTTGAGGGTCTTCGCTTTGCGAATCTGTCGCTTGCGCGGAGCCATTCTCTATAGAGAGAGTAGAATGGTTGCACGCGGAGTCACAAGGCGTATGAGGAACACAAGGGGGCAGCAGGAAGGAGGGGGGTGTGGGTGTGCAGCGGGCGGGACAGGCTGGTTTGGAGCAGGCGGCTATCGTGCCACTAGCAAAAACCGCGCCCTCCTCGCCAGGCTCCGCCGAGGAGAATCGATTGGCTTCACGGCCACGGCCAGCTTAAAAGCGAAGGGGCTCATCCCGCGCACCAGTCGGAAATACCGAGGCAAAAAGATTCTCGGACCCAAATACCGTTGATACTGAGAGGAATGATGGCTGTGGGAGGTGGCAGCGCAGCAGCAGCAGAACCAGAGATACGCACTCGATGTGGATATATACCGAATGAGTCTCTCCGCTCCTTTGAAAAGGCGATGGCACAGGCCGGCGTCGTGGCAGCCGGTCGTGCCCTTCACTTTGGAGCGGATGTGGCCTGTAGTGGAGGACTGGATAGCCTCGCACGGAGCCTCTGGGAATATGCGATTTGCCATATTGGCATCGCCTCTCCCCGTGTGTTTCTCTATCTCAAAAAGCGTGTGGATGAGCTCTACGGCATGTTGAAAGTGCTTCCGGATGAGCAGGCGTATCAGACAGAGGAGTTTCAGATTCGTGTGGGGGAACTGATTCTGGTCCTCCGAGACGCGCCTGCACGGACAGTGGTGGCATGGCCGAAGGTGGGACCTGAGACGCATGTCGAGGGGTGGCTCCAAACAGTCGCCACGGCACCTGAGACGGAGGTTGTGCGCCGTGTTTGGAAGGCAGGAGGAGATATGGACATGCTTCGTATCGCAGGGGCGGAAGTGTGCAGGGCCATTGCGGATGGTTCCACCGAGAAGGCACTCTTTTGGGTGAAATGGCTCTTTGAAGAGGAGGTGAAGGTGAAAAAGGAGGTAAAGGGAGGGACGCTGACGACGGTGGACCGTGGAGGAGGGACAGGAAAAGCGAAATCGGGCGTGGGCTTTTTCCTGTTGGCGGTCTTCTCGGAAATCTACAAAGAGTTGATGGCGAAAGGGGTTGTGCGCATGCACGAGGAGTTTCAGACGCTGCTGGATTTGTGGCGAAATGGGGATAGGCGTGTGCAGGGAGGCGCGAAGAAGCAGATTCTGACGGTCCTTGTGCAGGTGCTCTGTGAAGTGCCGCGATGGAAGGTGCCGGCTGCGCCGGCCCTGATTAAGGACCCTGTGGCCCTGACGACGACCATTCGACAGGTGCCGCGATTCTTCCGTGAGGTGCTCGCGTATGACCCTCCACAGGCGTCGGCGGCCGTGGCGAAGGCCTTTCGTGCGCGCGGAAAAGTGGATGCCAAGACAGTGGCGAAGGCGAAAAAGGGGGACCATATTGCAGCACAGATGGATGCATTCGATGCAGCCATGGATGCCTACTTTTCCAGGCAGTAGAGTAGAAGGATGCCGAGTCCGAAAAAGGGGGTTGCATTGAATACAACACGACGAGCGACCGTTGGAAATCGGGGCGGGGTAACGCATTCGAATCGCCGGCCGCCCGTGCATCCTGGTCGCGCGCATGTGAATACTATGAAGGCTGAGAAGAATGTGAGAGGACTTATGAATACGATTGAACGGATTCACAGAAAGGTGTTGACAAAACATCCACGCCTGGGGACTTCCTCAAGTCTGCGCAAAGCACTCACTGCCGCGGCTGCGGCACCGCGCCTCATGCCGAGGCCCTCGAGTGCGCCGACCCGGCCCGCGACGAAGAAATCAAAAAAGGGGGCAAATACGAAGTTTACATATACAACTATCTTTCGAGATACGATCACCAAGCCATTCGACAATATTACAAACAAGAATGTAGATATTATGGACTCACAAAGTCAGTTTCGTTGGATGAATAAGAAGGGGCTCTAGATTATCGCACGCTAGGGTAGAAGAGATGCCACGTTCAGAAAGTCCAAGTGGACTCAAAATGAAACTAGCCAACTTTACAGAGGGTGCGCCTGCAGAAATCATAAAACGAGTGACAGCTGCAGAATATAGTGAGCTGGTAAAAAAGTTAGAACGTGCAAAAGCGGCTGGGAATCATGCAAAGACTCGTAAAATCTTAGCAAATATAGGACGTGTGAAAGCTGCTGCGAATCGTGCAGGGGTTCCTCGGCCTGGAAATATTGGTCTGAGGGGGTATATGGCCGAAACACGGGGGAAAGGTCGTGCGTTCCCGTTTCACTTAGTTACGGGCATAGAAAGGGCACGACTTCAACTTCAGGGATATACAGTCGATGAGGAGGGTTTCATACGAAATCGGCGAGGCCAGGTAGTACCATTCAATACTATCTTAGGAGCACGCCATTATGCGCATCCAAAACACTCAAAATCCACTGTTCGTGGAGAGGGCCCGAAAACAGCTGGTGTAGGAACACCTGGAAAAGCACATCGTAGCCATACTGGACGCTTGTCGCAAAAGAAAAATAGCCCAGGAAGCAAAACACGCAAAGTTCCGCATTCTCGCCCTGCACACCCTCCGAAGAATCTAAGCAAACTTACCAATCAATAACTCCTTGACATGTTTGCCTCCCATTAATCCCTCCGCACCACACAGACCTTGATCTTGGCCGCCTGCATGGCTGCGGAGCTCAAGTTCTTCTCCGCGAGAGCCTTCACAGCGGGTTGCTCAAGAGGGGGTTCGTCGCCGCTGAGAAGCGACGGCATGGTGGCGACCATTTCAGTCGCGAGGCTTCTGTCCCCCAGGAGCTCACAGATATATTGCCCTACCTCTTGGGCCAGGAAGCACATGGAGGTTGACGACTGAATGACACGAGCCCCACCTTCTGTGAGTGACTTCTCGCCATTGGGCGTAGGAGCCGTGCGCGTCACCCAGAGACGCACCACACGCCCTTTATAGTCGGGCATGCGGGCGAGAATGCGTGCACAACAGTCGAGAAACTGGCTGACTTCACGCTGATTCGTAATAATCTTCCACTTTTCCTGAATAAGGAAGAGGGTGCCGGCGGGGCCGGCGAGAGGACCTCCTTCGAGGGCGAAGAAGTGATCGACTCCGTTCAAGGATTGTTCGGCGAACTCATCGCGAATCTGCTGTTCATTGAGGAGACGGGCCGATGTACCTTTAGAGGCGAGTGGTTGCACGAGTTTTCGGAGGGTTTGGTCCATGAGTTCTTCAAATATGAAGCCTTTGGCACCGGTGCCTGATAGGTCTGTAACGGATGCCATTCTTACTAGGGACATGAGGAAAGCTTTAAAGGGTGGGTGTGGAGGAGAGGATATGAAAAAGCCATTCAATATGAAACAGTAAGACTGCATCATAACGAGCGGCACCAGCCTGAGTATCTCCCCACCAGGTTCTTTTTGAGTCGTGAAGAACCAAACACGAATGCTCCCTCTGGGGCTTGAACCCAGGACCTACTGCTTACGAAGCAGTTGCTCTACCCCTGAGCTAAAGGAGCGCGACGCCATAGCATAAAGTATTCCAGCACCCACCACATGTGCCCCTTCTGGGAATCGAACCCAGGACTTCTCGCTTACTAAGCGAGTGCTCTAACTACTGAGCTAAAAGGGCAGAAAAGATTCGTATGATTTCTCATACGAAGTACCACCGCCAGGCCATTTTTGAAACGTGAATGACCAAACACGGAGTGCCCACAAGCGGAATCGAACCGCTGACCTACAGCTTACAAAGCTGGTGCTCTACCGACTGAGCTATGCGGGCAGAAAAGGGGGGAACGTTTCAGCGAACGACCGTTCGCGCTAACGAAGCGGCGTAGCCGCTGAGTTACGTTCCCCAAACGACACCTGAAGGATTCGAACCTTCGCTCCCAGAGGGAAATGCCTTAGCAGGGCACCGCGTTAACCTCTCCGCCAAAGTGTCAGGCTAGTCCATTAGGGTTTCGAACCCCAGACCCCTTCCGTGTAAAGGAAGTGCTCTACCCCTGAGCTAATAGACTAGAAGTTTGTTCCGTGTGGGGATCGAACCCACGACCTCTCGCGTGTGAAGCGAGCGCTCTACCACTGAGCTAACAGAACATAGAATGTTCTATTTGCAACGCCGCTTGCGGCGGCGGAGCTAACAGAACATAGTGTGATGATTCTTGAAAGGGGAATCATCGAAAACCCTTTGAATTCCGATACCGGGAATCGAACCCGGACTTCCTGGATGAGAACCAGGTATCCTAACCGTTAGACAATATCGGAGCAAAAGCAAAGGTGAGTGACAAGGATGACAAACGAACTCTTTCTCTTGCGCGACTATACAACCCCCTCCGCGCACACGACCCCCTAAACTCCCCACATACTTACCTATTATGAACCCTTTAACCCTACATAACACACGCTACCTTCTTTGGAGGGGAAGGCTGCACAAGACCCCATGTGCGCGAAACGGGAATCGAACCCGTGTCAGTTCCTTGGAAGGGAACTATTCTACCACTAAACTATTCGCGCAGAATGGACTCTGTGGGAATCGAACCCACGACCTCTTGAATGCGAATCAAGCGCTCTACCCCTGAGCTAAGAGCCCCCTTGGCCCTTGCGCCTACACGCAAGATATCCGCAATAACAGCTCCTGGTTTCGATCCAGGGACCCCTGGGTAACATCCTCTCGCCCTCTCATTTTGAGTGAGGGGGCGAGGGGGGCGGCGATACGCCCCCTGTTATGAGCCCAGTGCAATTCCTCTATGCTAAGCTGTTTCCACCATTTTGCCTTTCAGCCCCCTCACCAAGTAAAGTGAGGGGGCGAGGGGGGGCGGCGATACGCCCCCCTAAAGCTGTTTCCACCATTTTGCCTTTCAGCCCCCCTAAATGGACCTCATGGGAATCGAACCCATGACTTCTTGCTTGCAAAGCAAGCGCTCTACCCCTGAGCTAGAGGCCCTAGGACGTCCCCCGCGTCCTATCCTACCGTAGAGATCCTCCTTTAGGCCAAACAAACGCACCTTGGGGTGGGTCGCTTCGCTTACCCCCGCAAGAGCCGTCGCAGGCACTGCCCATCGGGTAGTGTGCAGATTCCACCACTAAGTGTTCCTCCATAGGGGCAGCCATAGACTGGCGTGGCCCCTTGTGTCAGCGTGCAGGTCGACCCAGAAAGTGAGCCTCCACTGGGACATGAATAATAATAGGATGCTCCTTCGGTGCGTGTGCAGGTAGACCCTGAAAGGGAGCCACCACTCGGGCATGTATAACTACACAACTCTGTGGCGCTAGAGCAACTCTTTGTACTACAGGTCGCCCCTGACAAGCTTCCCCCATTTGGACAGGAATAGCTGCACGAACACGAGCGTGTGGCATCCGAACAACTTGAGGTATAACATGTGGCCCCTGATAAAGACCCTCCAGAGGGACACCACCAACTCGAACACCAACAGCTTTGTTGCCCCCAGTAGCCAGAATCATAACAAAATCCGCCACCCCCTCCACCCCCACAGAGCCTTCGTGCGTCTTCTTTCGTCGGATTCTCAATGTTTGCCTCTTGTAATCGCCGCCTACATACTTCCATATAGGTCAGTTTGCGTTCATTTGGCATCGTTTCAGTAATATCGACATGCTCGCCCGTCTCTTCCAGTCGCCGCATACATATGATAAACTCGCACCATCCATTTGCCTGTGGTGTGCCATATCCAAGATGACAGTTCGTTGCACACGATTGACCTGCACACGATGCGCCATACGAACCGGATGAACAGCAACGCGCACCATCGAGAGAACCTCCACCTGGACACGAATAACTGCAGGAACACGATTCTGTGGCTCCATATGACCCTCCTGTGCAGCAGCTCGACCCCTCTAAACTACCTGAATAGCAGTGGAGATATGCATTGCATGTGGCGCCATACGAGTAGGAACATGATGTGCTAGACTGGGTCCATCCAGTTGCGCAATAGTAGTTCGTCGTGGCCGTATAGGAGGAGGAACATGTGCTGCCTGATAGCGACCACCCTCCTGGGCAGGAATATCCCGTATGCACTTGGTTGTATTTATAGGGGCAACGTGTGGGACTCGGTGTGCGTGTTCCAGTCTGCGTAGGGGTCTGGGATGGAGTATTGGACGGGGTGCCGGTTCCTGTGCCCGTCCCTGTTTGTGTGCGTGTGGGCGTCTGGGTAGGAGTATTCGACGGTGTTCCTGTGCCCGTTTGTGTAGGAGTATTGGTGGGGGTCTGGGTAGGAGTCTGGGTAGGAGTATTCGACGGGGTAGGTGTCTGTGTCGGCGTGGCCGTGCGCGTGCTTGTGCTCGTCTCTGTAGAGGTGGAAGAACCCGAGGCCGTGCTGGTCGACGTCGCTGTCATTGTGGCAGTCGAGCTGCCTGTAGCAGTCATTGTTGCTGTCGCCGTGCGTGTGGCAGTAGCCGAGCTCGTTGCTGTCATTGTAGCGGTAGCCGAGCTTGTGGCAGTTGCTGTGGCTGTCGCGGAGGCAGTGGCAGTCGCCGAGCTCGTTGCTGTCGCTGTGGCGGTGCTGGAACCCGTTGCACTGCCTGATACTGTAGAGGTGGTTGTTGCGGTGCTGGAGGCAGTCGCCGTAGCTGAGCTGGTGGCAGTGCTTGTGGCAGTCGCAGAGCTTGTTGCTGTTGCGGAGCTGGTGCTTGATGCTGTAGAGGTGGTAGTGACAGAGGCTGTTGTGGTGCCTGACGTTGTGACCGTGCTTGTAGGGCTCGAGCTGGCAGCGGCAGACCGCGTGGAGCTGCCCGATTCGCTGCTGCTGACAGTGGATGTGGCAGAGGCTGTTAAGGTTGCTGTGGCCGTGAGAGAACTGGTGGAGGTTGGGCTCGGACTTGTGCTGCCACTGACAGTTCCTGAAAGGGAGGGAGTGATGGATGACGTGGTGGAAACTGATATAGTGGGGCTGTGAGTGCTACTACCGCTTGCAGTAGGGGATAGAGTTCCACTGACCGTGCTTGTTTGTGTGACTGTCTGTGTGCCAGACGCTGTGAGACTGGGCGTAAGACTTGTGCTACCAGAAGACGATGTCGTTGCCGTTCCCTCTGAAGAGGGGGAGTTCGAATGCGTGGGACTGACAGTGGGACTGCCTGAAAGGGTGGGGCTTGAGGAGAGTGTTCCTGACGTGGAGACAGTTGTGGACAGGCTGCCACTCGCTGTGACAGTGGGTGTTCCAGACAGGCTGGGGCTGCCTGACTGACTTGTTGTTCCGCTGCCACTGGGTGTATCTGTGACAGTGGCCGAGACTGTCCGAGAGGGGCTGGCCGATGCAGTGAGTGAGCCTGATGTGGAGTAGCTGCTAGAAAGGGTGGGGCTAGTGCTGCCACTGCCTGTGGCAGTCACGCTGACAGTCCCCGATGCCGTGTGGGAGGGGCTGCCACTACCTGTCATTGTTGCCGAAAGAGTGGGGCTGCCTGTTCCTGACCGTGTCGAGCTGCCCGTTCCGCTGGGAGAGCCTGATGTGGAGTAGCTGCTGGAAAGGGTGGGGCTAGGACTACTACTGCCTGTGATAGTGCCGCTGACAGTGACCGAGGTCGAGAGGGTGCCTGTCTGTGTAATAGAGGCCGTGCCTGACCCGGACCGTGAGGCAGTCCCCGTGGCAGTAATGCTGCCTGTTCCCGTTACGGAGCCTGATGGGCTAGAAGAGACAGTTGCAGACCCTGACACGGAGGCAGTAGCGCTGACGGACCCCGACGTGGATACGGAGGCAGTGGAGCTGGGAGAGGCAGTGGAGGAGCCACTGACAGTGACGGACCTGGAGACAGTGGATGAGCGAGAGCTTGTGGTTGTAGCGGAGCCGGTCCGAGAGACCGTATTTGTGGCCGAATGTGTGGGGGAGCCGGTCGTCGTAGAGGACACTGTCCAGGAGCGCGTGGCCGTTATCGTGGGTGTCCCAGTGGTCGACTTCGTGGCTGTTCGCGTCGTCGACATTGTGCGACTGGCCGTCGAACTGATACTCGTTGTGCGACTGGCCGTTGTGGTTGAACTGGGCGAGCCACTCTGGGTTGCCGTGCGTGTGCCAGTTTCCGTTGGCGTGCTGCTGACTGTGCCCGTTGTAGAGGGGGTGCGACGTGCAGAGACGGATTCGGTAGCTGTAGAGGTGGTGGTCGCAGTCGTCGACCGCGTGGATGTGGCCGTGGCCGTAGCCGTCAATGTGGCTGTTGCCGTCGCTGTTAGAGGAGCTGAAGAGGTAGGTTCTGAAGAGGGGGTTCCCGCTGCGGAGACCGAGGGGGATCGCGTGGAGCTCACTGATTTCGTGCCTGTAGGGCTGGACGAACGGGAGGGGCGCGGCGTTCCTGTTGTGGAGGCCGAGCGCGTAGCCGTTACTGTTTGGATGGACGTCGGCGAGGGAGAGCCCGAGGCAGTGCGCGTCGTCGTAGGAGACAGGGAGGCAGAGGCGACACCTGTGCGTGTGCCTGATGCACTTCCAGTCATCGTGGGACTGCCTGCAGCCGTGCGTGTGATGCTGGGGGAACCTGTCGAGGTAGGGCTCGTCGTGCCGCTGCGCGAGCGTGTGGCAGTGGAGCTGACTGTCTCTGTTGGGCGGGCTGTGCGGGTCGAGCTCACTGTCGCTGTAAGGGTCAGTGAACGTGTGCGCGCGGCAGTGGGGCTGGGCGTCGTCGTAGTCGTGCGGGTCCCTACTCCACTGCCTGTTGCACTTGGGCTTCCTGTGCTCGTCCTCGAGCGTGTGGGGTGGCTGGAAAGGGTGGCCGTGCTCGTGACCGTGAGGGCGGCTGTGCGCGTGCGGCTGGCCGTGGTGGACCCTGTCGTTGTGCGCGTGCTCGTGGTGGTGCGCGAACGTGTGGGGGAGCCAGTCGTCGTGCGCGAAGGGGGCGCCGTCCTGGTGCCCGCCACTGTGCCTGTGGGACTCACAGTCTGCTTCGCCGTGGCCGTTGTGGTTGGTGTAGGCAGCGTGGTGCGCGTCCCCGTCCCTGTAGAGGTGGCCGAGCGGGTGGGCGTCGTGCTGCGCGTGTGGGTGACAGTGGACGTCGCCGTCTTTGTTGTCGTGATACTCTTTGTCACAAGGGCACTTGCAGTAGGGCTGCGCGTGCTCGTGACAGAGCGTGTGGAGGTCCTGGATGCCGCCGCCGAGGTCGTTGTATCAGCGGAACGAGTCGATGTGCGTGATTCAAAAGGGGTGCGTGTGGCGACTGCTGATTTTGTAGAAGTTCGCGTCGATGTGCCCGTCCAAGTAGGAACGGCAGCAGCTGCGGCGAGGGCACGCCCTGGCGGAACCGGTCCCGAGATCCAGACGAGAGCCGGCTCCTGCGCGGGAGCTACAGCAACAAAAAGAGCAAATAGGAGCGAGGTAAGACCAAGCCGCCTCATTGAAAGGATCCGAGAAAAAACTTTAGGTTCGATGATTGGAAAATTGACGGCACGGCGACCTAGACAGGGGAATCTACACCTTTGTAGAAGAGAATGCCCGCTGCGAATCCCACTACAGTCGCCTCTCTGGTCGCCATGCTCCGTCGGGCATCGACCGCCTACTATAATGGGGGTGGCCCTGACGATGGCCTCATGGACGATGATACATATGACGCCGCCATGGAGCGTCTCCGTGAACTCGATCCGACCAACCCCTTTCTCGATGAAGTGGGTGCTCCGCCGCCTACAGAGGGGGCTGTCAAGCTGCCTCATCCGATGCCGTCCCTCGACAAAATCAAGCCTGGCCAGGACCAGCTCCACCGATTCCTCGCCGCCCCTGCGGCTGCCACCGTCGGCTTCGTCCTGTCTGAAAAGCTCGATGGTCTCTCTGCCCTCTGGCTCCCTGCCACAAAGAAGCTCTTTCTCCGTGGCGACGGCCTCATCGGTCAGGATGTATCACATCTCGCCCCCCTCGGACTGGGTGGTCTGGTAAAGAAAGGTGGCGCCGCAGTGGCCATCCGCGGTGAGATTCTGCTTCCGCGCAGTGCGGGGGAGGCCCTCGCGCGCGCCTGGGTGAATGGAGTCATTCATCGCAAGGCTCCTACTGCAGAGGATGTGGCGAAGCTCCGCTTCGTCGCCTATGAAGTGGTCTCTCCAAAGGGGATGCGGCGGGCCGAGCAGATGAACTGGCTTCGCGCCGCTGGCTATGAGCTTCCCTGGACACAGGTGGCAACGGCAGCGGAGCTCACCGAACAGGTTCTCATCGATGCGCTGCAAGCGCGGCGGCGTGAGGGCACCTATGACACAGATGGGATTGTCGTGGGCTGGAATACGGCGCCCCAGTCCGAATCCACGGCGCTGAAGGCACGCAATCCGAAGGACTGTGTTGCCTTCAAGATGCCGCTTGCCGACCAATCGGCAGAGACGACAGTAGTGGACATTCTCTGGGCAACGTCTGCGCAGGGCTATATGATTCCCCGTCTCCAGTTCGAGCCTGTGCAGATTGGAGCAGCCACGATTACCTTCTGCACGGGCCACAATGCACGGACGATTGTCGATGGCGGCCTAGGACCCGGTGCACGGGTGGTGATTCGACGCAGTGGAGATGTGATTCCGACGCTGGAAAGGGTGGTCCGTGCAGCCCCTGGGGGAGCTGCCCTTCCCTCTTCAGGATGGGAATGGGCGGGGGCCAATCCTGCTGCCGCCGTGCACATTCGTGCCGTGGGCGCAGAGACGGACGAACAAGTTGCCACGCGTCTCCACTATTTCCTGAAGACACTCGAAATCCCGGGTGCGGGCCCTTCGACGGCGACCAGTCTGGTGGCAGGAGGCATTCGCGGGCCGCGGGCCCTCTGGGAGGCTGCACCGGCACGTCTGGCGGAGCTCCTGGGCCCCAAGACAGGTGGGACCCTTCACGCGAATCTGCGCGGCGTCATGGGAACGGTGACAGAACTCCAGATTATGCTCGCCAGTTCTCGGATGCCTCGAGGCGTGGGGGAGACGAAGTTGCGGGCTGTGCTGGCAGTGGAGCCTGACCCGCGCCGCTGGACAGGGATGACGGCGGCTGCGCCGCCGACAGGCTGGGCCGCCCCCTCCTTTACAGCCTTTCTCGCCGAGTGGCCTGCCTATGAAGCCTGGCGGACAGCGGAGCTGCCGTTCCTCCCTTATCCAGCCACAGGAGCTCCATCCCAGCCCCAGCCGAAGGTCGCTCCTGCCCCGAATGCCCAGACGATTTGTTGCACCGGATTCCGCGACAAGGAGATGGAAGCTCGTGCGGTGGCAGCAGGTCATACGATTGCCGCAGGGGTCACTGGAAAGACGACTGTCTTGGTGGTTCCCGAGGGCCCTATGCCGAACTCTGAAAAGGTGAAGACAGCGCAGGCCAAGGGTATCACAATCCTGTCACGAGACAAGTTCATTGCGACCTATCTCAAATAGGGGCTTGGAATAGAAGATGCAAAAGGGAGGATTTGGAGGTCTTAGTTTACCACCCCTATCGTTGTCAAATCCGATCCAGACAGGACAAAATGCAATAAGGAATGCAGCTACCGCCGCAGCAGAAAGGGCAAGACAAGAGGCGAAAGAGCTGGAAGAAAGAGCAAAGGACAAACTAATGGAAGAGGCAGCCCAGCAAGCTGGAATGACAGTCGAACAATATAGACTGATGAAGCGTGGGACAGAACTGGGCGGCGGATTCGAGGCCACACAGAAAAAGCTTGTGGCCTTTGGGGTAGCTGCCCTGGCCTTTTTTAAAAAGTGGTGGTGGATTATTGTGCCTGTTTGTATTGCGATTGGGCTGCTTATTTACTACTTCACACGAACGGAGGAAGATTTCCAGGATGGAGGTGCTGCTGACTCCGCCTCCGCTGCCGCAACAGCGGGCGATTCCCTTGGCGCGGCGGGCGCGGCAGGAGGCAGCATCGGCCCCATGGCAGCAGGAGGGGGGCCTCCGATTCCTCCTGAAGAGGAGCTGACTTTGGTAAACTCCCAGGCGAAAACAATCAAGCAGGCAGGCTACGCTGGTCCTCCCACTGGCGGCAAGTTCGACCCTGAAGAAATGACAGCCCAGGCCCTCAAGGCAGGATTCCGCGCGTTTGTCCTGCAAATCGACTCCGTCAAGGCAGGAATGGACCCCGCTGCCTTTCCTAAGGCAGGGACACCCACACTCCTCTATAGGGGGGACGATGGAACTCTCCTGTCAGCCAACGCAGGCAGCATCGAATCTGTGGCGAAGATGATTGCTGCCCTGGCCTTCCGCCCCGAAGTTCCTGACTACACGCTGCCTGTTATCCTCTATCTCCACGTGCTGGCAGCCCCCAGCCCCATTCGCGCCCAAGAGGAGTATATCCGCTTCCTCTCCAGGATTGCGCGTGCCCTCAATCCTCTGGCGCCATTCCATCTTGGCTCCACTCCTGTGGGAGTGTTCCATCGCCAGAAGCGTGAGCGTGACTTATTACACGTGCCTATCAAATCACTCGAGGGCCAGGTGATTATCCTCAGCAATGCTGACACCACCCTCTTCCGTGCCCCTATAAAGGGTGGCAAGCGCTATGCGCCTGCCGATGACCTCGACTACTGGGTGAATATCCGCGTCAACCTGGACAATGAGAATGAGACGCACGGCATTGCAAAAGTGGCCGAAGACGAGGGAGGGGCAGGACCGGCCGCGGTGGTGGTCTCGTTGGCGAATATCCTCGGCCTCGGGGCGGCCAAGCGCGACGCATTTGCCACGCGCGGAAAATCACGCTACGTGATTGCCATGCCTGGAGCCATGAAAAATCCCAGTGCCACAGACTTGGACCGTGCACTCAAGGACCTCGGTGTAAATATGGTGCCTCTGGACATTTTCAGTGCCTCGCAGGAAAAGGTAAAGAAGTTGACGGAGCTCTACGAAGACAAGCCCTACAAGTCGAAACCCGCCGCCCTTCGTGTTCGCAGCGAACCGTCTAGTGCTTAACTTACGCACTCTGCGGAATAAGAAAGTCGAATGAACAATTAAGAGGGAATGGAGGAGGATATTCACAAGTATGACTCGTCTCCGTTTGCGAGTGAACGGACAATGGTAAAAATCGAGGAGCGTCTCAAAAAGGCCATCGATGATGCACAAGAACGCATTGACTTTGAGTCGGCGCACAACGAGGAACTGCTGCGCGCCCTCGACATCGTAGCGGCTTTTATTCGCCGCCGCAAGCGCGTCTGTTATGGCGGCACGGCTATGAATGCGATTCTCCCCGAGTCGATGAAGTTCTACAACCCCGAACATGACTTGCCAGACTACGATTTCTATACACCCGATGTGAATGGGGATGTCTCCGAGCTTGTTGATGACCTGAAGGCCGCCGGCTTTAAAGAGGTCTACCACAAAGTGGGGATTCATGAAGGCACCAAAAAGATTCTGGTGAATTTCACGCCGGTTGCCGACATATCCTCTATAGAGGAGAATCTCTTCAATAGTCTGTATCGCCGCAGTATCTTGAAAGGGGGGATTCACTATACGGACCCTGACATTCTGCGTATGATGATGTATCTCGAGCTGAGTCGCCCTCGCGGAGATGTGAGTCGCTGGAGCAAAGTGTTTGAGCGCCTCCAGTTGGTGAACCGCGCCTTCCCTATTAAGGGATGTGGTCGCGCGGTAGGAGGAGGAGCTCCCTTTATTCCGCACGATATCCATCGGACGATTCTCGATTATATTATCGACAAACAGCGCGTTCTCTGTAATGGCCCTCTTCGTCAAATCTATGCACGCGGGATTCACAACGGCAATGTCAACTACAAGGTCACAAAAGGAGGGCCTGCACTTCTATTTGCCAGCCCGGATCCTCGTGGAGATGCGGTGACAATCAAGGCCGCGCTGCAGGAGAAGGACATTCGCCTCTTTCTTCATAAGGCGCGTGGGGAGATTGTGCCCCAGCGCATCGAGCTGCAACAGGGGAATCGCACAATCTGCCTCATTGTCCAGGAGGTTGCATGTCATTCTGCCAACCCGGTTCCAACGGACGATGGCCGCTTTGTCCAGATAGGCAGCCTCGAGTTTCTCATCACGCTGTATCTCAGTATCGATATTTTTACGGTGCACAGCAGGGAAATCCTTGGGCATAGGACGTTGTGCGACGTGCGCGAGTTCATTCGTCTTGCGATGGAAAACTACAAGGCGAAGAAATCTGCCTTTCCTGCCTTTTCTCTCGGCTGCAAAGGGCATCAGACAGGATTTGCCTCTCTCCTGCGCGAGAAGGTGAAGCGAGTGCAAAAGGAGCGGGATGCAGCCGAAGGTTCTGTGCGAAGCAGAAGTCAGACAAAAAAGAGGGCCGTGGGCCGGCAGGGGCAGGGGCAGCGGCAGCGCCGTAAGAAGACGCGGCGCGGGAAGAGTAAGAAAGAGTAAGCTCGCAGCCTGCGATAGGATGAATACAGAGGGTGGACGAATCGCAACAGTCTTGGCCGCAGCACGGGAATGTGCCGCGACGGAGGCATTGGCACGGGCGCGGGCTCTGCGCGTAGGAGCCAGTCCCTGCGCTGGCCGGCCCTGTGGGCCTACGCCACCTGAATCGGCACAGGTGCTGTCCGAGAGTTCCGTGCTTGACCGGCGCGTGGCACGTCTTTTGAGTTGTGGGGTGCAGACGATAGAGGGATGTGTGCCCGAGTCAGTGCGCATTGCACGGCACAATGCCTGCGTCTTGGATGCGGGCACGCCGCCGAATCGTTTCATTCCGCCCCCCTGTCCACCGGCTGTCTACAATACGGTGGTGGTGGATGCGGCTGGACAGGTCATTGGACTGCCCGCGCTGGGGCCGAACCAATCTGGAAATCCTGCTGTGCTCCAAGGACGGAACTGTCCCCTGCCAAATAAGCCTGATAATCCTGTGCTGCCAGGATAAGTTTCGCAACTAGCGGTAGAAAGATGCCCACTGCAATCTATGATGCATCCCTTTTGACATTCCGTAAACGCGCTAAGGCTCTCTATGCCTTCAACGCGGCGGTGGAAGCCTCGCGCAATGCGGGCAGTGGAATCGTCCGCACAGAGCAGCCCACCCTTCAAAGTGCGGAAGTGATTATCACGCGCAAACAAGGAGGCTGCTTCTGCTCCAATGACGCCGCTGGACTCTCGATTACCAACCAGGGCCCCGGTGCATGCGGTTGTGGTCGCTAGATTCACTCCGCCTGAATCACTGACCCTGTTAAACATCTCACAACAAGATGGTTTACTTAAGCATCTTGTTGATGAGAAAAAGAAATGAGTGGATGGGCTACCCCACAAAGGGAAGTGCGCTTTGCATCCCATCTCGAACCTCCCTATACTGATACGGACGATGAGACGTATTTCCGCAAACGCACACGGAGTGAGAGTGATGATACAGAACATGAATTTCTATGCGTATGTGGTGTTATCCTAGGTGTGCTCGCCTTTATCGCCCTCGTAATCGTGATTGCCTATTTTGCCCTCAAGGCACACAGTGAAAAATAGAGGGTGTCCCTAGCTCTTCCTCTTTCGTCTACTTATTTACTGTGGGCCGCCTCTTTACTTCTTCGGCGCAGCAGCAATCACCTTCTTCTTGGTAATCGTGGTCTTCTTGGGAGGGACAGGGACAGGGGCGGCATCTTCGGCGTCTTCATCTTCATCTGCAGAGGGAGGGTCGACGGGAGGAGCAGCCTTTGCAGCGGCCTTGGGAGCAGGAGGAGGGGCGAGGGCCTCTTCGTCATCGACTTCATCGTCATCGTCGTGAAGGGCGGCAAAGGCATTGGCAGGGGTGGGGGCAGCAGCCTTTGCAGGAGCAGCGGCCGCACGAGGAGCAGGCGCAGAGTCACCGTCATCGAGGAAGGCAAAGCCACGGATGCTATCAGGAACCTTGTCGGCGCGGATTTGGATGGCCTTGAAGCTGAGACCGAACTTAGGGCCAGCGAACCAGATACCTGTGCACTGGATGAGAGTCGTGAGGACCGCACCCTTGACGAGGATGTCTGAGAGGGGGACATCCGTAAGGGGGCGCTTCATCTCATCATAGACTTGCGTCTCAAACTTGCCGTCGCGTTGCTTGAGAGCAATCTTGATGGTAGGAGGGTAGGGCTTGGGATTGCCGTCCGCATCCTTGGCGAACTTGACAATCGGCGTGTAGAGTTCCGAGAGGATTTCACGAGACTTTTCACCCTTAAACCAAGCCTTGCTATTCTTCACAGCTTGGTCGAGCATATACTCGTCAAGGGCGTGGAGCGCATTGTAGATGGTCGCGACCTTCGGATTGGAGACAGGGTCATCATAGCCACGGAGCTTGAGGTCAACGGAATACTTCGGAGGGCCAGCCTTGTCGAAGACGTTGAGCCCGAAAGGAGTTTCGAGCGGACCGACTTGCATGACGAGAGGGCGACCATCGTAGTTGAGATAGGCTTGCTTTGCTCCAGTCGCTTCAATCGCCTTGACGGGGCTGAAGGTAACCTTGGAGGTAGAGAAGGCAGCGGGAGAGACAACGGCGGAGGACATTCTAAACACTTGCTATGACTACCTTGGGGCGGGGAACCCGAATCAATTTTGGAACGCGCGGGCGCCCGAATTTTTTTCCGGACGGGGGGGTGAGCGAAGCGGGCCAGCCGGCACCCTTGCACATCTGAAAAGCGTGCACAATCAGTAGAACAAGTTCAGATGGCGATGTTAGAAAGTGAACGTCTTCGCCTCATCCAGGAGGGAGCAACCAAGTTCGTCTCCCGCAGCAAATGTGTCGACTCCTCTCTTCAGACCCTTCTTGTCCAGGCACAGGCATCCTCTCGCTCCGCCCCTGCCACGGTGGCAGCGGTGGTCGACCGCGCAGACTGCCCTACAAACGCAGTCATTACTGGAAAGGGGACCAATGGAGAGTATCTAGGAATCCTCCAAGTTGCACAAGGCTGTGCGATTTGCCCAGACACGGCCCCCGCCGGACCAGGAGAAGTGCCTGTGATTGTCCTCCCCACCATCTGCCCAGACTATAGCCGACAGCCATTCGCCCAACAGGGGATTTCCACACAAGACCCTGCCCCCTATGTAGCCCCTTGCACGGACCCCGGGAATCGCTTCTACTTTCCAGCGAAACAGAACAAGGGTCCTGCATGTAACTATAAGCATCTACCGTATGACAGTTGAGAGTGCCTAAATCATAGGGCCTATCAATAGGGTAAGAATCGAAGATGCCAATCGAAAATCTTCGTGGGAAAATCGAAAAAGCCTTCAGGGCTGCACGGGCCTTGAAAGGGGGCGGGGGTGAGACGGACACGGCAGCAGCCGACGACGCAGCCCCCAGCTCTCCTCCTCTGCGCTTTCACGTGCTGGCTGTTCCGCACACGGTGACACGAAAGGATTATTCGGCCTGCGCCTATACACAGAAGGTACTCAAGTTCTGCAAAATGATGACGGATCGCGGGCACACTGTCTATCACTATGGGCACGCTGACTCTGAGGTAGCTGCCACAGAGCACGTGCCCATCACGGACAATGCCCTGTTGGAACAAACCTACGGCCACTATGACTGGAAAAAGGAGTTGTTCAAGCACAATACAGGGGACCTTTGCAATAAGACGTTTGTGCAGCGCGCCATCGTCGAAGTGGGGAAGCGAAAGCAACCCCACGACTTCCTCCTCCTCTTTTGGGGAATCGGCCATGAGGCTGTGGCGAAGGCGCATCCGGACCTGCTGGCCGTCGAGCCTGGAATCGGCTGTTTCAACCGACCCTGCACCCCCTATAGCGTCTATGAGTCCTACGCCGTGATGAACTACGTGTATGGGCAAGAGAAGATGCAGCCGCGTTGGTATGACGCGGTTGTACCGAACTATTTCGACCTGGCCGATTTCACACTGCAGACCAAACCCGGCGATTACCTCGTCTATCTCGGCCGTGTCATTGAGAGCAAAGGGATTCGGATTGCTGTAGAGGTGGCGAAGGCAACAGGAATGCGGCTGAAAGTGGCGGGACAGGGTGACTTCAAAGCGGCTGTGGGGATGGACCCCCCAGACTTTGTGGAGCTGGTAGGCTATCTGGAGCCCGAGCAGCGCAACGCCTTTTTAGGAGGGGCACTGGCACTTCTGGCCCCGACGCACTACAATGAGCCCTTCGGTGGTGTCACAGTGGAAGCCATGCTCTGTGGAACACCTATCATCACCTCCGACTGGGGCGCATTTGCAGAGAACAATCTGCACGGAGTCACAGGTTACAGATGTCGTACCATGGAGCAGTTTGTCTGGGCCGTCAAACATGCGCATCGACTCGACCGCCGCGTCTGCCGCACGTTCGCTGAACGCAACTTCTCTCTTGAGCGAGTAGCCCTGATGTATGAAGAGTATTTCCGTTCCCTGTTGCCCGTTGCGACTGGAAAGGGGTTCTATGAGCCGAATGAGGCGCGACGAGAACTGGACTGGATGACGCGATATTATCCGTGCACCAATTAAGAAGGTGTTGAACGAATGAGTAGACTTCCTGAGATTAAGAATATAGAACAATGGATGCGTGAGGTTAAAAACTCAGACATACATCATACGCCTGCAGCAGCGGCCGCTGTTGTTGCTGCCGCACCATCGACACGTAGAAAGTCTGTGTCTCTGCCTAAAATGACGAATGAGCAGATGTTCCGTGATGTAAAACGAATCATTGCACATGCAGAACTAAAACGAGTGAAACAACTGCACGAAGTGGCAAAAGATGTATACAGCACTCATAACATCAATGCCATTATACGACATTTAGAGCCGACTCAACAGATTGCCAGACATGATATTCTGGAGTTTACAAGAGAACTGGGAAATTTAGAGAGTTTACTCGAGACAAAAGAGGAACGAATCAAAGCCTTGGAGAAAAAGATTGAAAAGGTTGAACAAGAGATTACATTCAAACAGAAGTTTTTAATCCAGCGTTTGCCGAAAAAGGGGGTGGCCCTACAGCTTCTATGGAATGCAATTAAGACTACGCGGCCCACTAAGAGTCCTCATACGAGACCTCTCTCATCACGGGGAACGACTCAAAAAGGAGGTGGCCGCAGGCGCAGTCGCAGCCATCGCGGCACGCGCAAGAATATTCCTGTGCGCGGGTTCGCAGTCGTGCAGTCCTCTGAAAAGCCGTGGGTGAAGGAGGCCAACTACCGTCGCTGGCTGGGCAAACTGAAGCGGCACACGGCGAAGGTGCGCCGGCACGGAGAAGTCGAGCATCCAGACAATCTCTGCGTGGACTCGAACATCTGCAAAGGGGACTTGGGTATTCCGCGTCGACTCATGCCGCAGTTCACAACGCCGCGGGACATCCAGAGTTTTATGAACTTCGCGGAGCGCCGCTACGGAGTGAAATCCCGCCGCGCGACGCGGAGGGCCGCGCGCCTCAAACCCTCTCAAGAGGAGATTAATCGCGAGCGCGTAGAGGACGTGAAGGAGGACATTGTCGAAAAGAAGCTGGACCCCAATGTGCCTCTCATTGTATCCCGCGACGGCTATGTCATCGATGGCCACCACCGCTGGGCCGCGTATAAATCGCACCACCCTACGAAGAAGCTGCCTGTGCTCCTCGTGGGCGCATCGGCGCGCGATGTACTCAGTATTGCGGCGACGTGGGGGGCCAAGCACCATCAGTTTTAGGGGAGCGAAGCGCTCCCCTCGCCCCTTCCTAAATGAGTTGCCCACCCTGTGGGCAAAAAATCATTAGCCAGCGGCGCAGAATACTATATTCTAGTAAGAAGCTTTCCAAAAGGCAATGATTGCACCGGCTGACCCAGACGATGCAACCATTGTTCGCGTGTCACGAGCGCAGCCGCAGCCCGCTCCGCCCCCTCTACCGAGACCCTTTTCTCTCCGCCGACTTCCTCCGCAGACGCAGCCCCCTTGTGAAGTGCGCATTGACCACATGTTCAGCTTGACAGGCATACCCCTCATCAATGCTGCCCGCCCCACCCTGCGCTGGGGGTCGATAGCCCTGACGAACGTGGTCCTCGGCACCGCTGTGCTCTGTCCCCTCTATTATCCCACCTATTATCCGAATCAGGCGCTCGTGTGGTCCCTTGACCTCTTCATCAGTCTCATCATCTACAACTATCTTCTCTACATCCAAGCAAACTGGGCCAAAACGAATTGCCTCGAACACGTCGAAGTTGGCTCGCAAGTGCATCAAGTCAGCATGACCTTTTACGTGCTGTATATCATCTATTGGTTCTACTTCGCCGTCATCCAGTTTGTCAACCACTCCACTGCCTCCGTGGCCATTCAACTCGGCAACATTCTGATGTCGACGGCCTGGTATATATTCTTCTCCACGATTGCCTGCCTGTATTACTACATCTGCGTAAAAGTGAGTCAGCGCGCGGAGGATATTCGCCAGTGGCTCAAGGGGCTGAAGGAAGATTCCCCTGCCCTCGACCAGTTTTTCGCCGAGCACAACATTCACCACAAGAAAATCAAGGCCTTCAGTCGGCACTGGAATTTCATTATCTTCCTCGGCTTCCTCCTCTTAAGTTTCCATGTCCCCATCGACCTCCTCTCCATCGTCTACGCAAAAAACTATTACGATGTATTTGGCCTTGTGCTCAAGCTCTTCAGCCTCGGATGGTATACGGCCCGTATTTGTGCGCTGAATGACTACGATGCACGGGTGGTGTCCTACCTGTTGAAGCACCGTATCTTCTCTCCTCAAGAGATGCAGGAGGTAGAGGCCTATATTGTCCACCGACCCATTGGCCTCGTCTTCTACGGAATCCGAATCAATCGCGGGACAGTAGTAAAGTTCGTGCTACTTGTCCTGAATCTCATTGTCCCCACAGTCTATGCACTCATTAGCAATCAGATTTTCGGGGCATAAGGTAAGACAGGATGCCTGTGCTTTCCTCGGTGGGCGGCACATTTGGATATGGCAGGCCCCCCCGTGCAGGGGGAGTTGAGTTCACCTATCCAGACTTCTCCTCAACAGCTGGACTCACCCAAGTCTCAACCGCGGGCGTCATAAGCAATGCACTCTACCTCACGACGGCTACAAATGCCGATGTTGGAAATGTGTATCGTTCCACTGCCATTCCCTACAACCGAAACTTCAGTTTCGAGTGGAACTTCGAGTGTTCAGGGGGGTCCTCTCCGCCCGCAGACGGATTCTGTCTGCAGTGGACCACAACAAATAATACAAATGGCTCGACAGGTGGAGGGGTTGGATATGTCAGCAATGCAATCAATGCATTCCTGTTCAAGACCTACACGAACAACTCCTTCACATGGTATAAAAATAACGTGGCCCAGCCGGCCCAGACAGGCCAGAACTTCTACCGTAACCTCTTCTATTGGGCGGACTATATACATGGCACCTCCACGATGCTCATTTACTTCTCTACAACGAGCACAAAGCCTGGGAGTCCGAATTTCACCTTGACCGGCTTCTCTTTTGATGCTACAAGTTACTATCTCGGATTCGGTGCCGCAACAGGAGGGGCAAATGAAAATCACATTCTCCGCTCGATGAAACTAACCTTCCTCTGAGGCGTCGGCAGCGTCGGCAGCGGCAGCATCCTCATCATCCGCTTCCGCGGGAAGCTCCGTGCGACCTTCGCGCAGAGCCTTCCGCACTCGTTCGAGTCCCCGTGCCCGCTCCGCGGGCTTCTTCCCCCGCGCCATAATCTCCCAGAGTTGTGCATCTCCTGTGGCCAGAAGGAGTCCCCGCAGCTCCGCGTCTTCACTGAATTTGAGCCACTCACACTGGGCGCGGAACTCATCCTTTGTAGCCACCCAGTTCGCCTCTTCCAGCGGAGTCATGCGCAGCCACGTGAGATTGGTCATATGACTCCGATTGTGCTGTTGACAGAAGACTGTGAATCCTACCCTATGAAGTTGGTTGAGTTGTCCCGCTGCATTCACACGGCGAAAGATAGGATACTGCCACGCGAGTTTCATACAATGCTCCACAGATTCACAGGGCAAGGGAGGAAATGGTTCATGGCCCTCTACAGGAGGGCGCGGGGGCATCATTAGCTCCACAGGCCAGGCGTCACTCAGGGCCTCACGCCAACGCGCAGCGGAACGCCAAAGAGGAGAGTAGCGTGCAGGGTCCGCCACCTGCTCGTGCACCCCCTTTCCAGGGGGCACAGCAGCAGAGTCGGCGTGAAAGTAGAGTTTATCAGGGGGCATGGCGAAACGAAGTAGCTTGAAAGGGTGGGGATGTAGGCAGCCTCCATCAATTTCAGCTGGCGCTTGCCATGTGCCGCCACGCACACCCCCCTCTACAGAACCAACTCGAGCACCCATGGGAGGGCCGCAGCGGCCTCCCGTGACACTTGCACGAGACCCATCAGCACATACATGGCCCCCAGTTTCCGCTGCTCTACCCCCACAGCGCGCCCCACGAGGGCCTCGGCCACGGCCAGGACTTGACGCGCCCACCAGCCGCGTGACTTTTCAAAATGGTCCTCCGCTACGAATTTAAAGAGGCGGCGCTCCCCCGCATCTGCATGTCCTGGCACGATGGCCTCCTTCTCAAGAGGGGAGAGGCCAAGGCGCCAGTCCCAGAGTGCACTCAGTCTCCTATAAAGGACAAGCAGCTGCACCTGCGTAAGCCCGTGAAACCAGTCGGCATTCGCGTAGTAACCGAGCTCCTCTATTTTGAGGAACACGTCGAGAACTTTCTGGTTCCAAATCTGTTCCGGTGTCAGCACATCCGTTGTGACGTGCTGAATCTGGTAGCCGCGCTTGCGGAGCCAGTTGACGCGCGCCTGTAAGCGCTCGAGGGCAGCCGCAGGCAGAGTCTCGCGCGTATAAGGATTCATCGAGGGGAATCCTGCGCCCATCGAATGGGCGAGAGTGCGAATATCAAAGGCCCAGAGGGTCCGTCGTTCATCGGCGAAGCTGAAGAAGTAGAGGCGGGGGATACTGGAGAGGAGGTCGAAGGAATAGAGTTCTGTGGTGTTGTTGGCGAGTTCAGGGGCATTTGCGGCAGGGCCTTGTGTGCGCCAGCGAAGAAGAGGGACCGCGCGCCGCCAGGCCCGCTGGATACGGGCAGCAGCAGCGGCAGCCGGTGCCCCCGCGTCCGCGTCAGCAACCCACCCCTCCTGTCCAGCCTGGCTGCGCACAGCCACAAAGCGCCTCGGATGTTTGTAGTGTCTGAAGCAGTAGTCTCCATACGTAGCCGCAAGAGGGCATTGCACATCGGGGTGGGCCCTCGATTTCGAGTTCTGACAGCGACGAGCTGTCTCCTTCGCTGGACCTGTCACCATCGTCTCTACTTCCTCTTGTGGTCCGGGGTTTAACTTCGCATAGACAATGGGGCAGAATAGGCGCACGAATATGCGACAACATGACTCTCGAGGGGGCATCCCTCCTCTCTATTGAGGTAGCAGGAGGAGGGGGCGAGGCAGGCCCAAGGAGGTCTTAAAGCCCGGGTGGTCAGCCGGCGAACACCCCATGACGGTAGCATGACGAGAAAACGCAAAAGGAGACTCCGGCAAGAGGCTGCGGCTCTTACGGGCAATCCACTCAAAAGGGTGTGTAGCGCCCGCGTGAGCAGGCGTCCGTCGTGAACGCACCTCACTTCAATGAAAAAAGCTGCCAACCCCCGGTTTGGGGCAAAATTTCGGCCCGCCGGCCCCCTGCACGATCCAAAATTGAGGGCCCGCTGCCTGGATGTAGGCAGCATAGCGCGTAAAATGTCCTCTTCTTCTTCCTCCGCCACCGGTATAATGAGCACCGCCGCCAAGTCCTCCGCCAAGAAGGTCGCCAAGAAGGAAGCTGCCCCCGCCGTTGAAGTCGCCGCCCCTGCCCCTGTTGCCGAAGCCGCCCCTGCAAAGAAGGCGGTCAGCAAGAAGGCCGCAGCCGCTGCCGCTGCCCCTGCAGTCGCCGCCCCTGTTGTCGTCGCCTCGACCCCTGTCGAAGCCGCTGCAGCCGCCGCCCCTGCTGGCCCCACCACGACTCTTGATGAAGACATCAAGGCTGTCACTGGCAACCTCACCACGCTCCGTGAAACGGTCGCCGCTATGCTCTCTCAAGTCAAGAAGCTCGAAAAGCGTGTCCACCGTGAAATCCGCGACGCTCGCAAGCGCAAGCGTCGTTCCAAGGAAGAAGGTGCGGATGCCAAGCCTCGCACTCCTTCCATCTTCGAGCGCCCCACCCAAGTCACGGATGAACTCTGCAAGTTCCTCGGCAAGGCCAACGGCACCCTCATGAGCCGCTCTGAAGTCACCAAGGCCGTGAATAACTACGTCAAGGAAAAGGGCCTCAAGAACAAGCACGACATCAAGCCTGATGCCGCGCTCAAGAAGCTCCTCGCCATCGGTGAAGGTGAACCCCTCACCTACTTCAACCTCCAACGCTACCTCAACCGCCACTACATCAAGACCGAAAAGGTTGCTGCTTAAATGCGGTGATGTAGTTGCGCAAGAGAGTGCGCATAACACATAATCCGTGTCCCACATGTGACACACTCTTCCATACGCGTGGATAGCCAAGTGGTTAAGGCGCTAGTTTCAGGTACTAGTGGAGCAATCCTCATGGGTTCGAATCCCATTCTACGCATTCCAGTGAGCCCCTGTCCCATTTCAGCGTGGATACTCAAGTGGTTAAGAGGACGGTCTCAAGATCCGTTGGCGCAAGCCGCATGGGTTCGAATCCCATTCTACGCAACCTCCCTAACATGGATGGCTGAGCCTGGTTGAAAGCGATCGCCTTAAGAGCGATTGGAGAAATCCGCGTGGGTTCAAATCCCACTCCATGTATTTTTTCTTAGTTTTAATGTATTACTCTTATAAAAAGTAATACATTAAATCTTAAATAAACTTCCAACAATATCCACCTGATGATTTATATCTATCTGGGCGCGTGCATACTTTCGAGATTTGTCTAAAATCCATATTGTTTTGTTCTGCAGCTGATTTTATACTTTCATATTCCTCAATCATCTCCCAATCACGTGTATATTTTGCAACCTTTTTTCTTTGGGCTTTACATTCATATACTTTATTAGTATCCTTACGTATGTGTGACCTGCTTTTTCGCTCATCTGAGACCTTTTGCATTTCTTCTGCAGTTAAAGATGCCCAATATTTTTTTAAACTGGCACTTATCTGAACCCTTTGCATATCCTGTACCTTTCTTCCTCTAAAGAGGGTTCGAAGGTGTTCTCTCCGTTCTGCAGTCATATTTTTCGTATTTGCAATACGGAGTTTCTCTCTTGTTTCCTGTGAAGGAGGTGATGAGTTACCTCCAGATTTGATGTTATATCCATTTGGTGAAAGAGTATTATAGCGTGTAATATATTCTGATTCAAACTTATCACAATCCTCGTCAAAACATATACAGATAATTTGAAACTTGAACGCATCAATCCCATGTGCTACATACGCATTATAGAGATGTGGACCAAGATTACTTTTACTAATTCTCCTATGCTGTTGCCATCTCCGCTGAATGTCCTTTTGACGCGTTTGACCCACATACTTCTTCCCATTCACCAGATTTGTTACAAGGTAAATGTATCCCATCTCCAACTCTACCGTTTTAGAGAGAAAGTACACTGCGTTTAATTTTATGCTTTTCCATCTTCGGCCGAAGTAGGAGGAAACTCCTAGTCTCGAGATAGCTCAGTTGGTAGAAGCGGGGGATTGTAGAAGAACTCTCTTCTAAGTGAACCTCCCCAAGTCGCTGGTTCGATTCCGGCTCTCGAGATGCCCCCTGGTCTGTTTGCACAGTGGTAGTGCGTTCGGCTGTTAACCGAAAGGTCGTGAGTTCGAACCTCACACAGACCGCCACTCTTTTTTACGAGGCTCCTAGCCGCATAAAAAAGAGTTTACACTCTCACACCCACCCTCTTACGCAATGCGCACCCCTCCATGAGGCGTGAATACCTTGTGAAGAGACCCTTGCACTTGTTTCGTCGCATTCGCCACCATGGCACCAAGAGGAGCATTTGCCGGCGCAGCGGCTGCCTGAAATCCTTCTGCCGCTGCCTCCGCCACTCCGAGGCCGGCCAACTCCGACTTCACGAGCATCTTCACATAAGATTCGAAGGGCCCCCCTTCCAGCCCATCCAGGCCCGCCGCAGCTGGAAAGGAAGGGCGCACGGAGCCGGCACCAGCCGGCCGCACGACTCCAGGGGCTGTGATTACAGTGGATGACTCCGCAGGACTCACAGGGCCCTCTGTAGAGGCCACGGCCTGTTCCGCGGGTTGTCCATTCCACCCTCCTCCGAAAGTATTATCCTGGGCCGAGGCCAGCTCAGCGGCGGTGGGTTCGACATCCCCGTACCGGTTTTTATCGCTTCCCCTCAAGGGCGTACTTCCTAGTAGATCACGCACAGAAGGACATTGTGAGGGTGTCGAAAGCGCCGTTTCCTCATCACACCCATTTACAGCGGCAGTTTTTGCTTCCACAACTTTACCCGCCATGTCCTTCCGTTCTTGGAATCGCACGCACTTCTTTGCCGCCTCACAGAATGAGCATCCCGGTGTACTGGTGCATTCTCCACAGTCCGTTATGTCTTTGCATGCAGTAACTGGACAGTTCCCACTCGTGGTAATACGATCCGTTGCAGTTGCACATACAGCAGCCCCTTCCGCATCAACAAATCCCGCACTAGTCTTTGTAAAGCACTTCTTAGAACTTGCGCACCAACCACATGCCACATTTCCAGCACAGTCACGACATGATGTAAATGAACTGCATGTAAGGTCTAAACACTGATCCTTTCGTGCAACAAACTTCTCCGCAGGATTGGTTGATTCTACAGGACATGTAAACAGGGGGGCATTCAGCGTAAGTTTTCCTGTCGTATCCGATGTGACATCTGCAGAGCTAGCAAGTGGAACAATCGGAAAGCGATTCACTTTTGTCACACATTTCCTAGCCCCAGGACACCATCCACATCCTGCTTCATCCAAACAGGATCCACAGGATGTCTTTTTCGAGCAAATTTCCATTTGGTTATCAATTGCGTAGCCAGTTTGCTTCGATCGTGCCGCAGCAGCATCTGTCACAGCATCAAAGCCTTCGATGATTCCCATCATATACAGGAAAAAAATGAGTCCCAGCACAAGGATGCCAACCCCTATCACTGTTCGACTTGGCAGTTCCATCGTCTCTCTCTACAAAGCCTCTAGAAAGTCCCGGAAGCGCTCGAAATGGTCAGGGCGAATGCGTGCGGCCCACGGTTCCTTCGCCTTGAAATGCTCGCGCACGGCGGCAAGCCGCCCTTCCTCTCGCAGCACATCCAGTTGCGCCTCGCGCACAGAACTCGCCAGAAGTGCCTCCATCGACTGATAGTAGCGCATCCACTCGAACGCCTTGTGTGCTCCAAGGCTGACCTGACCACGCAGTGGCTCTACACCACAGAGAATCCCCGCGTCACAGAGTGCGGCCGGCGAGAGTCCCTCTCCCTCCAGCACATTCCAGAGTTCCACTTCTTCAAAGCCATCCGCCAGTTTCCGAAAGGGAATCCAGAGCCGCTGCACACCTGAGAGGAGGAAGTCCATGTCCGTGCTGACCACCACGTCCAGTTTTCCTGCGGCGGCCATATCGACGAGCACATCGTCGGCCTCTCCAAGCGCCTTCACATAGGGAATCTCCATGTCCCACAGTGCCTTCTGAAAAGCGTGGCGGACGTCGCGGGTCATGTGCCACCCTTGGAACTCAAGACGGGCAGCCGAGAGTTCCAGAATCTTTCGTTCACGCTCCGAGGTGGGTCCCGCCCCCACTTCCGTGGCAGCGAGATGCTCCTTAATCGCTGCCGCCTGAGCCACTGCCTCCTGTCGGGCCTCCTTTCTCGCGGCGACTTCTTCCTCCTTTTCGGCGGGCGGCTTCCCATCAAACACGAAGAGAAGTCGGTGCCCTTGTGCCTTTAGTGCGCTGAGAATCGGATACAGGTCAGCGTATGCTCCCTTGTATTTGTAGAGAATCGACATCGCGTCGAAGCCAATCCGAAGAGGGGATTGGGCGCTGCATTTCCCGTCCTGTGGATAGATGTCACGGCGATACGGCCGCAGGTAAGTATACAATCCTTTCACTCCCATATAAGTTTCTTAAAAGGGAGTGGACGGAGGGTCCGTCAAGGCAATTTTACCATGGGGACGGGGGTAGGCTTCGCAAAACACCTCTTAGCATGTATCCGTTGTCATGTGAGCCGCCGCAAAGGATGCCGCATAGGCCTTGTCCTGTGTGCACACGGCCCCCCCACCGCGGGCCGTCTGTGTCACTACACGATTAATATCTCCAAAGCATACCACGGAGCCATCATCGGTGACTCCCCATTTGCTGTGGTCGTCTGCATTTGTCCAGGAAAAAGCAGGCGAAAAGGCCACAGACTCCACATCGACCACGGGCTCAATCCCTGAACAGTTCGCCCCAATCGGTGTCCCTTGCAGCCAACTCTGCACACGGAGTTCTCGGCCGAAATAGGGGGCGATACAACTATCCCAGAGTGCCCCGCCCCACTGTGTCGACTTTTCAAACACAACGAGCTCCATGCCCCCAACAGTGTGGGTGGTCCGTGTCTGACAAACTGCAGCCGTGCTTACAGCCCCTCCTATCCAGTCAGCTACAGTGGGATATGCGGCACGCAGGTCCTCAGTGACATGGGTATCATAGAGGCGCGCCCGGGTCAGCGTAAGAGGAGGGGCAAGGGCATCAAATGCCGATAAAGGGAGTGAAACGCAGAGCATATGTTGGGCATTCTCCCAGGCATTGGAGAGGAGACCTTCATAGGTGGAGGCGACGGCAGGGCCGCGCAGAAACTTTGGCACCGAATGCTGCACCCAGAACGCAGTCCCTGTAGTTTCGTCGAGTGCCCCATACCCTTTCAAGTGCCCGTAGTTGAAGGAGTAGGTTTGGTTCGTCGGGTCTTCATCGTTGTAGATGAAATAGGAGGTCCCTGGGGCCCAGAGTTGCTGCGTGGTGTAGGCCAGGGCTCCTCGGGCAGTTTCATTCAACGAGACTTCTGAAGAGGGTTGGAGGGGATGTCCAGGCTCCGCATAGAGGTAGCCTGTTGCCCGCGGAGCCTTTACGATGACCCACGAATCGACAGGCTCGCCTGTTTCGGATAGGCAGGAAAGGCCTGCGGCTGTGGCGATGGTGCATGAAAGAAGTCCTAGAAGCCACTTCATTCCTACACCGATGGTTGCTTTTTCCCCGCGGCCGCAGCCGTTGCGCATTAGCGACCCAAGGCTGGGTCTGTAAAACGCACGGACCGCATCTGGCTCGCGCGTCCATGGTCCGCCGCAGGCAGTGCGATTCCGTGCCGCGCATACATGACTTCGCGCCCGCACAGATACCTCCAGGCGTAGTCATCCATATCCCGTGTATTATGGTCCGCCCGCGCTTTCCTGTTCGTATCGGCGACCCACTGGCTCTGAAGTCCCCAGAGGCGCAGGGCGGTCTTATGGACGCCGCGCGAGACGATGGCAACGAGCAGAAGCTCCGCCCATACCTCTATCTGGGCCTCACGCAACGGCACACTCCAGCCGGCGCCAGATTCATTTCGTGCAGCAGAGCTGTGCGAGATATGCACGCCTGGTGTGCCAGGCTGCTCGTCAAGGCACGCCGCATGCAGCATTTCGTGAATCAGCACACGGGTGACCTCCTCCGCCCTATAGATAAATATCCCCTCTGTCGAGCACGGGCGCGTGTAGCCCCCATTCACATGCTCGGGGCCAAGGTCCTGTCCCACCAAAGGGAAGCGGCGCGGCGTCGCCGCCGCAAACCAAATCACATTCCAAGGTTTGCCCTTGCGCGCCCCTCGCGCGGCCGGTCCAAACCAGGCAAATATGCAGGCCCAGAGCCCCCAATCAGGCTCCTTCGCCCCCACAGGCAAGAAACATGTGACCCGCGCCAAATCGACCTTTGAAGTCGTATGGCGCAAGGCCTTCGAAACAAGGGTCGCCCGCCCAGCCTTCCAGGCCTCCCACACTCCCCGTTTCAAGTGGAGTCGGTCAAATGCATCTGCGGCCATAGCCTCTCGCTCCGCTGCAGCCATATGGTCCACCGGCGTATGAGTCGCATCCACCCACTCATAGGGCAGCGGACGCTCCAGCAGCGCGCTTACGTGGCCGACTAACTCGCTTAGGACCAACGGCAGATGTCGTCCCATCTGTTTCGGGCACGGCAAAAATGGTCCGGAGCTGTAAAAAGAGGCTTTCCCAGAGAATCGGAATACGATAACTGGGAATCGTGTAGCCGCCCCCCGTAGCCTCACAGCCCGCAAGGGCCTTTACTGCCGCCTTCCGCTGCACATCCGTAATCTCCTCATGACTCAAGAGGGCATCGAGTAAGAAATGGGTTGCCTCCACCCATCGCAGATTACGCATCAGCATTTCATAGACGAGCGCCTTGACCTCTTTCACCTCCTGCAACTTCGGCAATGGCGAGGCACGCCACTTATCAATGATGCGGCGGAACACATCGGGCCAGTTTGCGACGCTATGGTCCACACCCGCCGCCACCGCCGCCCGCTGAAACGCTTCAAAGGCGTGGTCTTCACCGGCCACGGGAATCTCCACGAACCAGTCGCGAACACGTTGGGGGACCGGCAGTTCCGATGTCATCCAAATCGAGAGGTCCCCTTCATTCTGTTCTAAACACGCCTGCAACAGGAGAACTGATTCCGAGCTCAAGAGGTGGGCATGGTAGAGCACAAGAATGCGCGCGCCCCGTCCCTGGTCGCCGGCCATCACTTGGGACCCTTGGCCGAGGCGGGACAGGACAGGTCGCAGAATGTGCTTATCCTGCATGGACATTCGTGCAATGTCGAGCCCAATATGGACAAGGGACGATTCGAAGAGGAACTGACCGGTCTCGTCGTCGCCGGGGCCGGCTCCCTCTTCTGTTGCTCCTGCCTCAGCCACGTCCCCTGTTCCCGTGCTGGCCGTCACGAGGGGGCGCATTTGAATGGTAAAGGGAAGGCCGCGCGTGGCGGCAAGAGCCTTGAGCGCATCATGTAGATGTGTCTTTTTTCCTGTTCCTGCCATACCTCTCCAGCAAAGAGAGAGTGTGTCCATATCTTTGCTAGAAAGGTGCACCGGCGCCTTAGACCTCGTGTCGACGGCGCGGGGGCTAAGGCGCACATACCTATGCTTATTCAATAGAGGCGGATGGAGTGGGCCATTCCAATACAAACATTTCTTCCGAAATATGTCTGCCTCGGGTCATTTCAAGCAAACTCCAAACAACTTCTGCCGTTTTCCTATCAAGACGGAAGCTACACATTTACATCGCTGTGTATTCTTCTTCCCACCCTGAACGTGAAATCCTATGATCCTGCGACTGGTCGACTTATCCTCTCCCTCGCGGGGAATCACGCCACCCAGCAGAAGCTTCATCAGTTTCAGGAGCTTCTCTTTACGAATCTTTCACGCATGCAGCGCACGTGGTTTCCTACGGAGCCTGAAAAGGACGTGCGCGAGATTCGCGCAGGATTTCAGCCATTTCTCGACGGGACGTCCTTGCATCTCTATTGCCCTGTGCTGCCGACGCAGAATGAGATTCAGTATTACGCGGGAGGGCAATGGACACGGGGGGCGCCTGAGTCCATGGACAGCGTATTTGCGGTAGGCAAGCCGATTCGTCTGGCCTTGCGAATGTATGGGGTATCGTTTCATCAACACCCTATTACGAGGGTCTGGACGGGACGATTTCGACTTCAACATCGGATTTTGGCAGTCTATGCGGATTAGATGGTGGAGGCCGGCGGCGCAGCAGGCACATCTGCATTGAGCTGATTCATAACACTCATCGATGCGCTAATCGTGGAAATTAAAATAGAGGCGTGCAACATAATCAGCACATAGGGGCGCTCCATTGCTGGCTGTTGTCCCATAAAATAGTAGGCTGCAAATCCTAAAAAGAGGGTGGATATGACCATGATAATGAGGATATTTTTCTGGGCGGCGGCCTTCAGCTTGCCCACATCGATGCTGGGGAGAGATGCACCTCCTCCACCAGTCGTCCATGTGCCAGGAAGCCCCTCACGCACGAGACTGTAGACTTGGAGGCTGAAAATGATGATAAGAAATAGCCAGACCCACCACGGAAGGTTTGCAGTGACAACCATCTTCTACGCCAAGCTTCGGTTTTCCCTCGAGCGAGGGGGGCGTTAGACACTCACGTACCGTAGAGAGGAGATACTCACGCTAATCACGGAGAGCAGCAGTGAGACATGCAACATTGTAATCACATAGGGACGTTCGGCAAGCTCATTGCTGGAGATATAGAAGGTGGCGCATCCTCCGAGGACGAGCACAAGGACGGCATTTACGATGGTCACGCCGAACATGGCCTGGTTCATTTCCAGTTTCTTGTCCGAGTTGGCAGAGGCAAGGCCTGTCTGAACGATTGTATAGATGATTCCGCTCAAAAAGAATGCAATCGCGAGCCACATATACCACGGCATGTTGGGATGGGCGAGAACTCTATCCTGACAGTCGTTTATTTGGTTGCTGCCGCTGCTGCAGGAGCGGCGGCAGGAGCATTCGCTGCTTTGGCGACCGTGGAAACATTGGACGACTTTCGCAGACTGTTAATCATATCTGCAATGGGTGGGGCTGTAATCAGCTGTGTCTTGCTTACACGGAACAGGACGAAGATTCCAAAGAGGAGGACGACGAAAAAGAGGGGGGTGGCAATATAGTTCCAGTAATCATCCATGCAGACTTCTATCGACATTGTGGTAGTCAGATAACTCTACTTGAGTCCAACAATCTCCCCTCACCTGTCCATACTCGATACGGGTGGAAATCTACACGATAAGCAGAGAGATGCCGCCATCGTCTGCGCGGACACGAAAGATTCGGCGAGCAGCCACGCGGGCACATGGGAAGGGTGCCATGGCCCGGGGCAGCCGTCATCAACCACCGCCGGGACCTTCTCAGTGCCATCCGTCTATTAAAAAGGCGGGGGCACATGGCTGTTTGCCGCTGGAGGTGCTGCGTCGGGTGGCGAGCCAGGTGGGAGTGAATCCACAGGTCGCCCCCCGTGCGCTTCGTTCTCAACTGGAGACCGCCCTCCATGTTACGAAGCCAGGGGCCGAGTATACATTTCTGCAGGCTCTTCCTCTTGCGCCGGCGGAAAAGACGGACTTGGCACGGCGGGCTCTTCGTCCTCCTGCCCCTGCGGCATGGGCATCCGACCCCGACATGTGGCTGGATTCCAATAACATTGCTGCCGTGCTGAATCAATACGAAGATGCGTATCCCGAGTTCGAGTTTATGGGACCCTTTCCGATTGATTTCGCTGCCCCTGACCCCTATCGCGAGGGAGCGGCAGAGGGAGGTGGACAGCCCAAATGCCTGATGAACGAAATCTGCGAGTTCCGTGTGCAGAAGGCCATGGAGAATGGGACGAAATACATTGGGATTGTCTACAACTTGGACCCCCATTTCAAGTCAGGAAGCCACTGGGTGGCGAATTTCGTCGACCTTGTGAAGCACCGTTGTTACTACATGGACTCGTATGGCTACAAACCCCCTCCGCAGGTGGCGAAATTCATGCGCTGGTTGACGACACAGGACCCGAAGATGCGGCTCGAGTATAACTCCCGCCGACTCCAATATAAGAATACCGAGTGTGGAGTCTACAGTATTTATTTCATCATCCGCATGCTGAGCGGAGACTCCTTCCAGCAGTTTACACGGCGCAAACCGAGCGATGCAGATATGTTGGACCTGCGTGACTGGCTATTTTCCGTGTAGGGAGGGGGGCGAACGCGCCCCCCTGTGCCCCCTCCTAGTTGTAGCGTCGCTGCGCGCCGCGAATGTTTGTGCCTGCGGCGCCGCGCCCCTGCGGCCACAGCCACGCCTAAAAAGGTCTACCATCCTCAATAGAGAGCACTGTTAAGGATGACAGACATTCGTCCAGGAAATACTCCACAGGGAGAGTTTTTTAGTGGAAAAAACGAGGCCATGCTCGTGCGCCTCCTCGACTCCGATTTTCAGCGACGAGTTGGAGGTGAGTTATCAGGCAAACAGAAAGAGCGGCTCACCAAGACGGTCAAACACTACATGAACGCAGTGTATTCGAGCAATCCGCGCGAGCCCGTGCAGGGCCTCAATAAGGAAGTCCTACAAGCCGTCGTGCCCGATTATATGAGTTATCTACGTCGAAGTTCGGGTCCTACCGTGGCGGAAGAGGACGACGGCAATGTGGCCCTCCGTATGGACATTAACTCCCGCTTTGACCAGCTTCAAAACGAGCGTCAAGGAGCGGCTGCACCTCCTCCCTCGGCCCCCGACTTTCGTATTTCCATGGATATGGATGGCCCCTCCCCTCTCAGTCGCTTTGAAGAACTGAAGAGGATGCGTGAGGCGGAGGCCCAGCGCGAGGCGGAGACTGCCGCTGCCATGCGCGCCAAGGGTGCCATGCCCTCCAACGACATTGTCTTGTCGGCAGGAGCGAGGGCGGGCCAGGGCGCCATGAACGAGTTCATCAGCTCCGATGTCGATTTCCGCGAAGGCGTGGATGCGGCAAAGGCGCGGGACCAGTTGGCCCTGATTATGCGCAACGAGGCACGTGCTGCTTCGAATGCGGCAGGACCGCTATATCCTTCTGCCCCTCAAACACTTCCGGATGCACGGAGGTTATTGCTCGCAGAATCACCACCCCCTCTTCCTCGTCAACTCGGAATCGCGTCGGCCAATCCTACCCTCGCCCTTCCAGACATTGTGCGCGAGAGGCCCGTGCTGCCTCAAGATGTGCTGAAGGCGCAGGATGATATCATTGCCTACAAGGAAAGCGAGCATAACTTGTTCATCTACTCGGCCGACCGCGACTGGGTGAGTAACTCGACGGAAACTCGCTACAACTTCTCCGTGTCCTTCGACCCTGCCAACAATCGTCCAGGCTTCGGATTCTCTCCTGCCGCGAACGTGAAATTCAAGAACATCACGCGCATCGAGTTCGTGAAGGCCATTATGCCTGTGGAGGCCTGCGACGTGCTGCCAAGCTATACAGGTGCGGGGGCCTACTCCACGGCCCTCAGCCCCAACATCTTCAGCTTCCCCTACCTCCAAGTGCGCATTCCTGAGCTGAACACGAATGGCTACGGGACGAACGATGGCCTGAACAACGCCTTCGCGGCCATCTCCTATGAAGCCTACTGGACAGGGGACAGCGCGGCGGCCAATCGCGGCTTTGCGCGCATGATTCCTAAGTATTTGAAATGCCAGAAGACGTTCTCGCCCACTCCTTTGGCGACCCTGAACAAGCTAACGTTTGAGATTCAGCGGCCTGATGGCTCGCTGGTCTGCAGCTCGAAGGATACACTCGATATTGGGGCCGCGTATATGCCAACTGCCGCAGGTGGCGGGGGCTCAACGAACTATTATGCCGCTGGCTTCGACTGGATTTGGCTCAATACAAGCACATGGTTCAATCGCTTTGCAGTATCCCAGGGCGACCGCATCGTGATTAAGAACGTGGGTCTGAATGCGACGTTGGCCGCCAATGCAAACGCGGCGGCCTTCATTGGATTCCTCACTCGAGAGGAGGGGCATTTAGTCAGCGACATTGGCCAAACGGACGGCAGTGCCTTTACCACAGGACCCAATGCGGTCGGATACGCCAATGGGATTATCATTCGCAACAGCTTCGCAGACCCTACGACGGGCTCCACGAGTGTCAGCAGCTGGGTCTCGGCGATTGGTTCCGCGGTGAACTCGGACCCCACCTTTACAAGGGGTCGCCTCATCAACATGAACCACCAGATTCAGATTATTCTGCGCGTCATCACGAGGGACATGGATGCGACGACGAAGTTGCGCCCTGATAATCTACAAGCCTAGACGCTTAAGAGGAGATGTATGAACATCTCTAATGATGATGGCCACTGTCGCCGCTGCTGCAGCGTGGCCCGATGAAGTGCGCGCAGTCTATGTGCTGTGCCACCCCCAGAAAGAAAAGGCGCGATGGGAACGACTCCTACCGCACCTTCTCGCCCGCGGCATTCCTGCCGACCGCATACGTGTCTGTGCACCCACGTGGGGCAAGGACCTCACGGTGGAACAAATCTTTCAGGTCTATGACCCCTACCTCAAACGCGGACCGCTCCCCACCTTCACCTTTAAAGGGGCAGGGCTCACACGCGGAGAAATCAGTCTGGCCCTCAACTTCGGAGCGGCCGTGGCCGATGTGCAACGGCGCTGCGGCCAAGGAGAACCCGATGGGCTCGTTATCACACTCGAATCGGATGTCTGGCTGCGGGACGATTTTGTGGCGCGTCTGGGTGACCTCCTTCAGTCTGCAAAGGGGGTTGACCCTGCCTGGGATTTTGTCAGCTTAGGGGAAGGAGTGGGAACACGTCCTCCTGGAGCGGCAAAATCGTATTATGCAGAGACGAAGGCCTATCGGCCGCCCCACAGCTGGGTCTTTCGTTGCACGGACTCCATGCTCTTTACGACAGGCTTTATGAAGCGTCTCGCAAAGACATATTTGCCGTTCAAGGAGATTATCGACTGGGAAATGAACTTTCAACTCGCCCATAATCGCGGGGTGCCACTCTGGGCGGACCCTCCTTTGGCGGAACAGGGGACGTGGAACAATCGGTTGGCGACTTCTCTGCCGTCTTAGAAGGACCATCCTGGCACGGCACGTATAGGTCTCGCTGGTTTGCCATCTTGGCGACCAGCCGTTCCTACAAACCGATTGCTTTCGAACTCATACATGTTGAAAATGTCGTTACCGGCGCTGTCCTTGGCCGATTCCATACGGTAGTTGAGTTGTTTCGGGCCAAATATCACCTTACGAGGGGGGATTCCAGAGACAGGAGTGCCTGGCACGATTGGCCGCGCGACAGGAGGCAGGACTGCTGCCACAGGGGCGGGGGGAACAGCGGGGACAG
>JACCDT010941564.1_pt1 | contig 104916 bp, 74 predicted proteins | sample 7446291 | NCBI WGS metagenome assembly JACCDT01 (sample SAMN15323446, study PRJNA562643) | freshwater metagenome | isolation source: river surface water | place: USA:Blue River Watershed | collected 2017-08-17 | reverse complement strand
TTTACGTCTGCTAAGTCAACAGAAACAAGCCTTCCTTCAACCTCTGAACATACCAGTACACGACGAAATGCCTTAGGGTTTTTGGATACATACGCGGCAGTCCCTTTGATTTTCGGCAACGCATCACTCAAATGGGTTCCATGAGGGTCAATGATGTCAGCCACAATCTTCCCGTTTGCTTGCTTGTAGAAGAAGATAAAGTCTGGTCGCAACACAAACGTCTCTCCACCATCTTCATATGTGATACCGAGTGAATCTTGGCTCGCTCGATTCGGGTTACGATACCAACCGACAAGATCAGGGTTCTTCAATTCAGTAGTGATAACCTTTTCTTCCCATGAATTATGATCAAACGGGAATTTTCCATCAGCATCACACAAAAGGTGCTTAGCGTAATGTGGCAATTTCTCCTCCTTGCCGTTGGGTTTAACTTCAGTAGTAGCCTGTAGCCATGATTTTGGAGCTGCGAGATCTACATCAAGTGGCTCCGCACTCATTTCACGAATCTGGCGATACACATCTTGTCGCTCGTCAGATAGCTTCTTAATATCAGTTTTGTATTGCTCTAACCATTCATTTGCCAACGTACCAGCTGCACCCTCTAAATCAGTTTTTACTCCAGGCACCAGTCCGAGTGATGCGATGACGGTATGTGCCTCGATGAGCTGTTCCTCTTCATCATCAATGTCAGTGAATTTTGAAGCGAGATGCTCGCTGTAGCTGGTGACAAGGTCAGGACTAAGTATGCGTGCTGCTGATCGGTAAGCATCTTCAATTACCGCAATATCCGCAGACTCAACAAAGTCATCGAACGTCATTCCTTGTGTTTCGACGTCAGCTGTAATTGCCTTACCCTCAACAGTCAGTACTGAGCTACGAGCGGTTTTTATGTCTTTGGCGTACTTCGTTTGTGCCTTATCAAGAACCTTATGCATTGCAGCATGCGCTTTCTTACCAGCATCCTTAAGTAAATCGTCTGCAGCAAGTTCATGCGCTAGTGCGGTAAGGCGTTTAATTGGTCTTGTTTGCCGCTTTGGGAGTGTTTGTGATGGTAATGTTGTAAAAAGTTCCCACACCTTTTGAGGGACTTCAGGATTAGGGAGCATTTCTTTTGGGTTGATGAGGATGCGGCGTTCAGGCAACTGCTCTCCAGCCTCTCCAGTCATGAGTTCTTTCACTACTGTCTCAACCGATTTTTTATCGAACTGTGGTAGCAAACAATCAACCGCATTTAAACGATCATTACCCGGAATACGTCGAGCGAGTGGTGTGCGGACCATACGACCGAGCAGCTGTGTGATATGTGTCTTGTCTGTAGCGCGACGGAACGAAACCATCACCTCCGCTCGTGGACAGTCCCAACCTGTACTGATAGCGTCTTTTGCAACAAGAATACGCACCCATTCAGATTCTTGTACTCGTTCAGGTGAAATATACGGGACCGAGTAACCACCAAATTCTTCTGTCTTATGCTCACCAAAAACGTTAGCAATAGAATCAACTGGTAACTCGGGCCATTCCTTAAAAATAGTGTCGAGCCATGTGCCGATTTCTTGAGGATCAGGAGAATTGGGCACTTGAAGCACCATAAGCGGCAACACAGTATCAGCATCGTCTTGCTGTTCGCTGTACTGCTTCCACGCTTCAGTAATATCTCGCAGTTTTGCAGCACCACGCTTTAGGAGTACGGTAGAAAAATCACCTGATTCATTTGGTATTTCAAGGTTGATTGTGTCCTTCAATAGACCTGATTCTTGCACTTTCTTAGCATCAACTTCTACATGAGGTAGTGTACTGCGCCCCTGCATACCAGCCACCGCATCATTGAAGCGTTGTACTGTTGCTGAAATACCCCACACAACAGGAATACCTGGAACGTTACCAGTACCATTAATGAGCTGCTTTACAATCGTCGGTTTTCCGTCACTACTGGCACGACCGCCATCTTTCATACCTCGATGGGCCTCATCAAGCACGAGATATAGTGTGAGATCTGGATCATCAATAGTGTTACGAATAACGTCCCAAATAGTATGCTGGCGCATGTCCGGCATGATAGTCATTTGGCCTCGATTGGTCTCTAGTGCTGGATCATTTGGGTCATGGCCACGGACCAGCAAGCTATTCTTCGAGAGTTTTTGTGTATTTAAAAAGTACACTTTACCAGCTTGAAATTTTTCTGCTGCAAAAGAATTACCAACGGTCACCAAGTCAGACACAGTGAGTTTGTCTGAAGCTTCTTGCAATCGCCAACGTGACTGCTCATTGAGGGAAGGATCATCACTAAACCAGATCACCACTGCAGATGGGTCTGGCTCGAACTCATAGTCATCATTGCCAAAAAACAGGGATTCAAACACTGCTGCAGCCATCACTGTCTTACCCGCACCGGTTGTGGCTGTTAAAGAAAAAGCATGTTTGTCACCGTCTTCGTGCCAGCGTTTCTTTGCCTTCTTGAGTCGATCAAGAACATCTTTAACTGCTTCATCTTGGTAATCTTTAAGGGTAAATTTCATATGCTAGCGACCGAATGAGAATCGGAAATTATTCAGGTACGACTCATACAGACGTACAGGTTCGACCGAGTCTGGTAATCGTCGTGCCACGGACTGGAATCTACGGTCATCATCAGTCACGATATAGGCAATTATTACTCCTTCACTAGCCTCAACTACTTTGCAGAACGCAGCTGCTTTATCTAGGTCTACCAACAAGCCGTATGTATCTGCCACATCAAAACCTTGCTTTGGCAATGACTCAATACGGCGACCAATACTACCGGCACGCATCCACAAGAGCGGAGCGATACGACCAAAAGCTTTGTTGTGTCCAATCGCTATCGGTGTCTCGTAAGTGAGTGTGAAAAATTCTGCATTCTCTAGAAGACCTTGGGACATCGGGAAAATGTCATTAAATTTGTACTCACCCTTAATCTTATCGCCGTCAGGGGTTATGCCTGTAATTGACGCAGCTATACGAGGCTTAGTGATGTAGTCGCAGATACCCAATTTTTCCCAATCAGAATCACCTGGACGCAAACCTGACTTACGCAAACCTTTCTGCACATCAGCAGACACTTCATTATTAGTGACTAAAATCGACTGTCTTGACCCATTATCAAGCTTGTTTAGCCGCATCAAAGCATGGGCAGTAGTTCCGGAACCTGCAAAGAAGTCGAGAACGATAGCATTTGGTCTTTCTGTAACAAAAAATCTTAGTAGATCCTCGACTGCATATAGTGATTTTGCGTAATCAAAAGCTCGAAGCCTGCCTAAAATAGCATTTATTAAGGTCGTTCCGTTTTCTGAAGCATTATGTGAGCTTACGTGCCACTGAGTGGTCGGTACCCTAAGGTTATCGTCAGCGGCACCATCTTCTGAGCTCATTTTCCATGCGATTAATGAACCGTCGTCAGCGCGACCTTCAATATGATATGCGTTTGAACAGACGGCTTTATATGCACCGTCAGGTAAATAATTAATCACGTAGCCGTACTTTGTCTTTTTCCCTACCCGAATCCTTCCTTGCTTAAGTCGTTCAAGAAACTCTGTACGCCGTACAACTTGCCAGCGACCCTGCTCACCATTACTACGGAGAGGAAGTACTGCCACAAGCCCTTTTTTGACCGGGGCCTCATTCACACCCGCTGGCAGTGGTTCGCCAACCTCTACAACACGTGGTGTACCAGTTGGATCGACGTAGATTGGATAAAAACCGTTTGGTACATCTTTTCTGAGTGACGATGTTCCTCGTCTCATCATTGATGTCCATTCAGGAGGTGTTGCTTTATCAACACGACTTAAATCCACGTCAGATTTTGAGTCAGATTCATCATCGTTGTAATAAATTGACCACTCGGAAGAGAGATTAAGTCTTGACGGCACGATACCGCCAAACATGACAATAAAAAGATATTCGTCTGACCTGCGGAATCCAGTTCTAGAAGATCCTTTAGGGTTTATTGCAGAAGAAATCATCTGAATTCTAGCCTCAGGAAATGTTTGTTCAAGCAATAGACCGAGTCGCAGATATTCTTTTTCATCGATAGTTACTATCAAAACTGACTCATTGGGGTTTAGTAGCTCTTTTGCAACCAGCAAACGTCGCTCCATCATCGCTAACCATTTTGAGTGGCGATAAAGATCTTCAGCCTCCACGTAATCGTTATTATACTTCCAGTCTTTTGCGCCAGTGTTGTACGGTGGATCAATGTATATCACATCAACCTTCCCTCGATGAGTAAATGTAAGGGCTTCGAGTACATGAAAGTTCTCACCGTTGATGACCGCATGGTATGGCTTACTACCACCACGCTCTACCTTGCCCGTGCTTACTAACCCTGGATAAATGTAGTCACGAAATTCTGCCACCACCACCAAATCAACAACATCGACTAATTGCTGCTCTTTTTCTTCACTAACTAGCTCCAGATTTGCTGTTTGCTTCTTACCCTTACGTGAAATCGACAGCACACGCCATAGCCGTTCATCACCCTTTTTAGTTGTCCCACGTGGAGGCAATACACGGACCTTGTCTCCTTTACGGACCGGTCGTCCAGGCAGTTCAACACTTTCTGGCTTATGTCGTTCAAAATTGAGACCAAACGAACGGCGAGATGAGAGCACCTTAAATTCACGTTCCAGTTCTTTCCCAAGTTCCGGATTATTCGCTTTCGCTTGTGCAATTAAATCAGTAAGACGTGACATTAGAATTACCCCTCGGACCCACTCAAAAACCCTTTTAGGTATTGATATTTTACCACTTACAGCACGTTATCTCAATTATTCGTATGTATACACATAATTGGCAAATCATTCCGACACTGAATACACAGCTATTCATCCAATGAAGTTACTCTACCCATTTTCTGCAGCAATAAATTCATCTACTACATCTCAACAGATCGTTGCGAATCAAAAATCAACTATCAAACTTAGTTCGGTTTATACTTTTCTACCGAAGCATTAAGTTCAGCTAGTTTTGGAAGAAAAACAGTCTGAGCATATTGATAAGCTTGGTTACTCAAAGCAATAGCATCATCATAGCTATCTCTGGCAGATTGTGAAGCTAGTCCATCTTCTTCAAGCTCTCTCATGACAGATAAGTGAATCTGGGCTGGTTTCTTAAAATTATTGATGTGCGTGAGGTGCATTTGTATTGCTTGTTGCATGATACCCCTTACATCAGTTGGTGTACTCTGCGGAATGACTAACTCACGATTTCTTTCAAGAAGGCTGTCGTAAACAGCTAATGCATCTTCAGCATAAGTCACTGCTAAAGGGTAGTTTCCAGAATTTCCAGCTTTTTGGGACATTCCAAATGTTTGATTTGCTTGAGCGTCCTCGACGAGAAAGCCATCTAATTTATCGGTAAATTCCCTCATAGCTTGATAGTCGTACTCTGGTTCTTGCTGTGATTGTGTGGTCGTTGAATCTGTTGCGACAGGCTGGTTAATTGTTGTGGCAGTTGGCAATATTGGTGTTTTTACTGATTGTTGATTGTTGTTCGTTGATGGTGGGATAGTTTTTGGCGTAATATTTGATAGAGACTCTTCGGATGAAGTGGTCGCTATCTCTGCTGATACAGTAGTAGTAGTTGATTGTGCCACTGACTCCACATCAACACTGCTTGAAACATCTTTACTGCCTGACTTATTTTGATTGTAAAGAAAAAAACCAGTCGTGACCGACACTGATAACAAAATTGCTATAGTTATATTTAAAATAGATTGCTTCATTTTGATGACCTCCCTAAAATAATACGCTCATTTATGGCTAATAACAACAATAAAGGCGTGCATCCACTAAAGGAGACACGCCCATTGCTTAGTTCTTCAGTTGTCCAATAAGTTCTGATGCGTCCTCTTTTGTCATTGAGTCGAGGTTGTTGAGTAACTCCTCACGCTCATCTTCTTCCGGTAGGCTCATGATTAATTCCTTCAGGTATGACTTCTGCTTCTCGGTTGCCATAAAGGTCGAAGCCAAATCGCCACCATTGAGACCAAAGTCAGACATTGGAGCTCCACTAGTAAGATTGGGAAATTTTACTGCATTGGTCACTGCCGCAATAAATGCCCCCGACCTAGCCCACGATACGCTCTTGCTGAGGTAACGATTCTCTGCACTTAATACATTCAACCCGTGCCCGATGCCTAACACTCGTCCGTCTGGGTTTCTAAGTATGCAGCGATACGCTATGAGCCCTTCGTTTTGGAATGCTGCTAATGCTTCACGGTCTTCTTCAAACGTGGCGGTAAAGGAAAAACTGCCAATATTCTTCGCTATCTCCGCCTTGATTGGATGTACTTCTGGCTTCACTTCAGGTGCTACCGTGCTGTAATTACCCTGGTAGCGTCGTCGAGTCATTGTTGCGTTATTCATGGTTCATTTTGGTTAGTCGTTTGATAATCACAGTCTTTGGTTTGATGGTGTAGGAGATGATGTCACCCAGTGAGAATCCAGCTGCAGCCAGGCGTTTATCAGTGATTTTGATACAAGGCTCATCTTTTGCTTTACGCTCACTCACAACGGTCATTTTGCGGCTCATACGGCTTGTTTTGGTTTAACTGGCTCCACTTGCTTACGATGAAACAGAAATACTGTCTTGCGGACCGTCTTTGTCTCACCAGTCTCGGGATCTTCTGACTCAATGAAGGTGATGGAGCGCAATGCTTTTTCACCTTTCTTCACCTGAAACCCATACTTCAACCAGCTTGCAAACGGCATGGCATCAGTATGTGCATTAAACTTCTTCGCAACCGCTGTACCCCAACGTTCAGCAACTTGCTGCTTCACCATCTCGAACGTCTTCTCGCTGCCACGGTATGGGCTTACGAGTGGCATATCAATCACATCTTTTACTTGCTTCATAATGCTTTGTGTTAGCGCCGCACTGAAGTAATCAATGCAAATGATGCGTGGCGATATAAATGCTTCATTCACAACATGAGTCATAAGAACTGATGTGTAATGAAGGGTGTGGGGGTCATTCTGTCTGACACCCCTAGAGGCAATGTGGACCCAAGTAGGTACTGCCGCTCGGACCCGTGGCAATTTTTGGAATAAGGTACTGAGATAGACTGGCGTAATGGCATGGAAACCCCCAATCAACTACCAAGCAAACAAGGAGCTACTTCGTGATGAGCGATTCTACGAGCTACTAACCAAAGAATTGAAGCATCTGAGTCGCGATGAGGTGTTTATTATTTATGTGGCAATGGTGCAGGTGGTAGCACAAGAATTGCGACGACATAAAGTAGTGCGCCTACCTCATTTGGGCGACTTTGCATTAGTGAAGCAACAAGCACGTCCAGGTGTAGCGGGACCGTATCAGGTGATGCTTGATGAGCGTGAGGTGCTGAAGTTCTATCCAAAACAACGTCTCAAGCGCTATTTTGCCGCACGTAATAAAGCCAACGTATCGGTATAAAGAAACACTGATTTACCAATACACCGGATCATCTAGCAGTATTCTCACGCAGATTTTTAATTATTTGACTGACGATTTTGGTACTCAGGCATAATATTCACCAGATTGTTCTTTTATCTCACGACAAGTGGGCAGCCGTCGGATCGATAATAAAACGCCGATGTGTTGTAGCGGTAACGCTAGCTAATACTGGGAGGGTGTGGGACGCGAATTGCAAGCCCGCCTCCTGGCCGCGGTGAAACTTGCAAATTCATACCCTGAAGCGATCCCGACTGCATTTCGGGATTCCTGGGAGCAAGCTCGTGACTTCGGTCGTTGGTTTGCTCTGGGACAGTGAGTTTGAAGCCTCTGAATCGTTTGCCTAGACCTCGCTAGCGATTCATGTACGCGACACGCCAGACGCATATCCTGTAGTTCGACAGTGATGAATACTATGGGTCACGGGTGAAAAATCTTGCAGAAAGCAAGTGTCGACAGTGGCGAGGTACGTATACCCCGAGAGAAAACGGAACAAGGTATATAGGCAAACAAGGAACTGGTAACCCCAAACCCGCTATTAGCCCCCTCTTGTCCTAAGAGTTTGACAAGTTTTTTATTGATTTAAATAATTACATCCAAACACTCTTACGCTGTTGCCCTTGTTACCCTCAGTATCTTCTTACGATGGAGCACCCATTTAGCTGCGACAAGTTGCATCGTAGCATTGCTACATGAAGCATGAGCAAGCAATGTAGCGTGAAAATTTGGCTATTTTTGTGCCTGGGCGTTTTTTGTAGTATAATAGGGGTAAGAGCTGTATTGCTCGTAACGCAGGGACATTGCTCACGCATTGTCACTGAGAGCCAACAAGCACACCAACAATACCGCACCAATTGTCTTCCTCGCAAAACTAACAACACTGATACAACCAAGCTAACATTTTAATACTTCAAACCCACATCACCGCACCAAAGCAACACAACAGCATCTAGATACACAAAATTACACGCTTTCATAAGCGACTACGAGTAACCTGATCATCAATTCAGGTTATTACTGTTAGTTTGCGTGGTGTATTTCGGCACCGCACAGCTCGGCGCATTACAAGTTAAATGAAGCAAAAGAAGAAGCGAATTGTTAGGCAGCGAAGAGGAAGTACGTCACGAACACATAGCGATGAAGCTCAATTAGTGCCCCCTGATTTTAAGCCAGTGATTACTGTGGCGAAATACAGGTCAATAATGAATGACACCACATCACCGGATCAACAGATACTGAGACGATTGATGTGCATAGAAAAATTGTGCAGAGGCATTATAATTTCGGAATTGCGTAACTATGGCTAAAGAATCACTTAAATACATACAAAAATCATCATACGGACCTGCAAATTACGCTGGTTACGAAGGTCTTTGCTATGTTCGTGTATCTGACAAGAAGCAAGAGACGGAAGGACACGGACGAGAGAGTCAGGAGACACGGTGCAAGCAAGAGCTGGAAAAGCTTGGTGTTACATACAGTAAAACGTTTTTTGACACTAAGACTGGAGGCGGTGACTTTATGCAACGTCCTGCTCTGCGTGCTCTTCTTGCACACATTGATGCGAACCCACACAAAAAGTTTCTGGTTATTTTTGATGACCTTAAACGATTTGCTCGCGACACTGAATTTCACCTTCGTTTACGTCAGGAATTCAAATATCGCGGTGTTGTTTTGCTATGTCTGAATTTCCAGTTTCAAGATACGCCTGAAGGTGAGTACATAGAGATCATGTTTGCGGCACAGGCGCAGCTCGAACGTAAACAAAACGCCCGACAAGTAATTCAAAAGATGAAGGCACGATTGGACGGTGGGTACTGGCCGTTTCGTGCAAAGCGAGGATATAGCTTCAAGAAAGTTGCTGGGCATGGGCGTATACTTGTACCAAACAAGCTTGGGGTAACGTTGATAGCACAAACACTTCAGTATTTTGCAATCGGTACACTGCCTCGACCAATTGACGTTGCGACATATTTGGTAGAGAGAAAATTTTGGTCAAACAGAAAGCCGGATAAGTGCCTAAGTGATGTGCATGATTTATTGCGTGACCCGTTTTACGCTGGCTTCATTGAGTTTCCGCAGTGGGAAGTATCTCGCCGCAAGGGGCAACACAAAGCAATCATTAGTGTTGAGATGTTTGAAGCGATTCAGAGTCGATTAACTGCACAGGAAGGACCTAAAACGCTTCGTCAGGACAATTCAAAAGATTACCCTTTGCGAGGCTTACTGGTATGTAGCGAATGTGGTGGACACTTAAGCGGCTCTCCAACAATCAAGAGTAACGGCAATAAATTTCATTACTACTTTTGCCAAACAAGAGGGTGTTCATTGTATCGCAAGTCACACTCAGCTGCTTTGGTTCATGAAGAGTTCAAAAATGCACTCGAAGACAATAAACCTTCAGAAGAGTTAGGTGCGGTAGTTACTGCGGTCTTTGATGCTGTCTGGAGTGATGAGAGTAAGGCATTTGAATGGCAGCGCCAAGTAATGCAGAACAAGCATGATGAACTAAAACGAGAAATCAAAAAGATGATTCTTGCTTCTGCATCATCAAAGAGTGATTTGGTGAGACAAGAGTACGAACAACAAATTGAGGAGATGGCAAAACAGCAAAAGATACTTGAGCAGAAACTAGCGATTAAGCCCGATACTTCAATACCTTATCGAACCGCACTCAATAAGTGTCAGCAAATGCTGAAAGAACCCTTTAAAACATGGGTTTCTTTACCATTGCAAGAAAAACATTTAGCGTTTTACCTTGTATTTGATGGCAAGCTGAGCTTCAGTCGAAACGAAGGTTATCGAACCGCAAAAACACTAAGTAAAACAAGGCTTCTAGAGCAGTTTGCTACCTGCAACTCTGCTAATGTGGACCTTAGGGGAATCGAACCCCTCACCTCTTCCATGCCATGGAAGCGCTCTACCAAATGAGCTAAAGGCCCGGTGACGACGATTCTATCACGTATACCCACCCTGGCAAGGTGCGCCATATACAGGTTAAGGGATGAGGCGTACACTTAGGGTAAATGTTCCGGAGGACCTCACATGCAATATGGTGACGAGGCAACTGTTCTTGGTGATACGTACCCTGAATTTCGACTGTCTACATTCGTTGAACATGGTGGTGTTGTGTCTTTCCCACCTCATACCATCACGCTCTCGGTTGTCATGCGACGTTCTGGTGGCTCTCTTCTCGTACTGCTCGATGATCGTACTGCTCGACTCATACGAGCACCACATACTGGGTACGTTTGGCTTGTCGGTGGTGTCATCACGCCGCATCTCCAGTCTGATGGTTGGGGTGAATAGAGAAAAGGCCCGGTCTTAAACACCGGGTCTTTTTACATAATCAGCATCGCGTCACCAAAGGAGTAGAAGCGGTAGTGTTTGTATATTGCCTCCTCATAGATACTGACCAGTCGCCGACTACTTCCCTTGTGTGCTATGAATGCTTCAACAAGACACATAAGACTTGACCGTGGGACATGGAAGTTCGTCATGAGCATATCTGGTACCGTGAAGGTGTATGGTGGGTAGATGAAGAGGTCGGTCGTGCCATAACTGCCCTGGCCAGCCATAACACTTACCTTCGCACTCTCGAGTGTGCGTACCATCGTCGTACCGACTGCAAGTACCTTGCGTCCACTTACTTTACTCGTTTGTATCGCCTTGGCACTCGCTTCACTCACAAAATAGTGTTCTTCGTGAAGTTTGCCACTTGCAAAGTGTTCTGGGAATATTGGCGCAAAGGTGCCAAGTCCGACCTGGAGTGTTACTGGCGAAATTGTGACGCCAGCAGCAGTGAGCTTTGTGAGCAAGTCATTGGTGAAGTGGAGTGATGCCGTTGGCGCAGCAACCGAGGCTTCTCCTTCGGCGAAGACTGTTTGATACTGGAGTCGCTTTGTCGCTTCGCTCGCCTGACTATCTATATACGGCGGTAGTGGTGTCTCACCGTACTGGGTCAAGTAAGAGAGTAGTGCCTCCTTCCCTTCTTGAACACGCATCTTCATCGCCTTTTCGCGATTATCTAAGACAATAAAGGTGAGGGTGCCAACACGTACTTTCTCTCCGACTTTTACTCCACGATTAACAAGCGCTGGTACGGTACCGTCCTCACCAACACCCTGGTCAACGAGGATTAGGAGTTCTATCGCAGTACCATCTTCGTGTAGGCCCTGCACCCGTGCTGGAAGGACAGTCGTGTCATTGGTGACAAGGTGCACTCCAGCGATGAGCGACGGAAGGTCATAAATGTGCCGGTGCTCGATAGTATCAGTGGCGGTGTGGTAGACCAAGAGCTTGGCCGACTCACGTGGTGAGGCTGGCTCATGGGCAATCAATTCTAGTGGCAATACGTAGTGATAATCATCAAGGTTTTCCATATACAATTGCGCCGAGTATAGCAGACAAGAAAAAGCCCCGCACGTGTCGGGGCCCTAAGGCGTCAGCGCACCCAGTTGTATTCAAGCAATCTCGCCTGTATATGAGAATAGAACCAGATGAATTCTTTTGGACGCTTATCATCGAGCTCTTTGATTTCTCTCAGTTTTGGAATTGAACCCTCTCTAACCACCTCAATGATAAACAGTCGTGTCGGTTCACCTACACGACTATGGAGCCAAAGAAAGTGCGTTGGCCACCCACGAAACTCTTCTTCTGCGGCACCAAGATTCGGTTTGCGCCAACGACACATGTCCTTTCGTTCGAGACCACCCTGATGAATCATTACCAGTACCGGTATCGGGTACTCAGGATCGTGTCGGAGAATGACACGAATATCAGTGTCTACCAGTTCGTACGCTGCCAAACTTGTAGCTCGTGCGATGGGTACTCGCCTCAGGTTGTTTCCATAGAGCGACTGCAACACACTGTCCTGTTCATGCACATCTGTTGTCATTTAGACCCCCTCGTTCAGTCCGGCAAAACTATAACATACTATTCCGCTACGTACAGACACACCCGGCAAAGACATAGTCTTTGCCGGGTGTGTCGTTCATTTTGGTTGTTACTTTGTCTTTTTTGTCGCCTTCTTTGTTACTTTCTTTACTGCCACCTTCTTCGGAGCCGCTTTCTTAGCAGGAGCCTTTTTGGCAGCTGTCTTCTTTTTAGCTACCGCAGGCGCCTCGACGGTCAGTTCAGGCAGATTAGTCACAAGTTTTTCTGAAGCAAGGACGAGCTCGAGAATCTGTGACACCTTCGCCTCTAGCGTGGTGAGCTGGGCAACGAGGAGGTCGTATTGCTCTTTTGAGACACCGGCTGGCGCGTGCTTCTCGCCGTATGACGTGTCACGAGAGTGGCCTTGACGCTCAGTACGAGTGAATCGCTCTGGGTGCCCGGCCATGTTGGTTGCGCTCGCATTCTTCTTACTAAAGCAATCCCGACAGAGTACTGGCTTCGTGCCGTCTGGGCGGAATGGTACATCACACTTGGCACCACAACTGGTACAAATCGCATCATACGACTTCATTGGTGGTCGAGTGTCACGATCGCGCTCATTTCGGCCAAATGGCTTACTCCCACGGTCGCCAAAGCTCTTCTTAAAGCCTGGCTTACCGCCTCCTTGGCGACTCTTCGGGGCGTAACTATTGATATCGCCACGTGGTCGTCCGCCTATATCATCACGGCGATTACGCAAACCGCCTGGTTGGAATTTGTTCATGTATTCCTACTATACCATAAAAATATCTACTATTCAATACTATGATAACCGAATCAAAAAATACCCCACATCGGGGCATTTTCGTTACTGGTCGCGGAGGTGACTGAGGGCTTGGATGTTCTCGATGAGTTCATCGTAGCCTTCGCGTGCAACGAGGACATCGCGCGCGCAGAGGCGGGCATCTTCCTCAATATAGAGGGCAAACGTCTGTGCACTCGGATTCTGCTCGAGACTGTATATCTGTGAGACACCACGCTCAATATGCACAATCCGGTCACGAAGCTGACGGAGGTAGGTCGTGAGGTCGTACTTGATGGCCTCGACGTTCGCGAGCGCTTCGCTGAACTCATCCTCCCCTTCCTCTGCCCCATCGGCATCAAGTTGGAGGGTCTTAATGACACGCTGGCAGCGGTCGACCGCGAGCAATCGAACCTGTAATCGCTGTTCCTCCCGACGCAGTGTCTGAAGGTGATTTTTGATACCGGTCGCGAGATCAGTATGACGATTAAAGATGCTTTCCATATGCACATACTACCACCACCGTTCTGGCCGGCAAGTTGACAAAGCCAAAGCACATGATTACCGGATACTCAAAATATGGCTTAAAATAATACTATTATCGCACCGATCACCCATACCACACCTTTGACAGACCGTCATGTCGGTATCAGGATACACCCATTTTCGTCACTTTCTCGAATGCACCGAGACCACATATTTTTGATATTTCAAGCATATGAAAAGGCGCTCGGTGGTTTCATTCCCGAGCGCCCTATCAGGCGGGTTACCCCGCGTGATTACTGCATGTTTGCCTGTATGCAGCCCTGCCTTGTGGTGTGTACCACACCGTACTTATCAATAAAAAGAACAATTGAAATGTTTGTTTTCATTTTTATATACCTCCGTAAAGAACAAACTTACGGAGGCTACGTACCAAATTCACTGGTGTACTAGTGTTAGTAACGAGTGCGGCAAGTAGCCTCCGCCTCTGTATAAAACCACGTATTACAGAGATATGCAACAACTAAGGTACGCGTTTATAGACATACTATTGCAGTAGGGTCGGTGATGTGAGGCGCAGGCTAGTGGCGTCAATGCGAGCAGATTCTGGATCAACTGGGGTGTACCATATAACCGCTACATAGTTGTTTAGTTGCACAAACTGCATACGTTCCGGACAAGCATTATCTTCTAGTGTTCCGACAAAACTGTAGTAAATGTTCCCTTCCTTAGTGGTGACCGTTTCCATGGTACAGCTTTCAGACATGGTCATAATAGGCAAGATAAGTGTAGCTATGAAATCTCGCATGGTAGTGCTACCTGAATACTCATGCACGGTGAGGAGCGGAATACCTCCTTCATCGGCATGTATTGTTCTGGCAGCAGCATCGACTTTAATAGCAGACAATGGGGCATCAATCATTGCTTCACCGACACTTCCCATCGCACCAAACTGCAGCGTTCCAATCAGAGAAGTGTCACCAGACAATGGTATCTGGAATGACTGCTGGAGCGACCACGAAGTATATGCATCAGAAGAGACGGCTGTAGTTGGTGTCGATATCTCCACAGGCACCACAACGTTGCTTGGAGACTCATACAGCATCGAGACATGTGTCGATGCAGAGAGCTGATACCCGACATACCCACCAATAAACGGTAATGCTACAAACAGTGTGAGCGCAAGGTACTTCGAAAGCGTGGTGACACGATTGAGCGATTCATAGCGATTGTTAGAAATCGTAGTTGGCTGAGCTTCGTGTGGTTCAGTGGTATCCATTCATGTATAGTAGCACTTTTGTCTAATATGACTGCATCACTCTCTTCTGAGGTCGTGGATTCCTTGCACTTATGCTATTTGCTGGCATAATCACGACGGAAAACAAAGGGGGTTTACCATGAACGTCAAGATGCCGATAGTCGACAACAACATCGTCTATGTCGGACAAGCAAGCACGAACATTACCACGGAAGATCCGCTCTCATCGAGGTTGTTCTTTGAGGACCAGAAACTGATCCATATCGTTAACTGTGAGAGCGATCGACAAGAAGACCGTCTCATATCGCGTCTTGAGGAGTGTCTCTACCGTCCGGGTACACCGGCTAATCGGAAGTTTTTCATACGCTGCTTTCTTTGGTTCGGTTCTGCTTGGTCAATATCGAGTGTACCATCTAAAGATCTGCACCGAGTCGAAGCCTTCATGCTCGAGAATCGGCGTATTCTGACAAAAGAGAAAGTGTCTCCGCTTATTGTACCCGGCAATAGTGAGTTCCCCTTTTGGGGTAGGAACTTCTGGCGGGTGCGTCACCAAGACGGTATGTTGCTGATTATCAAACATGCAGACGCAGAGCAATGTTAAAGTAAAGGCGCCCACCAGGCGCCTTTTCTCTTGCCTCGATACTATAAAGGTGCAACGGTAACCGTCGCAATCTCGCTCTCCATGATGAAGCCACGTACCTCATATGGGAACCAGAAGTAGTTCGGGAGTGTGTTGGCTGGTACGTAGCGCCCACGTACCGTCGTGGTAAACGGTAGTGAGGTGGTCGCTATTCGCTCCTTTGGCTCAAGGAGGTAGTGGGTACCGTCACTGGTCTTAAGGCCCGGGACACATTCTGGTGTGGTGGTACCACCACGGTCAGCGCGGATTGGTGCACAGACAACGGTGCCTGAGAGTGGCATGCTTGGTATCTCAAGGGAGCCGGCTGGTGGATTTGGTGTTCGTTCTGTTGCAAGGAAGTCCATAACGCCGTCCGCAATCGCCGTGGCGATGACATCTTGCTGGTTAATGAGGAAGGCTCTATCAACGGCGTTGGTGACGTACCCTGTCTCTACTATCGCGGCTGGGGTGAACGGGTGTATCGCGTGCTCATAGCGTGGCCAGTTAAAGGCGTAGTACGCCGTCATTCGACGGGTAATGGTGTCATCAAACGGGAGCTTCGTGGTCGAGGCGTAGGCGGTGGTGAGACTCGAGACTAGACGCTCAGAGAGGCCAGAATAATCCCGACGAGGTCCTGCAATCTTAAAACCGCGTGCCCGACGATTCTGGTTACCATCAGCATGGAGCGCAATGAAGGCGTCAGCCTCATACTTCGGCGGTACCGTCGCTGGGAGGACATCCACCACTACACCACGCGCCTCAAGTTCAACCCGTACCTTCTCGCCAATTTGCTTCATGAGCTCGCGCTCAGTTACCGTACCGAAGCTTGCGCCGGTATTCGCTGTGAGTGCCTTCAATTCTTCTGGTACCTTATCGTTATCAAGGTGTCCAATCTGTACCCCGACCCGGAGTGGGCCTTCTGGCCGCTTATAGGAGGCCAGCTCCGCGATGGTATACCACCCACCCTGCCCGACGCGTATCGTCTCCGCATCAAGGAGTTCAACTGGTTCATTATCAAAATCCTCCTCAGTGGCACTAAACGGGAGTGTCATGGCACTTGGCACACCACGCACGACAACAACCGCGCTAATCACGATACCAATAGCAACAAGACTCAATAGAATACGCTTCACAGGCTTCCTAGCTTACCAAAGAAGACTGCCTGATAAAAGACTGCACAATCTACTTAAAACATGGTCTCACCACCGAGGAGCGCAATCATCCCAATCAATCCATTAAAGGCCGTATGCATCATTATCACGACGATACTTGCCTCTAAGAAGGCTTCGCCACCCCGCGCGTAGCGGATAAAGAGGAGTCCATAGAGAAAGCCACCAATCCCCTGGAGGGGCACATTCGCCCACCCACCATGCACGTAGCCAAAGAGCATGGCGGCGATGAGTGCGGTAAGCACATGCATAATCTTTCGTTCACTCGCACTCATGGCGATAGAGAGCGGTATAATCCGGAATAAGAGCTCTTCAATCGTTGATACAAGGAGAAGAAACGGAATAAACCAGAGCGAGAGAATCGGTACCCCGATCGGCTCGACTGGTTCGATTGTATCGGTCACACTAAACACAACCGCCAACCCAATTGACAGTACTACATCAATCACGATGACCAGTGCCGGCAAGCGGTAATACGCCCATTCATTTGCATGATACGGATTTGGGTCTGCGAGGTGAGAGATATACGCTACGAGTCGCCTCATACTGCGACTATACCATAAAAAAGACCCCACCTTGTGGGCGGGGTCAGGTTGAGGCAGTTTCAGAGCAGTGTCTGGTAGGAGTGATTGAGTCGGACAGTCTAAGGGGGGTATACACCCCTACCATCACTGTTACAGTACCATTTTTTCGATGTGTCAGCAATATATAAAAAGAAACCCTCGCCTATGGCTCGGGTTTAAGTACTCAGGTCAAGGTCCTGATAACAATCACAAACGCTGCGGCCAAGCATCTCCGGGGAGGAGGTGTCGTTCGCGACTGCTATCAGGACTATAAACGTAACATGCACTCACCTACCCTGCAAGTTGATAAAAAAGAAGCTCCGTACATGACGGAGCAAGTTTGATGAAAAGGATGTCTCCTCGGTGACGGCAAAGCGAGACTGCCTGCAAGTGTGGTGGGGACAGTTGAATGCACCCTCACCCTGCCGTCACTGAGAAGTATGCGCTTCCTGTGACCCAATTGCAATCACGCTCCTGGTACTAAATGAGAAAGCCAATCATGGCAGCTCCTATCCAGCAGGAGATGGATACTGCCCCAGAGGCGAGGATCATCATCTTCTGGCGGGGTGAAAGGAGTCTAAACGGTGTCGCGGTCGAGAGCTTCGCCAGTTGCCCGATGACAAAGCCGTTCACAAAGAGTGCGAGCACCATGAGCATCTTGACCATAAAGGCACTTTCGGTGACAACATCAGGGTGTTCAGCAATAAGCCCAATACCGGTCACTGCCATGAGCCCGAGCCCGACCCATGCGAGATTATGAAGGAGGCGCACCTTCCCAGCCTTGAGCGTCTCCTTCTTCCCACGGAGATACGCCACCCCGTCACTATCAGCGAGTATGATAACCACCGCTACAAACGCGAGCGAGAGGAGGTGCAACGCCTCAAATTCAATTTCCATAATACGCGATATCGTACCACGACACGAGGCAGAGAAAAACCGCGGTGTCGCCACCGCGGTCGTCTTTCAGTTCACGAGATGTCCATCCTGACGTGCCATCTGAATCAGAATGGTCTCAAGGTCACACTCGGTGTCACGAATGAGATAGAGCGCTGGCATCGCTGAGACCACCGCTTCTGTGGCCGTGTAGGCGATCTTGGACACCTGCCCATCGGTGACACCATACCGCTGGTTAATGGCGAGACCATACCGCCACGAGACATACCCAGTGTCCGGATTAAACACCAGGTTACCGAACCACGTATGATCATTCCAGCAGTTCATGAACTGAAGGAGAATCGTCACACGTCTCATATCGATTACGAGCAGGTCGACCTGGTGACAAACGAGCTCCGCATTCGGTTTCGTGAACACCTGCAGTCGCACTGCCCCACTATTGCCAGGGACATCGAGCATCAGTGTCCGGTCATAATACCCGACACTCCACCCCATGAGACGCCCATACCCGGCATACCGTTTGAGTATCTCATCGTCGATAGCCTCGACTTCAGCCTGTGTGTTTGTCATCTGACCCTCCCCTTCCTCACACTCTAGCGTGAACAGTACCGAAGGATTGAGGGGTTGTAAAGTGATTTCTCGATGATTAACACTAATCTAGCGTTTGTGATGTGTTGCAAAATGGACACTTGTAATCACTCGTAATAACTGAGCCGTCTCCGTGATAATCACTGAGCTGATTAGTAACTATGTCATACTTATAAAACACTTCTTCAACCTGACGTAAAACAATATACTCAAGCTTCAGCTTACATTTACAACAATATATTCGTTGATTCATACCCCAGTCCAGTCTTGCTGACATCTAGCACAACGCTCTTTACCAGTATGCTCAAAACAGTCCGTATATTGGTGTGGTTGATACTGTTTAGATGTATCATCCCAAATAAATTCATCATCAATAATTGTTTCTAAAAGTTTCGATTCTGACCCACAGTGCTGACACTGGTGTCGTAAATATTTTACTTTAGTCATTCCTGATCATTGATCATAATGAGCGGACTTGCAACTGCTTTTACACATCTTTTACAGTTCCTAATCTAGATTTAAAGTAATTTTCTACTTCTTTATCCATGAAATACACATAACAACCTTTCATTCCACGAGACATTAACACTTTATATATATTTCGAACAAGTTTATTAAGTTCTTCCGGTTTATCTCTTAAGCCTTTCTTACCAAGCTTATCTTTATATTGTTCATGCTTGGTTAAATACATTGATAACTGTTGATCATATTGCAGGTCGAGACCGACAATCACTCCTACATAATCAAACTCTAAGCCTTGCGATGTATGAATACAACCAATTTGATTTTTACCAGCATCTTCTATGGCCCAGGTTGTACCCACTCGTCTTGAGTTCCAAGGCATTTTAAAATCAAACTCAGGAATGCAAATGTCATTAACTTCTGCATTTTCATTACCTCTTCCGGCTGGAGTCCAGTCCCAAGCGTAACCAGCTAAAATGCGACTATTGAAACCTTCTTCTGACTTCCTATTTATTTCATCACGAAGTTCATTAGGATTTTCACATATCCTAAAATCAAAACTCTTTTTGTCCCAACCATCGTAATTAGCTGTTTCCCTAATTTGTAAGACATCATCAAGCCAGTTAAGATAGCCATCAGCTCCCGCACAGCGAAATTGTGCCGAAAGCTCTAACTCAGTAACATTTACATCAAGAGACTCAGCAATTTTCTTAATTGACTCTACAGAACCTATATCTTCTGGTCTTACTGCCTGATTGTCATCTATGAAGAAGATTGAAGTCTGTGCAGATTTAATAACATCTAGTACTTGGTTAACACCTTTGTACATAAATGCACCCTTTGCTTTTAGCCGATGCGCTTCGTCTACGACGAGCACGTCGAATTCGTTTTCTGCGGTGTCATAAAACGAAGCCGAGCCTTTGAATATATTGTTTATACGTTGCCTTGGATGGTTTTGAGTAAGCCGCTTCACCAAGGCATTTCTAAACGACGAGTTTGGCGCTACGAAAATCGCATTTAAGTTATCTTTTAGTAGTGCGCTGACAAGATTAACTGATATAACAGACTTCCCTGTACCAGGACCACCCTTTATGATAACAACGTTCTTTAATTGCTGATTTGCAATCTTTCTAGCTGTTTCGAATGCTACCTTTTGTTCATCTAAAAGAATGTAATTGCTGTTACCTTCAAACATGCTTGAGACATGGTCAATAAGTTTTTTTGAAGGTTTAATCCTCCCATTATTTACATGGTAAAGGATATCCATTCCTTTACCCTGTTTAACATACTTCTTTATAAACTCCTGGAGTTTTGATTGATCGTCTCTGAAATAAATAGGTGTCTCTTCGGTAACTTTGCTATAGCGTGAATCTAAAAGTGGTTCAACTCTCTTTTCTTCATAGTTATGTAGGTAAGCACACGAGTATGCTTTTACAGAACCTGTATAAAACACTTCATTAAAATCACATATATAATCTTTATAACGTGATGCTTGGTAACTAGGATGTGTCACCGTTCTTAAAGCATTGCCGGTAAACGCCTCTACTAATCCATCACCCTCTGCAATGTCAGCTTTCTGCCACTGTTTTAACTCAACAATTACGAAATTTTTGTTTCCATTGTCGTCTTCACCTGATATAACAAAATCAATTCTGAAGTTAGTAAGAGGAATTTTATATTCTATTAGAATACCACAATCAGAAGGTACACCTGATCTTCTCACTACTCTTTCCATGTGCGGTAAAGAGTTTGAGTAGGCAGAGATTTCACTTGGTGGTATTCCACGACCTAGCTTACTTCGAAATGCTTTCTCAATTTCGGAAATTATGTTGTTTGAATCAACATCTTCTATAAACTTTGCAGCCGTAGCTTCATAAACAATCATAGGTCAGTATATTTTGTTGAAACTCCTTTAGACTTATTGACTGGATACTTAATTTCATTTATATCCATCTTAGAGTTTAATGCTTCTACTAAATCAATATTATAGTGGTTAGCAAGCATTAATAACCAGTAAAAAACGTCTGCAACCTCCTCTGAGATACTTGCTTCTTTACCAGACTTTACTTGATTATCTTTTGTCCACTGAAACAGCTCTAACACTTCAGATGCTTCAAGTTGTAGAGAGATAGCTAGATTTTTTGGGTCATGGAATTGTGACCACTCACGCTCAGAACAAAAAGTCTTTATTCTCTCACTTAGAATTGTTAGTCTGTCATTTGAATCCATATTTCCATAGTACCACTGTCGTAGTGGAATGAGAAGATTAGCTAAACTTCACACTATCAGACACAATTGGCTTCAAGTACTGCTGGTAGCGGGTGTCGTCGAGACTGAGCTTGTAGTTGATACGGTTGATGACAATGTTGTACGTCTGGCCGACCCGGCCACCGATGGTGACATTTATCCTGAATTCAGCTGTCATCTTTGGTGGGATCATGGCATAGACAATGGTGCCGACAGTCACCTCCTTCACCCCCTCGCCTCGGCTATCGACACTCGCTCGCCCGATAGCGCCGGTGTCTGTCCCCTCTATCTGGTACATGAAGCCAGCCTGCTTCTTGCCGGAGGCCATAGAGATTGGCACGTAGATGGTATTGGCCTTCGCGGTGATGGTGAGGAGGATGAAGAATGTCCCCTCGACGGTATCCTTGGCACCGTTGCGCTTCGTTTTGCTGTAGTTGGCTTTATTCTTCTTTACCTTGATGGTGAGGTTGTCGTCGATACCTTCTTTACGCTTCGCGGTCAGAAGGTTTGATTCGAGGGTAGTGAGCTGCTGCTTGAGGTTCTTGAGCGTTGCTTGTTCGGTGCGTGATAGTTTTTTCATAGAGATATGATTATGAGAAATAAAGACTCACACTCGGCCAGAGGAGCGCGAGACAATAGAGGGTGGCGATATTCTGGATGATGAGGAGCGGTATCCCAATCTGAAAATACCACTTCCGGGTCTTGTGGCGGAAGATAATCATCGCGAGGTAAGCACCAAGGGCTCCGAAGGCAGCGGCCGAAAAGAATATGAGACCTTCAGGTGTACGCTCTACCTCACCACGCTTCATTGCTTTGTGTTTGTCGTGTGCAACCACCATGAATGTGACCATATTCACAACAAGCAGTATGAGGAGCGTGATGGTGGTGGGTGTCATAGTAGGGAGAAACGTCGTGGTGTGCAGGGTTTAGAGCTGTTCGAGCTGAAGCTCATAGCCTTCAGCAAGGAGGGCGGTGTATTCCTCCACATCACGCATGTGTGTCTCAGTAAACGACATAATCATCGTGTAGTGCTCATTGAGGAGTGTGGCGAGGGTGTCTGAGATGACCTTATCGGTGGTGAGACAGTCTTTTGCGAGCTTTACAATTGGATAGTAGTGGCGGAGGTGCTTCGTGTAGTCAAAATGGACAGTGGTTGCCTCTGTTAAAAGAGCTTGGTACTCATGAAAGGCTTGTTCCTTAAATACCGTGTCTCCTTCGATTTCGCGAATAAGACGGTGGAGTTCGTTCAGACGTTGCTGATACTGTACCCGACGCTTTTGAATACTCGTGATAATAGTCGTAAGCTCAGTCTTGGTCATACTCGTAGTATACCAAGACTGGACAGACAATCTGGGGCATGTACTATACGGCTGAGGAAAAAGCGGGGTTCCCATGAAAATCAAAGATTTGCTCCAAGCAATCACTGCCCTTGGGCTTGATGGCGAAACGGAAATCGTGGTCTCAACCACGAAAGGTGCGTTTGCAGGCATTGAGCTTGAGGTGTGTGATTATGAATGCGAAGATGGCGACGTCATTAAAGGACCTGATCCTAGCGGTTGGGGTGGACCAGAACATGAGCCACGTCCGTTACCGAAGATAGTGCTCTGCATCGACATCATCAATTCAAACAGAAGAGAGCCGGTGACGTTTTAAGAGGAAGGGCCTGCGACGAGTTCGCGGGCCTTTTACTTTATATAGAAATGTATTGACACAGCGGTATATTAGTCGTATTGTGTGCAAGCAACGAACAACAGGAGTTCACAATGTTCTTTCGGAGTCTAATTGCCATCGCCGTCTTAGTCGGCCTCTCCTTCCCTGCTGTTGCGGATGAGACTACCATCCGCCAGATTCATGCGGATTACGAGAGTCGTCTTTCGCAAATCAAGGCAGACTGGGAGATAGCCGCCAGACTGGAGGCAATTACCGAAGCCGAAGAAGCGTACTATAGATCTCAGGATCAATCGTTAGATAGGCTTCGGAGGGCTAGTCTCGATCTCTTCATCCTCGTGCTTGAAGCAGAATATCGGGGCAACTGGGACGGAATCAGGGCACTTATCTCAACATATGATGAGGTGAGGAAATTCTACGAAGAAGAACGGCTGGCACTTACCACCTACAACAACGCCATGCTGCAGCTTGATCAAATAATCAAGCAACAACACTCCACTCTCGACAAGAAAGTGGAAACTCTCTCGAGAGCTGCACTTGAGGAATACATCTCACGACTGAATGCACTCATCGAAAAGGAATAACCCTGATGTCACCGGCAGAACCCCGGTCTGGCATCGGGGTTTTGTTTTATTTTTTGGTAGCGATGTGGTCACGAGTTTCTAAGACCTAACACGATTCGGTCACTCTCATGGCTAGATTATTTCGTTTCACTCATAATCTAGCTCATTCGCTCGACCCCCACTCGGTGCGGTCCTCGACTCGTAAACTCGTCTGCGGGCTTCGCCGCACCTCGGTTCTCATCCTGTTCAAATGTAGTACGCCGATGTGGTCACGAATCACTAAGTAGATTGATTCACTGCGTTCTCAATCTACTAAGTGTTCTCGACCCCGGCTCGACCGTTTTCTCGCTAGTAGCTCGAAAACATGTCTCCGCCTTCCACCACCGTACGCAAGCAATACTTATTGCTTGCTAATATAAAACACCACCATTACTTAATGGTGGTGTTTTATATTACGGTGGTGGACCTGACAGGATTCGAACCCGCTGCCTCCTCAGTGCAAATGAGGCGCTCTACCAAGTGAGCTACAGGCCCAAGTTTGCGATCGCGACAATCGCAAGCTGGTCCATATAATACGCAGATTTAGTGTCAGAGTCAAGGAGACTACTGTGCGAGGGCTACCTTCCACGGGGTATCCATTGCGTCTGAGGTGTATGAACCAATGACGATGCGATCACCCTCCCAGCGGGCCGCTTCAGCCACCTCGTTTGGAGTGATAAGGCGCTCGCCATCAATTGATACTGGCTGAATGACACTTTTCGCTACATCAAAGATAAAGCTGGTGCACTCTGGATCGGTGGTCTGCTGTTCACAGAAGTATACGTAGCGACCATCAGCTGAAGCGGCGTACTTCGGGAGGTTTTCGTGAATGCCCTGGGTTGAAAAGCCTTCAACATTCTCCGTTGGCATAATCTCTGAGTGGAGCGAGAGCACAAAACGCTCAGCACCGACCGTGGCATAGAGCTTGCCGTCCTGGTAGTAGGCTGCCTCATCTGGCAACGGCATTGCCTCCATCTCCATAGTCTCCATTGGTGGCATCTCGGTTGGTGGCATGTAGCCCTCTGGCCAACCGGTGGTTACTGGAGGGATTTCAGCAACTTGATTGTTAGATGATAAGTTTGCCACCCCAAAAGCAATGAAGCCTGAGGTGAATCCAATAATGTAGGCTACGATTACGAGTACAGCCTTTTCGTGTTTGGTACCTTCTAAATTCATATACGTGTAGTATACCCTGTTACACGTGTGTACGGGTGCGGTTCTGCGTGGATAGCACGCGTTCAATTGCCTCAGCGAGCTCGATATCGAGCGTGGTCACGGCTTTGGCCTCGTGCGTGGTGAGCGTCACCACCACCTTTCCGTAAGAAAGACACACCTCAGGGTGGTGACGATGCACCTCAGCGTGGACTGAGATACGGGTGACGAACATAAGTGCGTCGAGGTAATTTGGAAAGGTAAAGGTGGCAGTGAGGTGACGTTCTTTGGCATCAAGTGACCAGTGCTCACCGAGGCGCGTAATACGCTTTTTTTCTACGCGTGAGAGTGTCGGCGTAGCTGATTTCTTTTTGGTTTTGGTAGAACGCTTCTCCATGATCACTAGTATACACGAGCCGTTTTAATGAGATGGTCGATGAGTGCGTCAAACGGGAGTCCAACCGCCGCGGCAGCCTTCGGGAAGAGTGATTCGCTCGTAAGACCAGGAAGCGTGTTTACCTCAAGGAAGTACACCTCACCATCACGGACGATACAATCGGTACGTGAGTATTGCGTGAGGCCAAGGGTCTGGTGGACGAGGAGCGCGAGGTCGGCAATACGTTGTTTTTCTTCGTAACTAAACCGTCCGGGGCAGATTTCGGCAGTGGTACCATTGTACTTTGACTCCAGGTCAAAAAACTCACGATTCTGTGGCGGGACAATCTCAATCGGTGGCAAAACGTAGTGACTCGTGTCACGGAAATCCTCGAGAATGGCGCAGGTTGCCTCAACACCACGGATACGCTCCTCAACAAGACACTCATCATGATCACGAAGTGCGGTATGAACGGCTTTGAGGAGGCTCGCTCCACCACCAGTCATGGTGACACCATGGGATGAGCCATTACGAGACGGCTTTACGACATACTCTGGGCCAAAGCTCCGTTCGACCACCTTTACGACCTCGAGGAGGTCACGTTCATGCTCACGCGTCACACGGACGTGCTTCGGCATTTTCGGGAGCACTTCGCGCAAAGCGCGCTTTGTGACGTCTTTGTTAAAAGCGACACTGGAAGGAAACGAGCTACTGCCGGTAAATGGGATATGGTGTCGCTCACAGATACGCTGGACGGTGCCGTCCTCACCGTACGCACCGTGCATCGCAATAAATACGACGTCGGTTGTCAGGAGTGCCTTATCTGGTGATTTTACGCGTCCGTCGATAATCCACTCACCTTGCTTCGAAACCGGGATATCAATAACGTGATACCCAAGGCGATTGAGCGCAGCAATCACACCGGCTCCCGTCTGCATCGAGACGTCATACTCGGTACTCGGACCACCACGCAATACCGCGACACGCTTTTTAGTCATACGTAGCTACAGTTTACCATAAATACATTGCGAGTATTGAAATCATGTATACAAAAGCGAGCAGGGTTACCTGCTCGCTTTGGTGTTGTGTTCGATTTAGCCGTCGCATCTGGAGCATATATGGCTGCTTCCGTCACCAATCATTGTCTGACCACACTTTGTGCAGGTGGTATGGACAGACTGTTTTGCTTTTGACTGTCTTTTGCCTTTTGCGGTCGACAAAGGTATCACTGTCGCTCTAGCTTGCGATGCAATATCATCAAGCATCTGTCGCACGAACCCACTCGAGACAGACTGTGGCGACTTCGTCGGCTTTACATCAGAATCAATTGGCGGAAGACCTTGATTGCTGAGGTCAGTCCGACCAAGATAGCTGATCGCCAATTCTTTGAACACATAGTCAAGAATTGACGTCGTTTGAGTCACTGAGTCATTCCCCTCAACTACTCCTGCCGGCTCGAATCGAGTGAAGGTAAAAGCTCTGACGAAGGCTTCAAGCGGAACACCGTGCTGAAGACCAAGAGAGACTGACTTGGCAAAATTGATAAGGAGATTACGAACAAGCGCACCTTCTTTCTCCGTATCAATAATTATCTCGCCAAGCTTTCCATCACCATACTCTCCGGTCCGAAGATGAATCTTGTGACCAGAGATAACGACCGACTGCGTGTACCCTGTTCGTCTATTTGGCAGTGACACACGTCTGCTCTGCTTTGGGCTATTGGTCATTCATGAACTCCTCTATTTGATTCCAGCATTACTATATACCTACGGTGATACATCTACAACATTACTAAGATAGCGAGCGCTTGCGTTGCTTGGTGCGGAAGAAGTTGATGGCAAAGCGGTGTGATTCGGCGTTGGCGTGGAGTATCTCGAGACGATGCGCCTCAATGAGTGCCTGTGGGCCGAGGATACGGTTTGCCTTGTGCTTATCGTCTTTGACGACTGCTACGACCGGTATAAGGAGCGAATGCTCGGCAAGAATAAGCTCGGCGACGCGCTTCTGAATCTCGTTGCCGTCAACTACGATGATATTTGGAAACGGCCACTCTGGGTGCGCGAGACGTCTCGTTAACACCTCTTTGAGAGCCGCGGGGTCGTTGGCGTCTTTGAGTGTCTTTATTTTGAATTTGCGGTAGCCATCCTTTTGTGGCTCGCTCCCTTCAACCACCGTCATGACACCAACCATATCCTGGCCGTCCATATGCGCGATATCGTATGCCTCAATGCGGAGTGTCTGGCCAGTGCGAGCGGTAGCACGCTCAGCTTTGATGAGTGCGATATCTTGGATATGCTCAAGGGCGAAGATTTGCTTTTTAATCTTGGCTGCCATTTCGAATCGCTCGGCTTTTGCTTCTTTGAGCATATCCTTCGTGAGCTCGGTGATAATCTGGCGCTTTTTACCTTCAAAGAAGAGCTTCAGGTGCCTAATGGTACGGTCGTACAGCGGCTTATCAGTGTGATTTGGATAGAGACCAATCTGACGATTAAAATCGACTTTACCACGGGCAAGCTTGGTCCGTTCAAACCCGACCGGCTCCTTGGTGTCATAGAACTGAAAGAGGCGACGGACAATCTTAAGCGCCTCGCGCAAGAGACTGCCACTCGGAAACGGTCCGAAGTGATATTTAATTTCCTTTTCAGTAAACTTTTCGGTGAGGTCTTTGCCTCGAACGACGAGAACGCGTGGCCATTCTTCGTTCGTAATCACGAGGTGATTGTATGACTTATCGTCTTTACTACGAGTGTTGTACCGCGGCTTGTGTGTCCTGATGAGATTCGTCTCAAGAATAAGTGCCTCAAGCACACTCTCAGTCTCAGTGACTGATACTGTCACCGCCTCAGTAACCATGTTTTCAATGAGCTCAGAGCGTTTCTCTTTGATATCACTCGCGAAGTAGCTACGGACACGGTTCTTGAGCGAAGTCGCCTTCCCAATATAAAGAATCTGCTCTTGTGGGCCAAGGAAAAAATACACCCCAGGGGTGTCCGGGAGCGCGAGGGCTTTGAGGTCTCCTTTTGTCATACGGGTACTCTACCACAAATCAAAAACCGCCCCAATCATCGGTGCTGGGGCGGTTAGTCGTTCTGCTTGTTTGTAATCTTTACACCAGCAGCAAGAGCAATAAATGCCAAGATAAAGTACAGTACTCCATCAAAGAACTCTTTCCCGCCGGTAGAAAGCGAGACAGAACCGAGTAATAAGCAGCCAATAAAAGTGAGATAGAAAGAACTCGCTACCATGTACCGCAGGTACTTCATGACACCCTCCGTATCTGGTCGACTATCTATAGACTAGCATAACGATTTATATGGATAAAGGAAAACCGCCAGACAAGCTGGCGGGCTTCGTTTCGTATCAGCCACGTTCATAGGTAGCGTGGGTGGGTACAACGTCACGACCACGTGGATCGGGTGGCGGTGTCGATTGAGACTGCATGAGCTCAGCCATACAGCTGGCGGATGTATTCATTCATCTGCTCGCGGTCATTCTTGGAGGATGTTTCGGACTGCTTGGTCGAATCTTCTCCCTGCTGCTGCTTCGACTTTTCACGCTTCTGGCGCTCAGGTTCCTCGTTGTCACCGGCTTGGGTCATCTTGTATCCCCCTTTCACTGTTTCCGTGGTGCATTGTACTCCCGTCTTTTTGAAGCGCAACAATCAGCTCGTGTATAACAAAACCACCACGTCTCGTGACGCGGTGGTTTTGCTTATGAGACCTAGAGCACGTTCTTAAGGTATTTACCGGTATGAGACTTCGGATTTTCGGCCACTTGCTCGGGTGTCCCTTTGGCGATGACTTCACCGCCACCAGCGCCACCTTCAGGGCCAATATCGATGATGTAGTCGGCACACTTCACGAGGTCGAGGTTGTGCTCAATCACCATCACCGTATTCCCCTTATTCACGAGCTCTTGGAGAATCTCAATGAGCTTACGGACATCATCGTAGTGGAGACCAATGGTAGGCTCATCAAGCATGTAGAGCGTCTTCTGGGTATGTGGTTTGTAGAGCTCAGACGCAATCTTTACACGCTGTGCCTCACCGCCAGAGAGCGTGGTCGCACTCTGACCAAGCTTCAGGTACGAGAGTCCGACATCGAGAAGGGTTTTGAGGCGCTCCTCAATCGCTGGCACATCTTTGAAGAACTCATACGCCTCCTCGATGGTCATCTCGAGGATTTGGTGGATATTCTTTTTGCGGTAGGTGACCTCAAGTGTCTCCTTCGTGAAGCGCTTACCCTCACACACATCACACTCCACAAACACGGTCGGGAGGAAGTGCATCTCTACCGCAATCTCTCCATTACCCTGACACGCTTCACAGCGACCACCCTTCACGTTAAACGAGAAGCGGCCGGGCTTCCACCCGCGTGCACGGGCCTCGCCAGTGGCGGCAAAGAGGTCACGGATGTGCGAGAAGGAGCCAGTGTATGTCGCTGGGTTACTGCGTGGCGTACGACCAATTGGTGATTGGTCAATGAGGATTGAGCGACCGAGGTACTCAGTCCCGGTAAACGATGAACAGTTGTACGTCTTTGGACTGCGGTACTTTTTCTCGAGGCGAGCCTTAAGGTTCTTATCGACTATTTCGTACATGAAGGTCGACTTACCCGAACCAGATACACCGGTGACACAGATGAGGCGTCCGAGCGGGATATCGACATTGAGATTCTTGATATTAAAGGCTTTTCCTCCTTTTATTTTGATAGAGCCTTTTTCGCTATCTCGGCGGTCTGGTATCTGAATCTTCTTTTCGTGTCGCAGGTAGGCCAAGGTCGATGAGCCAGAGTCATTCTTCTTCGCTTTAAGGAGGTCCTCAAGCCAACCAGAGACCACCACGTTACCTCCATGCACGCCGGCGCCAGGGCCAATGTCGACGATGTAGTCTGAGGCATAGATCGTGTCTTCATCGTGTTCAACCACGATGATGGTGTTACCGAGGTCACGGAGTTCGGTGAGTGTCTTGATGAGGCGGTCGTTATCGCGCTGATGGAGGCCGATAGTCGGCTCATCAAGCACATACAGCGCACCCACGAGGCCCGATCCAAGCTGAGACGCGAGACGAATACGTTGCGCCTCGCCACCGGAGAGCGTGTTAGCTCGTCTATCAAGGGTAAGATACTCAATACCAACATTATTCATGAACTCGAGGCGTTCGATAACTTCACGTAGTGCCGGCCAGGCGATTTCTTGCTGATGCTTCGTGAGTTTCAGTTCCTCAATGAACTTCGTCGCTTCCTTGACGGTCATCGCAGTGAACTGCACGATATTGATACCAAGTGATTTGTCGCTACCACCGAGGTAGACACGAAGTGCTTCTTTACGGAGTCGTGCCCCTTCACAGACCGGACAGACATCACTCTGGAAGATACCAACCACACCGAGTCCGTTACACTCAGGACAAGCACCATACGGTGAGTTAAACGAGAAGAGACGAGGTTCTACCTCAGGGAACGATGACCCATCAACTGGACAAATAAACTTCGCCGAGAGCATGCGTGAGGTACCGTCTGGCGACTCGATTTTAACAAGACCATTGGCAAGACCTAAGGCGACCTCGACTGCCTCTGAGAGACGTTCACGCGAACCTTTCGGATCATCGGTGAATTCACTCACATAAATCTCGTCGATGAGTACATCGATGTCATGTCGTTTCGTTTTTGACAGCTCAATCCGTTCACGGAGTTGCTTCACTTCCCCGTCCACTTTAATCGTTTCAAAGCCTTTACCAAGGAGATCATAAAGAAGTTGATAGTACTCACCCTTACGTCCGACCACCACTGGTGCAAACACCACCACCCGTCCCTTCGAGACCTCAATCCCCATCACCTTTTGTGACTGGGCTTTCGTGGCACTCTTCACCTCTTTAGACTCGATAGAATCAAGGACAACCCGAAGGATTTCGTCCTGAGACATCTTCTGGATCGGGACATCAACATCAAGACAGTACGGTTGCCCGACACGCGCGTAGAGGATACGGAGGTAGTCGTAGATTTCGGTAATGGTCGCCACTGTTGAGCGTGGATTACGACTCGCCGACTTCTGGTCAATCGAGATAGCTGGTGAGAGACCAGATATCTCATCGACATCAGGCTTCTGCATTTTGTTGAGAAATTGGCGAGCATATGGTGAGAGCGATTCAACATAGCGACGTTGCCCCTCCGCAAAGATGGTGTCAAACGCGAGTGAAGACTTACCAGAGCCAGATGGCCCGGTAATAGCGACCATGGCACCACGTGGCATTTCGACTGTGATGTCCTTGAGGTTGTGGGTACGAGCACCACGCACGATGATCTTTTGTGACCGATCGTCCATATTGGTCCGTATGACCTTCTTCCCGTCACCTTTTTTGTCTTGTGCCATAGTCAACAATTACCCCAATAAATATACGAAACGCCACTGCACGGTGGTAGTGGTTTATAGGTATGAGTATAGCAGACAGCAGTCATTATAAAAAGCAGCAAACCTTCCCTAGGACCGGCCTAGGGAGGTAAAGACGACACCCGGGTAATTACCCGGGTGCTTTAGATGCTAGTCGTTAGACAGTATGAGGTCGTCGTCGGCAGCATTCGGAAAACTCTCACAGTGTTCAAAGTAATCACGATTCGCACGCATTTCGACCAGCCATTCACGCAAGGTACCGACACCAAAATAGAACATCGCATGACGACGAAGCATCACTTTGACTTGCTGGTAGGTAGGCGCCGGTAGACCAATCCGGGTCCGACAGAATATCGTGTGTCGGACAGACATATGGACGAGTGTCCGGTAGCGACGCCTCCAGTCCACCTCTCGACCAATACCTGCCAAGATAAGTCCACGATGAGTCAGTGTGGTCATGATTATACCTCCTTTATATCCAAAAGTACTGTAACGTATTTTAAGACAATGCTCAATTGCTAGCAGTCTATTTTAGCAACAGCTATGCTTCTTGCATGTTATCAACTCACCTCTTAAATGCTCGGTACATAAGAAAAATTATAATACTTACAGCAATAACAACACCTTTAAAGCCAAAAATAATTCCGATAAATACCAGTCCGAACGCAATCCCTCCCACATATGATGACTTATGATATGGTCGCATAGTAATAGTTAGTTTTTGTACGTTACTGTTACTGTAAACACCCTCCCTAGGACCGGCCTAGGGAGGGCACTGTTACATAAGGGTTTTCTTTGATTTTTTGGTTTTGCCGGCGGCTTCGGCTTCAAGGTAGGCAATTTCGTCGCGGATGATAGCGGCTGTTTCAAAATCGAGGATAGAGACAGCATCTGCCATCTGCTGACGTTTCTCCTTGAGGACCTTGGCGGGATTTCGCTTGAAGAGCTCCATATCGACCTTGAGCATCGTATCAACCGTCTCATCGTGCTGGGTACGGAGCTGGTCGGCAATTGATTTAATCTCCTTCGCAATAGTCTTAGGGGTGATGCCATGCTTTTCGTTGTAGGTCATCTGGAGGCTACGACGACGGTTAGTTTCATTGACCGCGTAGGTGAGCGCATCAGTCATCTCATCAGCATAGAGAATGACGCGTCCATTTACGTTACGGGCAGCACGACCGATAGTCTGAATGAGCGCGGTCTCACTGCGGAGGAAGCCCGCTTTATCGGCATCAAGAATTGCGACGAGCTCTACCTCAGGGAGGTCGAGTCCTTCACGGAGGAGGTTAACCCCCACGAGACAATCAAACTTCCCTTTACGGAAATCAGTGAGGGTCTCGATACGCTCAAGGGTCTCTACATCGCTATGGATATACTTCGTCTTGATACCACGTTCGGTGAGGAACTCGGAGAGATCTTCTGCCATCTTCTTAGTGAGCGTAGTCGTGAGAACACGAGCGCCACCAGCAATGACCTTCACCGATTCTTCAATGAAGTCTTTAATCTGACCTGGGTAATCACCCTTCTCGGTCACTGGGCGCATATCGATATAGGGGTCAATAAGCCCAGTCGGGCGGATAATCTGTTCAACCACATCGCCTTCTGCCACACAGCGATTGATATCTACTCCACGGAAGTAGGCTGCTTGACTCTCAGTACCACTCTTACTCTGCTTCCCTTCGCCGACTGCACCAATCGGACAACAATGCTCGAACTCATACTTGCCGGGTGTCGCTGACGTATAGATGCACTCACCAATCTTGGCTTCAAATTCTTCAAACTTAAGCGGACGATTATCAACTGCGCTCGGAAGACGGAATCCAAAGTCGACCAGGGTATCCTTACGACTACGGTCACCAGCATACATACCACCAATCTGTGGCAGGGTTACGTGAGACTCATCGATAATGGTGAGGAAGTCTGGTGTACCATCGGGGAGATGCGGGAAATAGTCGATGAGCGTGTACGGCGCCTCACCCGGCTTTCGCCGATCAAAGTGTCGTGAATAATTCTCAATACCGTTACAGTATCCGACCTCTCGAATAAGCGCGAGATCGTGCTCGGTGCGCCGACGAAGACGCTCCGCTTCGAGAAGCTTACCTTCAGCTTTGAATTTCTTCAGCTGTTCTTCAAGCTCAAGCTTGATATCCTCATATGCCACCTTACGCTCGTCTTCAGGTGAGACGAAGTGCTTGGCTGGGAAGAGGAAGAAAACGTCGAGCTCGGCAATAATCTCACGCGTCACCGCATCAATCTTCGTGATTGAGGAGACGGCTGCCCCCTGGTACCCAAGGCGGACAATAACCCGTTCATTCGTCGGCATGATTTCAACCGTATTTCCAATAGCACGGAACTGCCCCGGCGTAAGATCGGCATTTGTCCGCTCAAAGTACATATCGATAAGGAGACGGAGCATATCTGTCCGCGTAATAGGAAAGCCTCGTTCAATCTTCTTATGTTTCTTTTCGTACTCTACTGGCGAGCCGAGACCGTAGATACATGATACTGATGCCACTATGATCACATCTGGTCGGGTAAGGAGAGCCTGAGTTGAGGCGTGACGGAGACGATCAATCTCCTCATTGATTTGCGCTTCTTTTTCGATGTAGGTATCGCTCGTCGGCATATATGCCTCTGGCTGGTAGTAGTCGTAGTACGAAACGAAGTAATGGACGGCATTGTTCGGGAAAAAATCACGGTACTCTTGCGCGAGCTGAGCAGCCAGGGTCTTATTGTGGGCTATGACGAGGGTTGGCTTCTCGATCTGTGCGATAACATTCGCTCCCGTGAAGGTCTTACCAGAGCCAGTGACACCAAGCAGCGTCTGGTGACGCTTCCCGGCGCGGACACCAGCAACGAGACGTTCAATCGCCTGTGGCTGATCGCCCGCCGGCGTCTTTTCGGTTGAGAGGTCAAATATCATGCTGCTGAGTATACCGCGCTAGACTCAAAATATAAACCCACAAACTCAAGCCGGCTTCAACTTTTTGAGGTTATCCTATAGCTACTTTTGAAGAAGCTGTTCGCGTAAATTCTTTGTGAAGTTGACGATGAAGTTGAGGTTATGGATTGAGGCGAGGTGTGGTCCGAGAATCTCACCAGCCCGGAAGAGGTGTGCGACATAGGCCTTCGTGTACTTCTGCGCGACATAGCCAGTTGAGAGTGGATCGAGTGGCGTATGGTCGTTAACGTACTGGGCATTGCGGAGATTGAGCTTCTTAGTCTCTGGGTAGGTAAAAGTACCACATGGTGTCGTCACCATGTTACCGGTATGCACGTAAATCGTGCCAGTGCGACCAATGCGGGTTGGAGCGACACAGTCAAAGGTATCGCAACCCTGGAGGATACCCTGCACAATATCCTCTGGTTCACCAATACCAAGGAGGTGTCGTGGTTTATCGTCTGGAAGAATCTCATTCACTACCTTAAGCGAGTCTCCGAGATCCTCTTTACTGAAGCTACCGCCAATCCCAAAACCATCAAAATCCATATCGGAGAGCACACGAGCACTCTCCTGCCGTAAGTCCATAAAACGACCACCTTGAATGACGCCGTAGAGACCTTGCTTCTTTAAGGCTTCGTAATTTTGCTTATGGGCGAGGATGCTTCGCTTCGCCCAGCGGTGCGTACGGTCCATTGCCTCTTTTTGGTATTCATAATCCGCAGTTGGGCTCGTACATTCATCAAACGCAACAATAATATCTGCCCCAATGGCATGCTGAATATCGATACTCCGCTCGGCGGTGAAGCGATGCATCGAGCCATCAAGATGTGAGGTGAAGGTCACCCCTTCTTCATCAATGATACAGAGCTTGCCGTGATCTTCGGCGTACTTCTGACTGTACACATTGAGCCCTTTCTTGACCGGGAGCTCATCAGTCTCCTCGACCTCGCCTTTGGCGAACTTGGTCACCCCTTTTCCGAAGGCAGCGCCAAGACTAAACACCTGGAATCCGCCTGAGTCGGTCATGGTCGGTGTCTGCCACTTGGCAAATTCATTGAGTCCCCCACCAGCTTTAATGACCTCATGTCCTGGCTGGAGGAAAAGGTGGTAGGTATTCGCGAGTGTTACCTCGTTCCCCACGTACTGGGTAAGATCCTCAGGCATGAGGGATTTGACCGAGGCCTTGGTACCCACCACTACAAACGCTGGTGTATGAATATCACCATGTGGTGTATGAATAACCCCCGCTCGAGCGAGATTCTTAGTGCTGGTAGCCTCGGTTTCAAACCATACTGGTCGCTGTGACATAGATGGGTTCGAGTATAGCGTATTTGGAGAAATCTGCACGAAAAAGCCCGGATTAACTCCGGGCCTTCTTCTTATTTACCTGACTTAATCTCAAGGAGATCTATCGCGAAGACCAGGTTGGCTCCACCAGGGATTGGGCCGTACCCCTTCGCACCATAGGCCTTATCAGCCGGAATCACGAGGATACGCTTGCCTCCAGCCTTCATACCAAGAATACCCTCTTCCCAACCGGCAATCACCTTATTCTCGCCGAGGGTGAATGTGAAGGCCTCACCGCGCTTATTTGAGTTATCGAACTCCTGACCATTCTGGAGTGTTCCGATGTAGTGAACGGTTACCGTGTCTCCTACCGCTGCCTCAGCTCCGGTACCGATGACCACGTCATCGACCACAAGCTTCGAGAGATTACCAGTTGCGTCTGCTGCATTGATGATAGCGCTACGGAGATTAGCTTCAGGGTCACCCTCATCAGACACAAAGACCATACCCGATTGTGCCATCTGATCATTAACATTTACAACCACCTTGCTGTCGTCTTTGGTAATCAAATAGAGAGCACCGGTCATCGCGGTGACACTGAGGGCAATACCAGCAATTTCTATCTTAGAAAACATACACAAAAAGTTAGTAGTACTAATAGTACGATGGTGACCGCTATCGTGCAACCACTAGCGTGAAATAGTGATAGTTTGAGCCATTATTTGCTCTCGAAGTGATGGTTCACTTCTGTCTGCGAGTGCTGCGAGGAAGCGCGTTGTTGAAGTGGCATCACGAGGACACGGTACTGCGAGCGCACACTGTGCGTGCGGAATGATAGTAAACGCTGCGGTAGTAGTAGCAAGCGTGAGTGTTAGATTCATACCTTCACGCACATCATCGCTAAAGTACTGATCAAAGATAAAGTTGCCGAGTGAGTAAAATACTGGCACACCATCAATGAGCTGTATATCCTGAACCACATGGGGATGGTGGGCAATAATCGCATCGACACCAAGTCCAATCAATCGACGAGCAAAGGCAGACTGAGCTCCACTATGAACGAGCTCATACTCATTACCCCAATGGATATATGCCACCTGATACGTGCTTGAGGCGATGAGAGCAGTCATGAGTGTGCCGAGTGTCTCAACGTCCGGCATACCAAAAAGTGTATGGATCCCAATCACACCAACAGTGTCTATCTCACCAGGAATAATGACGAGAGATGAGGTAGCAACCAAAACTGGGTCACCAAAAGCGATTATCTGCTCATCCGCCAGAGCATTGTACGCATTCATAAGACCATCACGTCCGTAATCGCGTCCATGATTATTCGCCAACGATGCGTGTGTCACCCCAAGTGAGCGCAAGAGCGCGATATGTCGTACATCAGTCGAAAAGCGCATACCACCAGACGGAGTTGAGATGTGCGGGAGGGCGACTGCGCTTTCAAAGTTTACCACCGTCGCATCTGCGGGTGGTAAGAGAGGCGAACTGCTCGCACGCACATACCCATGCCCATGTCGGTTGAGCAGCACCTCGACATGTCGCCCGAGCATAATGTCGCCGGTAAAGTTTATGACTAGCGGTTTTGGAGGTGGTGGAAGAACTGGGGTTACTTCTAGGACTTGGGAGTCAAAGGTGACTTCTGTAACGATGGTGGCAGGAATAAACAGCTGAATAAGTAAAAGTACAACCCCAGCACTAGCGAGGCTGAGATACAGGAGGATTTTCTGACGGGTGGAAAACTCCAGCTTTTTCGACATACAATAGATAGGTTAACCCAAATAGCACGATACTGAAAGCCAGGATAAGAGAGGCACGCATCTGAGTCTTCTCGATTCGACGACGTTCAGCTTGGAGATCTTTGAGGTCACTATCATCAATGGCCACCTTTACTCCCAACATAGCACTAATGTCTGCTGGCGAGAGCTTTTCATCAGTATGAAAAACACGATGGAGCGTATCAACGTGACTGGTATTTGTCGCAGTATTCTCTTTAAGAACCATGAGGGCAGTATCGACATCATTGTCGTTCCAGCGGGCACTAATGAGGACAGAACGAATAACCTCATCAGGCGCAGTTGGATGAATACCATTAGTTTTCAATATTGTCTCAATTTGATTCTTGTCTATCATATTAGCGCTTTGCTTTACGTGTTGGGGTCAATCTATCATCAGACACATAGAGACTGTAGAGCTCTAAGAGTACCATAAAGAGACTCACCATCACCGGACCAATAATAAAGCCAATTGGTCCAAACAGTGAAATACCACCAAGTACTGAGAGGAGTACTACAAACGGATGGAGATTATTACCTCGACTCATGAGATACGGACTGATAAAGTTGTCGACAATGACCATCGTCGCAATACCCCAGACAGCCAGACCTACTGCCGGTCCAAACTCTCCAATGTAGATAAGGTAACCAACCGCTGGCACCATAATCGTTGCTGTACCAAAGCCAGGAAGGAGTGCACCGAGCGCACCAATCGTACCCCAGAGGATAGGTCTATCGATACCAAAGATAGAAAAACCAAGGGCTGCTGCAACACCCTGGAGGATAGCGACGAGCACGGTGCCAGTCGCCACCGAGCGAATAGAACGAGCAATTCTATCCATAATAACCTTGTCTTCCGTATCCTTCAGTGGACTAACTGATACCATCCACGCAACGAGTCGTTCACCGTCTTTGAAGAGATAGAATGATCCGAGCATAGCAATCAGGAACGTGAATACAACAGATAGTGTACCGGCGAAGATAGTACCGAGATTGCCTGCAAACCACGAGACACTCTCACGGATCTGGGCCGAGAGATTAAGATCAAAAGTTGGTATGTAGGTTTGGATGGTTGTTTCAACACCGGTCATCATCGTATCGATTGGAAGCTGACCAGTCGACTCTAGTGAGCGATAAAAGGAAACAAATTCGTTTACGAGGAGGGTGGAAACAAGTGAGACCGGAGTCACCACTGCACAAAACACTACCAAGGTAGCCAGCAGTGCCGCCAGGGTTCGATTCTGTCTCGTAATGAACCGCAAGATAAAGCGGTACATTGGATAACAGATAATGACGGTTATCGCAGATAGGGCAAGTGCCGTCAGAAACGGAAAAAATATTTGCCACGCAATATAACCAACGAGCGCCAGCGTACTAAAGAAAAAGGTATACTCGATAATTCTCCCTCGAGCCATATAGCAAAACTATACCAGAAAAGCCACCGTAATGTGTGACAAAGTTGTTCTGATACCGTGTACAACTTACTCAGCAGCTAAGAGCTCATCAATGAGAATCCGCATTTGCTCTTTGGTTTGTGGGTTACGTTCATGACGCACGAGAGTGCCATCTTCGTTATAGGTAATTGTCTCTGGCATGGCATAGCCACCTGAGCGACTATAGAAGTGATCTTCCGTGTCAATCACAATCTGGAGGTTATCAAGCGGTGGTAAGGTGGTGAGATAGCGTTCTGCCTGTTCTTTTGGTTCTTTACGGTTTAGGGCAATAAACGTGACTCCTCGGTCTTTGTACTCACCAGCAATTTCATTAAGTGCAATCAGTTCGTCTCGACTTAACGGACTCCAGCTAGCCCACGAATTGACGTAGAGCTTTTGGCTCCCAACTGCTTCTGATATTGAGACTGGTGCACCGGTAATACTGGTATAACGATTTGGATTGTTTTCTTCACCAATAAACGCGAGTCCGGCATCACTGGCTATATCCTGACGCTCAGTGACCGTGTCATAGGTAAACCATGCCGCAGCCAGAATCACCGCTGCCATGACAACGAGAAAAATGATGGTGGTGCGTTTGTACGATCGAGCATCCATGACAATCTATCCCTTAAAGTAGAGCTCGAAATCCTCGAGTGTCTCATTCGGTGCAGCTTCAACCAAATTGAGCTCAATTTGAGTCCCTGCAAAGGTGGCGGAGAGATTTGCTGCCTCACTCGCAGTAGCACTCACCATAAAGCGCTGCGGTGTCATCACCTGGGCACACATCTCACTGTTGTTAATGACGTCAAACTGGAAGGTGACTTGCTCCGGGAGCGATTCAGCTACCCGTGACTCGTAGGTCAACAGATCACACGGTGTCGGCATCATGACTTCGCCTACTATAGTATGAACACCATCACGATAGAAGTGCTTGGCTTCGATTCGAGAAATAAGTGGGCTTGGGGTAGGAGTTTCGGCGACCGGCTCAGACACAACTGGGGCTGGCTGCTGCTTGGCTAGGTAGGTGTAGGTAAACATCCCGAGTACGATTGCTCCGAGTAAACCGCAGACTAAGATAATTTCTCTTTGACGCATAGGTTTTTGTGATTACCAAATAAAGGTACCCTAAGTATACACCTAGCGTGAGAGGCTGTCGCTCCCAGCATAGATGATAATACTATTCTCCTCACCTTCACGTGCCGAGAGGAGTGCTCCAGTCAGGAGACGGCTAAGCGTCAGTGCCAGTTCTTGATCCTTAGCAGAGTACACGATTATCGTGCGCTCATCTTGGCGACTCTCATCAGTATCAAGATCGTAGACGCTATAGCCAGCCTTCTCAAGAGCGATCTGCGTACGAGCACCAGCACCCACCTTGCCGCTCGCGTTTACAACGGTAATTGGTGGTGTGGCTATTTTTTCTTCTGGGAATGTTTCGTCTAGCTTTAACTCGTTGTATGAGATTTCTTCAGATGACATAACCACGTCGGCTCCAGGACTATTGATAGCAACTTCAAAGTGCGTGTCTTCTTTCATAATACTCGCGATGACATAGGTAATTGCCACAAAGGCTAGCAGCACAACGATGAAGGCTCCTATTAGCTTCGCGTAATGACGAAGCGTACGGAAGAGTGACTTGAGGCGCATCTTAACGGTAGTTCCCGCTTGCCATGATTTCAGGATATCAAGGAAACCCGCACGCACCGGTGCCGTTGCTCGTTGATAAGAATTGCCACGCATGACAACAGTCTTCGAATCTAGTGTACCAGTACGCATATGTTGTGGTACATATGGACGTGTGTCTGGAGAAACTCCTGAGAGGGCAAGCATGCGCTCGATGTATCGACGAATGAGCCACGCACCGATTTTAATAACTGCCACCACAAGAATAATCGTGAGGAAAATTGTCGTGTACGGAATAATCCAAAAGTATGTCGTACTCGTCACAAATTGCTTGCCTTCAACGCCATACCCCAGTGTTGCCACCGCTTTGTAACGACCAATATCATAAAGTGCTGTATCCCCTTTCCAGGTGAATGTAAATTTTCGAACACTATCAGGTAGGACATTACCGAAGTGGGTTTGATGATTGATTGGAATAAGACCTCGCTCCTGTCCCCACATATTTAAAATCTTAATATCTCCCTGGGGTTGTACGTGGACATTACCCGTGTTTTCAAACCGGAGCGAGAGTGTCACCTCAGGACGTTGTACAACCGAGGGCTCAGTTGTAAACTCACGAATATCAGCCACCTCACGCACATCTCCCGCAACACGAACAAAGAATAGTGAGGTTACATACTGTGCAGTCTGAACCTGTGATGCTTGCCGACCCTCTGTTGGAGGCTTTGTACCGATAAGGACGGCGGCGTAGTGTCCACCAGGAGCAGCGTTATCCGGCACATTCACCTGAAGCGGTATGGTGGCCGTTTGTTGCGGTGGGATTACAACCGGTTCGACAGGTACCGTGATCCACTCAGCAAGCGTTTGACCGCCAGTTTCTTCACTCATGATAGGGATGAGGTCACCTCGACCATCTTCACCAAGTGGTGCGAAGTTTACCGGCTCTGGGTATACCGTAATTTCATAATTATTGGCATTAATGACGCGGAGCTCACTCGTCCAGGCCTGACCTGGCTCGGCCCGCATTTCAAACAGTGTTGGTGACACCGTGAGTGTTTGCGTGTCTGGTTGTTGCGCAAGCGTGTAAAACGGTATCCCTATACAAATAGCGACTAACGAGTATTTAATTGTGTTTAAGATTGATGTCATGGTCTTTTAGATCACTATGAACCCCATCGCGGATATACATTGCGACTGACTCATCATCGACATGATGGTGTCGACGCTGCTTAAAGATATACAAAAGCGTGAGTATAAGGGTGGTTAAGAGGAGCACCCCAAAGGCAATCATAATATAAAGAATCGGTACTACGGTAAAAAAGGTAGTGTCGTACAAATTTGCTCGCTGGGTACTACCATACTCAAGATTAAGAAAAGCTTTGTGACGACCATAAATACCGGTAGCGGGTAGTGTTGCTGAAAACTCTCGACGAGTACTCGGCTCGAGTACTTCACCAGCATCATTTACGGATACTGCTCCAACCTCCTTACCACGCACATCGTAAATAATAATCTCACCTTTTGGTGATATTGGGGTGTCCCCGATATTTTCAAGCTCGTAGCGCACGAGGCTCTCAGCTGGATTGGTGACAAAGCGGTCGACCACAAATGAATGCAGTCGAAGGTATTCGTTTTTCTTATCAGCTATCGCGAGACGGACCGTCACACCAGGTGCGCGACCTGCCATGACTGCAGCCTCTGCTTCATCACGCTTATCGCCACTCCCAAACCCAATAAGCGCATAGTACTCACCCGGAACTGCCTGGGGATTGATGGTAATTGAAAGTGGGATACGCTTCGTTTCACCGGGAGCAAGCTCTATCCGAGCGCGAGAGATAGCGAGCCAACTTGCAACATTTGTCGTCTGATCGGTCATAACCGGCGCAATAAACTCCTCAATCGAACCATCTTCACCAAGCGTAATGGCATTGACCGACGGAAATATCTTCACCGGTACCGTGCCAGTATTGGTCACCTTAATGGTCTCCTCGAGCATGTCTCGCGCTGACACATCGCGCTCTATCACAAGCGGTGTCACACTATAACTGTTTGCCAATACAAACTGCGGTACGGTAATAAATAGTGCGAGACAGATGAGTAGTGCTTTCATACTAGTAGGTAGGGATAGCAATATAGACGATTTCGGTTTCGTAATTACCTGCCGGCTGGGTCGATCCAACGCGAACTCGATATACAATATCATGAACATCATTCGCTGGTATAGGGTTGTACATGACTTCAGCCGGTGTCGTATGAAGTCCGGCATACGTATCAAGTGCCGCAAAGCGGGTTGAGCCGCCAGAAAGGACAGCATCAGTTGCGTGGTACCCAACACAACCAGACGCGCTCAAACTACAACCGACCGACCACGCAGTTGGTACCGCATTAGTACCGGTCACCGATGGAATCGCTGTACCATACACATTAAGGAGCTGTTGCCGAGCAAATGCTAATACCCGATAGCCCTCCGTGGCATTCGTCGTCACCGCAATCCGATGCGCTGCATACACATCGGTATTGAGCGGCAGTGAGCCAAATGCCACCGTTGATGGCGTTGAGGAAGCAGTAGTCGTAATACCTGCGGTCGTGGTACCACTTGGAAGCCCATTAATCGTAAGTGTGAGCTTAGCTGTCTCTGCCACGAGACTTGGTGTAACTTCCCCACTCGCGACCGGGACAGGGACGTCTTCAAACACTTCATACAGTCTAAAGTAGTAGACCGCACCAGCACGAGCAGCCGCATGACGGATATAAAAGGCAAACTCTTTATTGGCACTTGGCTGATGGGTAAAGCCTGGAACAAACGTTGGACTCTCATTGTGCGTACCACAGCCATTACCAACTGATGCTGTGCATGAATCGGCGTCTGAGAGCACCTTAGTGGTAATCGTCGCATTATCTACCCCACCACCATCGGCATAACACCAGGTGGAGGTAGCAGTACAGGTCGAGGTAGCTGCTAACTCTTTTGGATTGGTGAAGTTCGGATCTTCATCGTATTGCAATCGGAACTTCACATTCTGCCCAGTTACATTCTTGCGTTCACCGACCGTCACACGAAGTGCAATCACGTTTTGATTTTGAATTTCAATTGGTGAGATATTTTCACTAGATAGTGGTGAAAGTGGTGTCTCAAGTTCTGCATCTTCGTAAAAGCGCCAATTTTTAGTTTGAGGTGCGTACCCAGCAGTACGAAGCTGCGGATAGTTGAGGTAGCCATCGAGTGGAGTTCCATCACTACGAACCATGCGGAAACAGTATGTATTACGAGAAAGCGCTCCGTTATGTTGCACATACCAGTCATACTCGAGGTCCTCTCCTGGGTTAACCAAATATGGGTTAGCTGGACTTTGATTCTCTTCCTCAAGACTACCAGCTCTATCTGAGACAGAAATGAGCAAGTCGCCACTATCAGGTGGATTAATACTGAGTGCTGTGCCATCGGTAGTGCCAGTAGCAGCGTAGCCGCGCCATGCACCAGAACCACCGGCTGCACCAAGGTCAGTCCAGGTCCCGACACTACTACAAGACGTCACTCGGAGGCCGTATTGTAGTTTAAAATCATAAAGACCAGCAGGCAAAATAGCGTTAGCTACTCGTAGTGACATTCGGAGGCGCACAACCTCACTCTCGCCAAGTGGTTCATCAAGTGCCGTAATCGGACTATTTTCACCAACATCAACAGGACCAGGTGGCCATGGATCAGCTGGCGTTAGTGCATTATTATCAACATAAAAACGATAGTAGTTTTGGCGCACTGCAAGCCCACTCACTGGCCACTCGACCACCTCTGTTCGGTAGGTCATTTCAGCGGAAGCCTCACTACGCCACAGTTCAAACGTAGAGGTGCCGGTAATACGAAGACCAGCATTTACAAGCGGGAAGTTAGTGTTCGCACCAACTACTCGCGACATACCGAAGATAGATGCATTATTAGTTGACTCAATCGGAGTAAAGAGTGAAATACTTAGTGTTACCGGCTCAGTGCCCGCGTTTGTCGTACCATTGGTACGCTGCACTTTCATGGCACCAGCACTCGTTTGTTGGTTCTCAATTACCCACGCTACCGATACATGGCCAGTTGGAGTAGTAGCTGCTGGTTCAAGATTGAACGACACTTGTCCTATACTCGATAACCAGACCTCGTGACCAAAGTTGTTGACGTTACCAAGTGCCCCCATGCGCTTTTGGGTATGAATAAAGGTACGAGCTAAGCTATTTACTGGATCGATTGGCTTTGTCTCTACTACAGTCGATGAGGCATACGTATGCTCGACCCGTTGCACGCGCCAGTTTATACCCGTGTACTCAACCACCGCATAGCTAACATTAATAATCGCTCCACCGGCTCCACGACGAAAGATTGGTCTATCATTTGTCGCATCCCACTCAGCGGTCACTTGCTGTGCATAAAAGAGGTTGCGCGCGATATCGCGGTTCTCTATTCCAGTGATATAGACGACCACATCAGCATCATCGGCTATACCAGAGACTGTCGTACCAGTTGCACTCGTCGATGCGGAGGCAAAGTTCACTGCACCACCACCGCGAACAATCATTTCGTTATCCGTACCAGCATCACCAATAAACTCGACTATTTCCCAGGTCACGCGAGTGTTACCCGTCGCTGCTGGTGGGCGCGAGATAGTGAAGCTTGTGGTGATATTCGTTGGATTACTGATGTAGGCCGTGTAGTCGTCAGCGTTTTGTGCACCACCACCAGCAGTGGTGCGTCCTGGCGGGGTATGATGCGTATCAGTAATGCGCACAAATGCGGTTGATGACGCACTCGGTGCAGTGTAATCAACACCAGCCGTAAGTGTCTGCGTCAGACCCGCGACCACCGTCACACCCCGTTGCACTTTGTAGTCACGCTTCGGTGCGGTCGTGAGTTGCGCATACTGTGTATAGGTCTGAAGCGGACGACCCTCAGCCGTGAGTCGGAAACAATAGGTTGTATTAAAGGCAGTAATATTCGTCGAGGTAATACTAAACTCAAGCTCAGCAAATTCGGTCGTACTGATAGTGAGACTCGACGATGTGGAAGTAGTGTCACGAACACCGGAATTAGCAACAATGAATGTGGGATTTGGATCAGTAACTCCACCAGTAGCGACAGCGATATTTGTCGTGTTTGCACCATTAATGAGCGCTGGCGAATCAAACATATTCCAGTCATCAGCCGCATCACCGACCGGTGTCCAGACACTCACTGCATCACACGTTGTTACCCGTGGACCAAACTCAAGACGGTAGGTGGATGCAACAGATGTAGCAGCACCTTCATTTGAGAGTGCTAAACGAAGACGGATTGGGCTGTTCGCAAGATGCTCTGTTAATATAGTGTTTTCTGTCCCTACTGTGGCAGAAGTCGAAGTAGCTTCACCACCGTCATTATTACGCCAATGGTAGCCAGTTTGGGTCATCACCGCACCAGCAAGCGTTGTCGTACCAGCGAGTGCTATTGGTGTAGATGGTGACACCGAACCGGTACTCACCTGTACATCGTTCGCCGGTGAATTAATTTCGATTTGTACCGTCTCACCATTTACTGCCAAGCCGGTTACATCAAATACCACATAGAGACAGACGGTGGAAGTAGTTGAAACCGCTAATGTACCCGTAAAGGTTGACGTACCATTAGCACCCGAAAATCCATCTGTATCAGTTACTCCAAATTGCGCCTCAGTACCAGCATAGGTTTCGCTCGCGCAGTTTTGCGGTGCGGTGGTATCAAGATCATAGCGGAGCTGGATGTTATCTAAACCAACAGCACCGTCAACGGTACCATTCTCTGTAATCATAATACTCGTAATATTACGATTACTGGTATTTTCACGAAGTACAAACTGTCCTCCAACATGTTGTACCGTTGAAGGAATTACAAGTGATGTCGCTTGGGTGCCACTGGCAGAGACCGACACGTCCGCCGCAATGGTAGCAGCCGGATACTGGGTATATACCGGCAGAGGTGTTCCGGCATTGGTAACTCGAAAACAGTACGTCGACCCCTCAGAGGCTGAGGTTGACGCCACGATAGAATACTCAAGTTCAACAAAGTTAGTGTTTAATAACGTCAATGAACCAGTTTGAGACGAGGACTCTCGAACACCACCGTTCGGGGTCAGGAAAGTAGTATTCTCATCAGCCACACCTCCAGTTGCCACTGCGATATTGGTTGTATTGGCTCCTTCAGTGAGGTTAGCTGAGAGTGACATATTCCAGGCATCATTCGTTGCCCCAACGTCTGTCCATCCAGTTGCTCCATCACAGGTTGGAGTAGCCTCTGCATACTCAAGACGAAAGGCGGTCGCTGGACTCGTGAGACTACCCTCGTTTGAGACCTGAAGACGAAGTCGACGGGGTACATTAGGAAGAATCGCAGCAATCGGAGTATTCGCTATACCACCAGTAGCTGAGGTAGCCGCAGCTTCAGTACCATTGTCATTACGCCAATGGTAACTGGTTTGGGTCAACTCATCATTTTGAATTAAGGTTGAAGTCGCAAACCGAACTGGACCAGCTGGAGACACGAGTACACCCCCAGTCACCAGTACGTGAGTATTCGGCGTTTCAACAGATATCGCTAGCGTATCTCCATCAAGGGCGCTATCAAGCACGTCGAGTACAACATACCCACAAAAGGCTTGGGTTGGAGAAATATTCACGAGCCCAGCAAACGAGACAGTACCGTTAGTGCTTGAGAAGCCATCGGTATCGGTAAGGCCGTATTGTGGTTCGGTACCAGCATATGACTCACTCGCACAATCATATGGCGCGGTCGTATCAAGGTCATAGCGCAAGCGCACATTTGCGAGCGCTGTATCAGCCGCTATAGTCCCACGTTCAGTAAAGAGTATATCGGTCAAATTACGACTTGTGACACTCTCACGTATAACAAACTTACCACCCACATACGCATTGCTGGTACTCGCAACAATGGTCGTACTTGGGGTACCACTTGCAGTCAACTTCGTTATTGGTGCAATATCTGCTAAAGTTTCACCAAAGATATCGTCTGGAGCCGGGTCCTGCCACGTCACATAGATACGCTCATCACTCATGAGGTTGAGGTCAAGTCCACGAAGATCTCCAGCGGTGATATTAACTGGTCCACGCTCTGCACTCCAGGCAGACATTGCTGAGGTAGATGTAGCCCAGTACACGTTACCGGTCGTCGCGGTGCCTGGTGTCGTGCGGAGGATGTATGCAACATAGACAGTACTCGTATTGGTATCAAGTGCAATCGCAACGGTATGGAGTCCACGGAGCGCACGATTAGTAAACACAGCTGTCGTACCAGTCCAAGATCCAGAAGAAAACTTAGCCGTACGGATGTCGTGGTCGAGGGTCGTGTAGTTATCGTGATCGGCTCCATAGGCTAGATAAATGTCGCCATTGGTATGATCAATTACCGCTGCCATACTCACGTCATAGGTCGCATTCTCTACTGCATTCGTATCGACATTAGTCCAACTCACTGACCACGACGAACCATTCCAAAAGCGTGATCTGATATCATCAAGGCTAATGTCGCGGTTAATGAGGAGTACACCGCCAGATGAAACGGGCATGAGTATATTCCAATCATTATCAAGGTCCATAAAGGCCGTCCCCGCTTCGGTCCAGCCAGTGGTCAAGTTACAGTTTGTAGAACAGCGAACCACAAACGAATCAGTTGCATCTGAGACAGCCATGAACACTTCATTACTGGTACTCTTTGTAACAGTTACGCTATTGGTACCAGACACAAACGTACCGCCTTGGCCTGAGTTACTACTCGTCACCACTGGAGTAGTACCAAGGAGTAATGAATCATTGGTGGTATCGAGGCGATTGTAGTAAAGACGATCGGTTGCAGCAGCTGTATCCATAGTTGCGATATGGATATAAGTACCGTAATCATTTGGTGTCCACTGGTCATACCATACAGAAATACTGGCGCAGTCAGTCTGCGCATCCACAATAACAGGAGTATTCCAACTCACTGCACCATTAGTGGTTTTACTATACACACACTGCCCGGTACTATCAGGATAAAACTTATACCCCACCTGATCAGAAACGAAAACTGTTTGTGAGCCACCAAAGAAAAAGGCGTTAGCATCGAGACTTACGGTGGCATCAACCGTTACAACCGCTGCCTCAGCGAACTGTGGCCAAGTCACATACTCAAGAATAGTGAGATTGAGACCAAACGTCACCACCAGCAACAGCAAAGCCACTGGTCGCCTGCAGTCACAGAAAAAAGACATGGGAAACCTCCACATGCCTTTATTCTCGCACGTTCAGGGTTACGAGACCACGCTTTTATTGTAGAGAAACTACTCCACCACAGTATCGATATCCTGAGAAGATGTCGCTTGATACGGAGGTATCACAACATCAGTAATATAATCTGCAGGGAGTGGTGCTACCTGTGGTAACTCTGTCACTATACTTGACGTCGCTGAACTCAGGTCAAGTGTTAATGTTGTTCCGGCTGTGAAACTTGAACTTGACGTCACGGCATCTATAGGCGGATCAATCATCGGCGTTGTAGAACCAGTTAAATCAGTGTCAATATTTTCACCAGACTCACGACCAGTCGACTTTGACTGGACTAGTGCCCTCGCTTCCTCAATTGGATCAGGAGTTGGAATTTCTTCTGGTAGTGGGGCTGGTTCTGCTTCAAACTCAGTAATCTCACCTGTGACAAGGTCATAGCCCTTTGTCACAGTATCACCGTTATCCATAGTCGAATCAAACACAAGCACCATACGCGGATTAGTAACCGTGCCACCACCCTCATCTTCAATAGTCATAAAGGAGGCGGTGGAAATATCGTAGACCTCAATTGTCTTCACACCATTCGTGATTCGATGCCAAACTACCAAGCCATTACGGACGACCGGTGCAAGATTGTGTTCAACAGTGTCGGTAAGTTGAGCAATGGTCTGTCCATCAAAGAACATAATTTGCCAGGCATTATTCTCCCAATGCTGCCACACAATTATGTTATCCGAACGAAACGGCTCCATATTGTTAGTCGAAGTATCGGTAAGCTGTGTCTCCTCACCAGAGGCTACATCCATAACCATGATCTGATACCGCTCATCTATAACACGATGCCACACAATCGTATCTGATGCAGGATCGTAATACGGTGACGCGTCATCAACAGTATTCTGTGTCAGCTGGGTAAGTTCACCAGCACGCTTCAGGTAAATCTCAAGATCACCATCAGCGTCCGGAAGACTATAGAGGCCTTCATCTGCCACCGCTACCGAGGTAGAGGCTTTTTGACAGTAGAATGAGCCATCCTCAACGGCTACACAATTATTTTTATTAAACTGAATCATTTGATCGCTTTCGACGGTCAGAGTCGGCGTACTTGTACCAGTATCTACGAGCAAAGACTCTGGAGAGATTTCCTCTGTCAGAGTTTCGTCAAGCGTTGTAGTGCCTATATCAGGAGGCGATTCGGGTACTGAATTACCATCTTCAATCTGTGGTGGCGGTGGTGAAGTATCAATCGGAATAGTCGTTGGATCCGGTTGATTAACCGGTTCAGCTTCGGTTATCTCTGGTGGTATCAGAACATCTTCTGTTGGTGTTTCTGCACGCTCTATCGCAATCGGTACCGCATCTGATTCAACTCTTTCTATCAAGTCGTCAGTAATGAGTGGCGACAGCGAAGTAGCAGACTCTTCGACAACTTCATTTGCGAGCGCTCGCTCAAATGTCTGAAGGAAGAAAGAGGTGATGAGGAGAATGACGAACAAACTTGACCACACACTCTGAAATACCAAACGGTAAAGACCAATTGGCTGCCTCACTGTAGTGAGTGTTACTTTTTGTGTATGGGCTGGTATTTGTTTCATCGTAATTGGACTGATGGTGATACAACAGTTCCAGTACACATATAATACCAGTGTACTGTCAAGACTCCCGATTGGTTATCAACACTAACTAAGAGGCGGACTTAAAGTAGTTAGCCAGAAGAATCGAGAAGTCTTTAAAAGTCATTGCTCCATCATTATTAAAATCATAGCGATTGTTCTGACGTATCCACTCTCCCATAAAAGTAGATATATCACTGAGTGAGACCGCCCCATCTCCATCAAGGTCAGTCACAATAACGACCGCTGCATCAAACGTTACCTGTTCCCCGTCGGCAGACTTTGTTCCTATCGACAGACTACGTTTAGCTTTCGATATATCTGTTGCTACCACCGTCCCACGCCCATCGCCCGCAAGTAGATTAGCATCAGTTGCTACAATTGTTGCCTGCCCATTCTTCTTTGCTTTTAGATTGATTGTTGCGATCAGGTGTTTCCCTACAAAACCTCGGCGGTACGTTCCGCCTTCGAGGGTTACTACCCCACCCTCAACTTTTGGCTCATTCGTCCAGAGGGTGATAACTGACTCCCCTCTATCAACACCCATCACCTCAACAAACTCTGATGGTGTCGCTATCGATAAAGACACCGCATTAACCGGTGTGGTTGCCACCGCATAGACACGAATTGAGAATAAATCATTCTCAACTACCGTCTCTACTGATGATTCAATGAGAATGCTCGTTCGCTCTGAACCAACTACGCTCGCCACTCCCACCGCAAATGCCATGAGAAGCAGGAGCGAGAATGCATAATGAATTGTCTTCGTATTACGGAGAAAAAAGCTTGGTGCTAGTTTCTCAAGAATAGTACGTAAAAGTTGCATCATAAAGCCGCAAGCTCGGCACGGACATTTTCAATTTGTGAGCGGGTAACTGTCATTTCATTCTTTACATTAGTGACTTGTGTGAGTATTGCCTTAATTTCAGCTGAATCTTTGGACTTACCTGCCAGTAGCGTACGAATAATATCTCGTTGTAAGCTGACCAACTGTCTGTATTGTTTTGCCGCGTTCTGCTCACCTTCGGCAACACGCTTCCATAAGTCAATTTTAGCCGCAACAGATTCATCTTCAACACGGAGTTTATCAAGGAGCTGTTTATGCTGATCAAATATTTCTACTTCTTGCAAGAGACGTGCTGCCATGATGTTTTTTATCTCAGCAGTGTAGTTTGCACAATCTGGAAAAATACTATCGAGTTCAAGTAGCTCGGTTCGAGTGATATCAGCAGATAACTTATCAAGCAACCTATCAAACTTGAGACGATTATCACCAGAACAATCAAGCACGAGAGACGTTGCTACATCGTCACCTTGATTGAGTTTTGTGGCGTCAGCAATTGTTCGCACCCGTTCAGTTTGAATCGCAATTTGACCACGCACTGTGTCTTCAGTATCACGAAGCGCTTCACTCACCTCAGCTTTGATATAGCGTGATGCAACAACTGTAATTACGATAACAGTGATAAGTGTAATTGCGATGTTTTTTGTAGTCAGTTTTTCTGTCATGTTAATCGGTTAAATCAGTAACATCTTTCACCTCCTTTTCAACTACCGACTCTGCACCTCTCAGAACAGTACGGAGATCAGTGATGAGAGCTTCTTCGGCGGCAGTGAGTTTCTTAGTCTTTCGTGATGACTGGAGCTTTTCTTCGTGTTCGTCAATAACCGTAGAGAGTTGTCTAAACTGCTCATGGAGTGCAGACATCACCTCACCACTTTCTCTCGCCACCTTCCTTCGCCAGGTACGATACCGAGCGAGGAAGAAGAACCAAGTAAAAGCAGTGAGGAATAAGAGTGCAATGAGTGGCACAATAATTGAGAGGAAGCTAATCAAGATACCACCAATACGTACAAACCCTGATGGCTGGACAACGAAGCTTATCTCACTCGACAACTCACTCATGGCGCCAAACTCATCGGTCGCTTGAGCAGACACTTTGTAAACACCATCGACTAGCTTTGCATCAGGCACAAAACGGAAGGTTCCGTCGTCTTGAGCAGTCACCGTGTACTCAATTGGTGACGCTCCAGCCAATGACAGCACAACCTTAACTGATGACTTTGGTCTTGTGGTTCCGGTAATCACTGGAATCACTCCTGAATTAACAATAGCCGGCACATCAGTAAAACGTGGTGCCTCAAATGCTTCAATCTCAAAAGTGAATGAGGTCTCAACCGTGTTGCCAGCTGCATCAACTGCCTCCACATCTACCACCTGCTGTCCAGGCGAAAGATTTTCTAGCTTAATTTGTCCAGCAGCAGTATTCTCTTGGATAATCTCCTCACCATTGTTCACTCGTATCTTGAAGGTTTTGATTGGGGCACCAAGAGTATCGGTGGTGGTAGCGATAAGAGTTTGGGTCGGATTTGCGAGATTGCTATCAGGGGCCAACATCACGACAAATCCTTGTGGCGCTGAAGAGTCAACAGCCAGTCGATAGTGCGCTACCCTGCCCCACCCTTCATCGTTTTTGAACTGTATATGGAAATACGATATACCATCTGGCAAATCATCGATGGTGATATCACGAATTGGTGAATCATAGACTTTGGTCGGGATTGAAGTCGGATTTTCATCAAGCAGGGTACGGACTGCTGTCACATCACCCGGAACTGTCCATGAGAGTCGCGCGGTACGCTCTTTTGACCACCCCGTACCGTCACCGTGGGTCTCTGAGATGATTTTTGGTGCAGCTGGAGTATTCGCTGGCGGGACAAATTCAACAATTGCTTCAGGGATTGGGGTGTCGGCAACAGCTGATACCGTATACGCTCCACTTCCCATCGTTGTGAGGACATTTGTACCTCGACCATCAGCAGCGAGAACTGAACCATTGGTCATACTCACCCGCGGTGAGCCGGCTCCAAGAGTACGGAACGTAACCGACATAATCGTACCACCGCTACCAGTGTATCCAGTCGGTGACCCGCCACTAAATGAGATAGTGCCGGCACTATTTGAGAAGGTTGGTTCAGTTGTCCAGAGGTTGAAAATTGATGACCCACGGGATACCGACACCACCTGGAGCTCTTTCGGATTAAACGACAACGTACCATCAGCCGCATTGATAGGCGCCCCTTTCGTATTAACAGTAACACGTACGGTAAACGTACTACCCGTCGTATAAACGCCAGTTGCTGGCGAGAGACTGAGCGTGGAAGCCAACACGCTATCAGCTACCAAAAAACTCAAAAGAACAAAGGTAAGAACAATTAGCTTTTTCATACGATATCTGTCTTATCATCTGGCATTACACCGGTAGTCATCGCTATGTTGCGGCGACGGCGACGAGCAAACCATACGGTGACACCAATAATGAGGGCCGCGAGCAGTGTAGCTCCTCCAATCAACATATAGTCAGTTACCGAGAATCGACTGGCATTCTGCGGTGCAAGTGTGGCTACGTATTCATTACCGGCTTTATCGATAGCCCGAACTCGTATGGTGCTTTTAAGCGTCTGATCTTTCAGCACATATGGGCTACGAGCTCGCTCCCATGGAGCGGTGGCGGCACCAAATGAGAAGAGACGAGCGTCTTGTGGGGCTTCTTCAATTACCTCGTAATGACTAATCCCGGTTTGTTTATCAGTGGTGTTAAATACGATGTAGTACTTCTGCTCAAACGCAAACTCATCACGTTCGAGTGTAATCGAAAACTCTTCCGGCGGGACCGTGTCTGCATTAATATCCTCACGCCACACATCAACAATTTCAGAACCAAGTGCTTGTGTCAGGGTAATTTCTGCGCCAAGTGTCGATAATGGCGCAATGCTACCAAAGCCGTCATTTAGATAAACGTTCGTCTCTGGTGCAAACGAAACACTAGCGGTATTGTTTGGCTCATCACCACCGACAGTAAGACCAGGCGCCCGAAATACGAGTTCTGCAATAACGTTCGTTAACCGCGGATCGCCTTCAACACGCCCACAGTAGCCGTTTGGAATACCACCGGCAAACGTGATGCGACGATTCTCTTTATCGATGGTTGGTTGTTCTACCCAGACTGGAAGAATTGATTCACCAAGCGATATATCGACCGGGTTAATACCATCACTATAGGTAATAACACCATCAATAGCATTAATACACTCACCTGCCGCCTCATCGGTATCAACCCGCACCGCGAGCGTTACGGCATCACCACGATTGAGGGTTGGTTGTGGTGGATCAATGTATAGGGTTGCAGCTTGTGCGGGTAGCGCACAAAGAAAGAGTCCGAGGACAAAAACAATCCGTAACATATGATTAGTATACAAGCACAGGCACAAGAATTGACTTGTTTTACACAAACAAAAATCCCCCGTGGTGGGGGGAATTTTTGCGTATTACTCCAAGCTTGGACCAATATTCACTAGAACACTGGTGTCGCAACGTATGTCAGCGTTGCATTGTAGTCATCACCGGCTTCTTGTAGCGGTGAAATTTCAACCTTGTATCCAACGCGGGTACGGCCGATATTAGCGGTAGTACCGTCAGATGGACCATTGTGTCGAAACACTTCAACTGGGGTTGTCGAGGCAGATACGAAGAGCTGCCCGGTTGAACTCGCATTGAATGGGTCGGTCAAACCAGCAGTGAGCGTGGCGTCTTCTGTGGTAATACCCCAGTGACCCCATGAATTCTCATTACTAATTGAACCAGATGGTGGTTGCCACGCAACCGGAGTTGACGTGTAGGCACCATCGATAAATCCGTCAATGTCAGCACCAGTTGATGAGAGCAGTTGCTGATCAACCTGTACCGTTACTGCAAATCCGTAACTTGCGTTGGTGGCCACTGAAAGCTGCTGTGCTGCAGTTGATGCAGTGTTCGCAGTCAATGTACCAAACGGAATGGTAGTAGCGGTACTCGTACCAGTGATCGGCTCCGAGTTGACATCACCTGTACCACCGAGACCAGCTACCGTAAAGGTAAAGCTCGTATCGACAGCAGCAGTAACGACAACTGGAGAAATGATAGCTACTCGCGTAGCACCACTATCCTGCGAACCAGCCGTGATGTTGATCTCGTATGAGCCTACACCAGGGTTAGTGAGCTGAGCGTTACCAGTTGCACCAAAGGTGGCGTTGGTTCCGATCTCAATAGTGGTTGTACCATTTGCAGGTAATGAAGCCCCGTCGCCAGGACAAAACTGAAGGGTGATCTGATTGGTAGAGGTTGAAAACCCAACTTCTTCAGTGCCACCACAACCTGCTGCCACTGACAGATCCGTTCCATCATCACGAATGTCTACGTCATCAAATGCGACTGCCCCGAGGACAAACGGTCCTTCTGAGAAGTTGATAACAATAGATTCACCGTTTGCAACACCTGATGGTGTAACAAATGAGATGGTGTGATTTGATGGCACACTTGGTGCTGAATCCGACAGTGTATCACTGACTAATCTGACATTTGCGGCCTCCGCAAAACGGAATGCAGGTAAACCAAGCGACCAAATAAGAATCGCAAGGCCAACTACAAAGGCCACTGCTTGGAGTAGTCCGAACGTTGAATTCGTTCTACTCATGTTCTCTACGTTGTATTAGCCTGGCACTGTTGTATATCAAATAATTGAGTACAACAACGCACAGCGCGACCCTGCATCGCTCAGAGGTGTGGTCTCCACCCCACTTCCCCATAGTGAGTGACAGGCATACTAATGCCGTAACACTGGCTGTTGTGCCCTAGCATTCCGTGGTGGGAGCTAGCAGTATCATTAAAGAGATACCTCCAACATTAGTACTTATTCATTCTAGCTTGATAGAGGTTACGAAACGGAAACTTATACACAAAAATATTTTTAACTACACGAGAGAATAGTGAGGATTTACGCAGTGCATATATTTTGCCAGTAGAAAGGTTAGATTATGAAATTTTTTCTCATTTTAGGAAATAGAAAGTGTCGACCATTCGTGACCAGTAACAGCGTTTCAATCCCGTCATTTGTACTAGAGCGACACAACTTGAAAAGCATTTTATGAGAAATTATGGAGTATTAGACTTCTGCTTCGGCCATTATCACCACCCCTCACAAAAATGACGTCGGTGATTACTAGTGACACTCTCCTTCCGTCACTACTACGCCTTTCGCTGTCGATGTTACAAAAGATAGCGAACCTATCAAAAGTTAAGTCACGAGTTTAGACTCCACTAAATACCCCTGTATTCGAGGCGGACAGATAGTAATCTAAGAAACAAAGTGGTAGTACGAGGATAATACTCCCTTGGGGGTCGCATTACTCGCGAGAATTCGCAATAGTCCCTACTGGTAGAGTGCGAGGTAAGGCAGAGACGCGGACGAGGCCATTAGGAATAGGCCTCACTCGCGAAAATTCGCCATTGTAACACTTAGAGTCAAGTAAGTGGCCCCAGATTCGAGGCGTACGAGGAAATTGTTGTGAGGCGTACTTCCTGTACGGTGAACGACAATTTACCGAAGTACAACAAAGAAGATGGAGGTAATTAATAGACTCTAGCCGGTCCAGTTGAAGAGGAGAATAGAAAAATCCTCCAACCCCACCCGACCGTTACCATTGATATCAGCTGGCGGATTTGAATCACCTCCGGCCGATTGCCACCAGAAAATCAGAATCGAAAAGTCGGTGAGATTTACCTTACCGTCTCGACTCAAGTCAGACGGTGAACTCGGCGCACCATCAACACCAACAAATAGCTGTGCAATCGAGCTATATCCACTTTGCGTGAGGAGTGGCGCGGTACCAGTGATTGATCGCGCTTTTATCGGATACTCGGCATTACGGAGCGTGGAGGTATTTAACTGGAACGTATAGCGACCCGTTGCGTCACTCGTCGTCCGTTCCGTGCGAAGACTACTGTTTCCTACCTGGATTTCAATCTGAGCACTTGGAACGGCTTGACCACTAATCGTCACCGTACTGCCAGGGCTAACTTTATTGTTTGAGAGTGTCAACGTTGGCGGCAATAAAAGTCCATTAACATTAGTCACTGCACCTTGTGTCACATCAAAGGTGTTATTGAGCGTAATTGAACGAACACCAGTTGAGTCATTTGCCCAGACACCGAGTGTTGCGGTACCAGGAGAAGCTTTAGTCGAAAATTCAAAACGACCAGTGCTATTTGCCCGCACGGAACCTACCGCTCTCGTATCAAGGAGAAAATTGATCTGCTGATTTGGATACCCAAGACCGGTCACGCTAATTGAGGTGTCCCCTAAGTCACGGGTTGAACCACCACCACCCGATCCACCGCCAGAACTACCGCCTCCACCAGAACCAGCAGGCTCTATCGTACAGGTAGCCGAACAAAAGTCACCACTGTCATTATTCGCGTCATCACACTCTTCGCCAAATGTAGTCTGGAGAATCCCGTCACCACAATACGGACCATAATCACACCGTGCGTTACACTGTCGCCCAGCAATAGTCGTACTGTATAGACCGGTCTCACCCGGCACATCACACTGTTCACCAGTATCAACCACGTTATTACCACAGATACTGAGATTAATAGTAGTAGTGGCAGTGTAGATCTCCTGACCAAATACAGTGAATGGTGGCACCAAGAGTACGATACCAATGAAGAATAAGCGACTGAGCATATGTCTACGCTCGCGTCTTACGACTGCGTCGATTATGGATAATGTACAGAATAGTTATGAGAAGCGCAAAGATTGGTAATAGGATAGATACTTTATGCGCAATTGAGAGCCCCATGAAGCCGTACCCGGCAGTCTGGAGTGTACCGTATGGAAGAATACTCAAATTAAGCTCACCTTCCTGCTTAACCTCATCTCCATTAAAGATTGAGTAACGAGCAATGTAACTACCGGCCGGAAGACGAGTGGGCAGATTAGCAGTCACCTCTTCAATCGCATACGGAGCAATCTTTTTGATGCGGCCGGTATGCTCGGTGGTCTCAAGGAGAACGGCTCCAGCTCGGTCATAGATGCGGAACTCAACCTTAGACGGCGCGATGTCAACATTACCGGTATTCTCAATCAGCATGCCGAAATTAATCTTACCCGGGAAATAGAGCCAGCCGAGCTTACGACCTTCATTGAGATCGTTAATAGTAATTTTTCGAACTCGAAAATCTTCGATTACCTTATCGATAACTGATAGATCAATATCAACCTGCGCACCAAGACTAATACTCACCACACCCTCAGCCGCAGCCTCATCAGTTGGAAGCGTACGGATACGGATCTTACCCATGTAGTCTGCAAAGTCTGCGTCTGCCGGGACCTTAATACGAACGGTCATTGGCACCTTCTGTTCACCACGAGGGAGTGAGATATTGTTTCCTTCTACCACCTCAATCCAGTCCTGAATCTCTGGTGCATCAATAGTAATTTCTGCGCGCAGGTCTTCGTTAGGATTCCCCCGTACTAAAAGAATTTGCTGCTCGTAGGTAGAGTTGCGGGTCAGGCTCGTATTGCGTACATAAGGAGGCGTAATACCAAAGCTGGCAAAAGTTGTGGCAGGCCAAAAGACCACTGTCGACAAAACAACCAAACACAAAGAACGTAGTAGCGACGTTTGAAGAATTCCCTTCATGCAGTCCCTCTATTATCGAAAACTTATTGATAAAAAGCAATGACCACCGTTTGGATAACGGTGGTCATTGCAGAAACTATGTCTCGATACCTTTACCAGCTTCCTGATGGTGATACCGCACCCATAAAGGTGTTTCGACCTGTATATACTCCCGCGCGTGTAATTGAACCTGGAACTCGGATACCCCAGAACGTTTCATCCTGTGTCGGACTTGAAGTCGAAGTTGGTTTTGGGATACGGATGTCAAACAGTGCTGGTGTAGAAGTAGGCTGAAGCGGTGTACCAGCTGCGTACGCTACTGCTGTAGTTGCGTAGCGTTGCTCACTTTGAGGAATAGTTGACGTACCCGAAACAGGACATGGATTACTGATGCTGTAGGTGTCACACATTGAATCTCCGCCGAGGAGCTGGTTGATACCGGTGTTACCGAGCACACGAAGCGTTGAAGACGAAGTCAAGTTAGCCATCTCAGTTCCAGGCTCAAGGTCAGTATAGGCAATGTTTTGCGTTAACAAGTCAATTGCTACAAAACTGAAGAGCTCACGTCCGCTCGTCGACGTTGCCATTGTACCGGTCGAAAGGTCGTCATCAACTCCAGCTACACCAGCACGCCAGTCTTCAGCTGAAAATGGTGAACTTGCATCAGTAGGATCAGCGAGGAACCAAAGTGGGAACGTACAATTATATTGAATCGTATCATCAGTCGCTCCGGTACACGAGGTGGTAGAGGCTGTACATGCGAGATTCCAGACAGAAGTAGGAACATCACTTACATAACAGCGATTCGGATCGTAAGCTAAAGCTCCGTTACAGGTTGTTGTACCTAGTGAGCTTCTAAATATCGAGACGACCGGACGAATAATCTCATCCGCAGGCCCACCACCGACCGCATCACAACTATTTGCATCAGCGATAGTGAACTCGAGCGTAAAGCCAGTTGTTTCCGCCCCAGGTGTTGTGAGGGTAATATCAAGACCGCCATTAAGTGTAATAGTACCTCCCGAAACTGTTGGTGCTACGTTATTAACTACAAACGGTGTATTGGTACCCTGGGCTCCAAGCAGTGCCTCGTGTCCATGCTCGTCATAGACATAACCATAGGCGTTGTAACTCGTGTCCTGAATGATAGCTACGAGACTCGTTGCAGCGGTAGGATTTTGAAGGGCGCCGAGAGAACTTGAGGCAATGAAGTCTCCTGCACCACATGAGTTCGTGGTTGTACTGTATGAAGGAAGGCTACAGACAACAAGGTAAATATTATCTTCAAAGTCTACAATGTCTGGATCGGTTGCCGTAGCATTGAAGGTAATGGTACCGCCAGGATTAACAGGTCCATTATTACCAAAAGTGGTGAAGATTGGTCTACGATTTACGTTAAAAGGACTTGAGTTCGTGGCGTTGGTTCCCTGAGAGAATGTTGTACTACACTTTGGACTCACCGGATCGTCGTCACACACCCAGGCGTACCAGGTATTAGATTCCTGGAAGTTACCACCTTCAAACGTGGTTGTAGCAGCACGCGCCTGTGCACCACTCACGGTAGAAGTTGAAACGGCCCAGCGGATACCGCCGCCAGAACAAATCGGCGCTGCGGTTCCGAGTGTTGTCGTGGACTGCTGAGCTGTTGGTGTCGCACTATTACTACAAATGATAAGGAAGTAAGGTGCGCCGTTTGAGTCAGTGGCTCGACCAATCCAAGAGACAACATCACCTGAGTTAGTTGGTGTGGTCGTGGAAGAACCAAACTCTTCACGACCTTCTTCACCAATCTCCCACTGTGGGGGCGTGTTAAGAACAGTGAGAGTAGTCGTCGCGGTTGATGTCGCTTCGGCTTTCTGGAGCTCGGTTTTACCGATGTTAAGAATAAAGATGAAGGTGAAAATCAATACTCCAGTTAAGGCTGATAAAATGGTGATTTTACCGGCGGTCTCTACATACCGCGGTAGATTATTTTTGTTGTACAACATACGTTTACCTCTTTATTTTATAGGAGGGTACGACAGTTATGCACTAGTTATGCACAGACTTATTCGTAGCGAATCGCATCAAGCGGGTTGAGCTTGGCGGCCCGACGAGCTGGGAAGATACCGGTCAAGTACCCCACCGCCGCTGAGAAGAGGGCAATGAAGAGCAAGAACCCAAGTGGGAATGAAAAGAGCTTTACCGCTTGCCCACCGAACTGCCCCGCCACAATATTCAAAAAAAGATTGATAGTGAGTCCAAGTCCTACCCCCATAACTATCCCACTCACCCCACCCAAAAAGCCTACCACTACCGACTCAGACACGAAGAGATACTTTACATCGTTCGGAGAAGCACCAATAGTACGCATAATACCGATCTCTTTGGTACGCTCAAGGAGTGTCACCGTCATCGTGTTAAACATACCAATCGCCGACACCACTAAGGCAATACCACCAAATGTCGCCAAAACTGCTTGAATACCCTGGAAAATCTTTGACGCCTGTTCAACAGTCTTTGAGAGCGCAGTCACGCGGTACCCTTCCTCAATAAGCTTTGTCTCGACAATCGGTAGATTTTCATTCGTATCGACACGGACCTGAATACGCTCAAATTCCTCAATACCAACATAATTACGGAGTTCAGGGAGCATCATCATGGCATTAAGGACACCTTCCTCCTTCGTGATACCCCGAACGGTATACTCTTTATCGATAATCACCTCGTTGTTGTTGCCGGTACCATCATTTGCCGGAATGAGTATACGAAATGACACCTTCTCCCCCACAAAACTCTCTGCGTCTTCAATCCCGAAGAGCTTTAATACCGCCGGCGACAGCATTACACTGCTGGTATCAGCTGCATCAACATCGGTAAATACCTCACCAGCAGTCGCGGAAACACCAGCATACCGAAGGTATGGTGGTTCTACTCCTTGAATAAACACGTTACCAGTCAGCCCCTTATAGGTTACGAGGGCCGGGAAGCGTGCCAGCGGAGCAGCGTCGAGAACCTCTGGCATTTCTTCAAATTGCGTGACGGTCTCGGTAGTAAGGCGGAGATTTTGCGCGCCGGTGGCTGATACACCAAGTGAGAGGAGTGTCTCACCGAACACAATCTGCTCAAGAATGATCTGCTGAAGCCCGAATCCAAGCCCGACGAGAATAACTACCGCACCCGTCCCGACTCCCATACCAAGAATAGTAAGCCAGGTACGAAGCGGGTTCGTCTTAAACATTCGAGTTGAAAGCTGAGCAAGATCCTGGACACGCATACACTAATTTTTATAACTGACGTCTACCCCTTGGGCAATCAGCTTTTCAAAGTATCTTGTCATATCATCTGCTTCGCCTTCGGTAAGAGCCAAGCCGCCACTGCGAACCCCGTTCATGAGTCGGACATTAAACTCCGCACTATCAGTCACACCCGTCACACGGTCTGCAACCAGTTCTACAAGATTATTATCTTGCTCTTTTGAGAGCTTGAGGCGATATACCTCAAGGAGGTGATCACGAAGTCGCTCAGCGAGCTTATGCTGACTAAAGAAGACCCCGTCATTGTCTTTTTTTGCTCGAAAACGTCTGATGTCATCAGACTGGAGAATCATGCGCTCAGTGCGCTTCGCCATCTCACGCGCGGTATTTTCGTCTATTTCTACTCCCCCGCGCTCGAGCGGAAGGACGAGCGCGTTTATAAATGCATCACGGTCAATCTTACCCTTGATAAAGAAGCCAATGGCACGCTCAAGGCGCTGAATTTGGTCAAAGGTATAATCTTGAGTTAAGTAATTCACCATACTCTTGATACGCAGCGTATCAACTGAGTCGTACGGAAACAGGCGCGCGAGCTGCTCTAACTCGGTTACAATGGTCTCACCTTCACGGACTGGTTTAATCTGCTTGCGTTGCGGATTCACCACTTCACGCACGACCGCCCCATCTTTGAGGTAATATACGCGATGTGCGTATGACAAATGAGCCGCGTTGTGCGATACCATAATAATAGTCCGTCTATCGAACGTGTTAATTTCGTCAATTTTGTCCATCACCTGCTGGGTAGAAACGGAGTCAAGGTTACCGGTTGGCTCGTCTGCAAGAAGAATCTTCGGATCATTCACCATAGAGCGTGCTACCGAGACACGCTGTTGCTGGCCACCGGAGAGCATCGCTGGGATCTTATGAGAGACATGCCCCACGCCGAAGCGATCAAGGAGTGACTGTGCGCGACGATCGCGCGTTTGTTTGTCAGCATTACAAAAAATCATCGGGAGCGCGACATTATCGAGCACCGAGAGTGAGCCAATCAGGTTAAAGGATTGGAAGATAATACCCATCACGTACCGCTGGAAGTACACTCGTTCACTCGGTGGATACGAGTAAATATCGTCACCACGAATAAGGAGCGTCCCCTCGCCCGGCGGGAGTGATCCTTGAATCGAATACATGAGTGTTGACTTGCCCGACCCAGATGCACCAAACAGAATAATATACTCACCTTCATAGATGTCGGTGTTTACGTTTTGGAGCGCACGAAATTCATTGGATTTGCCTTTATTATAAATAATCGACAAATCACGGCACACAATGAGAGGCTTTGCCATGTCTGTATTATGGCATTACTTCGTGAATACTTTGGAGTGTAGTCCACATACAAAACTACGCCATGCTTGTGTTTACACCTTTGACAACTACCATCTAGAACTTTTACACTGGATGCAGTTCGAGGCATGCAAGAAAAATTTTGTAAGTCGTACATGTTGTACGGTGAACAAAATTTTTAAAGCACAACAAAGAAATGTGTCAGTGAAATAGTTCTAGTTTGTGATGTTTTTAACCCAACCAAACGTCGACTCAAAGTTCTCCAAGATCAAGTCGATAATGTTTTTTTCTTGAATTGGGGTAAAGAGTACGAAGTTCTCAGACTGGACAGTATTGCCGGCTTCATCAGTACAATTAAGCCAAAACTGGTATACAGTCGCGGGAGCAAAGTCGATAATTACCTCAACATGATTCGTGTTGTACTCAACCACCTCTTTCTCAAGCACAACCGGATCAACACCACCAGCTACACCTTCACGATAGGTCATCGTACAAGATGCTGGTTCGTCGGTATTCCACTCAACAATTGTCTGAATACGCGATTCACCACCAGGGAAAATAGTTGATTCGTTTGTCACGTTTGAGATAAGTGGCGGTGCATTATCACGGACCGTAATGAATTGAACCGGCTGACTCCGAACACGGTCCCCGCCAGAGTTTTCAGCAATTACAAACGCAACATAGCGTGTTCCTAGCGTCAGGTCTGAGAGGCGCATTTGGTGTGTTGTAGCGAGCGTTGGGCGGCCGACTGAGTTTTGACCACCAGTGGTCAGATCCTGATATTCGATGAGCGCTTTGGCTGGTACCGTCGTTTCCCAGGCAAGTGTCGCTGCGTTTTCCTCCACCTTCACGATACGGAGATTTCGAATGTCAGGAAGCGATGCTTTAGTGCGGAAGGTAAAGTTACGACTTTCACCAGTTATCTGATACTCATCTGTTGAACGTACCTGAAAACTATACTCAGTAAATGGCTCAAGGCCGATGAGACGAATTTCGTGGTCAGTAACTGAACCGTCGGTGGATGATTGAGAAAATTCATAATTAGTACCATCAAAACCATTAGTTTTAGAGAATCGCACCTCTGAACTAGCTGGTCGGTCAGTACTCCATGAGACCAGGGCTGAGGTTGTCTCCGGCACAACGGTTGGCGGACCGACAATGGTCAAATCCTCAGTAATACCCTGAATCGCCTTTACGGTCTCATTAAGAATCTCTTGAAGTTGTTGCGGATTATTAATTTCTTGAATTTGCTCAATGATTTCTTGGGGTGTTTGTGGCACCTCACCTGGTCCGACACCAGTACCTTCCCCACTATTTTCGCTCGTCGCTTCACTTTCAAGATCAATTTTATAATCTGCTGAGATTCCTTGGTTACCCTCGGCATCAGCTGAGACGACACGGAAGTAGTACGTCCTTCCCGGCTCGAGGTTATCCAATGTGACGGAATGGGTCGTACGATTTGCCACTGGCACACGTACCACGCCGAGATTTGGGTCAAGGCTGTAATTGACTGCTGAATCAGCGTTTTCGTTGGTTTTCCAGGTGATCGTCACTGAAGTCTCGGTGGTTGAGGCGATGGTCACTCCCGTAATTTCTGGTGCACGCGTGTCATCAGATTGTGCAAATACGACCGAAGTCAGTGTCAGTCCACCAAGAACGAACAGCAATAACACAAGTACATGTCGCATAAGTAACGTAATCATAGCACTCTCTTACGGCGAAATTGGAGTAAAGACGTTGATACCAGAGTGCGGTGCACTACGTATACCGAGCGGTACCGCGATACCCCAATAGATTGGCGTTTCTGGTAATGGTGAAGGCGCTGTTGGCTTTGCGAGGTTGACCGCTAGTTCAACCGGCGTTGTACTTGAAAGTGATGCACAACTGACACAGGCTGCATAGTTGAACGTTGAAGTTGCAAATCGTTGCTCCGTAGCAGGAATGACCGATGAACTACCGTCACTGAGGTCAGTACCAGCCACTTCAATGTCAAATGCTACATTACCAGTGTTAGCAATCGTTGTCGTTGCGTTGTAAGCACCAGTGTTGTTAGCTGGCTCAAGCGCACCGTAGTTAATCCCATTATCGACCGTCAAGGCTCGCAATGTGAGTAGTTCCACTCCAAGCGCTGACGCGAAGTCATACCCACCACTCACGTCATTCACCTCAAGGTACGCAAGCCACTCTTCCCCAGCATACGCCCCGTCGTCGGTTGGATCAGCATGGAAGAAGATATCCGCTCGACATTCAAGCGTACATGTTGAACCACTACAATTTGTGAAGTTACAACCACCATTTGAGACTGTTGAAACATAACAATTATTGTTATCAGGTGTACATGCCGCACCAGCACCGCTGCGGTAGATGGTTGAAGTACCCGCCACGAGATCTGCCACACCATTGAAGTCTGTGACTGTACCGGTAGCATACACGGTCGTGGTTGCTCCAGGAGTTAATACAATCGGCATACCATTGTTAAGGGCAACTGGTCCAAAAGTTGGATCGAAGGTTAGACCAAGCTCTGCTACTTCAGCATAGAAGTCAAGCGGTGTAGTGTCGTTCACGACTCTAAAGCAGTACGCGTCAGAAGCATTCACGGTAGCAGTAATTACATATTCAAGTTCGGTGTAGTAATTTTGATTGATAGTAATACCACCAGTCATGTTTGATGGACTCTCAACTGTCTGTCCAGCACTGTACATCCCATTCATGCCAGATAATAGGTCTGTAGTCGCTCCACCATCAGTCACATTCGTTGATGTCTGCATACAAACCGGTGACGAGCCACACGACGCCTGATTTGGCACCGCTGTGTAACTACCACTACTGACAGCTTCACACGTGAGCGCACTACCCTTCGCTGCATACTGGAGACGGTAGGTCTGACCCGTTACCGTGAGACCTGAGTTCTCGATACCGATACGGAGTCGACGAGTTGAACCAGGAAGACCACTACCTGATGCATTTTGAGCTGCTAACCAAGTGGCGCCACCATCCGTCTGCTTGGCCCCAAAGAAGACAGGCGGTGTCACTGGCGCCCGACCACGCACGGTGTAGCTATCCCAAGCACCGTTCTGGATCCAGAACGTATACCCAACACCACCGCTCGTGTAATTACTGTCGGTGGCCGAGGTAGTAGCCACCAATGCGCCTGAAGGATTATAGAGATAGACATCAATACGATTATTAGTTTGCCAATCTATTTGTACCTCATACCAACCTGTAGTGTACGACACTGTGGTACTCGCCAGGACAGTACCTGACACATCATTATCGTCAACGTCACGTGATAATGCGATACGGTCAACTCCAAAGAGTTCAAGACACACACCATAATTCTGGTTTTGGTTACCCTGAACACCAAACATGACACAACCTTCATCAGTGCTACCTAAGGTAGTATCAACATATTGCATGTAACGGACGATTTGACCCTGAGAGACGAGTGAACCAGTTCGATAGATACCATCAGTCGTACGACCAGTTTTATTTGATGCCTCAAGCGCATACGTACCAGCAAATACCGGTGCCGTATCAGTCTGGAATAATGAAGTATCGCCCGAATATTCTGTAATGTTATTGTCTTCAAAGTCATCCACGAAGACGAAGCTTGCACTCGCATTGCTGGCTGAACTTGCAGTTGAACTACCGTAATACATAAACACAGTCGTGTAAGATGAGGCCGCAAAGCTTGGTACCTCCACCCAGAATGTAGCTTCGGTACTCGCGGTAAACCGCTCTCGCCAGTGATCAGCCAAGGTCAAGCCATTGCCGAGTGTAAAGCGAATATCATCAAAGTCCGATTGCATCGCACTATCATACGGAACAACTATCTTCAGTGTGGTTGTGCTAAATGATGTACCGGTTGTGTTTTGGACACGGACACGCTGTCGGTAGTCAAATGAGGCATCAAACCATTCACTACTTGGCGCCCCTTCAAGCCCATCATCACTGCGCCAACGGAAAGCTGTTTGTGAGGTAAGGAGACAAAGACTATTATCAAAGCGAATCGCGCCGCAGGCATCAACACCATCATCGTCAAACGCCTCACCACTGAGCGTGCCGTACGAGCCACTAAATCGCCACGCATTACTGGTACTACCCACGAGGGCTACGTTTACACCACTCAAGCCACTCGTCGCATTAAATCCTACTGCCGTAAATATCTTTGATGCATTGGCGGTAAGTGCCGTATCGGTGACGCGGACAAGCGTACCGCCATTCACCGCAAGCTGATAGAAACCGTTACTCAACGTAGTAATCGTTGGAGAACCAGTGAATGAAAGGCCGGTAGCATTAAGGGCATTGAAGCGGTAGAACTGGGCGTTAAAGGTACCTCCTGATACGGCGAGGGCGTGGGTACCAGTACCAATAATGCCAATAGTTGTTGTCGCCGACGGACCACCAATTACATTGAGGGTACCGGAGATAACCGACGTGGTAGCACTTGAGGCGAAAAGTACTGATACGGCGCGCTGACTTGGGCCAGTGAGGGCAGTGCCGTCAAAATCAGTTGCAAAGCTCCAGTGTTCAGTAGTTGTCGCAACGGTAAACTCACCATAGATAGCCAACTGACCATCAACCGCTGCATTGTCTTGTGAATAGAGTGATGCACCGAGACCCGTTGTAGTGGTACTGAAGCTACTATTCCAGACTCGAATATCGGCCGATGGAATATCAACGGTAGCATACACATCACCACCAGCAGACTTGGTATTTATGGTGTACGGATCGGTGGCGATAAGCCGGAGCGTCGTAGTACTCCAGGTCGTTTGCGCACCACCAACAAGATTGGTAAAGACACCACCAACGGTAAGGGTTGTACCAGACTCTTTCGTAAAGGTGTTTGCAGCGGTAATTGTCATATTATTCGTAACCGTTGCATTACTCTGCCAAGTCCAGCCACCTGAAGCGCTACCGAAGTTAAGGTTATAGAACGGACTGGTACTGGCCTGAATCGTCTTACCAACAGTCGTGGCATTCATAAGAACCGTACCGGTCGCATTATTAAAGAAGCCGTTCGTTACCGTAAATGAACCACCGACAGCCAAGGTATTAGTAGCAGCAATGAGTGTACCCGAAGCTACCGCCAGATCATCGCGGAGCGTTACACTACCCTCAGTCATCGTTAGTGTGCCAGCCCCAATCTTCCGAACCGCAAACAGGTCGGAGCCATTAGCACGCAAACTAAGTGTCCCGGCACCAGTGAAATAGATGTCACTCGTATTATGCGTCACGGTACCACTCGCGTTCACAAATGAACCGCCCACACCAAGATTACCACTCGGTAGTGTCACCGTACCGGTGTTGGTGATAAAGAAGCTACCGGTTGTCGTCGCGTTCGTGTCAGTCATACTCCAAGCACCGCTCGCACCCGAGAACGTGGTGGTTGGAACAGTTGAGTCATCAAACCGAACAATATTACCGGTACTCGTACTCGTAAAGACAAGTGCACTTCCATTCATGGTAAATGTTCCGCCGGTTGCATTGAACGACGCGCCGATTGTGGTCGTGCCGCTACCGAACGTTACGGTTCCTGCTGACTGGGTAAATGAGCGTTGTGTCGTGAGCGTGGCATCACTCATAGACCATGAACCAGTACCCGTGAATGCGATATTCCCGAACGCTGACTCGTTGACATCAATAGTACGTCCGGCGGCCGTTGAGGTGAATGTTGTGGTTGCTTGATTAGCCTCATAGACAGCACCAGCACCAAAGACGAAGCTTCCGGCAATCGTATGTGTCTCACTGTTTTGGCCACGGAAACGGGCATTAGCGAGGGCTTCAAACGAACCATCAACCGCATCCCCTGCCCCGCCACCAGAAATCGTCACATTACCATTTGGTGCAAAGGTCTTACTGGTCCACACCATCAGCTTACGGTCAGCTGGTAGCGTCAATGTATCAGTACCAGCATCTACGGCAGTGAACGGAATATCTGTATCATCACTACTATCCCATACTGCCATATCAGCAATCGTTATTGGGTCGGTATTTTCATGACGGACAATCACTCGACTGTGGTAAATGTGGAGATTAGAGATTGAAGAAATTGGTGACTTCGTGACATGAGCACCCTTTGGTGTCGCGCCATCAATATAGACCACGAGACTATCAAGTGGACTGTAGGCAACATTACTGATGCTGTAGGCACCGGTACTCGCGTTACAACTGGTACTATATGAAGTCAAACCAGCAACCCGAAGAACGATATTATTTGTCACCCCGTCACATACTGGTGAGACGGTAACACCCTCATCACTGTACACATTACCACTGACGGTAATCAGCGCCGCTGAATCATCCCAAACGATGTATCCAGGATCACCCGCTGGATCAACATCAAATGCTTCACCTGATATCGAGCCGGTATGATTAGTAAATCTCCAAGAACTAACTGCAGTACCAGTAGCAGTAACGTTCGTTGCACCAATGACACCGGTATCAGGCGCAAACACATTATTCGTAAAGTTTTTCGCTTCGTTCGCATTGATAACCGTACCACCTACGGTCAATGCAGTACCACTATTGATTCTGATGAGATGGTCAGTACGTGAGAAATCGGTCACGGTCGGAGTACCAGTGAAGGTGATACCAGCAGCTGTAGTGTCACGGATAACGACCCGGTTGAAGTTAACAGTAGCAGTGCCACCAATCACCAACCGGTACGTACCGGAACCTTGATTTTGTAAGGTTGTAGAGGCACTTGTGCTTCCAATAACACTGAGACTACCGCCACTCCAGGTAGCTGTTGCATTGCTTGCAAACGCTACGGTTACTGGACGAGTAGAAGTGCCAAGAGTTGTACCATCGAAGTCAGTTTCAAAACTCCAATGATCGGCAGCACTGGTTTCATTAAAGTTACCGTAGATACGTAACGCTCCATCAATACCCGCATGATCTTGTGAGTAGATACCGCCTTGTGCATCATATACGGTACTCGTACTATTCCACATACGCACGCGAGTCGTACTGGCAACACGCAAGGTACTGTACACATCACTCGTAGTCTTTTGATTGATAGTAAGTGAGCCTCCACCATGCGCAAAGAGTGCACCTGACCAGACAGTGGCACTACCACCAAGGCGGTTCTCAAAAGTGCCAGCCACCGCGAGTGTTGTGCCGGTTGCCACCGTAAAGAGACTGTGATTTTGGAGAATGAGACTGACGGTTGTTGTAGCAGACTCAGGCAGCGTAAACGAGCCAGTACCGTCAACGATGACACGACTCAAGCTCGAACTGCCTGCAGCAATGGTATGTGATCCACTACCCGTAAAGTTCACCAAACCGCCATTGCCGAAGAATCGACCGTTGTTGTCATAGCTACCGGCAATTGTAGTGGTCGCAATATCACTCGCACTCAATGTTGAGGAACTTTGTATGAGAACATCACCAAGAACGGTTACGACTGGGTCGCTTGTCGTCACGTTAAAGGTACTACTCGCGGTACCGTTACCAACGGTGAGATTGCGACCAACGAGGATACCAGAGCCTGTACCAGTGAATGTAGAACTTCCTACCAGCGCACCGATAGACAAGTCATAGTAGCTCGTACCGAGCACATTAGCATTCGCTCCACTGTAGCGGACGAGACTTGAACCTGGCTGCCAAGTGCCAGTTACTTGGAATACCGTACCGGTACCAGTAAAGTCGTACGCTTCACTCGTAGCAGCGAGTGTATGAGCATTTGCTATGGTCAAGCGTCCACTAATCGTCGTCGTGGCGCTGGCAGCACGGGTGGTTGTACCCACCGTTAAACCATCGCCGAGGACGAGATTCGCAAATGTCCAAGGTGTCGTACCGCCAAGTGTATTAGTGCGAGCAATAGTAGTTGTACCTCCACCGAGTGAAAGTGTTCCATTACCGGTAAGCTGACCATTGGTGAGGGTCAGATTACTTGTACCAGTCACGGTACCAGTTGCAACCGTCATGTCACCAGTAAATACAATCGGTGCAGTAATATTCCAGGCACCACCAACCCCGGTAAAGGATGCATTATGGAGGTTTATAGTTGTTGAACCGGTGATACTCTTGCCTGTAGTCGTTGCATTAAAGACAAAGGTAGAGGAGGCAGCGGTTATAGAGGCATTACTACCAAGCACCAGGCGACCAGCCAAGGTATGAGTTTGCGTGCCTTCAGCAATAAAGCGAGATGAAGTAGCAAGCGTGAGTGATCCTTCAAAGGCACTGGTCGATGCATTACCCGCGAGCGTGACTGGACCACCCGGCGTGAAGGTGCTACTTGCCCAGATGAACAAACCACGTGCTGGAGACACCGTCAGTGTTGTTGTTGGAGACGTCGTTGCCACAAAGCCCATATCAGTGTCAGAGGCATTATTAAACTGTACAAGATCTGCAATTGCGATTGGTACGACCCCCTCATGTCGCATCATTACCTGATTCGTGTAGAGATCGAGGTTTGTGATGTTGGCGGTTGGTGTCTTTGTCACCACACTCCCCTGCACGCCACCATTGGTATTGAGGTATACCGAGATCACAGGATCACCAACGAATGCAACGTTGTTAAATGTATACGCACCCGTCGTAGCATTACATGATGTTGAAGCAGTAAACGAACCATTGTTAACCACAATACGAACATTTGGGGTAGTGCCGTTACAGACTGGTGCACCTTGTACCCCACTTCCATTATTGGTAAGCACACGACCAGAAACCGTGATGAGGTACGAACTATCATCGAATCGAATGGCTCCCGGATTCAAGTCACCAGCATCAAACGCCTCTCCGTAAAGATTACCAGAACCATTTCTGAACCACACAAATGTGGTAGACGTACCAGTAAAGGTGACGTTTGATGCAGCCCCGGCTGTGGTCGTGGCAAAGCCAATGCGGTTGAACTGTCTGGCTGGATTAGTACCGACCGTCGTACCATCCATCGTAATACCAGTCTGACCAGGAGCAACTGTGAAGAAACCGTCATCAAGCACACTCACCGTACTTGATGAAACGAGTCGGAGTCCACTTGCATCCGTATTGGCAAAGCTGAAGAATCGACCGGTCACGGTAGTATTAGTAGCTGACACGCTAAAGGCTCCAGCAATACTGGCAACAGTCGTGGTAGCTGAGGTTGTACCTTGGATTGACCACGAAGCATTTACAAATCCAATAGTTGAACCAGTCGCAATACGAACATCGACTTGACGAGCACCAACGCCGAGCGAGACACCATCAAAGTCAGTCTCCCACGACCAGTGTTCAGTACCGGTAGACCGGACATAATTACCATAGATATTAAGGTCTCCATCTACGCCAGCATGATCTTGAGAATAGATAGATGAGGTACTACCGGTCACATAGCTCGTAGCACTACTGTTCCACATCGCCACATCCGTGTCACCGTTGGTCTCAAGTGTACCGTAGACATCGCCACCAAATGTCTTAGCGTGAATTGTCTGATCAGCACCAAGGATACGGAGCGTCGAACCAGTCCAAGTAGTACTTGCACCAGACATAACCTGAGTAAAGGTGCCACTCGCTGTGAGCGAGAGTCCGCTACTGAGTGTAAAGCTTGCTGCATTCACAAGATTAACCGCTACCGTCGCTGTTGCATGCTCGGTAATAGCAAAGTCTCCACTAGTCGCATTAAACTCAAGGGTAGCAAAGGTTGATGATCCAGCAGCGATAGTTTCACTACCAGCGATTGAATTGAAGCGCACCGTTCCATTATTTGAGGTGAAGTTAGCGTTATTATCAAATGAACCTCCAACAGACAGTACACCACTTGGGAAAATAGCATCACCGCCATTTTCAAGGACGACATTGCCGAGGATAGTTGTATTTGTATCAGCAAACGTGCGAATACGTTGCGTCTCCTCTCCACTCACGGTGTAGAACGCCGTTGAGCTTGATTGATTATTCTCTTCAGTAGCAATCCAACCGGCGGTGCGAACAACTGAGGCAATACGGAATTCGTCGATACGACCGTCGTGATATTGTCCAGCACCTAAGCTACCAAGGAAAAATCCGGTTAAGGTGGCAGTTGGATCACTCGCAGCGCTGCCAGCAATAAATGCACCGTCGAGGTAGATGTTCATGTTGCCTCCACCGTTACCGGGTGAAGTGAGCGCGACATGAGTCCATTTATCGCGATATGAGTTATACGCAGTCTGCACGCGTCCTGGTACTCCTGCAGTACCAAAGTCCCAATACAAAACTGAATCACTCCATGGTCCGTGCGTAGCAAACCGTTGACCACCACTTTCATTGAATCCAAAGAGGTTTGCAGCTTTTGTTTCGGCCACTGTCACATTATTCCAGGCTGTCACAGTGACGGTGTTAGAGGCATTTGGCCAGGCGAAGCCAGCGTTAGTAAGACGATCATCAACGCCGTCAAAATCAATACCATTTCCAACTGCTCCAGCCACCACATCACTGCTGTTCATGCCACCAAGCTGCGTCAGGTTACGTGCATTGCGGGTACTGTCAAGCATCGCAGAAGCAGGATTGGTATCCAAGTGGTACACCGCCTCATAACCATTACTCCACACATTCGCGCGACCAAACGTAGAAGTAGCAGTATTGGTCGCAGCAGCTGGATTGTTGTAGTAGATATAGAATACTGAGTTTGTCGTAGATGATAGCGAAGGAGCTCTAAAGTGCAATTCACCAGTTCTCGCCCCAGTATTAAGCGACACAACTTCTACTGGCACCTCAGTGACACCGTCACTTGTCGTCATGCGAATATCTCCACCATCAGCTTTGACGCCATTAAAGAATTCAACAGGGAGATTTGCGAGATTGACGTATACCGGGAAGTCAGAGAGGTTGGTTGGTACCTGCGAACTTTGTACAGTAATTGATAGTCGTCTTCCCCATCCTGAGCCGTACCATGAACCCGAACCGACACCACGAGTGCGAACATTATTAAGCGCTGAACCATTCGTACGCAGTGTGTTGGTTTGTGTAACAAGGAGCACTAATTCACCGTTGTTATGCGCAAAGGCGCCTGAACCCGTTACTGCAAATTCACCTCCGACAGTGAGCTGACCACTTGGGAGCGTAACTGTACCAGCCTGAATCAGCATATTACGGGTTGTCGTAGCTGCGCTTTCTGAATAACTCCAAGTACCACCGCCAGTAAATACTAAGTCGTAGAAGGCATTAGTAAATACACCTGCCTGTTGAGTGATTGTACGTCCGCCGACAGCACTTGTCATACGTACCTCACCATTATTATGTGCGAATGACCCGCCAGTGTTGAGGAAAGAGCCGGCGATGGTGGTAGTACCAGTCGGTAGAGTGACCGTACCGGTCGCAATTGTGAGTGTACCATTGAGCGCCAAAGTTGACGTACTAAATGACCAATTTCCTCCAACACCCGCAAAGGTAAGATTATTGAATGGTGAGGTGCCACGAGCAATGACACCGGTTGAAGTCCCAATGAAAGTAACAGTACCAGTCTGCGGAACAAAAAGATTGTTATTAGTCCAGGCTCGAACAACATTGATGTTAAAACCACTTCCTGAAGCGTTAAGCGTATCATCTGTACCGATAGTAACTGACTCAGCGGCCACGTTCCCTGCAAGCGTAATGGTTTTTGCCGTACCATCAATAACGACATTTCCGACATTTGTACTTGAAGCACTCGCCTTGGCATCAGACCAGGTATTACTGCCTGTACCATTAAATGTTGTCGTCGCGATACCAGTCACAAAACCATTAGCACCAAGCGTCAGGTTTCCACCAATAGCCATCGTTGAAGTACCCCGCGCCAGTGTTCCCTGCATCACGCTGAGTGTACCAGTGATACTTAGTGGTTTATCGATAGTCCAGGTGGCAGTACCACTCGTCTCACCAAAAGTCACGTTATGGAAGAAGAACGACGAAGTCGCATTTTGGAGCGTATACGGCGTAGACGTAGCGGTAAACACTACCGTTGATGTATCAGTCACAAACGTACCTAACTGTTGCCAGGCACCAGCTACACGCAAGGTCGAAGTACCAAGTGCTAGTCGACCGTAATTTTGGAGATTAATAATAGTACTGTTTGTGAGCGGTTGATACGTTGAGCCAGCCTTAATCTTAAGTCGCGCATCACCACATGCACCAACTCCGCAGAGTATGAGCTCGTTTGCACCATTGACAGTATGGATAAGATCAGCATCATCGGTACCGTCATAACGACCAATATCAATGTTGGTAGTCGTACTGTTGTCATCTGAACCAATCGTCAAATGTCGAGCGTTGAGTTCCATACCAGTCACATCACCCACACCGTCATATTTTGTAACACCAACAGTGCGCTGACTCGAGGTGGCACCGTTAATGAAAACTGTTATCACATCACCCACCTCAGCGTTTACGTTACTAATTGACCAGGCACCAACCGTGGTAGTAGCGGTCCAGCTCAGTACCACGAGTCCACCGCCGCCATTTGAACCGTTACTCGTGAGCGCCCCACCTGCTCCACCAGCTCCGACACCAGACACATAGTCCACATCGCCACTGTTTGCAGCGGTAGTACCAGTCCCTGATGCAGTTGAAGTTGCTGTAGCAGTAGCTACGATGAATGACGATCCGCCACCGCCGCCAGCACCAGAGAGAGTACTACTGGCCGCTTCAGCTCCGCCACCGCCGCCAAAGTAGCCAGCACCACCACCGCCGCCGCCAGCTCGAGCTGAAGTCGCATCTCCGGTACCACCATTTCCACCGCCAAACGTACCACCATTTCCACCAGCGCCGCCACCTGTACCAGTACCGCCGTTACCACCAAACAATGATCCACCAGCAGTAGCCAGTCCGCTACCAGCCGCTCCGCCAGCACTTTGTGTGCCAGCTCCACCACCATTACTCGCTCCCGATGCTGCACCAGCTCCACCCGTTACCCCGCCACCGACACCGCCAGCACCGGCACTCGTGACAGTTGATGTAGCAGGACGGAGCGCGAAGGTAAAGTGTCGCCCAGCATCAGCACCAAGTGTGGCCTGTGTCATCGTCGGAACACTTTGTGGCCCGGCCGGTGAAGTTGGTGTTCCATCGTAACAGAGGAAGATTGAGTTATCGTTACCATTGATATTACTTGCATAAAAATCAGCCACCACACCGCCCGGTATAGTACAGACACCGCCCGCTGGTCCCCAGGTGTTATCATCAAGCGCGCCTCCGACAAAAATCGGCATCGCATTAGGTACTGTTGTCGTAATACCAGAACCGGTAAAGAGCACGTTCGCAGCTTGAGCAGTGTTCGCACTGCGCGTATCAAACGGGTCACCAAATGGTGTCACACCACGGAACGCCCAGATACGTGCAGTATAGGTATCAGTGGCTGGTCCAGCGAAGGTTGGGTTCACTGGCGTTGTTGAAGTGGCACGATAATACCAAACCGATAGTCGCCCATTAGCACCTCCAGCCTGCACCGAAAACTCAGTCCAACCACCACAGTTAGTGGTACACGTATGAACCGTATCTGTACGTGATTTTACAACCGCGATGAGCACATCATCAACAGCCAGTCCGCCTGGTACGGTCGGTGTACAGGTTGCATTATTTGCGAGACATGCCGTACCGACTCCTACATATGAAATACCCCCAGCGCCGGCTCCACCACCGCCACCACCACCGGCAACGAGCAGTGGCGAAGACGAACGATACAATGCCGTATAACCACCGCCACCGCCACCACCGGCTGGCGATCCTGTTACACCCCCATTACCGGCTCCACCGATTCGTACTGTCAGGTTTTCTGCTGGTGTCACCGCTATTGTACCACCAGCAAAACCGCCGCCACCGCCGCTTGCACCTGGCACCCGTGTACCACCAGCACCACCAGCACCACCAGCGCCCCAAGCCTTAACCGTAAGCTCTGTCACACCAGCTGGTACGGTAAACGTCGTTGTACCAGTAGTATCAATTACTGCTTTTTGAGTAATGAGACCCGAAGAAACAGGTGAAGTTTTACCAACTTGCAGGACCCCGTTTACTGCAATAGCGACTGTTCCAGTTGCCATTGGTGTCGTCTGATCATATTCAAAGGCAGTACCTGAAACAATAATTCCCTCAGACCATTCCACTTGCCAATCATTGAGCGCAGGACAATCGCCGAGCGAACACTGTAAACTAGCTTCAAGTTGTAAGGTAGCGTACAGACTCGTATCAAGACTCGAAATATCAATAGGACCATCAGTGAATCCAGCAGCGTTACCCGCAATCGCACTATTCGGAACCAACGTAAAGACACCAGGTGCGGATTGGTAGTAGACGCGGTAGCGGATAGTAGAAGCCCCTGGTGTCACATCAGTCCAATTAATACTTTGCCAACGTGGACCATCTCCATCAGCAAACTCTATAGGCGTTGAACGGACAACACCCTCAGTAAAATTAGGGAAAATTTGCGCAGCCATGGCGATTGACTCATGGAATGGTATACCGGTCACTGACGGCACACCACTTATCGTCTCTTCAGCCTGCCAAGCAGTACCGTTCCAATATGAGAATTCATAACGATCAGCAGGAGCCACTCCTTCGTCACGAAGCGACATCATCAAGATCAATCCATCGGCAGTACGTATCGTCTGAGTTGTCCAAGCATCAGTAAGCGTACCGAGTGGTAACTCACCAGAATAGCTCGAGGTAGCATAGAATTGATAGCGCACATCAGCCGTGTCTGAATATGGAATCATGAGGTATCCTTCGCGACCTGGAGTGGTCTCAAACTCACAGCTTACAGGACGTCCGGCTTGACTATTTCCGGTTGCCTCAATCAGTGTTCGACTATCCCAGGCTGCCCCGTTCCAAAAGACGTTACTAATTTGCCCATCTTGGTCAATGTTACAAAGCGCCAGTCGATCTGTGTTCACATCACGCTTCAAGACCGCGTGCTCGAAGTCATCTTGCATAGGATTTGAGAGAACGCCACTCCAACTTGAACCGTTCCAAGTGTTGTAGAGGAAACTGGCATTACCATCGTCTGAAACTACTACCACCGCTTGATTACCAGACGCCTCATACTCAACGGCAATACCCTCATTCGCAGCCTCCGCCATGTTACCAAATTGCACTGCATTACCCCACGAAGCACCATTCCATACGAGCGCTTCGTAGTCTGGTGTACCGGTAATGCCGTGACGAAACACTGCAATGAGTTCATCCGAAGTTGGATCAGATGCGAGTTTGACGTACTCACAATTAGCAGCTTTTGTCAGCGGAATTGATGTTGTCGCTGACCAACTTGTACCGTTCCAGGTGGTAAAGATTGCATCCTGACCATCACAACTCACCGCAACGAGGTCTCCCGAATTTGATTCGTATGCAATATCAACAGCACGGAGATTAGTGTTCGCAATCTCTGTCTGTATTTCGAATAGATCACCCCAGGTGCCCGAACCAGCATCAAATATCTGCAGATTAACGTCACCATCAGTACCAAGTGTCGCAAGTGCGTATTCATTACGCAGTGGCGCTGCCTGCAATACTGTCCATTCGATAAAAGCTCCGACTGAAAGGGCACTCTGCGGATCACTCCATTCAGCCCCATTCCATAAGCGATATCGTGGTGTGAGGGTGGTTGATTCACCATACACAGTCATTGCACCATTCACAATAGTCGTCACCTCAGCAGAGCCGGCTGTCGTCTGAATCGTAGTAAGATCGTTGGTAGCAAACTGCTCACCAGTTGTTTGGAACCAAGTTGAAACATTAAGTGTTAAATCTACCGTGAAGCTGGTTGGTTCACTCCAATCTGAGTAGGCATTTTCACCGGGGAGAGGGTCGCGTGCACGGACACGCCACCAGTACGTAGATCCATTCGTCAGTGCGGACTGTACCGTATAGACAATCGTCTCACCTGAGTTAAATGGTGAAGTGTCGGCTGGAGTAGCATTATTTACAAAGCCAGCATCAACACCCGACAATACTGTCGTTGGTGATGAGAAGGATGCATTGGTATCAATTTGAATTTCATATTGGAGCGCATCATTTTGAGGGTCGCTTGTCACAAACCAGAGCTCTGGAGTAAGCGTATCAACCTTAGCATTATCAAATGGGTCAGCATGTATTGGCGGCTCAATACGGAGTCCCCACGTTACTGACCAACTCTCGAGTCGCGGGAGGTTACTATCACCCGTAAGTACAGCCCGGACACGAAGAGTGTGGTATACCTCCACATCAAGATTAAGGAGACTTACGCCAGTCGTATCAAAACCAGCAGCATTACCTGGAAGTACGGTATCTGGTACCAACGCCCATTCACTACCAGACACGAGATACTCGATTGAGTACTTAATATCACCAGTTGATTCATTGTCCGTGAACAATAACTCCCCCCAGGCGTTACCTGTATCAACATCAGCGAAGCGAATTTCAGAACTGGTGGTAGTCGCCGCAGTAAAACCAGGCGCAATCCGAATATCATCACTGGTGGTCACCACCGCATCAAGTAGTTCATCTGTCGCAAATTGCTCCTCAGTGGTCTGGAACCAGGTGGTAATTGCGGTTGCTGTATTCACGGTGAAGCTGGTTGGTACCGACCACTCACCAGAGGCACCTGATCCGTTGTCATCTTTTGCACGGACACGCCACCAGTACGTTGTGTTATTTGCGAGCGTGACATCTGGAATAAAACGAATCGTTTGCCCCGGTGTATAGAGACTGCGCTCTGAGACATTTGAGAGATTGGTGAACAGTGAGAAATCTGGATTTGAATCACGACTAAAGAGCACTGAACCAAAGAGTGGGTCAGTCGAAACTTCAATTACGTATGACACATCATCATCAAGCTCATCAGCAGCCGCAAACTCAAACCATGGACTTGTCGAAGCGAGTTGTTCATTCGCAAACGGGGCACTATTTTCAGCACGTAACGGTGGAGCATTAGTAATAAGTCGTGGATACTCATCGTATGAGCTAAGAAGCGATCCGTTTTCATAGACGAGACGGAAGCAGTAGTTGGTACTGGCTGCTCCGGCGTTATTCTGGAGCACGAAGTCCCACTCCGCCTGGTTGCCAACCACAATATTATTGAGATTAAGACGAGTTGGATTTTCTTGCTCGTATGTCTCAGCATAATCAGAGCCGGTCAACAACGTCGATGGCAGCGGACGGTTATCGTTCACGATTTCTTCAGCTGACACATCATAAAAGCCGGTTGGGTTTGATTGATTATTCTCCTCAGTAGAAAGCCACGTACCACTTCGTGCCACGGTAGCAATACGGAATTCATCGACGAGTCCACGATGATGATTGCCTCCAGTAGGGTTGTCACTACCAAGCGAAAATCCAGTTAATGCCACATTTGGATCATCTGATGTTCCAATTGAGGTAATGAGCGAACCATCGAGGTAGATACCCATAAAGGTCCCACCCCCACCTTGAGATACTAATCCTACATGAGTCCATTTGTTTCGGTAAGCGGTATAATTAGTATTCACACGACCAGGTGATGCACAGCAGGTACCATAGTCCCAATAGATAACATTGTCTCCCCATGGCGCATGCGTGGCAAAACGTTCATTACCCACTGCCGTAAACCCAAACAGATTCGAGTTCTGCACTTGTGCTGTCGTGACATTATTCCACGCTGTCACCGTTACCGGATTGTTCGTGTTTGGCCACGATAAACTAGCATTGGTGAGTCTATCATTACCATCAAAAAAGATACCATTACCAATAAGTGTGGAAGTACTGTTCGTTGCAGCAATTCCAACCTGCCCAGTCAAGGTGCGACCATTACCGGTACTATCTGTCATTGGACTGGTTGGAGTAGTATCTAAGTGGTATACGGCATAAAAGTTGTTTGACCACACATTATTACGACCATACGGAGCAGTTGCGGCATACCCACTCGCTGATGGATTGCCATAGTAAATATAAAATTCTGAATTAGTGGTAGATGCTAGATTCGCACGGAAATGGAGCTCTCCGCGGTCGGTGGCAGTATTAATTGATACGAGCTCATACGGTAACTCGGTCACTCCATCAATATTTGTCACACGAATATCATCGCCGTCACTTTGCACATTATCAAAGAATACAGCCGGTAAGTCATCGAGGTTTACATAGACTGGAAAATCTGTTAGATCTGCATCCACTAGTGTGTGATCTATAGTAATTTTTACCCGTCGTGTCCAAGCGGCATCATACCAATCAGTATCAATCACAGAGTTGGCATATCCACGCCAGGTAGCAGTCGAACTACCAATTCCGCCAACGTCTCGCCAGGCGAGTGTCGGTGAACAAGTTAACCCTTCGGCATACTGGAGCTTAAAGGCAGCGGTATCAGTCGCCAAATCAATGTTAAGTCCTTCAGCGGCAATACGAAGCCTGATTGATTCATTGATACTAATGGCTTCAGTGGCTGAGATTGGAGTATTTTCAGCCACATCAAAGACACCGAGCGGCCACGCATCTGTTGGGGTATAGAAGCTACCATTCGTATACCAACGATACGCACGTTGGATGAGTTTTGGTTGACGGACCCACGTTACCTCCCAATCATCGAGTGAGGCTGACACCGGACCAGTTCGCGAAATGGTGGCCTCAAGACAAATCTGACTGTAGGTACTCGTACTGAGTGCTGAGATATTAATTGGTGAACTCGTGCTGGTAAAACCAACACCATTCCCTGCCAGTACACCATTTGGTATGTATGTATCACACGTGGTAGTGGCAGTGTACTTTAATCGCACGGTCACATTAGTACCGACTGGCTCTGTGGTAGTAAAACTGACGTCTCCCCACGTTGACCGACCCGGCACCGCACTGAAGGTTATTGGATTGGTGCGAACAATTCCCTGAGCAAAGCTGAAACGTCTGGCCGACATACTAAACGACTCACTTCGTGGATCGACCCCTATCTCTGCTGGATCAGCCTCAATAAGGGTATTAGCTGACCAGCTCGTGCCATTAAACTGACTGACGCGTAGCGGATCAATGCCGTTATTTTCCATACCAGCAGCAATCAGCGTCCCGTTACCAGTACGAAGCATCTGGAGATACCAAAACTCTTCCATATCAGTCAAGTTCAATGGGCCTGACCAGCTCGTGCCATTAAAGAATTGGTACTCGTCGGTGTTGGCGTCACTATACGCAACAGAGAAGTATCCATCTCGACCAGCAAAGGTCTCAAATTCACAGTCAACTGGACGACTTTGCGTTGACTCCGTCGCTGGCTCAAGAATAGTGAAGGTTCCCCAGGCGGTACCATCCCAGATACCAGCATGAATGTCAGCTCCCGCATCTACCAGACAAAAGCCGATTCTATCAGTTCCGACATCACTCACGAGCTGTCCGACTTCAAAGTCGTTTGGCAGTGGGTAGTTAACGTTTGCAGACCAGCTCGTACCATCCCAAGTGGTATACATAAACTCATTATCTCCGGCATCAGTCGAGACAAACATGGCAAGATCTCCCGACTCACTGTACACAACAGACATTCCATCGGTTGCTAGGTTTGTACCCGCAACTCGACCAAGTGTCTTGCTATTACCCCAAGAGGAACCGTTCCACACTAACGCCTCATAGGTGTCAGCCGCACCCTTAATGAGCATAATAATTTCATCAGAGGTCGGATCTGAAGCGAGTCGGATCCAGTTACAGTTACTAGCCGAAGCGACTGAAATCGTGGTCGTGGCAGACCAGGTAGCACCATTCCAAATACTATACACAGGATTCCCGGCCGCACTACAGCTAACGACCATCGCGTCACCAGAGATAGTCTCATAAGTTACACCAATACCGCGTCGCGCTGGTGTATTCACATCAGTCACGAGTTCATATGGAGATGACCAAAGTGTGGTTGATGCACTGTACACTAACGCATTAGTATCTCCATCAGCAGTGAGTGTCACAGCAACATACTCATCTCGAGTGATGCCAGCAGCTGATTCAGTCCAGTAAATTTCTGCTCCAACACTCGGACCATTTACCTCATTGCCCCATGAGGAACCATTCCAAAAACGATACTTTAGTAGCGTGTCTGTCTTTTCACCGTACACCATTACTGCTTCTGTATTTTCTGCAATGTCGACAACCGCACCGTCACCGTCTACTGATGCCACGCCAGTAAGAACGTTTGTTAAGAATTGTGGACCAGTGGTTTGATACCATGACGGTACTGTTTGATTTACATCAACGGTAAGACTCTGCGTCGTTGACCAGTCACCAAATTCATCCGAACCAGTAACATCTTTGGCACGGACTCGCCAATAATAAACACCGGAAGACAGTGCGTCACCACTCTGTAACTGGTAGCGGATACGATTACCCTCTACAAATGGACTCAGATCACTGGTCGATGCGGTATTAAGGAAACCTAAGTCAGTGTCCGAGGTGCGAACAATCGCACCTGCAAAATCACTCGTGGTCGCAAGTTCAAACTGGTAGACAAGATCGGAAGTGCCATCAGGATCGGTAGTACTGAACTCAAAGAATGGGGTCGTCGATGCAAAACGCACATTGTCAAACGGCACATTAAACATAGTTGCGGCTCCCGGTCGGAAGTTAAATTCTTTTTTCTTCCACAACATGAGCATAGCATCGGTACGATCATTAACCACAGTTGTATTTGCGTCCCGTAAGACTGTCAGCGACACGACATCACCTGGAGCTAAACCATCAAGGTTGTAGACCAAGGAACCAGAAGAATCAAGCTGACCACCTGCATTAGTGATGTAGTGAGTCTTCGTTTGCGCTCCTATTACCGGGTTGCCGTTCACTCGCACACCGACGATGACGTTATTGACACCTCCAGTTGAAAAGAGTGCACTGTTATATGAAAGTACATAGTCACCACCTTGGTTGACCGTAATCTGATGAGAGTTAGTCGTGGTTGAGTGTGTGTAAACTCCAGTGTCATACGCTAACTGCGTATTCCAGAGAATTGACTGGAATGGGTCAACATTCCAATTTGCGCCACCGGTCAAATCCTGGCCACGAAGGGCAATAATATCTGATGATGGTAATTTTTGGATATAGATTGAACCAGTAAAGCCCGCTGGAACGGTCGTAGTACCTGCAGCTCCCTCTTGCTCCATTGATATAGAGAGAACCTGACTTGTTGTTGCAGTCACCACTAGTCCTGACCAATGACTTGAAGAACGGTTATCTGCGTTTGCTGTCACAATGAGAGTTCCTTGTGAAAAGACACCACCAGGTACCTGAACTCCATCGAGGAGAACTCGACCAAGCACATTACGATAAGGATTAACTGCGCCAAATGATTCAAATGGCATATTAACAAACACCATATAGGTACCAGGGTCGTTTATGACGATGTCTTCTGGAGAGACAGTATCAGAGTGGAGGAAACCGGTATCTTGACGTGTTTCAATCCACTGCACCTCAGAGGTGGCGGTGTTGAAGCTTGTGGATGCAACCGTTCGTGTCGCAGTACCAGCAAACACACCAAGTGCTTGTGGAATATGCTCTACATAGAGACTAGCCTCACCACTGATAAAGACCGGTTGAGCCGTGTACGAACTAAGCGCTTGAACATACACCTCAACATAGTCACCTTCGTTTAGATCGGTAAGGAGGAAATTACCATGACTTGAAGATTCATTTTGGCGATTGGTAGACAGCGTGTTTGAAATGAGACCACTTCGACCAATGGCTTGTGGTACTACCACACCATTAACGCGAACTTCAAAGCCGACTCGAGACCAGGCAGCAACTGCGTCAGTTCGCTCGAGCGGTAATGTAACTGATACCAGATAGTCACCATCACGACGGATAAATAGTCGTTCAGGGGTAGAAGACGTCGCATGATTAAAGTAGAACGAATCGACTGTACTGGTACTCCAGATAAGCGCCGCCGCACTTGGATCGTTTACATTGGCTCCAATCTGACTACTCGTGGCAGTCAGCCAGGCAGCTGAAGAAATTGCATCTGAAGCAATCTGCCACTGTCGTAACTCTGAAAATCCATCCATATCCAACGGACCGAGTAAATACATGTATGGACTGATATCAGGCGCATCAAAAACGTACGTAAACTGACGAGACTCGCCCTCCTCCATTGTAATATCCGACCAGGTAAGAACGGTGGCGTCAGCAAGTGTCGTGACCACCGCCCCGCTTGTATCAGCAAAGACAAATCCACGAGGTACACGCTCTACGATATCACCGGTGAACGAGCGATTTGCCTTAATGTCGAGCGTGACGGTGTACGGTGCAGGTGGGTAGATACGAGTCGGCGCTGTACGAGTGATATCAAATGGAATATATTCACGAACTTCAAAAGAGTCAGTAATTCTGTGTACCACCTCCCCTGCTACGTTACGATGCTCAAGTTGTACGGTATAGCGACCATACTCACCAGTATCAGTAAAAATTGCTTCATAGTCCGGCTTGTCAGTAACGTTATTCTTACCACAAAAACCAGTCTGAGTGACAGGTATATCACTGATGGTATTACTCGGTGATATCACCTTAAGAGACATATCTGCATCACATATCGTATCACCACGATCGGTCAGTGCAGCTAGATTCAAGATGACTTCCTCATCTTTGAAATACATAGTTTTCTTTGTATTCACCGCCAAGACACCCCAATAGAATTCAAAACTATCAACAACCTGCACCTCATTCTCTTGTACAAAGAGTCGTACTTCATACTTACCTGAAAGCATCTTTTGTGGCTTGGCTGTAAATCTGACTGTCCAGGTTGTATCGTCATTGTATACAACCTCATAAGGAAGAGGCAGAAGCTCACCATTACCATCACGAAGCTCTACACGTCCAACTTCGTAAACGTTTTCGGCAAAGAGTAGGTTAAACATTCTTCGTAAAAATCCTTGTTGCGGATCATAACTCATCGTAAAGCCTGGCAACTCTGAAGAGGTTATATCGAAACTATCGTTATGTAAGGTATGAAACTTTGGTATCGATAGGTCACGTTCATAAGTTATAGCATCACTTGTACTAGCCACAGCTCCAGTTTCGTAAAAAGTCCCAGAGGTAACCTCAAGCCATACACCGTCAAGAAAGGCACCTTCTAGTTGCTCAATAACACCTTCGTAGGTGACACGAACTTGTAACTCAGATAGATTTTTTGTTGCTGGCGGGACATCGAGTGAGACTAGATAGTAGTCACCGTTTATACTATTTGATTGCTCGTCTTCGATGTCGATTACGGTACCAGCGAGCCAAGTCTGTCCATTATCGATTGAGTAAGATACTACAAATCGTTGTAGAGACTCTGAATTTTTTGATTGTGCTGCCATTGAGAGACGAAGCTGTGCTGCATCAAGGAGTGTGCCAGGCTCAAACTCAGGTAGCTCAAAACCAGAAAAAGTCATCGAGCGAGTCACACAACCCTCCTCTGACACACATGGTGTCAATCCAGAGAAAACTTCATCCGCACTATCTACGGTGTCAGCTTCAGTAGTATCGTCTGAGATAACTTCATCTGTAGCCTCGCCCGTATCACCTGATTGCTCGGTACCAGGGTTAGTCGTATCAGGTAAGTTAGCATCACCCACTTCAGGAGGTGAAGCTGTATCAGACGACACCTCAATGTCGAGAGGGTCCTCTATCTCCGCTGCAGATGCTTCAATTGGAGTTATATCAACTTGAGTGTTGGTCAATTCATCATTTGGAACTGTCTCAGAAAATTGAGCCCAGGGAAAACGCTCGGTAGTAGTTACAACAGCAAATGATGACACTGGAGTCAGACTACTCACCGGAGAAACTACTTCAGCTGGTTGTGGTGACGTCTCTGGTTCTAGTTGAGTATCTTCTTGAGACGCTGGAGAATCACTACCGGAATCTGTTGGATTCGTATCGCTCGACTCAGATGGAGAAGACGAGGATTCATCTGGTAAGCTACCAGACTCGGTATCAGACGTAGTGACTGGAGCGGTTTCTGTATTTGGCAGCTCTCCGGTACCTTGCTCGTCTAATGTCCCAGACGTATTAGGTAAATCGTCAGCAATAATTGTTGCTGAATTTTGCGATGAGAAGGCTTGATAGAGCGCATCGCCAGACAGATCGGTTATAAGAACAGATTCCAAATTACCCCAACCATCATTAGTGACTTGACCGGGCACAACAACAAGCTGCTGTGTTGAAACAACAGTGTTATCAATTGACGAGTACGCCAAATAGCCACTGATACACACAAATACCAGCAGCGCCCTCCAAGTAAGGCGGTTTAATTTTGGAATCAAATGCGACACAACTCTAACGCCCAAAATTCACATCTTGGGTCATTACAGTATAGCGCGCCAGTTGGTGAGACTGGCGCGCTTATACTCATCTTTATGTGGATTCAGAAGGAGAACTACTTCAGAATCGTTTTTACGTCATTAATTTCCTTTTCAATCAAGGTCTCGGAGACTTCAAGGGCTTGGTTAAGTCCTTCAACTGCCTCTTTCTCTTTCTTTGATAATCTTGGACGTTTCGTTATGAGATTTATTTGGTCATAGATTTCATCACGAAGGGCAGAGAAGATTTTTTCCATTTGGTCTTGAATCTCTCGTGTCTCACGACGAAGTTTATCTTCCCTTAGTTTGTTCTGCTTACGGTCATACCAGATGTAGAGGAACTGCATACCGATAATAAGGAAGAGGAGGCCGAGGAAGATATTACGTCCAGTAAAGTAGTCCCAGATAGTCGTCTCGATGACTACATCAGCTGGCTTAATCCAACCGGCAGTAATCTGCACTGCCACCGTTGCCTCTTTACTGTTACCAGCTTTATCGAACGCTACAACTTTTACGGTGTATGTTCCATCTTCAAGCTCTTTAAGGAGGTAGCCAATCTTGGCTTCGTCAGGAGTAACCCTGATTGGTTCCTTATCAGCTATCGTCATCTCGTAGTAATCAATACCTGAGGTAACATCGTTTGCTTCAAAATTGAGTTGCGGGAATCCGGTTGGAGAATTAGAGATTCGGACATCAATACTGAAGTCTTCCGGCGGAAGCGTATCAATCATGATTTTGCGATTGAGCACCGCTCCCCAACCAACCTGGTTCTTATATTTGATACTCAAGTACTGGATACCATCAGTGACGTTTTCAGCGTTGAGGGCAAATTCTTTTACTGGAGGATTTGTGATGGCTGATTTGGTCAACTCTGGTTGATTCTCAGATGAGGTCGACATCATCACCGCCAACTCATTAACATCAAATGGGATTTCCCATTCAAAGAGTCCGTCCTTAGTGTTGTACCAAACTTCTGGATCAAGGAACGTCTTCGAGCCTATCTCAGGCGCCCGAGGCGGATCTCCAAACACAATGGCTGCATTATCATCTTCCTCCTCTTCTTCAGCTACTGGCTCAGTTGGAGTTGGAGTTGGAGTTGGAGTTGGGGTAGGGGTTGGTGTAGGAGTTGTAGCAGCGGCAACAGTAAATGAACCACCGGTACTCTTACTGTACACATCCGTACCTCGTCCATCGGCTGCAAGCACTGATGCATTGGTAACCGAAACTGCGCCGGTACCTGCCGCCACGGTTCTAAACGTGATACTCACTAGGTTAGACTGAGCCGTGAATGGAGTTGGACTACCACCACCAAAGGAAATAGTACCAGCTGAGTTTGAGAAAGTTGGCTCAGTTGTCCAAAGTGAGAAGACTGAACCTGTCTTACTAACACTGACTACAGAGAGTACAGCGGGATCAAACTTGAGCGACGCCTCAACCGCGTTGACGCTCTGTCCACCCGGAGATACCCGGACTGAAACCGTGAAGGTTTGTCCTGGGGTGTAACTCCCCGTACCAGGAGAGATGAGGAGGTCTGCCGCAAAGGCAACCATTCCGAACGCGAAGAAAAACAGTGTAGCAACAATAGTGGCGATACTGTACTTCAGAGCGGTGGTGATACTCGGTGTTAAGAACATAGGAACTTTCTGACTGCGTTGATAATTAGTTGAGCTTCGTACGACGCCTGTCGGCAACTACTTTCAGCTTTACTTTCTCCTTCTCTTCAGGCTTAAGAAGTGGAAGTACTAATATAAGTACGCCATTTTTAATCTTCGCCTCAGCCTTCTCAATCTCGACACTTTCAGGCAAGATAATGCGACGATAGAATTCACCCCAGACACACTCTTCGGTAAAGAACGTCCCTCGTGGTTTACTCTTCGGGAAGACAAGAAATTCAGGACGAATGCGTCTACCCTCGATAAGTACAATATCCGCATCACCTTCAATAGATACATGTACGTCATTCATATCTGCACCAGCCGCTTGAGCGTAGATAACAATGGTGCGTTCAGTTTGGAACACATCAACATCGAGCTGGGCAACCTTATCGACAGCAGTCTCCTCCTCACTCGACTGCAATGTCTGATCTGACCGAACTCCTCTACCTTTGAGACGTTGTAAAAATGACATAGCTACTCATTCATATTATATATGTATGAGTTGTGTGACGATTACTGTTACCCACATATTTCTCGCGTCGCAATAACATCGTTCAATAACACTTCATTGCTGCGAAACATTTTCTCTTCCGTTTGTGCAAACCAGTATCCCATCCGTCTGTATGGCCACTTTCTCGTCCGTCATTGCGAGCGACAGCGAAGCAGTCTAGGACATGAAAGCGATTCAAGAAGCAAAGTGGTAGTGAGCGGATAATGCCCGCTAGGAGGTCGCATTGCTCGCGGAAATTCGCAATAGTCGCTACGCTCGTTTGCTTATTTTACTCGTTTACGGTGAAAGATAATTTACCGAAGTGAGAGCAAAGAAGACAGGGATATTTGGTGGAGTCTAGCCCGTCCAATTAAAAAGGAGGATAGAAAAGTCCGTCAAATTCACCCGTCCATCCTGACTAATATCTGCTGGTGGGTTTGAATCACCGCCGGCGCTGTTCCACCAGAAGAGTAGAATCGAGAAGTCGGTAAGGTTTACCTTGCCATCACGATTAAGGTCTGAGTTACTCCCGCCGACCGCAGCGGTAGTACCAACTCCATAGAGGGTATATTGCGAGAAGTTACTAAAAAGAATATCACGTTCAAACTTTGCCCGCGCCTTATAAGTACCGCTTGAGAACGTCGCCGTATCAATCGGAAGCGACCAGGCACCATTAGCACCCGCTGTGACGGTATACGATTTACGAGACGCCACACTCTTATCTTTCTCGTTCTCAATCGTCACTTTGGCATTTGGGATTGTATATCCCGAAAGTGTGAGAGCCTGACCAGGATTCACAGGATTTGGCGTCACCAGTATTGAAGGTGGGATATTAATGTTCGAGAGCGCAGACTCACGCGCGCCACTAACCGTAAATGAGGTGCTAAACGTCGATGATTTGGTATTAGCCGAATCAGTCGCAAACACACCGAACGTGTATGCGCCACGGGCTATATTTGAGACTGTTACACTGTAATCACCATTACTATCAGCATTAGCGGTGGCTGCGACCTTACCATCAACAAGTGCTGTTACCTTGGCTCGAGGAGAGGCCTTACCTGAGATAACTACCTGCGCATCCCCACTCCGGAACGGTGCCGCCGAGGACTCGAAGCCGCCACCTGATCCGCCGCCTCCCCCACCGCCAGAACCACCACCTGATCCGCCGCCAGAACCACCACTACCTGAGCTACTTCCCTCAGTTGGTGCAACACCAGACCCCCCGCCGGAGGTACCGCCGGCATTTTCTCCACTCCCGGTACCGCTGTTACCACTCCCGGTACCATCACCACTGTTACTACCTGTGGTATTCGAGACACCGGTCGGGCGAGCATTGACGATGAACGTAATGATATAGTCATCAATATTTTTGTTTCCTTCATCATCAATACACCGAACATAAAAATTGTTGATTGAATCAGGAATGACCTGCACCACTTGGGTATGGTAGATGAGTCCAGTATTACTGAACTGTGAAGTCATCAGTGCATAATCAATGTCTGGATCGAGCGAATACCGACAAACTGAAAACTCATCCGTCTCAAGTGAAAGCTCCACACTAATGGTCGTACCACTAAGCTGACCGCTCGGCTGACCATTAAAGCGGTTTGGTGGCACTGATTCGCGAGTATCGACCGGTCCGACACCAACCTGCTCGACGAGCGCAATCAGAAAGCCAGCATCGGCTATTTCATTGCCTAAATCATCGTAGACGCGAACATCGACCTTATGTGTTCCAACATCGCCCGCATTAATGATTGGCGGCACATCAGACTCGGTAGTCGTGGTACCGGTGGTGGTACTGAAGCTTACTGACCCACGCTCTGCCAAACTAGTATGGTTACCAATTTTAATTTCTATCTGGTTTCCTGCGTTGACACCGCCACTTGTATTGAAGCGATAGCGGATAGCACCTGGAGTACCTGGACTAATGGTGACCTCATCTTCAGTCGAACTTAAGCTTGCTCCAACCGTACGAGGCGAACCATTCACTGAGAGCTCAACATTACGGAGTGCTGAAAAGGTACTACTCCCGATAGTCGTAAAGCCTGCCGGTGGGATGATATCAATATATCCAGCCGGTGGTATCGCTACATCAGTCACAAACGAGAGTGTATGGTTCGCTCCACGATTCGGCGCTGAGGTCGATATCGTATCTTTATACTGTTGAATATTGCGCGCAAAGCTGAGTTCAGGGAGAATCACCAAAACAGCCATACACGAGAAGAAGAGCCCTACCACGAGGAGAAGCCAGCGCAAGCGGAACAGCGCGGTAAACATACTGGTATATTGTACCCCGCCCATCTGTCCACATGAACCACTTCTCCCACAGGTTTATACGATATCTTCAAGCACAAAACCTCCAGCCTGGTGATTCCAGAGACGCGCATACCGCCCGCCATACGCCAGGAGCGCATCATGTGAACCATCCTCTTCAATCTGACCGTCATGGAGCACAATGATTCGATCCATTTCCCGCAACGTTGAGAGGCGGTGAGCAATCGCTATGACCGTCTTCCCCACCATGAGTTGATGGAGGGCTTTCTGGATTTCCACTTCACTTTCACTATCAAGTGCTGAAGTAGCTTCATCAAGTATCAGAATCGGTGCGTTTTTGAGCATAGCTCGAGCAATCGCAATCCGTTGCTTTTGACCACCTGAGAGTTTTACCCCTCGTTCACCCACAAGGGTGTCGTATCCTTGTGGTAAAGCACTAATAAAATCATGGGCATACGCCTTCTTGGCCACCTCAATAATTTCTGAATCTGTAGCCTCTGTGCGTCCATACGCGATGTTTTCACGAATGGTGCGGTGAAAGAGGGCTGGCTCTTGGGGCACAACTGCGATTGCTTGCCGCAGTGACTCTTGTGTAACCGCCGCAATATTCTGACCATCAATAACAATCTCACCCCCATCAAGCTCATATTGCCGTAGCAACAATGAAACTAAGGTCGATTTTCCAGCTCCAGAGGAACCAACGAGACCGACCCGCTCACCTGATGATATTTTGAGCGATAAATCTTTAAAAATAGTGTTTTCACCATAATTGAAGTCAATAGAACGAATATCTATGACACCTTGCTGAACAACAAGCGTCGCTTGAGATTTATCTTGTATCTCATGCGGCTGTAATATCTCACTCAACCCTTCTTCCACCTCACCATGCGTTTTCGCGAGCCCATTAAGGACACGACCAACAAATACCAAACGACCAGTTAATGAGCTAATGAGCGCAATAACAAAAACCAATTCAGCTACCGACGCCGTATCACCACCCCAACCAAGGATGAGGACGTACATCATCGAAGCAAAAAATATGAAGAGGATAAAACTATTGAGCCATTGTGTCGCTTCACTATAGAGCCAACTTTTACGCTGGGCATGTCGCCACCGAACCGAGATAGCCTTCATCTCCGCTACCTCAGCAGTCTTTCCTGCATACTGACGTATCACACTCGCATTACCAATCATATCGGCAATCCGTCCACGTAGCCCTGAACCAATCTGTGCCTGTTCCCTTGAGAGTAGCTTTTTTCGCTTCATCAAGAGCACATTCACGACAATGAGTACGAAGAGCAGGAGCACAAACAACCAGGCGACTGTTGTATCAACAGTAAAGAGGTAGTAGAGGGTGACTAAAATACTCACCACCATACCAAGAATAGTCCATAAGAAGTCATGGACGTATGCCTCAACCCCACTCACTACATTTCCAATCTTATTGAGGAGCGACCCCGCAAAACGATTAGAGAAGTACTCATGCCCATGATCGAGCGTATACGCAGTAAGCACATCGCTGCTATGTTGTCGCACATGAATACTCCACTGCATCCCGAGCACGCCGCTTAGGCGCCACATGTTTGACTCCATGAATACGACAGTTGGATAGAGTAGTCCTAGTAGCAACGCATCATTTACACGACCGCCCTCAACCGCCTCGATAATCCACTTATAAAAGAGCGGGAGTGACTGTCCGACAATAGCCGCAATAATCACGACAATTATGGCCGGTATGACAAACCGGAGATACGGCCTCGACACATAGAAAAAGAAGCGGATTGGCTGGTTTGGGATAAGCATGACGAGTTACTATACCACAATTATCACTATAGAATTATTGTAACGATGAATCATTCTTCCCTTCGGTCATTGTGTGCCAGAGCGAAGCAATCCAGGTTGAGTACAAGGTAATGGTGAGACGCGGATAAAGCGCCTTAGGAGGGCGCTTTACTCGCGGAAATTCGCAATAGTCGCTACGCTCGTTTGCTCATTTCATTTCACACATCGAAAACCAATGCCAGCAGACGAGAACGTTGGTGCAATATTTGCCTGAAGTGCATAGATACCGCCATCTTCCCCGCTCTGATAAAAACCACCACGTACCATGCCAAACAAACCCGAACTACTAGTCCGTACATAATCGCCACCAAAGCTCGAATTTGCTGTCTCATTGGTTTCTACGACTACGCCAGTCGCATCAACAGCAGTCACGTATCCATCTTTAGGTAATAATCGATTGTTATATACACCATCAACTACATCATCACTCACCCACTCCCACACATTACCGACACCATCATAGACCCCAACTGGTGTCTTACACGTCTGTCGCTCACCAGCTGGCAGCGCAGACGACTCATCAAGGACGCAATTTGTCATATCAGTTGCCACCATCATTTCATACCACTCCTGACTCGTTGGAAGACGTTTTTGTGATCGGGCACAGAGCTGACGTGCCTCCTCACGAGCCACAAAACGCCACGGGACGGTGTTTTCGTCTGCTTTTGCTAAACAGGTTGGAACGGCCAGATTTCCTGCTGTTTGCTGAGGATTTTCGGTTAACGCATGTGGGCAGGAGCTATCCGGGCCAGCTTCGTACCGGTCGACACAGGTTACCCCCGGAACAGAATCAACTACCACCATATCATCTGGACACACAGCTGGTGTCACCAACCAATCTGATGCCCGCACGCCAACAAAGGTCACGACCATTGCGCCGAGAATCACAACGGTAAGAACAAAAGTGGTGCGACCCATATACTACATAAAGAGACCAACAATAATGAAATAGACAAGGAGTGTCATGACGTCACGCACCACTGTGGCGACGGGGCCACTAGTGAGAGCAGGATCATACCGCAGTCTGGTAGCCAAAAACGGTATCACGAGAGCTACCACCATCGCCAACAAGAGCGTACTCACTATCGCGGTAAACAACAACGGCACGAGATGTGGTGCCTCAAACCACCAAAGAGTGATACCAGACATCAAAACCGCCAGTACGACCGCCAGCGTCCCTGACACTATCACTTCACGGGTAAAGTATGAGCGGAAGCGACTCACCGTACGGAGATCAGGATCCAGCGCGATGGCGCGTACAAAGATTATCTCGGTCTGAGAGCCGACAGCATCGGCCAGGTATACCACCAAGGGAATGAAGGCGACAATCAGCACGTGCGAAGCCAGGGCTGTTTCGAACTGCTGGACAATAAGTGCCGCTACGAGACCACCCCCAAGACCAAGCAACAACCAGGGAAGTCGTTTACGTATGTGTGCAAGTGGGGTTCCAGACAAAAGTGATTGTTTTGGATCTTCAAAGGTATGGGAACCGACACTCACTAAAGCATCGTGAATTCGACCATAATGGAGAATATCTCGAATAATATCTGGTGTTACAACACCGAGAAGTCGCCCGGATTTATCTTCAACCACCGGCACTGCTTTTAAGTTATGCTCAATCGCGATACGTGCCACCTCCTCTGCTGTTGCTGAGGCAGGCACCGTCACCAGCCTCGCTTTAGCGGCAACAGCCACAATAGTGTGATGTGAATGAATGAAGATTTCTTTAATTGACACAACACCACTCAGCACTCTATCTGGCCCGGCCAGGTAAATGTATGCAATACTCGAAAAGCTCCCAGCGTGTCGACTTAGTAGGTTAATCACTTCACCAACCGTCGCTTTAGGCGATACAACTGGCACATTTTCAACCATACAGGTAGCTGCGGTTTTTGCTCTGTAGTGTGTCGCCATACTGTTTACATTATAAGTCCTTCACACAGCGAAAACCAATTGCCGCACTTGAAAAGTCACTCGTGAGCGTTCCTTGAATACTATACAGACCGCCATCATCACCAGCACCATAAAAACCACCTCGTACGAGCACCGGCGCTTCGGCCTCCTTAGACCACACATAGTCGTTATTAAACGCTAATTGTGGCACAGAACTGGTCTCACGCGGTGTCCCGTTTATGGTAGCGGTAACGTAACCACTTGGAGGCAAGGCATCCGCTGCGACCACATACTCCCAGACGTTACCGACCATATCATACGTACCCACTCCAGAACGACATAAGGTACTATTCCCCGTTCGTGCACGATCGCCAACGAGATTACAAACGTCCTGATTATCAGCAGTTCCAAGTGCCGCCTCATACCATTCTTCCATGTGGGGTAAACGCTTCCCTGTCCGCGCACAGAGCTGTCGTGCTTGCTCAATGGTGACAAACACCCATGGCATCACCCCAGGCTCAGAGACTGGCTCACAATCCGGCTCAGCAAGATTGTTAAACGTTCCTTGGAGCGACGTCGGGTTACCAACCAAACAACCAGGACCAGGTGAAGCTTCATATATATCAACACAAAACCGACCAGATGGACTCACCACTTCAGTCATACCAGCTTCACAACTCGAAACGGAAAGCCACTGTGATAACAGTGTCTCTTGACTACCACGATAGGTGTCACTCGCATCAATACCGAGCGCCGTCAGAAAAACAGCGACTACTCCAATAACGAGACTTTTGAAGATAAATTTCATGAACGTTTTGGTCCAACGCACCGGAATCCAATACCATCCCCGACAATAGATGGGTCATGTCCCGCATGAAGACTATAAAGACCACCGTCAGTACCACTACCATAAAAACCTCCTCGTAGCACAACCGCACGACCGACATCGCTCCGCCAAAGGTAGTCACCACCCATCACAGGAACTGATGATGATGCTGTTCGCACAACGATCCCCGCCGGACTCACCACCTCGATATAACCAGCCTCGGGCAGTAACTCTCCCTGAAGTTTACCAGCCACCACCTCGTCAGCGGTGTATTCCCAGACATTGCCAACCATATCGTAAGCAGAAACTATTGATCGACAATCAGGTCGAGCGCCAGTATCGACAACTTGAGCTATATTGGCTTTAGCGCAGACACCATTGTCCGGCGTACCAAGCGCAGCCTGATACCATTCATTGTTCGTTGGTAAACGACCGCCCCGTTTTGCACACACGCTCGCTGCTTCAGCTTGTGTGATAAAGCGCCATGGTAATACCGACCCTACTGACTGCCCTGTACAATCTCCGTCAAATAAGTTTCGTGTTGTCTCTGCTGGATTTTGTGGATTTTTGTGGAGACAGTTCTCACCTGGACTCACTTCGTAACTGTCAATACAATAATCATACCCAGGCACCAAAACCATACCCTCAATGAGACAACTACTCGTGTCTCCGCCTATCAATCTTCCAACTAATGATGATGAGTCTCCATATAATCTCGTTGCTTCAATGCCAATTGTTGTCAGCACACTACTCACTCCAATCACAATGAGAATCGAACCAATGGTAGTGCGTCTACTCATAAACAACTACGTTCCGAATGACTTATTTTGTAAATCAAACTCCCGTCGTCGAGCAAAATCAAGAACGTAATTAAGCACAATGAGTACCAACTGAATGAAAAGAATAGCCGCTAAAATAAACGTACCTCTATCAATATTCCACGCTCCAGATTGACCAGTTTCAATACCCACTGTAATTTCACGTTGTGCGACTGCCATTTCACGCTCTTGAAGTTCCTTCTCCCGCGCAGTTAAGGCCGCGGTAATCTGATTAAATTCATTTGGTGCAACACCGACAGAGACCCCGACAGCATTTGCGAGATACATCTCGGTTCTATCAGACAACTGTGCGGTTGCTTGACTCAAAAGCCCTGACTCAAACACAAGCACACAGGCCACCACCACCGCACTGATGCGAAGGAGGCTGTGATACGTCGAATGTTCAAGTGAAGACATGGTCAAATTTTAGGCAAACAAAATTAAGAGTATGATGAAGAATACTGCCGTCACGGTCATCATCATGAGGAAGATGAGGAGGAGTGGATTGCCAGCGGCTTGTGAACGCTTCACCAGCTTTCGCCCGCCCATAGCATTATAGTACGAGAGCTTGCGACGAACATAAAGCTTAACTCCAACGTAAATAACGAGGAGAAGAGTTATGAGTACACCGAGAGCAGGTCCGACGATATTCATTGGGAGAATCCAAAACGTGACTGAACTCGACATCGTCTGCTTGGCTCCCTCTTCACCGTAGACCGGACTTACAATCGCCTCGTAGCGACCAAAACCATACCCTTCTCCCTTCCACTCAAAGATAAACTCTCGTGTATCACCAGGGAAAACACCTGCAGAAGATTCGTTGAAGATAAGTCCGTTGTCGACACGCTGACCAAACATGTTGGTAATTTGAACAGGACCAGTTGGTCGCACGAGTGTATTTCCACTATTTTCTACGCGAGCGTTAAAAGTCACATTTGGTGATCCGTAGATGTAGTTATCAGTTGAAAACTGTCTGATATTAGCAACCTCGTTTACCTCACCAGCAACACGGAGTGCGATGATATTAGCTACCTCGTAACCAATTGCCGCTCCACTCTCACGAATGCGCGGAGGTTCAACCGAGATAAAGATCCCAGCAAAGTGACTCCCTGGTGAGGCATTTTGTGGCACATTAATAGTGAACTGAACGGGGACCTCTTGCCCGGCAGGAATGAACACCGTTTCGTTCGCGAGAGCTATCCACTGACTCATATCGAGTTCACTCACCTCGATATCAGGGTCAGCGTAAACTGGCACACTACCATCTCGTACACCAACAATGTCGCGACGACTGAGATAATACGTTTGATCAGTGTCGCTCTCGTTTTTTACAAGCACTGTGTACGTCTTCGAAGCTCCTGGATCAATATTCTCTTCAATAGTAGCCGGCTTTAAGGTCACTCCAGCACCCTGTGCGAACACACTCGTAATTGAACCAAACAAAAACAGACAACCTACAAAAAATAAAACGAGTGAGCGTCTCATGTGCAATAAACTATTTAGGTAATATCGATATCATATCATTTCAGTACAAAAAAACATGACTCACTATAAACAACAAAAAACTCCCATGAGGGAGTTTTTTGTTTCTCTAAACCTTGATTAGAAGGTAGGAGTAGCAATGTAAGTAAGTATTGTATTGTAGTCATCACCTGCTTCCTGGAGTGGTGTGATTTGAATCTGATACGCTACTGAAGTTGAACCAATGTTGTTAGTTACACCGTCAGCAGGACCACTGTGCTGGAAGATTTGACGAGGAGTGGTACTTGCTGCAACGAAGAGGGCTGAGCCGAATTCATTTGCGTTCAAGTCATCATCTGAAGTAAGACCCCAGTGACCCCACGTATTCTCATCAGAGATACTGTTAGTTGGTGCTGACCAAGCTGCTGGAGTGTTGGTGTAGGTACCGTTGGCAAAACCATCGATATCTGCTCCAGTAGCTGAGAGAAGGTTCTGATCTTGCTCTACTGTTACCACGAAGCCGTTTCGAGCGTTAGTGGTTACGTTAAGGCGCTGACCAAGAGTCTTAATCTCACCTGCAGTAAGCACTCCGAATGGAATAGCTGTTGCAGTAGTTGAACCTGTGGTTGAAGTACCGTTGATGGCTGTTGAAGTTGCTGTACCACTTACCACGAAGGTGAATGAGGTATTAACGATTGCAGTAACATCTACGTTATCAAGAATAGCTACTCGTGTGCGACCGGAATCACTGGCCCCCGCTGTCACGACGATTTCGTATGAACCCGCTGTTGGGTTGGTAATACGATTAGTACCAGTTGTACCGAAAGTAGCGTTGGTTCCGATTTCAATAACTACCACCTGTCCTGCGTTCACGACACCAGTACCTGAAGTAAGGGTGAGCACCTGTCCTGCCACTGCAGCTCCCCAGGTAGCACCTGAAGGTGCGCCAGCAAGAGTCTGATCAGTGCCGTTGATACTAAAGTCAATATCACCTGAAGCAACTGATCCGAGACTGAACCCAACTGGGAAGGTTACGGTGATAGTCTGACCTGCAGCAACACCAGTTGATGTAGTAGCGAGGGCAAACCGAATCGTATGGTTTGAGAGAGCTGATACATCAGAGTCTGATAAAGTGTTGCTTACCTGAACAAGGCTTGCAGCTTGTGCCGTACTGTAGAAACCTACAGAGGTAACGAGCACTGCTGCAGCAACGAGCATCGCGACTACTCGGTGCAAAGCTTCAACACTAGTTGAAATTTTTTGCATGTATATTATTTTTTAAATAACTAATTTGTGTAGTCGCAGGCGACTCTGCGGTACAAGCTCGGTTAAAGGTGGAGAAGCATACGCAGTTTTTTGAAAAAGCTCAGCCAACGTTGTATGTTTGTCTTCAACCGATCTCCCTACAGTATAAAGAACATCACGAACGTTGTCTTTATGCTCGATGTTGATAACCTCTCATATCAGATAGTAGTAGCTAAAAATTGATGTTGTATTAACGGATTTTCTTTTCGTCATCCCGTCTTTTGCGATAAAAAACACTCAAGTACAACTGTCTATTATTCATCAAATGGCTTTGACTACTGGCAATTCTTGCCAATTGGTCGTATAGGCTGGCGACAATGTCTCTTGGCGTGTACGCCACGTAGCAGTCTTTGTAAACATACCAAACTTAACTCGATCGTTCCCAAAGCGAGTATTGAGATTATCGATAAGACTGTCGAGTTTACCCTCCGCCTCGACCGCATCTGGGGCAATAAACAGCGATGCGGGGACTGCTCGAGCTGGCAATAAAGCGCTAAGTACAACACCGGTTTTGTTATACGGAACACCCGTTTCGTAAATTTGGTCACAGCGTCGGAGGGCTTCTTTCAGGAGTGTGGTGGTATCAGCAGTCGGAACCGTAAACGTGACTGACGTAGCGCCACCACGGAGAAACCAGTCACTATGTCGCGCCGTGAGGAGGAGAATCGTCATACTACCGGCCACCAATCCATCACGCCGTAAATCAGCTGCCACACTCCGCACATGATACGCGAGTGCGTCTTTAATTACCGCTATATCATTCGTCTTTTGACCAAACGAACGTGAAGAAGTAATACTCTTCGGCAACTCACGTCGGTGCGAAAGCGGATACGCCACCTGGCCGAGCAACTCAGCTTGAGTCCGTAATCCGACCACTCCACTTATTGTTTGGAGTCGCTCACGTGAGACCATGTGCATATCAGCAATCGTATGGAGCCCAGCGCTCGCATACCGACGAGACAGCCGCCCACCAATCCCCCACACATCACCAAGTGGCCGGGTGCCAAGGACTGTCACACTATCCCCAGGTTCTAAGACAAACACGCCTGAGCGTCGATCCTTCTTCGCAATGTCATTACATAACTTCGCCAGTGTCTTTGACGTCGCCACCCCAATCGAGACCGGGATACCAACTCGCCGCTCAACCGTCGACTTAATGGTTGTTGCCGTCAGCTCTGCTTCAGCGGCTGTAGCAGCTTCAATGATAAAGAAAGCTTCATCAATTGAATAAATTTCCATCTCTGTGACGAGACTGCGGAGCACTTGAAATACCCGGTCAGACACATCACGGTAGAGGGTAAAATTAGAAGAAAAGCAGGTAGCATCAATGTCTTTTAGAGTGTCCTTTATCTGGAAGTAAGGGACACCCATTCCGATACCTTTGTCCTTTATCTCCTGCGATCGCGCTACTACACACCCATCATTTGAGGAGAGGACGACGACCGGCTTCTGTCGCAAGTCAGGCCGAAAGAGCCGCTCACACGAGACAAAAAAGTTATTGCAATCAAGTACAGCAATATAGCGCATAAGGGTCCTCTCAGTATAGCAAAAGCCCGACTCTATGTGAGTCGGGCTTTTCTATTAAAACAACCTCCAGATAGCCTGATCTTCTTCACCGTCAATCTTGAAGAGGACAGCCCCTCGGAGATTATACTCCTCGGCCAGCTTTAGTTTGTCTTCCACTGCTTTAGCATCACTGTAGGTGATGAAGCGGACACTGACCGTCTCTCCAGTTCGATTGGCATATTGGAGTGCCTTTGCTGCAGCCTCCATGCCACGCGGTGTGTTTCGAGGTACCCGCTCCCGATTGAGCTTGGTCCATGGACCATCATCAGGGAAGTAACTCATGACCGCTTCCCCACCTGCACTCCGACCAATTGGAGTTTTATAGATTTTCTTTGAGAGTTCCATAATCCGTGGTGGATTGAGTGTCGCCACCCGGGTATAGTCACGAAACCAGTCTGGCTCTACCGTCACATCCCAAGCACGCCCATACGTCGCGGCTCCGACCAAAACTTTTTCTTCAGGAAAATCTTTGAGGGCGAGTTCAATCACCTTCTCCACCCACTCTTTGTCTGCGACTGGAGCGTACGGAAAGCCAGTACGCTTCTTATTGAGCGTCAAGTCTGCTCGTTGCTGGTCATACGTCATGAGTTCGATGCGGTCACAATGCTTGGCGATTTCTTTGTAATCGTTCGCGTACGTAAGGGGGTTAGGGACGGTCACATAGAGGTCCTTGGCTGGTGTCCGCGCCTCAATTGCACAGGTAAGTAATTTGCCATTAAGTGCCTTTTTTAGGTCCCGGAGGAACGTCGAGAAATGATCAATGGTCTCTGGATTCTTATCTTCATAGTCTATATTGATACCATCGAACTTGCCCTGCTCAACAATCCGCACAATTGAGGCAATCTGCTCATCTCGGAGCTTTTTATTACTCAATAGCGGATGAATCTGATCACCATCAAACCAGGCAACAGTTGGGATGATTTCGACATTATTTCGGCGAGCTGTAGTAAAAAACCGTTGCCACTGCCGTTCAGACAGATTAGCTTTATCAATGATACTACCTGCAGCATCAACCTCATACACAAACGGGTAGATTGTGTCGATTTTTTTGATATTCCTGGTAGCACTCTTAATTCCAGCGGTATCGCTCCACCACGGTATCCAGCCGCCCACTTCCCCATCGTATGAGGCAGCTACCGGAGCAGGAAATGCAGTGATACATACCGCGACAAGCAAGCTCGCGGCGATATATCGTGATTGTTGTAATGTTGTTGTCATATGTACCTGAGACGTGGCTATTTTATCTATCTTACGTAACTTTCTCACTGTACCGTGAGTACTACATAAGAGCAATAACGTCCTTTTTATAACCGAGGGAGCCCCATAACCACACCCCCGTACGACCCCCATTTCCCGACTGACGGACAAGAAGAATACGGCAAACCAGCCATTCCCCCCTCCTCCGTCAAAAGACGGAGGAGATAAACCAAAATTCGAGCGCTGATTTTCTATGATCAGCGCTCTTTACAATGATGATATCGCTTATTAAAACTGCCGCACACTCCCCACCACCACACCCCAGACGTAACAATCATCTTGCTCACGAACCGCAATTGGTGCGTAGCCTTCTTGTTCAGATATAAGAAACATCCCATCATGATCGATACGGAGTCGCTTGACGACCAAACCTCCCTGGACAGCTGCTACCACAATTGCCCCACGAGTCGGCTCGACACTACGGTCAATCACCAAGACGTCACCGGAAAAGATTCCGGCACCCTCCATCGAATCACCTTCGACTCGGACAAAAAAGGTGCTCTCAGGATGCTTCACAAGGAGGTCGTGGATATTGAGTCGGGCTTCAACAGCATCGTCCCCCGGAGCTGGGAAGCCAGCTGCCGGTGAAGACGCATAGAGGACGTGTCGTTCATTATCAACATTATCAGCCCGATATACCGAAACTATCTCTACTGGAGCCATATAATTAAACAATGAGCACGCCACCCGTGACGAGGGTATGAATGAAGAAGAGGAATGACATTACTCCGAGCAAGCCCACCCCGTACACCACCTGGCGCACTCGGTGACGTCGCCACTCGATAATCAAAGAAGCAACAAGCGCCACCGTCACTAAGCCACCGAGGACTATGTACACGATCTGTAGTAATCGTGATGGACTCGTTACGAGACCACTCCACGACGAATTAACTGGCGCTACAGTAGCTATCACCTCAGCTGGCAGAGCGTCAGTACTTGTCGTCAGTGTATCTGTATAGAGAATAACGGTATTATCTGGGAGCGTGGTTGAACCAACCACCGCTGTGGGCAGAGGTTCGGTATACGTCAAGGTTGTCTCCGGCTCAGCGAGTGCGTTGATTGCCGTCTCCACCACTTCGCTATCCTCAGATTCAATGCCGGCCACTTCCGGTTCAATATCAGTTTCCGGAGCCTCAAGGGCGAGACTGTCTTTTGATTGTGGCACCACTGGAATACCAGCATCTGCAACAATACTCGATGTCGCTGCTGGTGTACCAAATAGCTGTACCACGAACACGGTATCGTAGCCATCGAACTTCCCTTTGGCGGTACCTACGCCAATCTCACGATAGCTTGTGTTCACAATATTCGCTCGGTGAGTCGGCGACTTCATCCAGGCCTCGACCACCTCATCGGAGTCTGTAAAATGCACCGCCAAGTTCTCACCAGCATGGACATAACGGTACGACACCTGATTAAACCAGTGCCACGGTGACACACCATCAGGGCTGTAGTGGGCAAAATAACTATTCTTCGCCATATGCTCGGCCTTGAGTCGAGCCGCTTCATCAAGCACCGGGTTGCGCACCAGCGCCGGTAAATCAGCGTTGCCGCGCTCTTTATTCGTCTCACTGATAACTACCGCTGGCAATACCGCGCCCACGAGCCACGATGACTGCTGCCACAATAAGGCATACACATTACTCGCAGTAAACGACACCACGACCATCGCTAACATAAGCACCATCGCCCCACGTTGGAGAAGATCGGGGAGATAATCATTATCCTCATGAGGAATAAAGCTTTTGACGA
>JACCDT010753885.1_pt1 | contig 104947 bp, 76 predicted proteins | sample 7446291 | NCBI WGS metagenome assembly JACCDT01 (sample SAMN15323446, study PRJNA562643) | freshwater metagenome | isolation source: river surface water | place: USA:Blue River Watershed | collected 2017-08-17 | reverse complement strand
TGTTACGGAAGCGGTTGGTGCTTGTACCGATGTCTAGGGTGAGGGTGGTTGCTGGGAGGAGGTTGCCGGTTAAGGTGGTAGTGGCAAGCGTGGTGGTACCGAGGAAGGTTGAGGTGCCGGTTACGTTAAGATTCAAGGTACTGAGCCGTGAACCATCGAAGGTGAAGTTGGTACTATCGGTGAGACGGCCACCAGTGGTGATAAATGGAACACGGCCGGTGGTGAGTGATGAGATGGCAACATTCGTACTTGTAGCATTTGTGACACTTACACTTGCTGAACTAATGTTGCCAAAGGTAGCTCCTCCAGTCACATTAATGCCACCGGTAGTGGTAATCGTTCCATCAATATAGGCATTACCGGCGACACTCAACTTACTGCCTGGAGTAGTGGTACCAATACCAACATTACCACCAAAATACGAACGCATATTACCCTCGGCATAAAAGGCGTAGGAATTAAGATTTGCTCCGCCATCATCTTGTACATAAAAACCGTAGTAGTTGTTTAAAGAACTACCGGCAGCTCTGAACCCAATAGCATTTGTTGTTTGTGAGAGTGGTCCGTAGTTGGCAGCAAGGTAACCAACTGCCTCAGCTGGATCATATGTCACCACTTGGCTACCAACTGCACTACTCACACCAGTACTTGAAGCTGAAATAATTGTTGAGGCACCATATAATGTCCGCTCATTAGCAATATTGATAGTGCCGGCATCTTGAATGGTAGTGTAACTACCGTAAACCTCGGTAACACCACTCCCAACGACCGTTAAGTCAGTGAGATCGATTTGGTTCGTAATACCGCGCACGTATGAAGTACCAGTCGTGACATCACCAGGTTCGGCAGTAATTGAAAATGTCGCACCGGTACGGGTATCGTTATCTAGAATGTTACGAGCGATACTTCGAAGCGTCTGCTCACTGCCCGTTGCATACAGAGTGAGTCGTGCATCACTCGAAGGAGTCGTGGTACCAATACCGACACGAGCAGCGAATCGGCTCTCGCCGGTGAATGTGGTCGTAGCGAGAGTTGTGGTACCCATCGCCACAAAGCCGCCAGCAAAATCAACATCGCCCGTTACATTGAGTAGACTATTAATAGTAGTAGAGGTGGCAGCGGTGATTGTAACAATACCATTCCCCATGGACATTTCAAAGCTGGTATCGTCTAAATCAGTAAGGATGATGCGATTTTGATTACCAAGTGCACCTACGACCAAGTCTTGACCGCCTAATACATCGGTACCAAAAATTTGCCCAACACCATTTATACTAAGACCATAGCCTGTTCCGAGGTTACCTGAGAGTGTAAGTAATTGACTACTACTCGAATACTGGAAGTTATTGTTATCGACAAGCGAGGTGCCTGAAGCATTAGTAAAGAGTACTCGATTTGCAGTAAAGGTGTCTGGTGTATCGGTAAGATCAAGGAATGTAGTGACGCCACCCCCACCACTACCAAACCCGAGTGAACTAGTTGCTACCCAGCGGGTACTGGTGCCGGTACTCTGGAGGACCATGCCAGAGGTTCCAGCTGAGCCGATAGTATCCCGGAGCGCGGCGGTGATGGTGAGGTCTCCGATGGTGGTAGTGGCGAGGGTGGAGGTACCGGTGATATTAGCAGTACCAGCGACAGTGAGAAAACTGCTTGGTGAGGTGGTGCCAATTCCTACTCGTCCAGACATCACTGTCAGAGCTGTGTGGGTGCCGTTAGCTAAGAGTGATGATGAGGCAGTACCGGTAATGGTGAGTGAACCAGCAATACGGGCATCACTCCCCACGTTGAGCCCCCCACCAAAGGTACCATTGTTCCCTACCACCAATTCATTCACGATATTTCCTTCAGTCGCTCCGAGCGCGCCAGCAAATAGTGATGAGAACTCCGAGCCGTTGATGTCGATGATGAGGAGGCCGCTCGTGTTATCCGCCACATACGCGTAGCGGCCGACGACCATAACATCAAGCGAAGCACCACTTGTGTCTATGGTACCGACGAGCACTGGACTCGCTGGATTTGAGATATCGATGATCTGGAGGCCGCTGGTGTTATCAGCGACGTACGCGTAGCGACCGACGACGTAGACACCACTAGCGGTGCCCACAGTATCTAAAGTACCAACGAGGGTGGTGCTAGCTGGATTTGAGATATCGATGATCTGGAGGCCGCTGGCGCTATCAGCGACGTACGCGTAGCGACCGACGACGGAAACCATACCAGCACCACCACTCGTATCATAGGTTCCGGTGAGGGTAGGGGCGGCGGGGTTCGAGATATCTATGATTCGGAGACCGTCAGCCTGGTCTGCTACATACGCGTAGCGACCGACAACCATAACTTTCAAGGCTAAACCGCTGGTATTAAACGTGCTGACAAGAGTAGGGGCGGCGGGGTTCGAGATATCTATGATTCGGAGACCGTCAGCCTGGTCTGCTACATACGCGTAACGACCGACCACTGAGACATCCAAAGCTAAGCCAGTATCAAAGGTGCTGACGAGGGTTGGACTAGCCGGGTTTGAGATATCGATGATCTGGAGGCCGGTCGAGGCATCTGCCACATACGCGTAGCGACCGACTATAGATACTGCATGCGCACCACCACTCGTATCAAAAGTGCTGACAAGTATAGGAGCAGCGGGGTCCGAGATATCTATGATCTGGAGACCACTAGCGTTATCAGCGACGTACGCGTAGCGACCAACAACAGACAAACCATACGCTAATCCACTTGTATCATAGGTACCAACCAGGGTAGGAGCAGTTGGACTATCTGCTGAGATACCACCACCGGCCAGGGTAAGTCTTGTGCCGGTAGCGATGGTGGCAGTACCAATCCCCACCCGTCCACTAAACGTCGAGGTGCCAACAAACGTACTCGTACCCGTCACATCAAGATTAAAGGTACTGAGCCGTGAACCATCAAAAGTTAAGTTCGCTGAATCAATGAGCCGGCCGCCCGTGGTGATAAATGGGATACGACCTGAGGTGAGTGATGAGACAGCGAGGTTCGTCGTCGTAGCACTCGTGATGGTGGCGTTTGAACCTAGGATATCTCCGAAGGTGGCGGTGCCGGTGAAGGTTGGTGATGCGTTGAAGACTGCGAGGCCAGTACCAGTTTCGTCGTTGAGGAGGGCGGCGAGTTCGCTTGAGTTCGTGAAGGAGACGCCACTTACGATACCGAGAGATGAGGTACTGATCTGCGTCCAGGTATTTCCTGGTCCACCAATGAGGAGCTGATTGTTGATAACGGTTGAGAGACCGGTACCACCACGGGTAGCAGCGAGTGTGCCGGTGGTATCAGCGAGAGCGATGCCAAGGGTTGAGGTGGCAAACCACGCTGTACTGGTACCAGTACTTCGCAGGATAGATCCATTCGCTCCAGCGCTATTGGCAGCATCACGAAGGGCGCGAGCAATGACGATATCAGTAACGGTGGTGGTTGAGAGCGTTGAAGTTGCTGTGACTGTCATCGTGCCAGCGACTGCAAAGAGACTGCTTGGTGAAGTGGTACCAATACCAATACTACCTGAGGTAGCAATCGTCATTCGGATAGGACCAGTGAGTACTGTGTTTGATTCGAGGTTTGCTCGTGTCGGTGCCCGAAAATTGAGCGGTAACGTACCATCGAACAAGACTGCTGCTTCACTCGTGGTAACACCGAGACGCATACCACTACCATCGGTGCGCCGCGCCATGATAGAGGCTGCTGTACCACTGGCCACTACATCGATTCTAGTAAGTGGTGATGTGGTACCAAAACCAACATTTCCACTATCGTTAATATAAATATGTGAAGCGGTCGAAATGTCTGGACTACCGGAAAGCGCGAGGCCGCCATTGAGAATCCCTAAAGATGCAAAGTTAGTAAAGATATTGTTTGAAAAGACAATGCGAGCATCGCTCGTATTGTTACCAATCATCATGGCAGTGGTTGCATTACCAGTCACGAGTGAGAGCGGGGCCAATTCAAGTGCAGTACCAATACTGACATAGCCATTATTTGAAATTCGAATACCCTCATCATCACCATCGCCTGAGAGGTAGTTGCTACCAAGAGCAATATTAGAACTTGAACCTGATAGTGATAATAATGCTGAGAGTGTGAGTGCAGACACAGTAGTTGTGCCGATAAGAGTTGGGCTATCATTGAAGACCGCAAGTCCTGCACCAGTTTCGTCAGTGAGAACAGCAGAAAGCTCAATTGAGGTATCGATATCACTTACAAAGAGACCACCGCCACTACCACCGAGTCCAAGCGTCGAGGTAGCTACCCAGCGGGTTGATGTACCCGTCGCTAACAACACCATTCCATTAACACCTGCTGCATCACCACCGTCACGAAGGTTGCCACTGATGTAGACATCACCATTTACTGAAAGTGATCGATTTGGTGACGAGAATCCAATACCAACATTACCATTACTCGTGACACGAATCCCCTCATTATCTCCGTCACCCGAGAGCCAGTTACTTCCAAGCGAGAGGTTACTAGCAATTGCACCACTAAAAATTGGACCCACCAGAGTACTACCTGTTAAGAGCGACAAATCGACCGTACTGGTGCCGGTAATAATAGTCGTCTGTCCATCTCGTTCATTAAATGAATCAGATACATCATCCATGAAGCTGAAGACTTGTCGCTCGAGACGGTCCACACGCTTCACATAGAAACTATCTGGTTGTTGTTGAGTATAGAGCCAACGTACATGGGCTAACAATCCCACAAATCTATCATCAATAGTATTTTCTAATGCACGAGTGTCTTGTAACTGATAGAACGGGGTATCCGGTACCGGGCTTGATACTACCTGAACTCCTGTCTCAACCATATACGGCTCCGCTACCGGCGGCTTCACGACGACAAATTCAGTTGTTGTCGCAACTGTAGTAGTAAGGATAGTTGTTGGTGTTGGTGGAGTAACAGGTAAAACCCACTGCAACGCAACTGCGGCAGATGCTACCAAAAACGTCGAAACCGACGTGGCGAGCGACTCCAAAAACGCCATTACATATTATTGTACGGTAGACATAGTTGAAACCCATGACCTTACTCACAACTAGACAACCGGGTATACTTATTGGATGTACGAATCTTTTAGTGTCCGCGTCTACGAATTAGCACTCGCGATACCACCAGGCCGCGTCACCACCTACGGCACAATCGCCAAAGCAGCTGGTGGTGGCACGATGGCGTCACGGAGTATCTCGAGCATTTTGAGTAAGGCACCTAATCAAAAAGCCATACCTTGGCATCGCATCGTCTACGCGGGTGGTAAGGTATGGTTAAGTCCAGAGCACGAGATAAGTCGCAGAAAGCTCTACAAACGTGAAGGTATCATCGTAAACGAGCGTGGTATCATCGCTAACTTTGATGACGTGTACTATGACTTCACGGAATAATCTGTCCACGTACGTGAGATAAAATACTATCATATATGATAGTATTTTATCTTAAATTTCTAAGATGAATGTAGTAGCACCGACAATAACACCATTAATCTGAAGCTCGACAGTGTGCCGACCAGGATAGAGCGTAAAAGTCGTCGCATCGATTTTGAGCCAATGTCGTTTTGTGAGTGTTATCGTCTCACCAGCCTTCAGTGTCAGTGTTTTCCATTTAAATACCTTTGGTGTGGTCGAACCATTCTTCTTTACAAAATGGATGACGTAATCAACCAGAAGTGGCGCCGTAGTAGCTGTCGTTATCGTCGCAGAAAGTGTTATCTCATCACCACCCTTCACGAGCGGTTTCTCAATAGAAAATGTAGTAACCGAGAACTCTGTTGCCGTGTACCCAAGCAATACTATTGCCTCTCTATGACCCTGCTTCACGAGTGTTCGAAGCGCATGCTTCGTCATCCAGGCGAGCTCACGTGCGTCCTGCTTCCCCAGGTTTTGCCACTCTCGCAGGGTATCTATCACGAGCTGTGGCTCAGTCTTCGCGATATCATTGAGATGATTCGCTACTGAGCGCGTGACATACCGCGTCTTGTCAGCATGAAGCATCGTGAGGAGTGGCAGCGTATCGCGTGACAACAACGGTATGCGACCACTCCACGGTAGTAATGGTCTCGTGCCTTCAGACACGAGACGTCGGACATGATAGTTGTCGTCCATCGCCCACACTGTCATCACCTGGAGCACCTCCCGAGGAAACGCACGGAGAAAGTACCGTATCGCATCTTCCATCGAGAATCGCTTTGTCACCTCTTTGAGTGCCTCAAGTGATACTACGAGACGCTCTCTGGTACAGCCATAGGTGGCAATATACTCGCCAAACGGTGCAAATATAAAATCACCAAAGTCATCATCAGTCTTAGATTCATCGAGTGGCGCCGGGAGCGAAGCGAGGATAATTCTCACCGCACGGTCATACTCCTCGGGTAGATAGTCTTTGAGGACCGCACTAATGAGTCTGATGCGATCTTTTAATTCGAGTACTGGCAACATACTCATCACCACGTTAATAAACTCATCACGCTTGAAGGTGGCGTCGGCAACAGAGAGTAAGTCAGCTAAGTATTCGACCTTGCTCTGATTAAATAAATGATCCTTAAGAGAAAAGCGCTCAGTCATACTATTTACGGTACCATAAATTCACATCAATTGACGATATTATATAAATGTGTTATCTTCATAGCACCTTAAGATTCTCGTGTAGGGCTCTTGAGTGGCAGACGAGGTGAGTTACCGTCGTAACACACTATTCGATTGGTTTATATTCCTGCACAGCCCGACATCACTCTACCCTTCTCATTTACGAGACTGAGTTGTTGTCACTAACAACATACAATGGATTCAAACAACACCAGACCACGCCGGTCTCGCCCCTTTACGAGCGACCGACGTCCCGCCTTTCGTCGCGGATCACATCGTAGTAGCTCTCACAGCAACGACGATATTGGCGAAACAATTATCGTAACCGGCGTCGATACCGACGAACGTCCACGCAGTCGCCGACCAGAAGGTGGAAACACTCATTACCAATCACGACCAAGTCGTGGCGGCAGCTCATCATACAGTCGCCCACAGAGTGGACGCTCATTTGACCGTGGCGGCAGTAGTCGCGGCGGCTCTTTTGGTGGTGGTAGTCGCGGCCGTGGCCGTGGCCGTATGATGGACAGTTTTGATGTCTCTCAGTACGTCAACCGTAATCCCGTCAAGCCTGAAGCTGAGCCAGCGTACGAAGCGAAGCATACCTTCCATGACTTTGGACTCGTTGACGACCTTGTGCGTGCGATTGATGATATGAACTTGGTGACTCCATCACCAATTCAGGACCAAATCATTCCTCATATTCTTGAAGGTCGTGATGTCGTTGGACTCGCAGCGACTGGTACTGGTAAGACAGCAGCCTTTCTCATCCCAACCATTAACAAGACTCTGAAGCAGCGTAGCCGCCTCACCCTCATCCTCGCACCAACCCGTGAACTCGCGATCCAGGTACAGGACGAACTGAAGAAGCTCACCCCACGCATGGGTATCTACTCAACCGTCTGCGTCGGTGGCATGAATATCCGCCCACAGATTATGAACCTGAAGCGGAAGAATCACTTCATCATCGGTACCCCCGGTCGTGTACAAGACCTCATTGACCGTGGCCACATTAAGCCAGGTGCGTTCTCAACCATCATTCTTGATGAAGCAGATCGCATGCTCGATATGGGTTTCATCCACGACATGCGTCGCATCTTGAAGGACGTACCCGTGGAGCGTGAGACTCTCTTCTTCTCAGCTACGATGAGTAAGAGTATCGAAGGACTCATCCATGAGTTCCTCCGCGACCCAATCACCGTATCTGTGAAGAAGCGCGATATCACTGCAAGTATCACCCAAGACGTCGTGTACTACGAACCACATCACAAGTTTGACCTCCTCGTCACCCTCCTCGGGAAACCGGAACTCGAAAAAGTCATCATCTTTGGTGCGATGAAGCATAGTGTGGAGAAGCTCTCAGAAGAGCTCCGCGCCCTTGGTCTCAAGGCTGAAGCCATTCATGGCAACAAAAACCACATGCAGCGCCAGCGTTCACTCCAGAACTTCAAAGCTGGTAAGGCGAACATTCTCGTCGCAACCGACGTCGCTGCTCGTGGTATCCATGTTGATAACGTAACCCACGTTATCAATTACGATCTGCCAAACACCTTTGAAGATTACGTACACCGTATTGGTCGTACCGGTCGCGCTGACAAGCTCGGTACCGCTATCACCTTTGCTCCACGTGGTTCATAGTCGCCTCGTCATCGAGACGTGAGAGTGGTACACTACGTGTCATGAAGATTATCTTGATTGCACTTGGACTCTTTATAGCACTTGCTATCGTGAACTCATTTCTCGGTGGTACCCCATTCTAAATTGAATAAACCGGTAAACACCGCGCCCTACGGCGCGGTGTTTACTTATTTATATATTTATGGTATAGTTTTATAAGAGCAGTAATAGCGCGGGAGGTATACATGCGCACACTTATGACACTTCTTTTCCTCTGCTTCGGCACCACTGCGGGAGCAGACTCCATTCAGTATAAGTCCCGGGACCCGGCATTCCAGACTTGGGTAAACGAACTTCATCTTGCGTATCTCTGGTGTGAGGCGACTGATGACGGATTCGTCGTCACCGTCGAACTCCTCGGCGAAGATGCGCACATTATCTACGAGGTGAGACGCGAAGGTGAACGCATCTACCACCAGAAACGGTGGTGGACTGAGACAGAGATTGAAGACCACATCAAGGAGCACGGCTGTCCGAGTGACGCCACCTCCTGACACGAGGCACGGGCGGGTCAACATGACTCGCCCTTTTGCTATATACTAGTAATATACCCTATGAAGCTACTTCCCTATACCACCATCACCAAGCGCCTCGGCGAGACGCCACTTGAAGCGATGGAAGCGTGGCGTAAACGCGCCGGAGCTGAGTACGCTTCCACTCCCCTCGCCTACGCCGGACGACTCGATCCAATGGCGACCGGTAAGCTTCTCATTCTTATTGGTGACACCTGTAAAGTGCAAACGCGCTATCATAATCTCGATAAGCGGTACGAGTTTAGCGTTCTCCTTGGTGTCGGTTCTGATACCGGTGATGTGCTCGGGCGCCTCAGTGGCAATTATAGAGAGAACCTTCATCCATCTAAAAAAGCTGTTGCGACTATCCTTCCCCGTTTCAGAGGTACTGTCTCGCTCCCCTTTCCAGTCTTTTCTGCAAAAACAGTTAAGGGTAAACCACTCCATACCTGGGCCGTCGAAGGTCGCCTCAACGAAATTGAAATCCCAACCCAAACCTCAACTGTCTACCGCCTCAACCTCACCAACATTGAAACCAAGATGCGAGTCCGCATCTACGAAGAAGCCTTAGCAAAAGTAAATAGTATTCCACTAGTCACTGATGAACGGAAAGCACTTGGCAATGATTTTAGACGGGTTGATGTACGGGCTGATTGGCAACAGTTTAAAAACGCAGGTGCGCCGTCCGATCGTTTTACCATTCTACACTTCTCCTGTATCGCATCATCTGGCACCTACATGCGCTCACTCTCCGAAGCCATAGCCAAAGACCTTGGCACGACTGGGCTCGCCTACCACATACACAGAACGCATATCGGCGTCTATCGGCCAATTATAGGACCCGTTGGATTGTGGCAAAAACGCTACTAAGCAAACGACTCAAGCTTTCGTAAATACGCATCAACAGCAAGCACAAATTCCGCATGACTCCAGATCAGTGGTGAAGCTGACTTATGTTCACGAGTGTGTGGGTGCATTTGCTCCGCGAGCGTACCAGCACCGATGGCGTGAGACGCGGTCCAGGTTAATATTGAAAAAGCTGACGCCAGATCTTTTTTGGTTCGCGCTGCTTCAATATAGTACCGCGCGACCCAGAGTGTCGTGATGACCCATGGATTTGGACTCCCCGCTTCTTGCATCGTGTAATAGGTGTCGCGCTCATAGCGCACAAACCCTTGACTTGATGCCTGAACAGACAATCTGGATTCAATAGTCTTGAGTGATGTAATCATGCGCGGATCATCGACTGGCAATACCCCAAAGAGCATCAGACCGTAGAAACTACTTACATCGAGAGTTTTGTCGTACACGAGACCGTCATCAGTATGACGGACATGCTTCACAAACATGCCAAGCTTATCATCGTAGAGGTGTGTTGTAATAGCAGTTTGGAGACGCTGAGCAACTGCGAGATACGTCCGCGCGTCGTTATCTTTACCGAGGAGGCCAGCAAACCGGTACGCTGCCATAAGCCCACCATACACCGAAGCAGCGGTATAGGTTGAGGTGCCATACTTCTCCTCCCAGAGGTCAAAGGATGCCTGCGGCAGACCAGTCGCAGCCTCAATATACTCAGTCAAAAACTGTGCCGCTGGTTCAATACAGGTATTGTAATGGGTCTCAATAAACTCCAAATCTCGACTCACTTCATAGTGATGCCATAATGCAAAGAGTATTGAAGCTGTCTCATCCTCCTGAATTGGTAAGTAGGGCTGCCCTTGTTGCATCCATGGGTGCCATGAGCTACCGAGTGACCCATCCGGGAGATACTTATGCATAAAGAATCCAGCCGGCTCCTGACACTCAGCAATAAAAGAAAAGAATCGCTCTGCCACATCTTGGTAGCCAACCTGATCGAGTGCGTAGGCAATCATCGCCCCATCACGTGGCCAAACATAGCTGTAGGTATCACGACCGTGATGGAGCATGTCAGTATCAGATGATGCAATCATGCCACCACGATTATCGGTATGGACACGAATGGTTGCGAGCGAGCGACGATAGAGTTGCTGTACCTCGGCTGGCAAGGCAGACATATCTCGATGCTCTTTCTGGAGCCAGGCCTCCCAGTACGCGTCAGTTGAGGCAATGAGTCGCTTTGGCGTCTCATTAAGCACGAGCTCATCAAGCGCATGTGCGCGCGGGATTGACGGTGCTGCCACTATCCAGTACTCGATATTGGCAGATGATCGCGCTTCAAGGGTCATCGTAAAACCAATCACTGAGTCTACTGATCCGTGCTCAATCGGATTCTTCTCGAGGGCACCATCATATGCATCGTGCCATGTCCCCTCTTTCCCTTCGATACCAAAGAGTCCAATATTGTACTCAGTGAATTGCATACCATTACACTGCGCGTTTATGAGAAATGTATCTTTGCCTTTATAGTGAATGATGGCTTTCACCCGTGGATCAAAGAGTGCAGTATCTCCACGACGCGATTCTCCAATACGAAACTGTTGTGAAAAAAAGACCTTCACCTCACGCACAGTTTTTGCCGTATTTGTAACAACAATATCGCGAAGGAACACATCCTCTTCGTTATGGACCGCATCAGTAAACGACAATACAATACCAAAAGCTTCATGTGTCGCCGTAAATTTACCAATCGCACTGGTCGACAGCGTATCGAACGTAACAACCCAAACTGACTCATCAAGCCAGGATAAAACACCATCAACATACACCCCTATCCGGTGCACAAACGAGCCGCTCGCACCACTCACGTGATTGGTCTGTCCCACTAATGGGTAATAGAAATCACGAACGAGCCCCGACCGGTCAAGTCCAACCAGCACATTACCATTACCAAGCGTGATTGCTCGTGCCATAGCTACTTAGAACTAGACTTAAGATGTTTAGTAAGAGCTATATGCGCCTCTTTAGCAGACTTGGCTTTCTTAAGGAGTTGTGCCGCGGTTTTATCTTTGAGCACATCTCGAGTCCACACCGCAAAATCTTGATAGTCAGCATCGGCATGGAACTGATAGACCCGACGCTCCATTGTCTTAAGACCATCGATTAGTTCAGTAAGCGAATGAAATACTCCCCCATCAACAGTCCAAAAAGCCGACTCCGCAGTAACAGTCACCGGATCTTTCACCTTTACTGTTTTAGTGACTGTCTTTTTGGTAACAGACACTTTCTTTTTGGTTGTCGTTTCCATATTAAGAACGCTTTAAAGAACCTACTAAACGTTGCTTCCATTCCTTCCACTTCGTTGCAATGGCAGATTCAGTTATTAAATACCGCCACGAGGCCTTGAGCAACATCGGCAACGTGAGTTCAAGCACAACTGTCTCATCTGCCGACTCTATACTCGCCTCAGCTTGAGGTATCGTCTCCACCTGCTTCACTCGTAATTGTAAATCAGAGAGCGCATTCATAAAAGCAATATAGGCATCATATGGGGATTGGTACGGACTAAAGTACGCGTGCACATCACCATCAGCTGACCACTTCGTGCACATGTAGTAGAAGTGATCTGAGGTCTGCAATTTTCGCCACTGCTCGATGAGGTATTCATCCCCTGTCGCCAACACGTCGTGCTCAATCGCGTAGATCTTATCAAGCGCATCACGCTGAATCTCATTTCCAGTCCAGGCCGTGAGGTCTCTATCGGTATCAGCCCAGGTAAGTACCTCTGGCACATCGTACGTACCAACTGAGTCATAGGCAAGTATCGTCTCACTTGGTGTAAGGAAAGCTGTATCCTCACGCTGCATCAGTGTACCCGGGAATGCTTCTAGAAAATCAAAGATGCCCGTGTCAGCCCATTGATGTTCGCCGAAGGTCTCATAATCCATGAACAGATTAATCGTCTGTCCATCACCATGATGTGAGTGGATCCATGAGGCATAGGTCTCGGCTGAAAGTGGCCAGCTCTCCCATCCCCGGTTACCAAACCGAAACGCTACATCATCTGAGAGCTTGTAATTCTTAAGAAGAACTTTTATCGATGAGCATCCAGCTGGCTGGTAGACAAAATTAGGACTACGCCACCCGAGATACTTCTCCCATCCTTCAGCCATGATACCGAGATAGCCATTTGCCTCGCACCACTGTGCTAAGTCGTTCCGGTAGGACAACTCAGTATTACGAAATACTCGCGGCGTCACCCCAAAGAGCTGCTTGATACGACGAGCATGCATGGCCACTTGTCGCTCAAACTCTGGTACTGAATAAAAGAACGCAAGTGAGTGATGGTACGTATCAGCAAGAATCTCTACCCGACCGGTTGCGACGAGTCGCTGGAACGACTCAAGTACATCTGGAGCAAACGCCTCGAACTGATCAAGTGCTGTTCCCGAAAAAGAGAGTGCGAAGCGAAACTCTGGATGGGTTTTGAGGAGTCGCTCGAGCACCTGATTAGCAGGACGGTACGACTTATCAGCTACCTTCTCAACTATTTTTCGATTATTTAAGTCGGATGTACCGTTGTCGTTAAAGTACTGATTGTCCTGGCCAATATCAAAGACGCGGTAGCGCTTCACGCGGTATGGCTGATGCACATGGAAATACGGACAGACAGTGAGCATATAATTTAGCTGTATTGTACCAGACGGCGGTAGAGCGCAAGCACTTTCTCAGCCGCTCCCGTCCATGAGAGTCGATTAATCTCCTGACGGCCATGGTTTTTTAGTTGTTGTCGCAACGGCTCGTACCGAAGTGCGGCGAGTATCTGATTGGCCATCTCCTCAGTATCCCAAAAGTCGACCTTAAGCGCATGCGTGAGCACCTCAGCTACCCCTGACTGCTTTGAGATGAGTGACGGCGTACCGTGCTGAATTGCCTCAAGTGGCACGAGACCGAACGGTTCAGATACGGACGGCATTACAACAAGATCAGCCGACTGGTACATGCGGTCACGATCATCATCCCAGAGCGCCCCAGCAAATATCACATGCCCGCCAAGACCCTCACGTCCGACGAGGTCAATAATCTGTCTCGTCATATCACCCCACCCCGATATAACAAATACCACCTGCGGATCAACTGTCACCACTCGCTTCGCGGCCCGCACAAAGTAATCAACCCCCTTTTGAATAGTGATCCGACCGTGGTAGAGCACAATTTTCTTCCCCGCCGCTTTGAGCTCGGCGAGTGTTGGTTCATGTCGTGGTGGTTCATACGTATCACACCCATTATGGACAACCACCACCTTATCTGGTGATACCCCATGCTTTGTCTCGATGATTCGCTTTGTGAACTCGCTCACCGCCACTACAGTATCAGCAATTCTGAAGGCCTCATGCTCAATGGCATACATATCTGGATCAACGTGTTCACTCGCTGCCTGATCAAAGGAGGTGGCATGGACATGGAGTATCAGTGGCTTACCCGTCGCTCGCTTGGCAGCCACCCCAGCGAGGTACGATGTCCAATCGTGAGCATGAATAATATCAAACGTCTCTTCGGTTGCGATGAGTGATGCCTGGTGCGCAAAACGATGCACCTCATCAATGATAGTACGGTGAAATGTACGCATCATTCCAGTCACCGGGTCGTACTCAAGACTTGATACGAGCGACTGTGCAGACTGGTATGGCACCAGACTTGAAGCAACTTCCCGTACCGTCACCGGAATCTTTGTTGCCGAATCAGCAAATATAAACCGTGGTGAACCGATAGTTTCTTGCTTCTTTGGAAGTACAAATACTACCTCAACTCCTTTATCAATAAGCTCCCGCGTGAGACCAAAGCAGGCAACACCAAGACCACCGTTTTTCATCGGAGGAAAATCCCAGCCAAAGGTCAAGACACGCATAAATTGCAACTATAAAAACGCGGCAGCGCCTTTCTTAGCCATAGTACCACGAAGGACTGAGAGAGGGTCTCTTCACGTTCCGTAAACGTGTTGATATATTAATAAAATTGACGACTTTACCTTTTTCTGCTATCCTAGCGCCACTATGTCACAAGATTTACTCGTAAAACTCGTATCACTCGGCGACGAAAAAGGCGTTGGGAAGGGTCACGTGTACTACACTCGTTACAATAACAAGGTAAAGAAAGACCCAAGTAAGAAGTACGAAACCAAGAAGTTCAACCCAATTGCTCGTAAGCACACCGTCTACAAGCAGAAGAAGTAAACAAAAAACCTCGCAAATGCGAGGTTTTTTGTTTACTTTATCCGCTATTATTTGAGGATGGTGTCCTCCGCCCCGTTATAGAGACCTTGACTCGCGAGACTATTCATCTTGCAGGCATGGGCGAGAACGCGCATCGCCTCTCCAACATTCTCCGGCTTCCCACCCCAGGCCATGAGAAACGGCTCCTCAATTGCGCGGGAATATGAGTACGTAATCGGCCATGGCTGACGACCGAGCTTCGCAATTGCGTTGAGATTCTCAGTAGAACGACGTGGTGACTGCCCTCCAGAGAGGAAGACAATACCTCCCACCTCATGCGGTACCGACATATGGAAGGTGCGCAAGGTGGCGTTCGCAATCTCCTCCGGACTTGATTGCTCACGGCACATATCACCAGCAAGTACCATCGAGGACTTGAGAATCAGTCCGCCGAGGTCAACCCGATACTTCATGAGCGTTTGGAAAAGTATCTGGAGCGCACGAGTAGTAACAAGCTCAGCTGTCTCAATCGTATGATCACCAGCAAAGATTACCTCTGGCTCTACCATCGGGACAATGCCACAGCGCTGTGCAATCTGGGCGTAGCGAGCAAGCATCACTGCATTCATCTCAAGACACGCATCAGTTGGGATACCGTCATCGATAGTCACGACCGCACGCCACTTCGCAAAGCGGGCCCCGAGGTCAGCATACTCATTAAAGCGCTCCTCAAGGCCATCAAGTCCTTGAGTAACGACCTCGCCTGGGAACCCGTCGAGATCTTTGGTACCGAGGTCTACCTTAATACCTGGTAAGATACCTTTGGCGGTTAATACATCCGGAAACGGAATACCGTCATCGGTCGCGGTTCGCATCGATGAGTCATACATTATGACACCGGAGAGGTACTCCTCAATACCTGGCGCTGTAAATAGGTACTCACGAAAGTCTTGCCTATTTTCTGGTGTGTTTGGGAGATGCACCATATCGAGGCGCTTCCCCGCAGTACTATCACTCTCATCAGCAGCAAGGATTCCCTTCCCTGGTGCCATCATGGCTGACACCGTTTCATATAATTTTGCGTTTGTATTCATACTGGTAAAAGTATACCAGCCCGAACGATACTTCGTCCGAGCTGGTGGGGATGATAAACGAAGATGATGCGAACTATGCCCGAATCTTCCAGCCACGCTTGAAGAGCTCGGTCACCAAGATACCGAGTCCAAGCACAAGTCCACCAATGACCATAAGGCCAATGGTTGTATTCGCTTCACTGTAACCAATCATGCTACTTCTGATACCATCAGCAAAATAGAAAAATGGATTAAATGTCGTAATGGTCGCAGCCAACGGTGGCAACATGGTGATGGAGTAGAAGATACCCCCAAGGTACGTGAGTGGAGTAATCACAAAGGTATTAAGGACCTGGAGCTGCTCAAAACTCTCCGCCCAGAGCGCGACAATAATCCCGAGCATCGCAAAGATAGCCGCAATCGCACTGACGTAAAGCAAGAACGCAAGCGGCGAGACGAGCGCTACCGCACCAAACGCCACCCCAACAAGCAAAATCAGTATCGCAACCATCACCGCGCGCGCCACGGCACTCCCTACGAACCCAACAAGCATCTCAAGGTAAGAGAATGGCGTGATGAGCACCTCTTCAATCCCGCGGGTAAACCGCATGAAGTAGAGTGCGGAGGAGGCACTCGAGAACGACGCGTTAATAATTGAGAGCATGAGTACACCCGGGAAGACAAAGGTGATGTACGGCACACCAGCGAAGTCGTTAATCTGGGAACCAATCACGGTACCAAAAATAAAAATATACAAGGCAGCCGACACCACCGGCGCCACGAGTGTCTGTACCACGACCCGCATCGTGCGCTTCACCTCCCGTCGAACCATCGTATAGAGACCAATCCAATTTGTACGCATAGCTATTGTTTGAGTAATTCTAAGTATTTATCCTCGACCGACTTCCCTCCGGCGGTAAACTCTGCTTTCGTGCCATTCCAGATAATATTGCCGTGGTTAATGACCGCAATACTGGTACAGAGCTGTTCGATTTCTTCGAGGTAGTGAGAGGTGAGGATAATGGTCGTGCCAGCCGCGTTTAATTCACGAAGGTAATTCCAGAGGTCACGTCGCTGCTCGACATCAACCCCCGCCGTTGGTTCATCGAGAATGAGGAGTCCCGGCATATGCACGAGTGCTCGCCCGAGCATCGCTCGCCGCTTCAGTCCACCTGATAGCTTTTGAAACTTAACCTCGCGGTGTGCTTCGAGATCGAACCGCTTAATGAGCTCATTGATACGAGTAGTGCGCGCCTCTTGCGGTATCCCATAATACCCGCCCATAAAGTCCATGAGCTGCTCTGGTGTAGAAAAGATATCGACATTAAATTCCTGTGGCGAGAGTCCGACTTTCGTTCGTGCTAACTTATACTCAGTGACCACATCCGTCCCATCAATCTTGATAGTACCCGAGGTCGGCTGGGCAATACCGGTGATACAGTGAATGGTGGTCGACTTCCCCGCCCCATTTGGTCCGAGGAGTCCAAAAAACGCCCCCTTTGGAATAGAAAGCGATATCCCATCGACCGCCCGCTTCGCCTTCGCCCCACTCCCATAGACCTTCACGAGGTCTTTTATTTCAAGCATTGGTGTATCTGACATGTATGCAAGTATATCAAATTACTAAAGAAAAAGGCGCACCTATAGGTGCGCCTGAGAGACTACATGAGTCTTACTATTGAGTGACAAAATTACTCTTTAAGAACAGTCGGTTTGTAAATCTTGACATCGTCATCGAGAAGTCTTGGCACGGGGAGTCCCAACAAACTTGGCAGGTCGCCAAAGACAGCGAGCTGACCGTAGACCATCTTATCCATATCCACACGAAACTCCATCAGCGGTGCCAACACCTCAATCGGACATGTAAGCAACTGCGTCACTTCGGTGATACCGAGCCTTTTCAACGACTGAACAAGTTCAGCAGGTGCCATCCACCCATTACTCGTTTCTGTATAGAGCTTCTGCCCGGCACACTCATTTAGCCAGCGACGATGCTCAAACTCGGCCTGTTCGGACGACGTGAGACAGCAAAGCGAAACGTCTAGATTTAACGCTTCGAGCTGGTTCTTGATTTCTCGAAGCGAAGCTTTCCCGAAGTTAGGAATCCGGAGGAGCTCATGCTCAGTTCTTGAAAGCAGATCACCAAGTACGCTAATACCATCAACACGTATACAATTTGCAGCTCGAGTGGAAAGTGTAAACGATGAAAACGATGAAAGCTTGGTGTACAAGAGTTCGAAACGATCTGCTTCAATCTCTTCATCGGTAGTCGGCTCTGTCACATCTTTTTCAATCGATGTTGTTTTCGATGAAACAGTCACCACATCTGACTCACTCGTATAACTAAAAGTAGCGCGTAGCTGGTACTTTACTGCCACCAAGGTACAGAGCGCCATGATCAACCCCTTCATTTCGCCAGCTGAACGCGTACTGAATCTATCCACATCAACTTCATTTCGACGTTGATAGAGTTCAATGTAACTGTTCGCGCCGCTAGACCAACTCCACCCAAACAAGTTGTTAATTTCTTGTATAGTAAGGAGATTGTTGTCAATGAAGTCGCACAACTTCTCACCGAACCAAATTCGGTCAAAATTGGCGGACTTAAAGTTGACACAGCTCTTCGTCACCTCAGAAAGGATGAAGACAACGACTTGTTGCAGTTGCGGCAACAAACGAGTATTTTCCATTTTTCACTCCATTACTACGACTCGTTGACAACGAGTTTCCATGTAGTACCATGCCATAAATTCCATGAAAAATCAAGAAATCGAGTGGTTGCTGAGTGAGAAATATCACGGTGAAAAAACTGCCGGTTTTTTCACCGACTGTGCCCGACTTGAAGCCGGTGAACCGCTCGCCTACGTCATTAGCTCCATCCCCTTCCTCAACACCACCATCAACCTAGACTCACACCCCCTCATCCCCCGCCCTGAGACTGAGTACTGGGTCGAACAGGCTATCGCAACTATCAAAACTACGCTCTCAAAGCAGGATCTGGGGTTCGTGCAGAACCATTCATCAGAGAGAGTTCATGTACTCGACCTCTGTGCCGGGAGCGGTGCCATTGGTGTCGCGGTCGCGAAAGCGGTACCAGAAGCTACAGTCACCTTCGCCGAACTCGACCCAGCCCACCTCCCCACCATCAAAAACAATCTGACAGAAAATACTACTATATATAGTAGTATTAAATATCCAGTGATTGAGAGTGATTTGTTTTCTAATGTACCGGGGACATTTGATTTCATTCTCACGAACCCACCGTACATCGATGCTAAAGCTCACACCGTCGAGGCATCCGTCACTTCACATGAACCACATCTCGCACTGTTTGGTGGCGAGGCTGGCCTCGCCATCATTACTCGCATTATTTGTGAAGCATCGTCATACCTCACCCCACACGGACAACTCTGGATAGAACACGAACCGTTCCAGACCGAAGCAATTAACATACTCGCTACCACCAATGGCTTTACGAGCAGAAACCATGATGATCAGTACGGCACAGTCCGATATAGCATACTCACCCGCTCTATGGCAGAATAAACATATCTATGGAACTACTTGCACCATTACTCCAAGCCGGGTTTTATCTCACCGTTATTCTCTATACGATTTTTACCGCTATTCTCGTGTACCACTGGGAAAATTATTCTATGTCTCGCGCCGTCACCATTCAGACGTATATAGGATACGGTCTCGCGACCTTGCCCCTCATTGGCATCATGGCCCTAATCGCTTTTTAATATGCTCTACGACAAAATCGAACTCGAACCAAACGAGACAGTACTCAAGACCGTGCGCAAACACTGGTTTGTCATTACCATCGAACTACTCTCAATTGTGATCATGGGACTCCTCCCAGTGATTGGCTGTATTCTCCTTCTCACCCTCCCCCTTAATCTTCCGACTATTACCCTCTTTGAGAACTACCTCCCAGCTCTCTTGTTTGGACTCTCTATTTGGCTCCTCCTCTCGGCCATGGCCGCAGTCATGGCGTGGACCCACTACTACCTCGACCTGTGGGTCATAACGGACCGACGCATCATCGTTATCGAACAAATCGGTTTCTTTAATCGTAAGGTCAGCAACTTCCGCCTTGAGCGTATGCAGGATATCAAAGTGTCGATTTCTGGCATTATTCCTACCCTGCTTAACTTCGGTACACTCCGGGCTCAGACTGCCTCAGCGGCTGAGAGTAACTTCATCTCACCGGCACTCCCTGACCCACGCGGACTCCAGTCACTTATTCAGACTGCGATGGATGCCCGCATGCAATCACTGGGGGACGGCCCAATGATTCCTGACTAAGCTTGCCAACACCACATTTTTCACCTAGAATCAAGCGCATGGCAGATAAATACCTCACCACCGAACCATACAAAGGGGTTCGTGATTTTTACCCAGAAGATATGGCGGTACAACGCTATATTTTTGATGTCTGGAGTCAGACCGCTGAGAGCTTTGGCTTTGAACGCTACGACGCTTCAGTCCTAGAACCGTCTGAACTCTACAAGAGTAAGGGGGCCGAAAACGAAGAGATGGTGAACGAGCAGACATACACCTTTATCGACCGCGGTGATCGCGAAGTCACCCTTCGTCCCGAAATGACCCCAACTGTCGCTCGTATGATCGCCCATCGTCGTCGCGACCTCTCCTTCCCTGTTCGGTGGTACAGTATTCCTAATCTCTTCCGCTACGAGCGCCCACAACGTGGACGCTTGCGTGAACACTGGCAGCTTAACTGCGATATCTTTGGGGTTAGTGATATTGCCGCTGACATTGAGACGATTGCACTCGCGTACCAACTCATCATGAATTTTGGTGCTGATACCAGCATGTTTGAGATTCGTATCAATGATCGCACCGAGATGCGTGCAAAATACGCCGCTCTTGGCATTCCAGACACTGACACCCAAGACGCTATCACGCGCCTCAACGATCGCTTTCATAAGATTGACGCAAATGAGTACAAGGCGGCACTTTTGGAAATCGTGAACGATAATTCGGTAGTTGAAAACGTCTACACGCTCGTATCAGGCAACGACACCAGAGACACCAATCAAGTCGTCGAGGGTCTTAAAGTACTTGGTATCACAAACATAAAAATCGACCGCTCAATTGCGCGCGGGTTTAACTACTACACCGGGACCATCTTCGAAATCTTTGATGTCTCAGGCGAAAACAATCGCTCAATGCTTGGCGGTGGACGCTACGATAACCTGACCGGTATGTTTAGTAACGAACCAATCACCGGTATTGGCTTTGGTATGGGCGATGTCACCATGCGTGACTTTCTCGAAACGCACAACCTCCTCACCGCACAAATTACTGCTCCAACGGTCATGGTGATTCCGATGGAAGCATCACTCAATCTCGCAGCACAAAAAATCGCTCATGAGATTCGTCATAAAGAGATTAGTGTCGCGGTCGATTACGGTACTCGTAAGCTCGGCAAAAAAATTAGTGACGCCGCTGAACGACTCGTTGAGTACATCATCGTCGTCGGAGAGAATGAAGTAGCGAGTGGGACGTACACCCTCAAAAACCTCATGGAAGAAACCGAAGTCACCGGCACTATCGAGACACTCATCGAACACATCACCACAAACGAATAGTTACAAAAATACTTCTATATATAGAAGTATTTTTTGTTTAGTGATGTATTGTATGAATTCAATTCCTGCCATCTCGATAGACTATGGTATACTCTACGCCACATGCGCTACGTAATCTTTGACCTAGAAACGCAAAACATCTTTGAGGAAGTGGGCTCGAGTGACCCAGCCGCACTAGATATCTCTGTCGCCACGTTCTACGACAGCGGGACCGATAAGTACCTCACCGTCACCGTCGACGAGCTCGCACAAGCCTGGCCGATAATTGAACAGGCTGATGCGCTTGTTGGCTACAACAGTAACCACTTTGATATCCCCCTCCTCAATAAGTACTACCCCGGAGACCTTACCCACATCAAAAGTATCGACCTCCTTGAGAGTATTCGTGCCTCACTCGGTCGACGTCTCCGCCTCGATAGTGTTGCCGAGGCAACTGTCGGAGCCAAGAAGTCTGCTCATGGCCTACAAGCCGTCCGCTGGTGGAAAGAAGGCAAAATTGATGAAATCAAAAAGTACTGCGAGCAAGACGTGAAGGTCACCAAAAAAGTCTTTGATTATGCACTCGCTCACGGACATATAAAATTTAAAGACGGCAGCCGCAAACGCGAAGTCCCCCTTGATATCTCAACCTGGATGATTAAAGAAGAGTCAGCAATGACTCACTCGCTCTTGTTTTAGTTGCAAACGAATTGTTTAGTGTTATATTGGCCGAAGACACACATCGGAGTTTTGTCATGTTTGACCACTTGAACCTGAAGACCAGCAACCGGGTCGTCCAACCTGGGAGGACCTTGGAGCCCAGATCAACCACTATGCAAACTACCTCTGCCGCAATTGCAACCATGGTGTAAAACACTATAAACACCAGTTTATCAGTGACGCGGATGGTCAAGTCGGCAAAGTGCTGATTGCTGTGAGTAACCGGCAAATGTTTAATTTCATCAGTGCACTGATTAAGTGTGTACAACAATTCGGTCAACAAGATACCGACATCATTAGATTGGTTGGCCGCCTCAAAGAGAGACAGAGGAAATATCCATATTGAAAATCAAATAGTCGTCGCATCTTGCGACGACATTTCTTTTTAGCTATTTACCACCTATCTTAAAAGTCAGAAAATTTTCAAAGACGAGGCGCGTGAGTATGGTATGAGGAGGCGTACTTCTGTACGTTGACGATTACCATACAAAACGCAACAAAGTATTTGGAGATTTTATGACTTTTAACTGAGGGCGAAGATGTAAATGACGAGAAGAGCCAAAAACACTCGATACCACACAAACGGCCACAAACTATACCGTCTGACAAAAGTCAGCATAAAGTGAATTGCCATAAGCCCGACCACAAACGATGTGACAGCTCCGGCTGCAATCACTCCCCAATCGTACGTGCCACCAACCGCAATGAGCTCAAGGAGTTTCTTCGCCCCGGCACCCATGAGGAGCGGTACGGCGAGTAGGAACCCAAAGCGCGCCGCCTCACTTCGTGAGAGACCAAGGAGCATACCGCCCGCAATCGTAGCCCCTGAGCGAGAGAATCCAGGCACGAGCGCAAGACACTGGAAAAACCCAACCTGTAACCCCTTCTTCAAGGTCATCTCGTTTTGCGGGACACTGTTGTAGTACCGCCACTCGGCAAACACAAAGAGTGCTGATCCAGCGAGGAGGGACCCGGCTACGAGGAGCGGGTTGCGGAAGAGTGTGGCCATAATATCTTCGAGAAAGAGTCCCATAACCACGGCCGGCACCGTACCGATAAGAAGCGCATAGAGAAGGGTTAAATCACGCTCATGGACCGGCAAGCGACCGAGCTTCCGAAGGAGTGCTTGGAGAATGACCCAGAAGTCTTTACGGAAATAGATGAGTACCGCCGTTGCCGTCGCAAGATGGAGAATCGCATCAAACGCGAGCGAACCACCATTTAATACCCCTAGAAAGTCATTCGCTAAGACCAAGTGACCTGAGGAGGATACCGGCAAAAATTCTGTTAACCCCTGTATAAAGCCTAATACGACGGATTCAATATATCCCATAACATGCTTAGTATAGCACGTTGCTGATTAGCTCACTCCTCATGCTATACTACCCGGGTAGTTCTATTGTGAGTGTAAATTAGTATATGCCAGAAGATAATATCCAACCGACACCAGTTCGCGTGTCACCATCCCCACTTAACAACCTCGGAATTCCAGTTGCGATTGTGCTTGGATTTGCACTGATTGCGGCAGCGATTTTCTTTAGTAGCCCAAAGCCGGCACCAAGCGCCCCGACCGCTGCGAACGCTCCAGCCGAAGAAGTTGCTGGTGAAGTTGCACCGGTGACTGAAGCAGACTTTATCCGCGGCAATCCAAACGCCCCAATCATGATCGTTGAATACTCTGACTATGATTGCCCATTCTGTAAGAATTTCCACGACACTATGAAGCTCGTGATGGAAGACTTTGGCGTGACCGGTAAAGTCGCGTGGGTGTACCGTCAATTCCCAATCGCACAGCTCCACCCGAACGCACCTCGCATCTCTGAAGCCGCTTTCTGTGTTGGTGAGCTTGGCGGCGATGAAGCCTTCTGGAAGTTCTCTGACCTCGTCTTTAGTGAGCGCGACGTTAACGAACCAACCAATATGACCCGTCTCCCAGAATTTGCTGAGAAGGCCGGTGTGAAGCGAGCAGACTTCAACAGCTGTCTTGAAAGTGGTAAGCATAAGACTACCGTAGAAGAAAGTCTCAAGGAAGGCGTAAAGGCTGGTGCTCAGGGTACCCCGTACTCAGTCATCTTAGTTGGTGACCAGCAGGCAGTCATCAATGGTGCGCAGCCATACCCAGTCGTGAAGCAAATTGTTGAGCGACTTATTTCTCAACTTGAAGGCAGTGCCGCTAGTGAGTAGTGATACTCACCCCACAAAGAAAAACCCTGGCCTAGGCCAGGGTTTTTCTTTGTCTTATGACAATCCCTCGAGGAGATTACGGCCAATTGAGGCGTAATCACTCGCCTCAAGCAATACCTCATCAGTAAGAAAATCTCCTGATATGAGTTGCTCTACGAGTAGATTAATCTCATCTCGAAGCAAAGCTCGCTCAGCTTCACCACTCTCATACTCCTCTTCGTGAATGCGCCCCTTGCTATCTGCCTCTATAAAAGAGAGAACGCCAGTCTCGGTCCGGTAACGATCGTCGTCATGAAGCGAGAGAAGGAGTGAGTAGAACGACAGCTGACGGCGATAGGACGCATCGGCTTTAGCAGTCTTCCCTTCTATCTCGTTGCGTGTTTTTGGCTTACCAGTCTTATAATCGACAACCCGAAAGGCTCGACCATCAGTGTCGAGGTCGATTCTATCGAGCTTGCCAGTCAGTGGTATGGTCGGACAAAGTGGATGATTTGTTTCAAATACGACCCGTACTGATAACTCTTCTTTTGTAGTCGCACCAAGCGTCTGTTCCATGTGCGGGACATAGGTCACCAGCACTTCATGCCCACGCTTCAGAAGGTCAGTAAATTCAACTGTTCCGAGCGGTAACTTTCCAAGCTCACGCTCGAGGTACGACACCTGCTCACTAAATGTGGGCATGACACCAGTCTTAGTTTTTGCCCTCGTCATGGCCTCAAACACACCATGCATCGCGGTACCAAAGAGTAGTGGTAGACTCTGCACCTCTGGGAGATGGATAACATTGCGATAGAGATAATTCCACGGATTCTTAATTCCATTATTGAGCGAGGTGGCAGACAGTCCTTTTTCAGCCAGTGTCCGCTGGAGGAGCTCACGTACGGCTTCGAATTCGGCGGTCTTGGGCATTGTTCGTGGGAGTAGGTCAGGCAATGAGACAGGCTCACCAACTGTGACGGGTGCCAGAGTCATCATGGTATCAAGGAGTGGTGACGGTGAGAGTACCTTGCCATCAGCGCTCTGTGCCGCGTAGGAGACGTAGAGCTTCTCCTTCGCGCGAGTGAGTGCGACGTACAGGAGTCGCCGCTCGTCCTCGTTCGCTTCCAGCTCAAGTGCGGCAGTCCGCATCAAGGGGATCTTAAAATACTGAGGCCGACCACCACTACCCCAGGTTGCATCAGTAAGATGTGGGATAAAAACTGCAGTGTATTCAAGTCCCTTAGACTTATGAGCCGTCATGACTTGTACGGCACTCACTCGAGTATCAACAAACGGGGCGGAGAGTGGTACCCGGTGCACCATACGACGACGCAAAAGCGCTACCACGTCATTAAGCTGCTTGGCCTCACCGTTACGCACTAGACCCTCCACCTCATCATAAAATCGTCTAATCACCCGCGCGGCTGTAACCGGATGTCGCTTCGTCGCAAAGGTCAAAAAGTGCGTCGACTCTAAGAGTCTGGCAATGAGTCGGTGTGGTGGAAGGACTGTCATATCCTGCCGCGCTTCGATAATGACCTGGAGTACCCGCATCACCGCGGATACATCACCCACACCCTGCATGGTGAGCCATTCTCTATCACCAAGCCGGGCCACGAGCGAGATGTCGTACGTCACCCCCAGTAAGACCGTGAACATATCTCGGGGCGCAATACCCCAATACGGAGCCTCAAACACTCTCGTGAACACCGTCATGTCATGAGGATGAAGAATCACCTCAAGGAGATCAATAAGCGAGAGAAAGAGCGGATCTTCCAGAATATCACTATCAGCAGTGGCCTCAACCGGTACTCCATGACTTTCAAGGAGCTCGGCTATCATTTCGACCTCGCGGTTAGAGCGCACTATCACCGCCACCTCCTCTGGTGAGACGCCCTCTGCGAGTAGGCATTTAATCCGCTCAGTAAGCACGACATGTTCCTGCTGTTCGCTTCCATATTCAGTGACAGCAATATCTGTACTTGCCTCACGGTGTCCAGTCAGGGGAATTCGGTAATCTGCGAGCGGTCCATCAGCAACTGCAATCAGTGATTGCGACACATCAAGAATCGGCTGAGTTGAACGGTAGTTGTCAGTAAGGACAATCACCTTGGTCTGCGGGAAGAGTGACTCAAAGTAGAGGAAGTTTTCAAGTGACGCACCCTGGAAGCGATAAATCGCCTGCTTCTCATCTCCTACCACAAAGAGGTTTGGGTTGTCATGGTATGACGTGAGCTGCACGAGGATCTCATTTTGTGCTCCGTTCACATCCTGATGCTCATCAGCCAATATGTACTGATAGGTCTCCTGAAGATCAAGGCGGACACTTTCATTTTCCTTCAGCACTCGGACAGTCTCGAGGATCATATCGTCAAAGTCGTACCTTGCCCGCTCGCGCATCGCTGCTTCATAGAGACGGTACACGAGCTGGAGTGCACGCTGCTTCTCGACCTGACCAACCAACTTCGTATATTCACCGCGCTCTTTACCCTTATGTGCACCTTTTTCATGATACCGGGGCATGTGTCGGAGTTCTTCTTCGATGTTCAAAATGAGACGAGAGAGTTCATCTGGCCCAACATTCTCCTGTTTCATCGTACCGATAATGGAGAGAAGTGGTCGCACATAAAACTCTGGTGCTCCCGCTGGACGCAGAACCCCCAAATCAGGATGCTCAAGAATTGATTCAATAATCTCAATTCGTTCAATCTCTGTCACTGGCTTACCGCCAATGATTTTTGTATAGGCTTCCGGATAATCTCGAATGAGGCGTTCGGCAAGACCATGAAAGGTAAAAATCGGTACCCGGTACGCGAGTGACCCAACAAACGTTCGTAGACGTTCACGCATGGCCTTGGCACCAGATTTGGTGAAGGTGAGCGCGAGGATGTTCTCGGGCTGCATCTGTGTCTGCCGCAAGATATTAGCGATACGAAGTGTCAGAATCTGTGTCTTCCCTGTCCCCGGCCCCGCCACCACCATTACCGGACCTTCAATGGTATCAACCGCCTCGCACTGCTTTGCATTGAGTCGATTATACGCCAGAAGGAACGCCGTTTCGTCGTGTTTTGACATGTCCACTAGTATACCACCAAAAGGGGTTGTCGCCGGCAATTTTGAGGAGTATAGTACCCACCTATTCATAAGAGAATAACCATATGCTTACTGCAAATGCTACCCTCGCTATCTTCACGATGCTCGGCATCTCTAGTCTGGCGATTTTTTGGGCCAAACGAGTACGACTCCCTCATACCGTATTCTTGGTCATTATCGGTCTAATCCTAGGCCTCCTTGCACACGTACCGGCCTTCAACTTTTTTAGTGAGTTTACCCTAACACCTGAGCTCCTCTTTTACCTCCTCCTCCCTACTCTCATCTTTGAGTCGGCGTACAACATCAATGTTCGTCGTATGGTGGAGGATACGTGGATTATCCTTATCCTCTCTGTCGTTGGACTGGCTGTTTCGACTGTTCTCATCGGCGGCGTGCTCTATTACCTCCTTGCCTTCATGGGTCTTACGGTACCATTTATCGTTACCCTCCTGTTTGGTGCCCTCATCTCAGCGACCGACCCAGTGGCCGTACTCGCCCTCTTTAAAGAGTACGGTGCACCGCGCCGTCTCTCGCTTATCTTTGAAGGTGAGAGTCTCTTTAATGACGCCACCGCTGTTGCCCTCTTCCTCGTTCTCCTTGAAGTGGCCCGTTTTGGTTACCACGGCTTTGATACCGTCATGAGTGGCGCGATTAGCTTCACCTCGATGATGGTTGGTGGTGTTATCTTTGGAGCACTCATCGGTGCCGTCTTCGCAAAGGTAATTGGGCTCACCCGTGAAAACGAAGTGGCGAGTATTACCCTCACCATTGTGCTCGCTCACGTCACCTTTATCTTGGCTGAAATTCTCTCACACCACCTCCACTTCGGTGACATCCACCTCCCACTCTCACCGATTATTGCCACCACCGTCGCAGCGCTCCTCATGGGCAACTACGGACGCAGTAAAATTCACCCACGCGCTGAAGAATTCGTCGAGAAGTTTTGGGGTCAATTTGCGTTCCTCGCCAATTCACTCATCTTTATCCTCATTGGCGTTCTCTTTGTCTCTGTTCCTGGTCTCACCAAAGAAATGCTTATAGTTGTAGGTCTCACGATTCTTGTGGTCGCGATAGCGCGAGCAATCTCTATCTATCCAGTTGTCGGTGCATTTAATGCGGTGGTTGCCAACGATAGAAAAGTCCCACTCGCCTGGCAGCACCTCCTCTCATGGGGATCACTCCGAGGCGCACTGGCGGTCACCATGGTGCTGCTTATCCCGAATGACCTCACCTTTGTCGGGTGGTCACTTGAAATACCACCAAAAGACTTCCTCCTCGCCCTCACCGTTGGCTGTATCTTCGCCACCCTCTTTGTGAAGGCGCCAACCATTCAGTGGTTTATGAAGCGGTTGAAGCTCGATACCTTGACCGATATTGAAAAGGTAGAATCGCTTGAAGCACGAGCGCTCATCCATCACGAAGTGCAAGCAAAAATTAACATGTATGCTGAGCGTGGCTACATCAATAAAACCGTTGCGAGTGAACTCTGTGAAAAGCATCGCTCTGAATACGAGTCAGCGTGCAAGACCCTCAAAGCCGAGGATACCAAAGATCTTGCTGAACGTGTCCTCCGGATGTTTGCCATTGGTATCGAACGCCGTCACCTCAAAGAGCTCTACCATCACAACGAAGTGAACGAGACTGTCTTCAAGCGTCTCTCTGGCAAGCTTCAACTCCAACTCGAAGCTATCGAGCACGGCAACCTCGAACCAGACATGTCGATGCATACAGACAGCAAGGATATCTTCGAACGCTTCGCTGCGGGCATCAATCGACTCGTCACGACTCCAGATAAAGAGACCGAGGCAGCTAACCTCTTCATGTACTACCGCGCCCAGACCATTATCTCGCGTAAGGTACTCAAAGAAATCGGCGCCATTGATACTGCTGAAGCTGCTCACATCTTTAGTGCCGAGGCACTCACCAAGGTAACAGAGCTGTACCAGACATTCAAAGACCAATCCGAACGAAAGATGGAAGCCGTCATGAGTGAGTACCCTACCCTCACCGAATCAATCTCCCGCGCACTTGCGCTCCGGGGTGTTGATAAGATTGAAGAAGTTGTGCTTCATGAACTCTTTGAGCGTCAGCTCATTACTCCAAAACTCTACGTCACCCTAAGTGAAGAATTAAAGTCATCATAGATTCTACACCATATAAAACACCGAGGCCAATATGGCCTCGGTGTTTTATTGTCCGTCATCAACGAGACACTCGTAGAGAATAATAAGGAGCATTGGCCACAGGAGGAGGAGTAGCAACTCCTCAACCGGAACCACCTGCTCACCAAGTGTCACTGTCCCGATATACTCACTCACAAAGGCAAACACCCGCACTCCAGCCTCAACAGCGACGAGCTCGTGAGTTAAGGAGAGTGGAAACAACAGGATGGCAAAGAAGCCAGCCTTCTCAATCAGACGTCTGGTGTCGCCTCGATGAGAGAGGAGGAGTAACAGTAGTACAACGAGGAGAAGTAACCCTATCACCCAAGAAAAGGCGAAGGTAACCACCCACACCGCAAAAAGATAGAAGGTAGTAACGAGGAGTGTCGCTACCAGCGCAATAAACGCCTTATACCGTTGCCATACCTTTGGCGCAACGCGATTATCATCAAACACATACTCATAGAGAACGAGATAGAAAAACACGTGAGCCACAGCAAACAACACCGCTTCCACACTAAGTCCAAACACGCGCCATGATGAAGCCGTAACGGTATACCAAGCACCTGTCATGTGCGCCACCACTTCAAGAAGGAGGAGCAAGAGCGCTCCCATACCAATACCAACCGACAGCCGTGCCAGCGGTAGTCTCGACTCATACCACAAGAGTACTATTGGTACACCAAGGAGGAGCACGAGTGTCATCGGAAGCGACCAACCAGCATACAGACTAGCACCAGCAGCCACCACCGAGTACACGGTAAGGCTGAGGAGTTGCCACATTCGGAGAGGAACAGTCATGACGCTATTGTAGCAAAAGCGCGGGCCCCAACGGGGCCCGCGCTTGTGGTTAAACCTTAGTATGACTTGAGGCGACGTGCCTTCTCGTGACTGCGAATCTTCTCAAGTGCCTTAGCTTCAATCTGGCGAATACGCTCACGTGTTACGCCAAACTCCTTACCAACTTCTTCAAGAGTGTGATACGTCCCATCGAGGAGACCGTGACGCATTTCGAGAATCTTTCGCTCTTTTTCTGAAAGCGTATCGAGAATCTCAGTAATCTGATCAGTGAGAATACTGTGAGAGACTTCCTGGTCTGGTGCCGTAATTTTATCGTCAGCAATGAAGTCTGAGAGTCGTGAATGATCATCCTCGTCACCAATTGGTAGCTCGAGTGAAATAGTATCCTGACTAATCTTCTCAATTTGATAGATCTTCTCTACCTCAACTCCCATCTCAGTCGCAATCTCTTCTGGCATTGGGTCACGACCGAGGTCTTGTGAGAGGCGGCGAGATACTTGCTTATACTTCGCCATCGTCTCTACCATGTGGACTGGAATACGAATGGTACGAGACTGGTCTGCGAGCGCGCGGGTAATGGCCTGACGAATCCACCAGGTTGCGTAGGTCGAAAACTTAAAGCCCTTGGTGAAGTCAAACTTATCGACCGCCTTGAAGAGACCAAGGTTACCTTCCTGAATGAGATCAAGGAGCGTGAGGTCGGGACTACGACCGACATACTTCTTTGCAATCGATACCACGAGACGAAGGTTCGCACGCGCAAGGAGATTACGCGCTTCTTCATCACCCTCGACAATACGCTTTGCGAGTACACGCTCTTCATGTGCTGAGAGAAGTGGATACTGACCAATCTCACGGAGGTACATCTGAATCGAGTCATAACTTGAGTCATTGCGACGAAACGCATTCTTCTGCGCCAGGAGCTCTTCAGCCGGATCAGCTCCGAGCATGCCGCCGCTCTTGAGGACATCAACACCAGCAATTGAGAAGCGTTCATAGAGCTCATCAAGGAACATGATATCCTTCTCGATTTCTGGGAATGAGCGAAGGAGTTCATCGTAGGTCACATAACCACGCTCACGCCCCATCTTCATGAGCTCAGCGGCTTTGAGCTCGAGAATCTTCTCGTTCTTTGACGGTGCCTTTGGTGGCAACACCTTAACCGGCGCTGGCTTAGCGCTTTTCTTTGCAACTGGTTTTGCGACTGGCTTTTTGGGAGCGGCTTTCTTTACTGGTGTAGCTTTTTTCTTTACTGGCGCTGCAGCTTTCTTCGCAACTGGCTTGGTCTTTACTACCTTCTTCGTCGCCTTTTTCGTAACTGCAGAAGTCTTTTTTACAGCCTTCTTTACAGCAGCTTTCTTTACGATTGTAGATTTTTTGGATACGGTTTTGGCCGCTTGCTTTGACGTCTTATTGACTTTTTTTGCGACTTTTTTGGCGGTTGCCATAAGTGCAACAACTATACAGAAAAATACGAAAATGTCCAGTATTATCCCCTTGACTCACGGTCAAAAATAGTATCGGTATACGCCGGGGCCCGGAGGAGCTTCGTGACCCGCGCCATCTCTTCGATGAAGCCAGACGTCTCCCCCACCCCCGCTCCGGCCAGCGCCGCCCGCAGTGATTGGAGCCGCTCCTTATAGTACGCCTCACGGTAGAGGTTTACTTTGTGGAGTATTTCCCCTCGTCGCACTTTATCTGACAGGTTTTCAAATGTCCGCTCAATCGCAAAGGTCAGTTCAGACACCAATTTTTTATCAATATTCTCAGTCAGGGTTTCCAGTGGCTCATTGGTAATCTCGGTCAGTTTTACTCGTATCACCTCCGCCTCATACGGTGTCACAATCGCAATAACCGCGAGGAGATAGGCGAGATTTTTCTCGACCTGATCACGATTTGGTGGTGGCGGTACCGGTGCAGGCTCAGGCGACGAAGCTATTGCATCAGGCGTTGTCGTTGTTGGTTTCTCAAGCAGTCTTGTTACCTCAAAATGCACCGCATCCTTGGTCGTCCCCAATGCCGCTGCAATAATTCCCTCAAAGTGCTCTTGGTCAATACGGTTTGGTATGAGGGTAACAAACGGCACCACCTCTTCACGCACCCGAAGCTTATATGCTCGATCGTCACTCACCTCGTGACGAAGGTGCGAGAGGAGGAATTCAATAATATGTACCGACTGTCCAATTGCTCGCTTAAATCCCTGCGGATCTTTTTGCACCATATCAGCTGGATCAGCACCTACTTCGAAGGTTGCCACCTTCACATCCATCCCTCGCCGGAGCATAAGATCGGCCGCCTTCTTCATCGCGGCGATACCCGCCTTGTCTGAATCAAGTCCCAAGACTACGTTACGTGAAAGACGTTCAAGCAATTGGGCATGTTGTGTCGTAAAGGCAGTACCAGATACCGCCACTGCTGTCCCGTACCCAACCTGATGACTCATCACCACATCAAACTGCCCCTCCACAAGGAGCCAAAATGGCAGCTGGCGGATATGATGCTTCGCGAAATCGTAGCCATAGAGCACGTCTGATTTATGGAAGAGTTCAGTCTCAGGACTGTTCACATACTTTGGACTCTTCTCATCTGGATGGAGAATGCGCCCGGAGAACGCTACCACCTTACCACTCGCATCACGGAGCGGAAACATCACCCGGTCGCGAAAGGTATCAAATGGCTCCTTTCCCGCCTCCGCCGTCTTGATAAGTCCCGTCTTTAAAATTAGCGGATCGAGGTACCCTACATCATTGAGATGCGTCTTCACTGCCCGCCAGCCGCCAGTTGGTGGGCCTGGTGCGTAGCCAATCCGCCACTTCTTTATCGTCTCTTTACTGACCCCACGCTTCTCGAGATACACGAGCGCTTCAGCATTTTTTAACAGCTCTGCTTCATAAAAGGCCGTAGCGGCTTCAAGGATTGCGTAGAGCTGTTCACGCTCGGAGCGCTTTTCGGGATTCTCAGCGACGAGCTCTACCCCCGCTTTTTGCGCGAGTGTCTTTAAGGCATCCTTAAACTCCACCCCATCAATCGCCTGCACAAACGAGAAGATGTCGCCCCCGACCCCACACCCAAAACAGTGGTACGTCCCCCGCTCGGGCGAGACATGGAATGACGGCGACTTCTCATTATGGAATGGGCACCGCCCCTTAAAATGCTTCCCCGCCCGGTGGAGTTCGACGTACTGCCCGACAATATCGAGAATATTGAGTCGATCTTTGATTTGCTGTACTGCGTCGCCTGAAGCCATAGTCTAAAAGTGGCTACAGTATACCTGAAATCAGTGAATATGGAGAACGTTGATTTACAGTACCCCTATGGTACTGTATTTATAGACACAACCGAGGAGGAATCATGGACTGGTATTTTGCACTGCACGTAGCTACAGGGACAACTCTTGGCATTTGGATTCTTTTATCGACTGCCATGACAGTCATACTGACTAAAAACATCTACAACGAATGGCCAGCAATCAGAACTGAATCAACCACGAATCTCTTTTACGCCTCAGTTGGCTGTGTGGCACTCATTCTCTTTGCACCATTTTTCATCCTTAACGATCTGTGGACCGACTGAGACCTACCCCGTACCAAGACTAGACACTCCCCGCGCCAGTCACACGGTGCGGGTTTTGCTTCTAGACACACCCCACTTTACACACCAACCAATCACTCAGGTAAACCCTAAAACCTCGTACTCTAAACACTTTCATATATGATAGTATTTTTGATACAAGCTACAGTCTGTGCTCTTTTGTTATAATCTACTGCCTTGGTTATAACCAACACCAATAGTCCCTGACAATAAAATATTACTTTCATATATGATAGTATTTATTTATGAAACGAAAACCATCAGATCTTTCACCAGAGGACCAAGCGTTTACACGCAAGATATTATTCGAAGCTGCCAATACTGCTAAAGACGCAAAACAGATGAAAAAGTTTCTTGAAGGGTTACTCACCCCGAGCGAGCAAATCATGCTCGGGCGTCGTATCTGGATTTCTCGCATGATTCTTGAAAATAAGCGCTACGATGAAATTAGTGAACGGTTGCTCGTGGGACATAACACCATTGCAAAGGTTGAGTTGTGGTTACGGGGTTTACTCCCCGATTATGGGGAACATATCGCACGCGAGGTAAAGCGCTCAACCGAAGCACGACGTAAACGAGCTGCGCGAAATAACCGATTCGGACTAGCAGCATTAAAAATGCGCTACCCGCTTCACTTCTTGCTATTCCCGTGGCCAAAAGATTTAAAATAATACTTTCATATATGAAAGTATTATTTTAAAAGAAAGATACAGACAACAAAACCGACCATGGTGAATGGTCGGTTTTGTGTTTATCTTTCAGAATCTGTAAGTGGATTACTCGGTCGGATTCTTAAGACTCTCAATCATCGTATTCTTGCGACTACCCTTGAAGCCAGTTCCCGCTGGGATAAGCTTTCCGATAATCACGTTCTCCATGAGACCAGCGAGATTATCTTCACTTCCCTTCACAGCTGCGTTAATGAGCACGCGAGTCGTGTTCTGGAATGAAGCAGCTGAGAGGAAACTCTTACGTGAGAGCGAGGTCTCGGTGATACCGAGGATGAGTTTCTCTGCCTTCGCTACGGTCTTGCCATCAGCCTTGAGCTTGTTGTTTGCGTCAATGAAGATCCACTCTTCAACGACATCACCAACCGTGAAGTGACTATCACCCGGATCGGTCACCTTCACCCGTGACATCATCTGCTTGACGATAAGCTCAATGTGCTTACGAGCAATTGTCACACCCTGAAGTTCGTAAATCTTGTTTACTTCAGAAATGATGTACTCCTGAGCAACTTCCTGACCACCAAACTTGAAGAGTTCTGGGAGGAGGGCTGAACCGTCAGTCATAATCTGACCAGCCTTTACCGTCTCACCCTTACTGACCGTTACGACACGTCGGTACGGAACCGCATACTCGATATTATCCTTCTTCTTTGGAGCACCTTTAGCACCCATGTCTGGAGCCACTACAATGATAGACTCTCGACCTTCACGACGGATATCGACGACCACACCTTCACACTTTGAGACAACGGCTGGAATCTTTGGTGCACGCTTCTCGAAGACTTCTTCTACACGTGGGAGACCCTGAGTTACGTCTCCACCAGCAGACGCCGCACCACCGGCGTGCTTCGTGTTCATCGTAAGCTGGGTACCCGGCTCACCAATTGCTTGCGCAGCTACCGTACCGACAGCCTCACCGATATCAACGAGACGATTGGTAGTAAGGTCGATACCGTAACACTTCTGACAGACACCACGGAGCGTCTTACAGGTCATTGGTGACCGTACAATTACCTCACCACACGTTGACTCCTCAACTGCAATTGCATCAAGACGTGAGAGCAAGTGACCCTTCGGGAAGACGACGTTACCCTTACTATCAACCGCATCCTCAGCGAGAATACGTCCCTTAATCGCCTTACTAAATGCAATCTCGATACCAGAGGCACTAATGCGTCCAATACGAGTACCTTCCTTGGTCTTACAATCCTCTTCAGTCACGATAGCATCCTGCGCTACCACGAAGAGACGACGAGTCAGATAACCTGCCTTCGCGGTCTGGAGCGCGGTGTCCGCAAGACCCTTACGTGAACCGTGAGTGGTGTTGAAGTACTCAAGTGGAGTCATACCCTCCTTCATTGATGAAAGAATTGGGAACTCGAGCGTCTCACCACGAGTGTTTACGATAAGACCCTTCATACCTGCCATCTGGGCAATCTGTCCGAGCGATCCTCGAGCACCAGAGTCCCACATCTCAAAAGCTGAACCATTGTGATCGAGCGTCTCAGGGAGAAGCTTCTCGAGGCGAGTTTTGGCACGGTGCCAGATCTCAACAATCATGCGACGTCGCTCTTCTCGTGAGATGAGACCTTCGTCGTAGAAGGCAAACACCTTCTGCTCTTCAGCACGTGACTCTTCGATAATCTGTGGCTTGCCGGCTGGCACCTTCACCTCATCAATACCCCAAGTCGTACCAGACATCGTCGCGTACTTGAAGCCGAGCTTCTTGAGCTTGTCGACAATTGGTGGTACCGCCTCTGGACCGCGCTCATCGATAATGTCGATGATGACCTTAAAGAGCATCTTCTGCGTCACCTGTGTGTTCACGAAGAGATGATCGCTCGGAAGCACTGAGTTGAAGAGAAGGCGACCAACAGTGGTCTCAAATACCTTACCTTCAAACTGCGCATACTTCTCAGTCTCGGTTGCAAGCACCTTCACCTTGGCACGGAAATCAATCACCCCGTAATCGTACGCATTGATAGCATCGTTTGGTGATGAGAAGAACTTGCCTTCGCCGAGTGCTCCAGGAACTTCCTTCGTCATCCAGTAGGCACCGAGCGCGAGATCAAGTAGCTTTTCTGATACTACCGGCTCACTTGAACCAGGCTTGAGGATGTTCTTGTTCGCAGAAATAATCTCGCGAGCTTCCATCTGTGCTTCTTCACCAAGTGGGACATGTACCGCCATCTGGTCACCGTCGAAGTCAGCGTTAAACGCACGACAGACGAGCGGGTGCACCTGAATCGCGTTACCTTCAATGAGGACCGGGCGGAATGCCTGGATACCCTGACGGTGGAGAGTCGGCGCACGGTTGAGAAGTACGTGCTTGTGCTTAATGATATTTTCAAGAATCGCCCACACCTCTGGCACCCCATCTTCAATCAAACGACCAGCACCACGGATATTGTACGCAAGCTCCTGCTTCAAGAGCTCAGCAATGACAAACGGACGGAAGAGCTCAAGTGCCATGTGCTTCGGGAGACCACACTGATCGAGTGCGAGGTCTGGACCAATCACAATCACCGAACGTCCAGAGTAGTCTACACGCTTACCGAGAAGGTTCTGACGGAAGTATCCCTGCTTACTCTTGAGGTAATCTGAGAGAGACTTGAGTGGACGTCGCTGCGCCTGACCAAGAGCTGAGTAGGCAGCGTTACCATGACGAATCGAGTTATCGATAAGGGCATCAACTGCCTCTTGAAGAATACGCTTTTCGTTACGAAGAATAACGTCTGGCGCCATAATATCGATAAGCTTCTTGAGACGGTTGTTACGATTGATAACACGTCGGTAAAGATCGTTGAGGTCTGACGATGCATGACGACCACCCTCGAGTGCTACCATCGGACGAATCGCTGGTGGAATGACCGGGAGACGTGTGAGGAACATCCACTCTGGCTTCACACCAGCATGAATCATACCCTTCACGAGTGAGAGGCGCTTATCGAGCTTGGCTCGTTCCATTGCACCAGCCTTCTCACGCTCACCTTCAAGCTGAGCCTGGAGCTTACCCAAGTCAAGGTTCTTGAAGAGTTCGTAGATTGATTCAGCACCAATCTTCGCTTCAAAGAGGGTCGAGTACTTGATTGAGTACTTGTGGAAGGTGGTCTCATCAAGGACCATACCAGGTGCAATTGATTCAATCTCACGCTTCATGTCCTCCATACGAGTCTTCAAAGCTTCGCGAGCGTCTTCGTTCTGGAGATCCTTGTACTTCGCCTTGAACTCAGTATCGAGCTCCTTGAGGAGTCGTGAGCGTTCATCCTCACGCACCTTGGTCACAATATATCCAGCAAAGTAAATCACCTTCTCAATCGCTGAGGCAGTGATACCCATAAGGAGGGCGATGCGACTTGGGACACCGCGGAGGAACCAAATGTGAGACACCGGTACGCAAAGGTCGATGTGACCCATGCGCTCACGGCGGACAATGGCGCGAGTAATCTCGACACCACACTTCTCACAGACAATACCCTTGTAGCGGATACCGCGGTACTTCTTACACGCACACTCGTAGTCCTCAACTGGACCGAAGATACGCTCGTCAAAGAGACCATGCTTCTCAGGGCGCTGGGTTCGGTAGTTGATAGTTTCTGGCTTCGTAACCTCGCCGTATGACCATTCGAGAATGGTCTCAGGAGCAGCCAACTTAAGACCAATCTCCGTGAATTGGTTTGGCTGGAGGGCCGGCTTCTTTGGTGAAAATGTAGACATATATTTTCTAGCGAAGATTAATTGGTCTCATAAATTGACTCATCACGACTGCGACGGGGCGGACGCTCACTCTCTTCTTTATCAAGGCGAACATCAAGCGCGAGACCACGAAGCTGGTTAACAAGCACGTTAAACGCTGCTGGTGTGTGTGGGTGTGGAATAGTCTCACCACGCACAATCGCATCGAACGCTGCCGAACGACCAACAATGTCGTCAGACTTAATCGTGAGCATCTCACGGAGGGTATGAGCAGCACCGTAACCGAGGAGTGCCCACACTTCCATTTCTCCGAAGCGCTGACCTCCGATCTGGGCCTTACCGCCAAGAGGCTGCTGGGTAATGAGTGAGTACGGTCCAATCGAACGCATGTGGATCTTATCCTCCACCATGTGGTGCAGCTTCAAGATATACATCATACCGACAGCTGTCTTCTGAGCGAACTTCTCACCGGTTCGACCATCGCGAAGCTGGATCTTGCCGTCTTCTGGCATACCAGCTGCCTTGAGCTCTGCCTTCACATGGTCTTCAGTCGCACCAGCAAATGGTGGTACAACTGCCTGGTAGCCAAGCGTACCAGCTGCCATACCGAGGTGAAGCTCGAGAATCTGCCCGAGGTTCATACGTGACGGCACACCAAGTGGGGTGAGGAGGATGTCAATTGGACGTCCATCTTCTGTGTATGGCATATCCTCTTCTGGCAAGATACGAGAGATAACACCCTTGTTACCGTGACGACCAGCGAGCTTGTCTCCGACTGAGACATTACGTACCTGTGCCACCGTAATGTGGATGCGCTTGATGACACCACTCTCGAGCTGGTCACCCTGCTCACGTGAGAACACCTTGACGCCAATAATACGACCACGCTTTCCAGCCTCGAGGCGAAGTGATGTGTCTTTCACATCCTTTGCCTTCTCACCGAAGATTGAGCGGAGGAGTCGCTCTTCTGGCGTGAGCTGCGTTTCACCCTTTGGCGTTACCTTACCAACAAGGATATCGCCAGCGCGTACCTCTGCACCGATACGAATGATGCCGTTTTCATCGAGGTTGCGGAGCTTGAGCTCACTGACGTTCGGGATATCAGGAGTCGTTACCTCTGGTCCAAGCTTGGTGTCACGTACCGCGACCTCAAACTCTTCAATGTGGATTGATGAGAACTTACTCTGCTTCACGAGACGCTCTGAAATAACAATCGCGTCTTCGTAGTTGGCACCATTCCAACTCATGAAGGCAACGAGTGCATTCTGTCCGAGTGCGAGCTGTCCATGATCAGATGAGGTGGTGTCAGCGAGGAGGTCACCACGCTTCACCGTATCACCAACGGTAACCGCTGGACGGTGATAGAAGGCTGAGAAGTCGTTTGTACGCTCAAGAGTCGTGAGGGTGTATTCACGCTTCTTCCCTTCCTTGTTCTTCACGACAATATGACGGGCATCACATTCAACCACCTCTCCCGCTTCGTGAGCGTAGATAACACGACCACTATCACGCGCAGCAAATCCTTCAACACCAGTCGCAACAATCGGCGCTTCGGTAATGAGAAGCGGTGTTGCCTGCTTCTGCATGTTAGAACCCATGAGGGTACGGTTCGCGTCGTCGTGGTTAAGGAATGGAATCATTGAGGTTGCAATTGAGAACGCCTGGTTCGTTGCCACATCCATGAACTCAACATCCTCACGCTTCACCGTACGTGCGTCACCACGCTTACGTGCCTCAACAAACTTATCCTTAATCTTACCATCCTTATCAAGCTCGATAGCAGCATGTGCAATGGTGTACTTCTCTTCCTCATGCGCGTTCATATATACCGCTTCGCCAGTGACACGACCCTTCTCTACCTTTACGTATGGAGTCTCGATGATACCAAAACGGTTCACGCGAGCGTACATTGAGAGACGGAGAATAAGACCGATGTTCGGACCTTCAGGGGTGTGAATCGGACAGAGACGACCGTAGTGTGAGGTGTGTACGTCACGCACCTCAAAACCGGCACGCTCACGAGTAAGACCACCCGGACCAAGCGCTGAGAGCGTACGGAGGTGCTCGATTTCAGCGAGGTTGTTCTGCTGCTGACTGAACTGTGAGAGCTGGTTCGTGCTGAAGAACTCCTTAATCGCAGCCTGAAGCGGACGAGGATTCAAAATCTGCATCGGGAGTGAGGTCTCAGCCTCAATCGTCGACATACGGTCTTGAATATTTCGCTTCATGCGAGTCATACCAACACGGACACGCTGCTGGAGCATTTCGCCAAAGTAACGGACACGACGGAAACCGAGGTGATCGATATCGTCTGGCACCGCCATTGGATCATGATTCATCTCAATGATGTTCTTCAAGATGAGACGGAGATCTTCAATTGAGACAGTGCGGACATCGGTTGCCTTCTTATCAGTTGGCAAACCATACCGCTCATTAAAGTGGTGACGACCAATCTCAGAAAGGTCATAGCGCTCAGGCGCAAAAAGTGAGCGAACGAATTCGCGAGCATTCTCGACAGTCGCCAAGTCGCCGTCGCGGAGGCGCTTGTAGATTTCGATAAATGAGTCATCGGTGGTCTTCGCGGGATCCTTGGCGATAGTGGCCTTCATGTACTCCTCACCACGAGGAACATCCTTCATGAGCTCTACCATCTCCTTATCTTTCTCGACTCCAAGGACACGGAGGAGTGATGAGATTGGGAACTTCTTCTTACGGTCGATTTTGACGTAAATCACGCCGTCACCATCAGACTCAATTTCTACCCACGCACCTCGGGCTGGGATAATCTTCGCACCAAAGAGGTTGCGACCCTTTGTTTCGGTTGCCGTAAAGAAGATACCGTAACTACGAGCGAGCTGCGGCACGATAACACGCTCCACACCATTGATGATGAAGGTACCGTTCTCGGTCATGACCGGCATATCAGCGAGGAACATTTCCTGATCCTTCTCACTTTCAAAGGTCTTGTTCTTCAAAATCACCTGTGCCCGCAGTGGCGCATCGTAGGTAAGCTTATTCGCCTTCGCGAACTCTGGGGTACACTTTGGCTCACCAAGCTCATACTTCTTAAAGCGAAGCTCAAACTTCTTTTCTGAGTAGTCGGTAATTGGTGAAAACTCCGTAAAAATCTCCTTGAGGGCAGTCTCAACAAACCACTTAAATGATTCACGCTGTGGCTCGATAAGATCCGGCACATCAATCATAGGATCTGGACTGAGCGCAAAGCGCTTTTGTGGCATCGCGCCAACCGAATCGTAGTCTTCGTACTTAAGCTTCATACAATACGTTTCTTATAAGGTGCTCCTATAACACACAAAAACCGCACGTGGTGGTGCCGTCTTATTCGTGTTAGAGGTGCGCTTGTAAAATAATCATCACGTCTGTGATTTACCTCCCGCGACATCTCTCAATCAGAACTCACTCGAGATTGCCTTTGTGCCCGGAATTATACGGATTTTCTGGTTTTTGGCAAGCATAATTTGTAATTATTACTTACATTTACTTGACATTATTTAAAAAGGTTGTATATTAATAACAATCCAATCATTCAAGGAGCGAGAAATGACAGTTCTTTCGAAAGCACGTCTCTACATAAGCTACAGCGGATCCGACTTGGCAATCGAAGTGACAGTACAGAATCTGCCTATATTCCCCACGGAATACGATGTGACCTATCATCTTAAAGGTAACGAGCAGTTTTGTTTAGGAGAACTCGAGATAAATTCTGGTATGGGTATCCAGGTTAAATCAAAAACAGATACCCACTCACATGCAGTAAACATCTGCATGAATGCAACGTGTATGTCAGAACATACCTGGCAAGATCTGCTAAGTCAATGTCTTGAGCATACTGTCGATTCCAGGCGGTACCCTCACGAAATCATATTCGATTTGTAACCCCCGAAGATCCCCCACCGGATTAATCGGGGGTTCTTCTTTTTTATTTAAATACTACTATATATAGTAGTATTTTCATTATCTAGTTACCAGCAAGGAAAAACACGATACAAACAACCGCCCCTATTCCAGTTAACTGGAATAGGGGCGGTTGTTTTATGAGACTATATTCAGATTCTATGATTATGCTTCCTGTTGTGCGCGCCATTTATCAATTTCGGCGTGGTTACCGCCGATAAGTACCTCCGGGACGGGATACTGCTTCTTTTTGTAAGTAAGCACCTCTGGTCGCGTGTACGTGACTCCATTTGTAGGACGCTCATCTTCGAGCGATTCAAAGGTCCCAAGCACCCCGGGAATCTGGCGAGAGACACTATCGATGATAGTGAGTGCAGGGAGTTCGCCACCGGTCAGCACGTAGTCTCCAACTGATACCTCCTCTGCATCGAGAATCTCTTTTACCCGTGCATCAATCCCCTCATATCGTCCGGAGATGAGGACGATATGTTCATACTCATGTGCCCATGCTTTTGCAAGCTCGTTGGTAAAGACGGTGCCGCGCGGAGACATAATTAAGGTTTTCACCTTCCCCTTCTTTATAGCAGCCGTCTTCTTCCCTACCGCTTTCTCCCAAGCCTTAAGAATTGGCTCCGCAAGCATCACCATACCGGGACCACCACCATAGGGGCGCTCGTCGACTTTCTTATGTTTATCGGTCGCAAAATCACGAGGGTTGTAGTAGGCAACCTCAATCTTCTTGCCACGGACTTTAGCACCCTTCCCTTTTTCAGTTTTTTGGGCCCGACCAAGTACACTCGCGCTTGTATACGCTTCGCAAACCTCAGGAAAAATTGTAATAACGTGAAATTGCATACTACTAATCTAGCTCATCTCGTAATTTCATCCAAATTTTACCAAGCTGATTTTCACCCGTACCATCTACTCCGGTACCCCAATAATAATCCGAATCATATACTTTCAGTAACTGACGGTTACCAGTTGCCATCAATACCGCTCTTACGTCAGGATGCTGCTTCAACTTCTCACAACATAAACGTTCCATCAGTTTAAACTTATTATACCCTTCAACCAGAAGTTCTGGTCGATTCTTATACTTCTGCCCGGCGCGCCAAGCATCCATCGGACTACGAGATGCAAGGATTTCATCTCGTTCGGGTCCAGGTTGGATTCGCAGACCCTGATAGCCGTGTTCAACTGTTTTGCACACAATATGATCAACTACGATTTCATGCGCTGAGAATGGAGACAGATCTTGAAAACGTGTCTCGATAAAGTTGATAGGACTGGTGTCCTTGGGATCAAAATGTAAACCAAAGAAAAGATGGTCGGTATTCGCCATATAAAAAGCCTAGCACAAAAGCGCCAGGAACCGAAGGTTCCTGGCGCTTTTGCTTTTCACTTAAATTTTCAGGTCGTCGATAGCTTCGTCGAGAGATTTGGTCGATGTGGTCACAATCCCCTCATCTTCCATAGCATCGCTCATATCTCGAGTCATCCCCTTACCACCTTCTGGCTCGTTAATCTTGAGATTTACGCGAGCATCGTGCTTCATGCCCACCACGCGGAGGAGGGTGCGAATTGCCTTGGCAGTATTGCCAGAGCGTCCAATAATCTTACCCATATCATCAGCGTGGACATCGAGCGTAAGGAGTACACCCATCTCATCAACCGTGCGGTTCACCCGTACGGCACCAGGGTTATCTACTAGTGCCTTAACAATCGTCTCGAGAAAAAGTTGATCTTCTTGCTGCATATCGTCATTCGTATACTATCGTGTAAAAGACATGCTGGAGCGGAGGTAAACGCTTCCGATACATGACCTACCATAATGGTACGAGCCAAAGGAAGAAACGTCAACAGCACCCCCGGGAGTACGGAGGTGCTGTTTTGTGAGATGCGCTTACGCAGCTGGCTTATCTTCAGCTGGAGCCTCAGCGGCTGGAGCTTCTTCTGCGGCTGGAGCAGCAGCTTCAGCTTCTGCCTTGGCGGCAGCCTCAGCGGCGGCCTTAGCGTCTGCCTCAGCCTTCTCGGCTGCTGCCTTTGCTTCAGCTTCTGCCTTGAGCTTTGCCTCGTCGATGATTGGAGACTTCTTTGGAAGTGCATTCTTCTTCTTGCCCTCCACAATCTTCTGACTCACCAACATGTTGTATACAGTATCAGATGGCTGAACACCCTTAGACAACCAATGCTTCGCCTTTTCACCATTAATTGAAATGCGGCCAGCCTTTGGCTCGTATGAACCAAGGAGGTCAACCGTCTTGTTACTCTTGACGCTCGTACGCTTATCAACCACTACGATACGGTAGCTTGGGTTGTTCTTGCGGCCTACGCGCTTTAAACGCATCATTAACATAGTGGCGAAAGAGTATCAGAAATGCCTCATTTGGTCAATAGACCATTGCCTGCTATACTCAAAACCAATGCAAACAATATATGAGGGTATTCTCATGGTCCGTGGCAAGGGTACGGGCTTTGTCTCAATCCCCGACCACGAAGAAGACATTGTTATTGAACGTGACGCCCTTGGCTTTGCCCTCGATGCTGATGTGGTTGAAATTAGCCTCAAACCAAAAGTTCCCGGCAAGCGTCGTGAAGGTAAGGTCACCAAAGTCGTCTCACGCACCTGGCGCGAACTCATTGGTACCGTCAAGGAGCGTGAGGTCGAAGGCAAAAAACAGTATTTCTTTAACCCAGACAACCACCGCATCCATATTCGCCCAATTCTCCCTGACGCCACCGTAAACGACCTCAACATGAAGGTCGCGATTGAGATTGCGAGCTGGAAGAGTGAGCACACTGACCCAACCGCCACCATTACCGAGGTCCTCGGACGCGCCGGTGATCACGAGACCGAAATGCAAGCAATCATCCGAGGCGGCGGCTTCACGAAGACCTTCCCCGAGGAAGTACAGAAAGAAGCCCATGCACTCTACGAGCGACGTGAGCAAATATTCGCTGATGCGGTGAATGACCCCAAGCGACGCGACATGCGTGACACTATCACGATGACGATCGACCCACATGACGCCAAGGATTTTGATGATGCACTCTCACTCAAAACGCTCCCAAATGGTAACTACGAGGTCGGTATTCATATTGCTGATGTCTCCCACTACGTGACGGTCGGCAGTCTCCTTGACCAAGAAGCGAAGGATCGCGGTACCTCAGTCTATCTCGTTGACCGTGTCATTCCGATGCTGCCGGAAGTCCTTAGTAACGACCTCTGTTCCCTTCGCCCACACGAGGACCGGCTCGCCTTCTCAGCGGTGTTTGAGATGAGTCCTGATGCCCGGGTGGTTAACGCCTGGTACGGACAGACCATCATCAACAGTAACCGCCGTTTTGCCTACGAAGAGGCACAAGCTGTGCTTGATAGTGGCAGTGGCGATTATCTTGATGAACTCACCATCATGATGACGCTCGGTCGCCAGCTCCGCAAGCGCCGCTACGCGAGCGGTGCCATTGCCTTTGAACAACCAGAGGTGAAGTTTGAACTCGATGAGCGTGGCGCCCCAATCCGCGCCTACAAGAAGGAACGGACTGAGACAATGCTCATGATTGAAGACTTCATGCTTCTCGCCAACGAGCGTGTCGCCACCTACATCAATGAGCTCGCTGACAAGAAAGGCAGGGATATGGCATTTATCTACCGTATCCATGATGTGCCTAATCCGGACAAAATCGAAGAGCTCTCGCTCTTTCTGAAAGTGCTTGGTTACGAGTTTGAAACACACAAAGGTATCGTCAAAGCCACCGACATCAACAAACTCCTCAAAGACGTCACCGGTACCCCTGAGGAAAACCTCATCAAAACCGCGACAATTCGCTCAATGGCGAAGGCAGTCTACTCCACCAAGAACATCGGGCACTTTGGTCTTGCCTTTAAGTTCTATACGCACTTCACCTCCCCGATTCGTCGCTACCCTGACCTCCTCGCCCACCGACTGCTACGCCTCCACCTCGATAACCACCCAATTCACGCGAGCGAATTCTCGAAGTACGAATCGATGAGTATCCAGTCTTCAAAGCGTGAGATGGAAGCGGTCTCCGCTGAGCGAGATTCAATTAAGTTTAAGCAGGTTGAGTTCATGATGAACCGGGTCGGAACCGAGTTTGATGCGGTCATTACCGGCACTGCTGACTGGGGTATCTACGTCCAGGAACAAGAAGCGCTCTGTGAAGGTATGGTCCGCCTCGGTAGTATCAAAGGTGACTTCTACGAACATCAAGCTACCAAGTACCAAATCAAGGGGCAGCGTACCGGCAAGGTCTACCGCCTCGGTGACCCCGTGCGCGTGAAGCTTGTGCGCGCCGACGCTGAAGAACGGCAACTTGATTTTGAGTTAGTGACCACCAAGTAACTACTGACTTTGAGCAACCAATTCCGGTCGTTCAAAGGTATCCTGCATCGATACCGCCCAGGCGTAAACTTTTTCGGTGTACTGTGAGGCATCAGGTCCAAAACGTTTTACTGCTTTAGCGTTTGAACAGGCATGTACCATCACCATATAGACATCAAAACCAGCCGGATTAGATATATCTGGCGGAGTCAGTGATGAGAGTCGACCCCCCTTCACCTCATTAACAAACCAGGTAATCACCTCAGACACACGCCGAGCACCGGCGTTATACGCATTGACGAGTGCTGGTACGACAAAACATGTTTCAAATTTCGTCTCATCACCATCAAAGAAGGTATCTTTTATGTATTGGAGCTCTGTTCCTGCACTATTAAAGAGCTCACGATACGAAGTTTCAATATGCATACCTGCCACCCCGACCTGCATGAGGATATCGGTTGGATCAAGGCTCTCAAGCTTATGCTTCTTACGGTAGCCCTTCTCAGTATCTTCCATGGTCTGAAGCACCCCACGCGCATCCATCGGACTTACTTTATTTTTATTAAAACGTGACTCCTCCGCAGCAATACCGAGCATCAACCGCTTCATTTGTGGCTCGATGCTTGGCGGCAAGCCATCGAGCGGCACATCATCGCGAACCACCTCATAGAGCGTACGTCCGGCTGGATCACCGGGCACGACCTGTTCAGCATAGTATTTTGCCACATCTACCTTATGTTCAAATGATTTATACTTCTCTTTTAAGATGTCGAGATAAACATGATGCATGTCTATTTCTTCAACCGGCACGCCAGTTTTTGCTGCGATCTTTTCTTTCTCAATTCGCGTCCAACTCCCCGGAATACCCACCGGTTTCCCACCTTTGTAGCGCCAGACAATTTCACTTACCTTGTAGCCATTTGATGGCGTCAAATTTACAGCACCACTGAGTGGTCGTCCGTAGGAGTCAACAAAAACTACCTGATCACGCGACAGTTCAGTTTGTTCGATAATACGACCAAGCATAATCTGGTAGAAGAGTGGTGATTCAGGGAGTGTCTCCTTATTTTCTTGCTCTGACTCAGTTTCTTCTTGCTTGAACGCAACTTGCTCTACCTCACCTGCTTCAGCTCGTCGATAAATACTACCCGCATATAGAAGGGTGCCCAGCGAGGCAACCATCCCAGTCACTACCTTACGACGACTGACGCTGCTTGATGTTTCAACAGTTGGCACTTGTTCTCGCATATAATACTTGCTACTTCGCTACTGCTGCCGCTTCATCAAACTTCACTGATAAGAGCTTCGATACCCCATCACTGCCCATGGTGACACCATAGAGGATACCAGCGCGACTCATCGTCTCGCGATTATGGGTAATCAAGATAAGCTGACTCTTCTTCGCGAGCGCTTCAATCATGTCACCGTAGCGGCGACTATTCGCTTCATCGAGCGCGGCATCGGTCTCATCAAGAATAATAAAGAGTGGTGGGTTAATCTGACTCATCGCGAAGATAAGCGCGATAGACGTGAGTGCTCGCTCACCACCTGAGAGCATATCAAGCCCTTTCACCCGCTTGTTCGGGAGCGCAATATCAAGCTCAACTCCTTCCGCGGTCTCTTCTCCATCTTCCTCCACTTCCTCACCGTCGTCAGTGACACGCTTTACCTTTGGACGTACCCGCTTTACCTGCGCACTCCCGCCACCAAACATAAGCACAAAGAACCGATTGAACTCAGCAGTAATCTTCTCTACCCCACTCACGAAGCGCTCATGAAGCTGTTGGTTGAGGTCAAGAATAAGACTCTCAAGATTAGCCACCGAGGTCGAGAGATCAGTAATCTCCCGCTCGAGAAACGCGTCTCGCTCTACTGCCCGGTTGTACTCCTCTACGACATCGTTCGTGGCACCAATACCAAGCTCTTCAAGGCGAATCTTGAGCTTCTCGAGCTCACGGCGGCGCTCGCGCTGTACCCCACGGTCTTCGTTTGCAATCATTTCATTTGTTACCGGTACTCCTCCTTCAACAATCTCATGATTGAAGTAGTGCGCGGCTGCACTCTGAATGAGCGCCACTGCTTCTTGGAGCTCACGCTTAAACTCCTGTCGATCACGCTCGAGGACCGCGAGCTCTCTATCGATAGCCTCAAGCTCGCCTTCAGCCGTACGTACTTGTCCAACGAGCTCAAACACCGCGCGCTCTGCCTGACGACTCTCAACCGCCTCAGCTTCAATTGATGACTTAAGCTCGTTGTACGTTGCTTCAGCAGTGCGTTCAGTTTGAAGGGCTACCTCGTACTGTCCCGTAACGGTCTGTCGTCTCGCTTCTGTCTCACGAAGCTCTGCCTCAAGTGCACTCGTATCTGAGAATTGCGTCGGCTCTGTTCGCTTCATAAAGGCCTTAAGGGCATGAATGATATCAGTGAGTGCTCGTCGCATCGTACTCACATCCTCCCGTACCACCGCTCGCTCAACCTCTACCTCAAGCGTCGCGACGAGTTCCATAAATGACGCCACACTGATCACCTCCTTCGTTTCACTCGTCCCGGTCTTTTTGGCCGCTTCAATCTTGCGAGAGATATAGGTGATTTCTCCCTCAATTGCACCGAGAGTACGAAGGAGTTCACTTCGACTTCGTCGTGCAGTTGCGAGCGACTCTTCAGCTGCAATCACAGCGGAGGTATCCTTTTGCTGTTCAGCATTACGGAGATACGTCTTCGCTGCTACAAGCTTGTCTTTTAATTCCTCAAGCCGTCTCGCTGGTTCGTGCCGGGACATGGTGAGACGGTCGGTATGAAAAGCGAGATATACATCCTCGCGCTTAAGGTACGCGGCATAGAGGGTCTTTAACTCAGCCTGAACTGCGAGTGATTTCTCTACTCGCTCGACCTGCTTTTTGAGGTACTTTAAGTGTGGTGCATGTTCACGACGAAGGGACTCCACCTGCTCGATATTTTCACGGGTCTTTTCAAGCTTCTTCTCGGCTTCAGTCTTCTTATACTGATACACCTTCAGACCAAGGGCGTCTTCAATCATCTCGCGGCGTTCTTTTGGTGAGGCGGAGAGAATTCTATCTGCCTCACCCTGCGAAATGATATGGTGTCCAGTTGAACCGATATTAGCCGCAGCAAGAAGCTCTTGTACGTCCTTCAGACGCACCACAGAGTCATTGATGAGGTATTCATTTTGCCCATCACGATGCACGATACGCTCAATTTTAATGGTATCAAAATCGAGCCCAAAGACGCGAGTGCGATTATCAAGCTCGACCGTGACCGACGCCCGGTTTCCACGGGACACCTGCTCACTTCCGCCCCAAATAAGGTCTTCACCACGCTTCCCACGAAGCGACTTAACGGACTGTTCACCAAGCACAAACCGAAACGACTCAGCCACATTACTCTTCCCTGATCCATTTGGTCCGACTATGGCCGTAATGGGTGCGGAAAATTCAAGCTCGCTCTTTTTGGCGAATGATTTAAAGCCGTTGATGGTGAGCTCTTTGAGATACATAGCTACCAGGTTGTGGCTCCCGCTGAGAACGTGGCGTAGGTGCGAGTGCGGTCAGAAACTCCACCACCGCAAGTAGTAAAGTCTGGACAACGTGCCAGCTCATGATCAGCTGAGGTCACGAGCTTCGCCTCAACCGCATTAAACGACATGAGCTTGTATGACGAACCATTCGAACGATAGTAATACCCGACATTACTCGTATTCTCAGATAGTGGGTCAGTTGGTAATGACGCAATAAAGTCTGGCACGAGACCATTGATATAGTTTGTGCACGATACGAACGACCCTGTCCCTGGTCCCGGTCCTGCCCAGTTGGCAGTCCCACTCGCGGTGCAGCCAGATGATGGGTATACCCCAAACTGCGCCCGATAGAGCTCAATCGCGAGTTGAAGCTCCTTAACCGCAGCAGCTCGCACGTCATCACGAGCAGCGCCACGAGCGCTACCGAAGTTTGCATACACAATTGATGCCAAAATGCCAATGATTGATATCACCACAATCAGCTCAACGAGCGTAAATCCACTAATGTTAATATTGATTTTCATATATTATAAACAAGTTATTGCAGTGGTATTCCGAATAGTGGCAGGAGTAACGCCTGAACCAACTGTCGGCGCAAAACCACCCCATACCCCATACGACCTATCAAATCGCGCGTTACCAGTTCGACACTGAGCAGGTTCACTACCTGTCGATGGACCAGTCGCAACATAGGAACACATTCCCACCTCTCGTACCGTTGTACAGTTTGGCCCACCAACACACACTTGCGCATTGCCGGCAGCATCAGGAATTATATCGCAACTTTTGAAGGCGTGTCTGTATGTCACCAACTCATTCTCGACAGTATTCAATGCCATAACTTTAAACACAGTACCTTCAGCATTAGTAACATACGAGTACCCTTCAAAGGTGCGTCGGTTTGGATCTCGTGGAAGCCGAGGCATGTAGGTCGGTGTCAGACCACTGATGTAATCGGTACATTCTGTCTCGTTCGAAAAACCGTCCCCATTACTGTCAGTACAACCCATGGCTGGATATCGTCCTACCTGCTGCCTATAAAGGGCTAGAGCGGTTTCAAGCTGTCGTAAATCACTCTGCCGTTTTGAGTCGCGCGCCTTAGCACTCTGGCCACCTAAGTTTACATACACAATTGAAGCCAGAATACCAATGATGGTAATCACGACCATGAGTTCAACTAGCGTAAAGCCCTGTCGACGAGCAAGAAACATACGTACCGTAAGTGTACCACGCACACAAAAAGACTGGCTCATCACCAGTCTTTTTGTGTGGACACACAGATGCCTATTCAAGTGTCCAACCCTTGGCGGTTATGGCTCGCTCGGCAGCCTGTTGCTCTGCTTCTTGCTTTGAACGCCCCTTACCTTCCGCAATGAGTTCTTGTCTGAGGTACACACCGATAGTGAAGACTCGGTCGTGATCTGGACCCTCCTGACCGAGTAGCTGATAGGTTGGTGTCACTGATGCATGCTCCTGGGCAAGTTCCTGGAAGCGACTCTTCGGGTCTTGCCAGAGACGCTTTCGTACAATGTCATCGGTCTTATGAAAGAGTTGCTTGGCGACAAACTCCTTCGCGGTATCGTATCCTTGATCAAGGTACATAGCTCCGATAAATGCTTCAAACACATTGGCAAGGATATACTGACGCGCTCGCCCCTCATCCTTCGCCTCACCCTTAGACATAAGGAGGTACTTATTCACCCCAAGCTTCTCAGACGCCGCAGAGAGTGAGACGGTATTCACGAGTGCTGCGCGAATGGCGGTAAGTTCACCCTCTGGCTTATCACCGTAGGTGCGGAAGAGGTAGTCGGTGACAATGAGTTCAAGGACCGCATCACCAAGGAACTCGAGTCGCTCGTTATGATCTTGTTGTGCTTCACGGTGCTCGTTGAGATACGAGCGATGAGTTATAGCAGTGAGTAAGTGAATAGGCTCATTAAACGTAACCCCGAGAATTTTCTCGAGGGATTGTAAGTCATCGGCAATATTGCGGGCTTCCATATAAATATATTCAGTACTATAACCGATTCTGGAGCTTTTGAAAACGAGTGAGATTTACGAAGTTAAAGTAAAAACTCATAAATGAATATAGTTTTAATAAAGTCAGATTTTGCTGAGGGATGAGGCGTGCAATTGAAGAAATATGAGGCGTATTTGATATACGGTGAATGTTTCTGAAAGCAGCACAACAAAGTCTCTCGGATAAAATCGGACTTTATTTTGATCGTTTACCGACAAGCATCGTGACAGCTTTGGTCACAATTGGCAAAATATCCTCATAAAAATTGAGCTCAAGGATATCTGCCACCTTAAACCAGCGACCGTCATCAAGTCCACCCTTTTGCTCAAGAGTAATCTCGCTGTATGGTGAAGAAGCAAGGAAGTAGTGTACCTGCTTGCGGACCTTCCCCTTCTCAGGGTGACTCGCGACATACTCGTTCATGCCAAGCTCTGCCTCAATCGTAATATCAAGCCCAAGTTCTTCTTTGAGTTCACGTACGGCACCAGCTTTAATCTCCTCTCCTTCTTCAATCTTCCCTTTTGAGAGGGTCCAGTGGCCGAAGATGTCATGTACGAGCGCGAGGTACATCTGTCCATCAGCTTCAGCATAGACGACGGCTCCAGCGAGACGCTCAATTGGCATCTCATGAAATGGCACATCGCGCTTCTTTTTCTTACCGATTTCTTCTTTACCTGGTTCACCAATTTCTTTATAGACAGCACCAAGCACACCGTTAACAAAGCGACTACTATTCTCGCCACCAAATTGCTTCGCGAGCTCAATCGCTTCGTTAATTGCCACCTTCGCCGGCACCTCTTTACGGTCAGCAAACAAAAGTTCATAAAGACCGAGTCGGAGGATATTTCTATCGACTGGAGAAATTCTATCAATCGGCCATTCTGGAGCCGCTTTTTCTATGACGAGGTCAAGCTCAGATTGCTTGCCAATAATCCCATCGAGGAGCCGTTCCATGAACGGGCGGTCAGTTTTGTTTGGGGCAAATTCAGTGATATTTCTATCAAGGACCTCCACAATCTCCTTACGGTCGATTGCATTAAGATCCCACTCAAACATGGTCTGAAGAACGATACTGCGTGAAAGGTGCCGATTTGCCATAAACAATGTACTAACTACTACTGCTCTAGAGTATATCCTATAGAATGCCTCCTATCTTTTCTTAATCCACAAAGCCCCGCGTAAGCGGGGCTTTGACTTAGGTGCGGTTTATTTACCGTCTACCACTGGTGACTGCTCACCCTGCTGCGCCTTGATAGCTTCACGCTTAGCTGCCATACGGTCAGCTCGAGCCTTGGCCTTAGCAGCCAAATCAATGACTACTCGACCCTTGTAAAAGCCACACGCGAGACACATGTGATGTGGACGGTGCATAGCGCCGCAGTTCTTGCACACTGCCATTTCCGGACTTTTAAGTCCGTGATGAGAGCGGCGGTTTGCGGTGTGAGACCGCGTATGTCGCATTCGTACTACCATAATGCCCGAAACTATATCAGATTAGATTAAAAATGCAAGGAAAAAGCCGTCGGTCACAAACCGACGGCAAAGGATATCCTGCAGGGTATATCCTTAAGTTATGCTGCCTCCGTCTTATCTTTGACATGAAGCGACGCATAGTAGGCTTCAATCGCCTTTGTTCGAATTGTATGGTGCGGACAGCCGTTGCATGCCAACACTCCTTTCACTTCACGGACACGACTCGGAATTTCACCGGCCGATGTCGGAAGCCAGCCACATTCATGCACCGCATGTTTACACTCGTCACAAAACGGCACTTCCCCCGTCTTCTTCTGACTTTTGGTAGTCACTCTTGCCCCCTACATTCATTTTGGTCAAGTATGAGGACTACACCAGTCGATCAGACTTTAGTATCATACCACAATAACCAAGAATTGCAAACAAAATCCCCCGCCGCCACAATGGCGACAGGGGGAAAGCGATTACCGCCAGGAAATGAACAGCAGCGGAGCATAGCTCGCTGCCAGGAGCTGCAAGAAGAGCGGGATCGGCGATGCGCCGACAGCGGGCGCGGCAAGTTTTTCGAATTTGTCTTCAGTCGCTTTGGTACGACCATCGTTTGAGTCAAACATTCAACTTCTCTCGTTTCTTACCTCCAGCCACTATAGCGGGAGGAGGAAGACATTAACACACTTTTATGTTTTTGCAATAGCTTCGGCGATGTTCATCTGAGAAGCCATATTCTGCGATAAGGCGCCTATGAAGTGCTGTCCCATATCCCTTATGCTTTTCAAATTGATATGAGGCATATGCCGGTAACTCCCCGTGCGTACACATATATGAGTCACGAGTCACCTTGGCGAGAATAGATGCGAGACCAATGGCGCGCTCTGTAGCGTCACCCTTAATAATTGTCTCTTGCCGCACACAATACGCCGGCGCTTTAAGACTCCCATCAAGCAACACCCGAATACTATTCCAGTTAACTGGAATAGTATTCGGGGTATTTACTTGCGCATGTAGCTCGGAAAGACCTTTGTCAATGAGTTCTCGTATAACAACCGCTATCCCCTTTTTATCAATACTCAAGGCACTCCCGAGCTCGACTACACACCATAACTGACCCGCACCCGCGAGCTTCATCGCCGCCTCGTAGATACGCTTACGATTCTTTTCACTCACCGCTTTACTATCCCCCACCCCCGGGAGGAGCGTCCAATCGAAATCAGGCGGGACGAGCACGAGCCCGACCGCTACCGGACCAGCGAGCGGTCCGCGCCCCGCCTCATCAATACCGAGTTCGTATAGTGTCTTTAGTGTTTGAGTCATTTTAGATGTAGATAACTCTATCATGAATTATTTGCTACAATGCGACGTATGTCTGAAACGAAGTCACTGACCGCGCAGTTTATCCATCTCCATGTCCACTCCCACTACTCGCTCTTAAACGCGCTCCCGACCCCAAAAGAGCTCGCCAAAGCCGCCAAAGAAGATGGACAGGATGCCCTCGCGATTACTGACGCAGGCGCCCTCTATGGCGCCATTGATTTCTACAAAGCCTGCACAAAGGAAGGCATCAAGCCAATTATTGGCCTCGATGCCTTCATGGCACCGCGCACGCGCCACGATAAAGAAGCGATGATCGATAAGCCACGGGCGCGACTCGTCCTCCTTGCGAAGACCTTTCACGGCTACCAAAACCTCATCAAGCTTGTTACCCTCTCAAACCTCGAGGGCTTCTACTACCGACCCCGCCTCGACCAAGAACTCCTCAAGACGTATGCTAGGGACTTAATTTGTATCATCCCCTCATTTGCCGGTGAGGTGATCCAGGCGTACAAAAACGACAACCCCGAAAAAGCGGCTGAGCGCCTCGATTGGTACAAGGGTGTGTTTGGCGATGATTGTTATCTCGAGATTACCCACCATCCTGAGATTCTCGACCACGAATCATACCAGCAAAAGCTCATCACCCTCGCCCGCGAAACCAACACAAAGCTCGTTGCCGCACACGACGTCTATTACCTCAAACCAGAAGACCGCATCGCGCGTGAGACGATGGTCAAAATCCAGAGTGGTGGGGTCGTCGACACCTCTGGCGATGGCCAGGGTGAAGAAAACTTCTCATTCCTCACCCAAGCCGAAATCATTGAGCGATTTAAAGACACTCCAGACGCAGTCGCCAATACCGTCGCCATCGCTGAAGCCTGTACCGTCGAACTCGAAATCGGTACCCACTGGTACTTCCCTGACTACAAAATCGATAGCGGTAAAGAGCCAGACGACGAGTTGAAAGACATGGCGTATCGAGGTGCTGCCTGGCGTGGGTTTGACCTCGAAGCACAACCGGACGTCAAAGAGCGTCTCGATTACGAACTCGATGTCATCAAGACAAAAGGTTATGCCAAGTACTTCCTCGTGGTGGGCGACCTCCTCCGTGAAGCACGCGAGCGCGGTATCCTTACCACCATTCGAGGTTCGGTGGCGGGTTCGCTCACGACGTACGTGCTCGGGATTACGAACGTAGACCCCCTTGAGTACCAGCTTCCCTTTGAGCGCTTCTTAAACCCACAACGTCCGTCCGCTCCCGATATTGATATGGACTACGCTGATAATCGGCGCGACGAGATTATTGAGTACGCGAAGAGTAAATACGGTGAAGATAAAGTGGCTCAGATTGGTACCTTCGGTACGATGATGGCACGCGCGGCCGTGCGTGACGTCGCACGCGCACTTGGTCACCCATACAGTGTGGGTGACACGATTGCGAAGCTTATCCCGATGGGAAGCCAGGGCTTCCCGATGACGATTAAGAAGGCACTTGAAATCGAGCCCGATCTCCAAAAGCTCTACAAGAGTGATGCTGAGGCGCGTGAGGTGCTCGACCTCGCCCAGAAGATTGAAGGGCGCGTTCGCCACCTCGGTGTACACGCCGCCGGTGTGGTGATTGCACCCGCCCCACTCAATGAGTTCGTCCCCATTCAGCCCGACCCGAAGACCGGAAAGTACGTAACGCAGTACGAAATGAAATCCGTTGGTGAAGACGGCGTTGGACTTCTCAAATTCGACTTCCTCGGTATCAAAAACCTCGCCATTCTCGCCGATGCCGTGAAGCGCGTGAAGAAGATTCATAATATCGATATCGATATCGAACAAATCCCGATTGATGACAAGAAGACCTTTGAGGTGCTCGCTCGCGGTGAGACAATGGGGCTCTTCCAGCTGAACGGCTCTGGCATGACTGCCTTCCTCAAACAACTCCGTCCATCTACTATCCACGACATCAACGCGATGGTGGCACTCTATCGCCCAGGACCGATGGAATCGATTCCTCAATATATTGAACGTAAGCATAATCCCACCCTCGTTACCTACCTCGACCCACGCCTCAAGAGTATCCTCGAGCGAAGCTACGGAGTCATCACCTACCAGGACGACGTGATGGCGATTGCGCGTGAGCTCGCCGGCTACTCGTGGCTCGAGGCAGACATGCTCCGTAAAGCGATGGGTAAGAAAATTCCGGAGGTAATGGCCGCCGAAAAGGACAAGCTCATGAAAGGCTTCGCCGAGTTTGGTAAGCTTCATCCCTCGACCGCTGATAAGCTCTGGCTCCTCATCGAACCATTTGCTGCGTACGGATTTAACAAGGCGCATGCTGCATCGTATGGTCGTGTCGCCTACCAGACAGCGTACATGAAGGCGAACTTCGCCGTCGAGTACATGTCTGCGGTACTCACTGCCGACTCTGGAGACACTGAAAAGATTTCTGAAATTATCCACGAGTGTGAACGCATGGGTATTGAAGTACTTCCCCCAGATATTAATGAATCATTTGCCGACTTCTCCGTGGTACCGGGGCGCCAAACCATTCGCTTTGGACTAACCACCATCAAGAACTTTGGTGAAGGTATCAGTGAAGCCATTATCACTGAGCGCAAAAACGGCGGTCGCTTTACCTCAATCCAAGACTTCCTCACCCGTATCAAAAACCGCAACCTCAACAAAAAGTCACTCGAAGCCCTCATCATGGTTGGTGCGTTTGATAGCCTCGGTGAACGTGGACACCTACTCGCGAATGTCGACCTCATGCTCGCCTTCAACCGTGAGCAAGTCGCTGCTGCTGAAAGTGCACAAGATTCTCTCTTTGGCTTTGGTGGTGGGAGCACCGTAACCGATCTCACTCTCCAGCCGGCACCAGAGGCTACCAAGGCCAACAAGCTCATCTGGGAAAAGGAGCTCCTTGGTATCTACGTCTCTGGTCACCCACTTGATGACTACGAGGCAGAGGTCGTCAAACGACCACGTATCGGCACCATCCTAAACGCTGTCCGTAATAATGAGGAGCTCAACATCGTCCGCCTCAAGGGAGAGCTCGTCACCACCGGTATGATTGTGGGAGTGCGCGAACTCATCACGAAAAAGGGTGACAAGATGGCGTTTGTTGTCCTCGGTGACCAGCACGACACCATCGAGATGGTCGCCTTCCCGTCAACTTATACCGAGCAAAAAGAACTCCTCGTACCTGGGCAGTGTGTCGCCATTAAAGGCAAACTCACGATTCGCAACGACGAACCAAGTATCGCGATTGATAGAGTGAAAGCGCTTGTCCCTGTCACACAAACGACGGAATAGAAAAATTGCATATTTGTAATATGTGTGTTATAATATAAAAGTATTGATCCTCAAACAAACAAGGATATTCAGATGGCCTCTACCAAACAGAAAGCTGAAGACAACAAACTCAGGATGCTGGAGCACCGTATGGAGCGAGAGCTACAGCATATGCTCGCTGACCTGCTCCAGAAAGAAGGTCAGTACGAAGGGAGCATCAAGGCCTTTGGGACTGTTTCGGTTTCCCTGAGAGCCTGTCGTCCAGTCCAAAGCAAACCCAAGTTTGCTAACATTCGCACTGTTGGTGAACTGCTGTCCAAGGACCGCATCAAAGGTCTCGGCTATAGCCACGAGCAGTGGAAGCGAATGTATCTCAGTCTACTGAACGACGGATGGGACGATGGTACGCCCATCGAAACCATCCTGCAACGGTATGCTGACGGAGGATTCCGTCTCATACCAAATGTCGGCGACAAAACCATGGCAGACTTCAACCAGGTTTTGCAAGATTGTGGGTATAGCCCCCTCCCATGACCCTACCCCGCGCCATCACCTTGGCGCGGGGTAAACTTTTGTGGAGTTGACCATTCCCCCACCCTACGCTACGATGAGGTTATACAGAGATTGTGGTGGCTACCAACCATCAGCCATTCTGAGCTATCCTAGGTGAAACCTAGGGAGCTCCCTAGGTTTCACCTAGGATGGCGGAATTGATTCCCTAATCTGTACAAACGAAGCGGCCGTAAGGTCGGAAAGCTCGGTGGAACCGCGACTTTGTAAAAAGAACGCCCGAGCGAAAAATGATTACAATCATTTTTCGCTCGGGCGGTTTTCGTTCCCGAATACTTCCACTCTTCATACGTCCGTCACTGCGAGCAGCAGCGAAGCAGTCCAGAAAGAACCATGTCTGGATTGCCGCGTCGGCTCATATACTCGCCTCCTCGCAATGACGACTCAACAAAAATATTTATTCATCACTAATTATTCATTACTATGTGTAGCCAACACCATAACCCTCTTGAGGCCAAGCGACACACGCTCGCCCACCTCATGGCCAAAGCCATCGTCGACACCTACCCGCACGCCAAGCTCACGCTCGGTCCAGCGATTGAGACCGGCTTTTACTACGATATCGATTTTTCTGGGGGACCATCACTTGGCGATGATGGCCTGAAGGATATTGAAAAAGCAATGAAGAAGCTCCTCAACACGTGGACTAGTTGGAGCCACCGCGAAGTCTCGGTTGAAGAGGCACAAACTATCTTTGCCGGCAACCAATTCAAGCTTGAACTCATCGAAGAAATTGCCACCCGCGGCGAGGCTATCACCCTCTATACCTGTGGTACCGGGAAGAGTGAATTTACCGACCTCTGCCGTGGTGGACACTCAGAAAACCCACAAGCTGAAATTGCGAGTGATTCATTCCGACTTGATAAAGTCGCTGGCGCCTATTGGCGTGGTGACGAGTCAAAGCCGATGCTCACCCGCGTGTACGGACTCGCGTTTGAAACCCGCGAAGCGCTTGATGAGTACGTACACCAACTCGAGGAAGCCAAAAAGCGAGATCACCGTAAGCTTGGTAAAGAAATGGGACTGTTCTCATTCTCAGACCTCGTCGGACCTGGTCTCCCGCTTTGGTCTCCAAAAGGTACCGCTCTGCGCCAGCGCCTTGATGCGTTCGTCCAAGAGCTCCGTGATGCTCGTGGCTACGAACACGTCACCATCCCGCATATTGCAAAGAAGTCACTGTACGAAACCTCTGGTCACTGGAACAAGTACAGTGAAGACCTCTTCAAGGTAATGGCGAAAGAGGGCGATGATCATGACATGTATGTCCTCAAGCCCATGAACTGTCCGCACCACACGCAGATTTATGATGCCGTCCCACGCTCGTACCGAGACCTTCCCCAGCGGTACGCTGAGACCACCATGGTGTACCGCGCCGAGCAATCTGGTGAACTCACTGGACTCACGCGTGTACTCTCTATCACCCAAGATGACGCCCACGTATTTTGTCGAGAATCACAACTTCGTGAAGAGATTGAAAAAATCTGGGACATTATCAACGAGTTCTATGGGGCCTTTAACTTTAAGCTCCGTGTCCGCCTCTCATTCCATGACCCAGCGAATAAGGAAAAGTATCTCGGCGATAGCACCGTCTGGGAAGAAACCGAAGCACTCATGAAGCAAATCGCTGCAGACCGTCAAGCAGACTACTTCGAAGGTATTGGTGAAGCAGCCTTCTACGCGCCAAAGCTCGACTTCATGGCTAAGGACTCAATCGGCCGTACGCACCAAGTCGCCACCATCCAGCTCGACCGTCTCATGCCAGGACGCTTCAATCTCACCTGTACGAATGAAAAGGGTGAGAAAGAACCAATTGTCATGATCCATGCTGCGATTGCCGGCTCACTCGAACGCTTCTCAGCAGTACTCATCGAGCACTTGGGAGGCAACTTCCCCCTCTGGCTCTCACCTGAGCAAGTCCGGGTCGTACCGGTGGCAGACATTCATGTTGAGTACGCCAAAGACGTCACCGCTGCTCTCAAGGCAGCTGGTTTCCGGGTCACCCTCGCCGATGATAACGACTCCATGGGTAAGAAAATCCGCAACGCGAAGACTGACAAGCTCCCCTACTTTATTGTGGTTGGTGACCAGGAGATGCAGAGTCGTACCCTCACGCTTGAAAAACGGGACGGGACGAAGTCTGTGCTCACGTTAGATGACACCATTTCACAACTGACTCAGGAGGTGGCACACAAGGTGCTCTAGCAACTCATTTGAGACAACACAAAACCCGGCATGCGATGCCGGGTTTTGTTGTACCTTGTTGTCGGTTAGGCGAGTGCCTTGATAGCCTTAAGGATAGCCATCTTCACTGCCTCTCCTTCATTCGTGTAGACTCCATCGAGCGCACTCGTGAGTGCCTCAATGGCTGCCTTCACTTGCTCTGGAGTAAAGCGAGCACCTTCAGATGTCATAAGGGCTGAGAGGGTAACGTTGTTCCCCTGCTTCATGCGGTAGAGCGCATCGAGCTCCGCAGCCGCTTCAGCGAGTGAGACCATCGGACGAGCACCAATCATCTGGTATGCCGCGACGATATTCCCCGTCACAATGGCTTCAGCGAGTGAGCCGTTCCCCGCAGTCGCAGCCACCGAAGCTGGGGTAAAGACTGAGATAGCTGGAGTAGTTGCGGTGAGACAGAGCGCGCAGAGACTGTTCATGCGGTCGAGGTTCACGACTACCCAACCATCTTCACTTGGGTATGATGCCTTCGCCTTTTCAATAATCGCAGTAGCGGTCGCAGTACGATTCTCAGCCGTAGTAGCGTCGACGAACTGTCGCATTGCCTCACTTGAGATGAGGACACGGGCAGCGTGTGCCATATTCTCAACTTCAGTCGCAATCGCATCATACGCCTCATCACGTGGGATAGTTGACGCATAGCCAACTGGTGCAGTTGGAATAGTCGGTGTTACTGAAGCCACAAAGCGTGGTGTCTCAGTAATGGTTGGTACCACGACTGCTGGTGCTGGTGTAACAGGTGTTGCAGTTGCTACTACCGGTGACACCACACCCTGACGTCGCATCACAATGACGTACGCGAGGTAGAGAGCCCAGAGTACGAGGAGTCCGTAGAATACCATTGTAAGGAATGGACCTGCCTCAAATCCGGTGTACGGTACTTGCGTCAGTGAGATACCAGTGACGACCGGCTGCTGGTCACGTGACTCAAGGACAGTAACACCATCCTTCACATCAACTGATACCTTACAGGTTCGATCCTTACTGCCACGCTCTGCAAGGAGAGTGTAGGTAGTGTCCTTCTCTGGACGAAGGGTAATTGAACCATCGTAGAGATCCTTCTTATCATCATTCTTCTTACCATCAGTCGTCACGATAGTCTTACCGTGGCTATCCTTAAGCGTCACTTCCGTTGCGCGTGAGGTATCCCAAGTGATAGTGATACGGTCACCGCGACTAATCTTACTGTCTGAGATCTTAAGCGTACAACGTGGTGAAGATGATCCGCCACCACCGCCACCACCACCGCCACTAGTCGTTACGGTCACGGTACGAGTACATGAGACAGTCTGATTGTTGTCGCCAGTACCAGTAAGGGTGTAAGTAGTAGTATCTGATGGTGATACTGAGGTAGAACCATCCACCGCCACTGATCCAACTGATGGATTAATCACGACGTTGTTTACGTTTGTGGTATTCCATGAGAGTGACACTGAGTCACCACGAGTAATTGATGAAGCGGAAGCGGTAAATGAATCACAGATCGGTGCACGAGGCGTCTCAGGCTGAATCACGGTAATCGGACGAGTACAAGTGACCTGCTGATTGTTAGCGCCGGTAGCAGTCAAGGTGTAGGTAATTGACTCTAGTGGTGAGACGGTCGTTGAACCATCAACCGCCACTGATCCAACACCCTGGTTAATCACAACACTTGAAGCGTTGGTGGTATTCCAGGTAAGGGTCGCACTCTGACCACGATTGATAGTCGTTGGAGTCCCCGTGAATGAATCACAGATAGGTGCTTGTGAAGTTGGTGGGACAACGGTGACGGTAGCCGCACATGAAGCTGAGCCAGTCTCGTTCGTTACCGTCATGGTGTAGGTAGTGGTAACAGCTGGATTTACGCCACGGTTACCTGAGAGTGAGACTGAACCAATACTCTGATTGATAGTCGCACTTGAAGCGTTGGTCGAAGACCAGGTCAACGTACTCTGTCCCCCACTCGTAATACTGGTTGGATTAGCTGTAAGTACACAAGCAGGAAGTGGTTGCGGGGTAGTCCGTGGCGAAACAGTGACTGAATCACTACAAGTACCCTTTGCATTGTTACCAGTCATGGTAACGGTTACTGGGGTTGTACGTCCTGCTGGCCAGGTATAGTTCTGAGAATCCACTGCTGCAACAATCTGATTGTTAACCCGGAAGACAGTACTATGGTCTGGTGTACCTCGCCATGAGATAGTGAATCCCTGACCATTGTCAACTACTGAGAGATTCGTCGTGATATCACAGGTTGGGGCTGGTACATCTCGGTAGACCGTTACTGAATCACTACAGGTACCATCACCGTTCTGACCGGTAACCGTAAAGGTAAGGAAGACATTGTTGGCATCCCAGGTATAGGTGATTGATCCCGTTGGCTGTACTGAAACACCACCCATTGTGTATGTTGCATTGTTACTGTTAGCCCACGAGATAGTGTATTGCTGTCCGGCTGGTACATGCTCGATGTTAGTACGAATATCACATACTGGTGGATTGCTTGGTGCCCCGCCTCCGCCACCACCATCACCAACAGTGACCGTACCACCGCCGCCAGTTGTAGAACCGCCACAGTTAGTACATCCAGTACCACCGCCGCCAGTCACCTGAGCTGATGCGATACTGACATATGCAAACAAGCCAGCTACCAATGTAGCAACGATGATTGCTGCAAAACTAATTTTTTGAATAGTCGTCATATAAATTTGATAAGGATAATTAATGGTTATACCTACACCGAATTTCTTCGGATTAAAGGAATCGTTCACGAGAGAACGATTACTCAGAATCCGAATTGATTCTTGAGATTTGATGTTCAGGGCGACATACAGTATGTCTGCCGCCCTGAATCTTACTTGATACCGAGTCGTGCCTTCTCAGCAGACGTCAAGGTCCAGAGCGGCTGCCATCCACCTTCACGAAGTTTGATGTTTTTGAAGGTGCGACCTTCAAAAACAATCCCTGGAAGGTCCCAGTGGATTTTCCCGTCGCTTCCAAGGAAGCAAACGGATTCAAGTCCACGAGGCGAAATATGAATCGCGCGCGGATCATTGCACGCGATCGTTTCATACGGCCCATTCGGCGGACCAACGACACACCGGACCACGTGCCAGACCGGAGCTTTTTGCCCCTTGCCAACCGCAGTCGGCTGATTGCAGTTGATGTCGCTTTCGCACGCTTCGACCACGGTCGCGGATGCCAGCAAGGTGGCAGTACCGACAACCGGAACGGCCATGGGTGCAGTATTGAGAGCAGCGAGCAAAGCTGCCAGTCTGTAAGCTTTCATGTTTGGCGCCTCCTGCGCTTTAGAGAATGCTCCTGATTCGTTTTTAAAGAACTTTTTGAGGAGCGGTTACGGCATCAATACTATCACAAAGGAAAGTATTTGTCAATGCTTTTACCGGTCTGTCAATTAGCTCAAGATAAGAAAAGACCCCCTTCCATTGCTGGATTTGGGAGTCTTGGTGACCAGGGCATTTCTGCCCTGGTCGTGGGCGTCAGAAGATGCTGACACCATTATTGCCACCATTGGTGGTATCACCCGGTGTCCCAGCGCTCGGCTGGGTCTTGTCCTGCGTCACGCCCCGCGCGGTTGCAGCCTCGGCTTCGTCGGTCGAGCTGCCATTCCCGTTGGTATCGTTCACACCAGTGTGCGAGACCACCGGACCCGGGTCGATCGTCGTGACCGCGGACGGCGGCAGGCCATAGACCCTCTCCGCCACCTCCTCGGCCGACTCACCGGTCGTGGTGTTGGTGAGCCCGGCCCTGGAAGACGAGCCACCCCCGGTCCGCATCAGACATTTGATAGCGGACAGGAAGCCATTGACGACAACAGAGCCATCGGGCGCCTTGGTCAGCTTGAAGACCTCGTTGCCCGCCCGGATCTGCTTCCTGCAGATCTTCTGGTCATCGAAGGTGTACGTGCGACCAGATGACGTGGTGATGAGAACATCACCCGCCTCAAGTACGACACTGCGCACCTCGGCCATAGCGACATTTGCGACCAGACCGCAGAGAAGCGCCAGAGACGCAAAGAACTTTTTCATTAGGATTACCCCCTTTTGCTACGGCGACCGATTCGCCGTTATGTTTACTATAGTATCACACTATAGTGTCTATGTCAATATACAAAAAAGCCCCTATTAGAGGGCTTTTTCAGAGATGAGGGTGGCCTCGACAATAAACCGATCTTCCTTCGCGCCAAAGCTGTTACAGGTAACCAAGGTCAACCGCTTCCCTTTTACATCAGTTGGGATAATGACATCAGACGCGCGTGATTCGTAGACCTTATCTACCCGGTAGGTATAGGTCATAGTATCACTTGAGACAGTGATCGTATCGCCCCACTTGAGCTTTTGGATACCATTAAACGCCTGGTAGTTCCGATTCATGACGTTCGGCAAGTAGCTTGAATGGCCTAAAATAAGGATATTTCCGTCTTCTCCAAGCTTCGCCGAATCTGGGTGACGAGCTACCCCGTTAAGGAGCGCCGCATCAATGGTCGGGATGTCATTACTTGCCGGATTAAGTACCGGGACAGTACGTGAGAGCTCAGTGATAGTCATTGATACCGGCTCACTCACGACCGGTACTGGCTTTGGCGCTGGTGCCTCAGGGGTCGAGGTGGCTACTGCCTCATCGGCTTTGGTTGTACTAGGAGCTTCTGGCAAGAAGTCGAGTGCAAAGAAAACCGCATAGGTGAGCGTGAAGATAATAAAGAATACCGAAAAGAAGCGCACTTTGTTTTGGGCGACAACCTCAAAAAATCCGGGCTTTGGTGACTGTGACATAGAAAATAAGGTGCTTATATCGTATCACATAATATGATTTTGTCAATTACTGATTGAGTACACATTGACTATTTCTTATTTAGTGTTCTTGACTTTTACTATTAGCTATGGTAATATCTTAGCCATATGACAAACAACACCGTAGAGCGCGACAAGAATCGCATTCTTAAATCACTCGCCATTGCTGGGTTCATCGGCCTTATTATCGTAATTGCGTGGCTTGGTATCAAGCTGGTCCAGGTACTTCCAAGCGCCTTTGGCTCACTCGCCTCGCTCGCAGATAGTGTCTACAACTACGAACCACCAACAGTAACAGCAAGTAGCAACAAGACAACCGCTGCCGTTGACGAGACTATCACCCTCACCTGGGAAGGTCCAAAAACTGCCGGCTCATATGCCTTCTCATATCAGTGTGCTGAGGGATTGGCACTCGATATGCGAGCCAGTGATGGTGCGGTGAAAAGTCTCATGTGTGATACCAATTACTCAATTGGTGACGTCACGAGTCTCGAGGTAGTAGCAATGGCTGAAAAGACCCGCTTTACCGACCTCAAGTACCGTATCGACTACATTCCAAGTGGTAAGACTGAGCCAACGGCGAGCGATGAGAATACTATTGTTGTTCTGAACGCCACTATCGGCAGTACCCCAACTGAGACCGCAACCTCAACTCCAGCTACCTCTACCCCACCAGTCGCAGTCGCAACTACCACGCCAACCAAGCCAACGACTCCAGTAAAGCCGACGACTCCAACCAAACCAGCATCAACTACCTATGTCCAGACTCCGGTCTACGGTATCCCAACCTCAGATCCAAAGGGATACACTGATCTTGCAGTTACTATCATCGGCGCCGGTACCCTTGAGGGTCGAACCTTCACTCGGGTGACCAAGCTTGATAACGACAAGAACGGTGCGGTCCAGTTTTCTATTCATAACCTCGGTACGAAGACCTCAGACCGCTTCACCTACGAGGTCAAGCTCCCAAATGGTGAGACCTTTACCTCAGGTGTACAGTCACCACTGAAGCCAAACGAGCGCGCAGTCCTCACGCTCGGCTTCCTCCCCGAAGACGTAACCGGCACCAAGTCATACAGTGTCCGCGTGACGACCGCAAGTGATAAAGTCAGTAGTAATAATACTGCCAACGCCAAGATTGAGATTACACAGTAATCTCTTACAGCAAAAGCCGCCACGAGTACCGTGGCGGCTTTTGTCACGTATAGCATTGTCTCAATATTAAATATCGAGCGTCGCCATACGGGCATTAGACTGGATGAATGACTTTCGGTTTGATACATCAGTGCCCATGAGGATATCAAATACTCGGTCGGCCATCTGTGCATCTTCAATCTGTACTTGCTTGAGGATACGATTCTCTGGATTCATGGTCGTCTCCCAGAGCTCTTCAGCATTCATCTCACCAAGACCCTTGTAGCGTTGAATCTTGGCGCGACCTGGCTTCTTTGCTACCGTTGCTACCTCTTCTGTCTCTTCACTCTCATCTTCTTCACTCACCTCAAGCGAGGCAATATCCTCTTCACCGAGTTCTTTTAAGACCTGCATCTTTTCTTCGTCCGAGAACGCGTAGCGAGTTTCCTTCCCTTTTTGAATCTTATAGAGCGGCGGCTGCGCGATGTAGATATGTCCAGCTTCAATCAGTGGTCGGAAGTACCGATAAAAGAGCGTAAGGAGGAGTGTCCGGATATGAGCCCCGTCAACGTCGGCATCAGTGGCAATAATCACCTTGTGATAACGGAGGCGCTCGATATCAAACACGTCACCAATCGCTGTACCCATCGCAATCACGAGATTTTTAATCTGCTCACTCGCGAGCATCTTATCAATACGCGCTCGCTCGACATTCAAGATCTTACCGCGCAGTGGCAAAATCGCCTGCGTCTTGCGGTCACGACCCATCTTGGCACTCCCGCCCGCTGAGTCTCCCTCTACAATAAAGAGCTCGGAATCACTCGCCTTCTTACTCTGGCAGTCAGCGAGCTTTCCTGGAAGCGACATACCTTCAAGCGCACCTTTACGGAGGACAGAGTCCTTCGCCGCCTTTGCTGCCTTGCGCGCCTTCACGGCGATAATAACCTTGTTAATCATCGCCTTGGCGTCGTCTGGATTTTCTTCAAGGTAGGTTGCAAACGCCTCAGCAAAGACGGTCTCAACCGCACCACGCGCCTCGACCGATCCGAGCTTAGCCTTCGTCTGTCCTTCAAACTGAATCTCCGGCATCTTCACCGATACCACGGCGGTAATACCCTCAAGTACATCCTCGCCCGTAAAGCCCGCGTCCTTCTCCTTGGCGCTGAAGAAGTTACCTTTCTTGGCGTAGTTATTAAGGGTGCGCGTGAGTGCAGTCTTAAAGCCGGTGATATGCGTACCGTGCTCAGGGTTGTAAATATTATTGGCAAATGCACTGATGCGAGCAGAGATATCGTCAACATACTGAAGCGCTACCTCAACCGAGAGCACCGCCCCTTCCATATTATTTTTCTCGACGTAGAAGATGTTCTTATGAACTGGCTTCTGGTACTGGTTATTAAAGGCAACAAGTGAACGAAGACCACCTTCAAAGTAAAAGTGCTGGTGCGGCACCTCAAAGTGTTCATCAGAGAGATACTGCTTACCACGAATACTATCGAGGAACTTCACGACCGACTTATCGGTCGAGGCATGCACCATACCCGCCTCGCCACAGAGGGTACGACCATCGATAACCGAGAGCTGCATCGCCTTCACGAGGTAGGCCTGTTGGCGGAGATGGTTCACAATTTTCTTAAAATCGTACGCTGTCTCTGGGAAGATACTGGCATCAGCCTGGAATGTCACGACCGTACCACGGAGCTTTGAACTACCAAGCTTCTTAACCTTGTACTGCGGCTTACCAATTTTGTATTCCTGAATATGGTGACCGCCATCACGATGTACCTCGACAATCACGTGGGTTGAGAGCGCATTCATGACCGATACGCCCACACCGTGAAGACCGCCAGATACCTTGTACCCAGACCCTTCACCACCGAACTTTCCACCAGCGTGGAGTACGGTCAAAATTGTCTCGAGCGCTGACACACCGGTCTGCTTATGAACATCAACCGGGATACCACGACCATTGTCAGCGACACGGATATAGCCACCTGGTAGAAGTGCCACCTCAACTCGGTTAGCGAAGCCTCCCATCGCCTCATCGCGTGAGTTATCAAACACCTCCCAAATGAGGTGATGGAGACCCTCTGGACCAGTGGTACCAATGTACATACCCGGGCGCTTACGCACCGGATCAAGCCCCTCGAGAACCGAGATTGAGGACGCATCGTAGGTATCTTTTTTTCCCGCCATAACTATCTAATTTCGTGAACAATAACCCTATTATTATAGCAAAAAATCCGCTTGTTTGCTTGGGGAAAGCGTGGTACGTTGGGCGAAGATTTTGAGGGAGACGTACATGCTGACCTACAAAGAGCTACTGTACCAGGACCGCGTTTTTGGTCTCGGTGAAGACTTGGTGGAGTTTTATGTCGCCTTATTCAAAGATATGCATGAGCCGGTTGTATGGCTATCTCGCGATACCAATGGATCGTTCAGTATAGTTACAAACGAACTCGAAGCAACCCGGTTCGAGAATGTGAGTAAACTGGATGTACCGGAGTATCATCAGTTCATTACCCGTCAACTAGGTGGAGAGTACCATTCAAACATGATTAAACCGCGCACGCACTAGCGCACCTCAAAGCCTGCCTTCGCGACAGCGTCGTAGACACTCGTCATGAGTGCATCTACCTCGCTGCCGTCGAGGGTTTTTTCGTATGACTGGAAGACGAGTCGGTACGCGAGTGATGTCCTCCCTTCTTTGGTGAAGGTATCAAGGTGGGTCAAACGTGCGAGGAGCGGTCCAGCAGCTTCGGTGATGATCGACTGAACTGACTCAGGGGTGGTACCTTCAGGAACCCACATTGCCACATCACGAGAGACACTCGGGAAGGTTGAGAATGGTTTGTACAACACTGGTGCTTGTGGTGACACCAGGTCGTAGGCAGTCGGCAGTGGCAACGTCGTCAAGATCGCCTCAAGCGAGAACTCAATATATCCAGGTGCGGTATGAACAGGGCTGATTGATAGACCGAGGGCAGCCTCAATTGCACTCACGGCTTCAGCTAGGAGTGGGTCATCCTGCTTGGCCTTATACTCAGTGCCGGTCTGGACCGCCAGCCCTACATGAAATGCCTCGGTCGCTGCCCCAAAGACCGTACCAATTTCAAATACCTTAATTGCCGTCACCCCGAGAAGATCACGGTGAGGAATATTCTTCGTACGTACTTCAAGGAGGTTATCCATGAGCCGACTGCGGAGATAGCTCTTATCTGACGCCAATGCATTCTTTACCTTTGCGATATCTTTTGCTCGAAACGAACTCGTATAGACCTCAGAAAAACCAATTGCTATAAGAGCGGTGCGAATCTTCTCAGCATAGTAGTGTCGAGGATTAAGTTCGATGAGTGGAGCCGGTACTGGAGGCATTGCTACCACATGATTAAGCCCGTAGATGCGACCAACTTCTTCAACAAGGTCTTCGTACCCGAGTAAATCATCACGCTCGTGCGGTGGTGTCACCGTAAATTGGTTACCATCAATCACCGTCTCGTAGCCAAAGCGAGCGATAATAGCAGCGACCGCTTCAGCCGTAATCGAGACACCAAGGAGACTCGCAATCGTCTCAACCGAGACCGTTACCGGTGGACGGTCCACCGACGCATCTCCAGCTGCAGTTGCGCCAACTAATGTGCCACCAGCAACCTCCGCAATAAGAGCGGCACACGCCGCAAGACCATACGGTGCCACACTTCGCGAGAGACCATTTTCATAGCGCTTCGCTGCATCAGTTGGCAGCTTGTGCCGACGCGCCGAGAGCCGAGTCGGTACCCGGGCAAAGTGAGCTGACTCAAGAAGGATAGTCTTGGTAGTTTCTGTCACACCTGAATCTTGTCCGCCCTTTACCCCAGCGAGCGCGAGCGGCGTACCAGACACTCCATCAGTAATAAGCGTGTCTTCTGGCATTAATAAGAGCGCTTCCCCACTGAGGGTCGTAAGCACATCACCCGCCTTGGCCGGGCGGACAGTAACCACTCGCGTACCATCACTGGCAGGTGCGAACGTTTCAGCATCAAAGGCATGGAGTGGTTGTCCGAGTGAGAACATCACATAATTAGTCGCGTCAACTATATTATTGATTGATCGCTGTCCGATTGCTTCGAGTTGCACCTTGAGCCATTCTGGTGATGGTCCAACCGTCACCCCTTCGATAATAGCTGCACCATAGTAGTCGCAGGTATCACTCTCGAGCTGAACCTGCACTTGTGGTAATGGTGCAAGTGATGGAGGTTCACCTCTGAGTAGATCGTGCTTCATCGGTACCCCAAGAATGACTGAAAGCTCACGCGCGAGACCACGGTGTGAGAGGAGCCAAGCTGACTTATCAGGCAACACCTTCAAATCAAAAACGGTGTCGTTCCCAACAGTAACCACCTCCTCTACTTCAGATGAGTGGAAGGTGAGCTTTTCTTCAATCACGGCTGGTGATGGAAGCGGAGTATCAAAGTATGTTTGCAACCAATTATAAGAAAATTTCATAATTCTATAATAAGTTAAAATTGACTCACGAAGCGCAGGTCTCCATTGTAAAGCAGACGAATATCATCAATACCGTAGCGAAGTACACCGAGTCGGTCGACCCCCATACCAAAGGCAAAGCCCTGATACACCGCCGGATCAATATTCGCAGCCCGGAGCACATTCGGATGCACCATACCGGCACCCATCACTTCAATCCAGCGACCAGAAAGTTTATTCCCGGCCTGCGGCGCAATCATCATATCAACCTCAACACCCGGCTCCACAAAAGGAAAGAAGCTCGGACGAAACCGCACCTGCACTTCCCCGCCAAAGAAGCGTGAGAAAAAGTATTCAAGTACTCCCTTCATGTGTGCGAGTGAGACATCAGTATCAACCACAAGCCCTTCAAGCTGAAAGAACTGTGCCTCATGTGTCGCATCTGTTGCCTCATTACGAAAAACCTTGCCTGGGCAAATCATGCGAATCGGTGGCGTGTGCGTGAGCATGTGTCGCACCTGAACCGGCGAGGTATGGGTACGCATCACAACTGTATCATCACCATCAAGATAGAAGGTGTCCTGCATGTCTCGTGACGGATGATCAGCGGGTACATTAAGATCATCAAAGTTGTGCTTGATGAGCTCACGCTCAGGACCCTCAGCAAAGGTAAAACCAATCTCAGCAAAAATCTGATTGATTTCACTAATCATGATTGAGAGTGGATGCTTATGTCCAGACATACTCGACTACAGTTAGTTTGTGGTTGGTAACACGGTTAACAGCTCAAAGTAGTATTCCCCGTCACGGATAAAGATACGACCACCATCAATCGTCACCGCATCAACTGACCCTGGGTAAAGACGTTGTGTATTCTGCCAGGCTCTATCGTCAACCTCGGTCACAAAGAGTCCATCAGCCCGATGAACGAGGAGGAGATCGGTCGTACCTGGGAAGAAACGGAACGACTTCACCTCCTGTCCCTGCCTATCGATACGAATTTCTCGACGACACTCACGCTCGGTATTCGTCGTTGTCTCGAGATTCGAGACGTCAACCGCTTGCTCCTCAGCGAGGGCTTTACGCGCCTCAATTAACTGCGCTTCGTAGCGTGGGCTGGTTGACGCAATGGTGTCCTCAGGGATACAGAAATAGTACGGCACATTTCGCTCAGAACCAGTGAAGCGTACAAACACCTCACCTTCTCGTTCGAAAATCATCGTGTCGCTCTCAATAATAGTAGTAGTGGCTGTTGTAGTTGAAGCTTCAGCGGTACTTGTACCAGTGACGGGTTGAAATACATTACGAGCCTCATCAACTACACGATTTATGAGTGAGGATGAGGTAGCGGTGGTGGTCCCAAAAAGATCACGTACGAACAGATACTCAGCATTGCGAGTATACGTTGTTGTTGCCTTAGCACTCGTCGCAAGGTACGGCACCGTTGTTGATGCAAATGGCACAATGGTAGTCGTAGAAGCGATACCAAGATACACCGGCGTACCGGTACTTGTGGTGAACTCGGTCACCGGACGCAGATATGGTCGCTCTGGCATTAAGAAAGCACTCGCCTCGGTCACGATATGTGGGTAGACCGGCAATTCTTTGACCCAGGTATGATAACCAGGCGCCTGCACATGGAGGCGCTGGAGGCCAGGCATGAGACTTTGGATATAGAGGGCGCTTCTAAAAATGCGTGAATCCTGCACCGGTTCGTTGTTAAGAAATACTTCCCCTTCTTCCACCTCAACAGAGATATAGAGTCCACCGGTTGCGGTAATAGTTGGTTCAGTCGCAAAGAAGTCGTATCGGTACCCGGTTGCATAAAATACAAAGATTGGCACCGCACATACAAAGAGCGTGACGAGTGAAAGGAAGAGAAATCGGCGCCGTGCGCGCGGGAGGGGTTGTACCACCGCGTTAGCTGAAGGGGGGACGAAATGAGGCTTTGGTTTCATAGTCATAGAAGTTCACTATACGTTATTGGTCGTACGTACTTTTGGAGTTACCCAGAAGCCCATATACCGACCAAACATGAGTCTAGTCTGCGCATCGAGTCCTGGAATCGCACTGAAGATAATCATCGTGGCTGGAACGAGAATCCACTGGAGCGCCATCACAACATATCGTAAACGACTTGCATCTTGTGGTCGTGGCGGAATAAGTGAAAGCGAAATGATAGAAGAAATAACGAGACCAAACATCGCGAGGATGAGTAGGTCGCGGACCACGATAGGGAGATTGTATGAGAGGACCGTTTGATGAAACTCACGACTCCCAAGGAAGATAGGCGCCCACCCGAGGATAAAGAGCATGATCGGGTTGGTAACAAGGGACCAGTACCCCTCAGCTTGTTGGAGCGCAATCTTAATACGCTGTCCCCGAGGGATCTTACTGTGACGCATGAAATGGTAGAGGATATAACAGAAGTTCTCTACACCATATGTCCAACGTCGGTGCTGCTTATAAATCTGCACCATGGTTCGCCAGAGCGTTGGAGCAGCGTTTGCATCCATTGAGACCGGATACGACAGTGGAATCACGTCATACTTACCATCGTTAGCAAGAAGGAGATTCCAGTAGATACGGGAGTCTTCACTCACCATATTTGACTGCCAGTAGCCGACTTCATAGAGTGCCTGGAACGACACTGAGTGTGATGAGAAGGTTGCCATACGCTCAGGTCGCTCTTGCTGTACCATTTCCCAGAACGTAGAAGACATCGCCACGACACGTGCAAGCGCCGGTGCTTCCCACATATTATTGTTAAACACCGGCACTGGCTGGAATGAACTTTTAAGTGGATGCTTTGCAGTGAGGAAGTGCCATACAAGACAATTAAAATAATCTGGGTAGAGCACCGTATCAATATCAAAGATTGAGACGAGTGTTTCCTTGTAATCAATACCGCGTGGGTTTAAGACTTCGAGACGAACCGTCTCAGCAGCATACGCTGCGTTTGACCCTTTACCAGCCATTTCACCCGGCACATCGGCAGGGTGTACGGTAATGAGAAAGGTACCAAAGTGGTGCCCATACTCAGCCTTCATCTTATTGGCAAGATCCATCGCCCCATCCCCTGCTCGCGCTTCAGCTGCGAGCACAACGATAATTTGTTTTTTGTCGTACCGTACTGCCACAAGTGACTCGAGGGTCGCGCGAACCACCTGTTCCGGCTCTTTATAGAACGGGAGTATCACCACATGATGAAGGTGTTGGTATGATTTGTCAGCAATCAGAGCCGCCCAACCAAGGCTCATGTGATGACGGAGACGCTTCCAGTTGTAGCGTAAGTGATATGACAAAAAAGCCGTCTTCAACACCCAAAAGAGAGCAAAGGCAATAATGAAGTACGCCGCAAAAAAAGGCGCATAAATTGACATGAGAATCACACCAATCAAGGTTGCCCATGAGGCAAAACCAGGGAGTATCTCGAGTAATCGGTAGATAAATCGTTCGCGACCTTCGAGTTCAGTTGCGCGACCAACATGAAAATCAGCCCGGCGGGCGTAAGGTAATAGATGTTCTTTACCGTCCATATGTCATGCCAGTATACTCCGTTTTAGACGGAAAAAAAGTGGTGTTTTGCCGGTTCTGTGGGGTTATTAACGAGATAAAGATTCACTCTAAAACTGTGTTGTTCGGCAGATTGGTTCTTCCAGAAAACAAACGTTCCGACTGTGTCCCACACAGTCCTCACTCTTCCACCTGAACATCTGAGCTAAGCTCGAAATGAGCCACTTCTCGACTGTCGAGACCTGTGACCATACGGTAACAAAACTTTCCGACTGTGTCCCACACAGTCCTCACTCTCCCACCTGAGCATCTTCGAGCAATGCTCGTAATGAGCCACTTCTCGGATTCGAACCGAGGACCTACGGTTTACAAAACCGTTGCTCTAACCAACTGAGCTAAAGTGGCGTATTTGATTTTCTTCTGAACTTTGCACCACAGCAGTGTTATTGGAAGCAACGGTTTTGTGACAAAACTCTCCAATCAGATCCCATCTGATTGTCGCTCCTCCCAACTGAGCTAAAGTGGCGTATGCAATTGTCTACCTAGCCTTCTTGCGAAGTGAGGCTATTATGCCGGATTTGGCATAAAACGCAACTATGCTTGTCCCTAACCTTTGAGCGCCTTTTCTTTACGCTTGCGCTCCTCGGCTGGAGTCAGCTTCACGCTGGCTTTATGCTCAGCAATTTCAGCGAGATGCGAGGTCTCGGCACGTCGCTCCTTGCGCAATGCCCGTGCCCGATCACGATTCCGAATCAGAATCGCCTCAATGGTGTGATAGAGTCCAGCAATAGATTTAAGCATAAGCTTCAAAAAAGCGTGGAGACTATAGTACCAAGACAAGGTAATAATGTAGCGAACCACATACCTCAGCGCCCGTTCCACCGATAGAGTTACTCGCTCGATTACAGCATCAATTGCTCGTCGTGGCATCGCGAGAACGAAACGCTTACCGGCCCGAGACTCACGTTCACAAAGGTATAAATACCCGCTAAAAGCGAGTATCAATACAGCTGCGTAGATAAATGGTGTCCACATACCGGACGCGAGAGTCAAGGATTACTTGACTGAGAGACGCTCTACCTTAACAATCGTGACGTTTTCACCAAATTTCTGAATCGCTCCGTTAATCATTTCACCAATAGTCGTATCAGGGTTTTTGATGAATGACTGCTCCATGAGAATTTGCTCCTTGAAGTATGAATCCATCTTTCCTGCGAGAATCTTCTCTTGCATCTCTGCTGGCTTATCTTGAATCTCTGCCATGAACACCTCCTTAGCCTTCGCAAGCTGAGTTTCATCAACCTCAGCCTTCGTAATGTACTTTGGCGCTACGGCTGCAACATGCATCGCAATATCACGCGCAAGCGCGACGAACTCAGCATTCTTCGAGACGAAGTCAGTTTCGCAACCAAGGAGCACAAGCGCAGCCACTTCGTTTGTGTTATGGACGTATGAACCGATTGCACCAGCACCGATTTCACGGTCTGATTTCTTCTCAGCTGCCTCACTTCGCTTCTTCTTCAAGATAATGAGGGCCTTATCCATATCACCACCAGCTTCTTCGAGTGCGCGCTTACACTGCATCACTGAAATACCAGTCTGATCACGGAGCTCCTTAAGTTGTGCTGATGTAATTTCCATACGTAAAATGAACTAACGAAGTAAAGAGGTTCAACCGCTTACGCGTCTGAACGTGGGCGACGTGGGCGACTTGCAACATTGGTGCGCTCTGTCACTGGACGAGGCACGTAGAGCGCCTTGCCGTTCTGGTAGGCGGTCACAAGCTCGTTGAGGACAATCGCCACACTAGACTGAAGCGCATCATTCACCACAATCGGATACGTTACCTTTGTTGCATCACAGTCTGAACTCATGATAGCAATCACCGGTACACGCATCTCGTTTGCCTCAGTAACGGCAATACTGTCATGACGTGGATCAACCACCACCATAATATCAGCAATTTTAGAACAGGTCTTGATACCACCAAAGTTGTGCTGAAGCTTGTCTACCTCACGGTTGATGAGCACACGCTCCTTCTTGGTGTACTTGCGTTCCAATTCACCTGATTCCTTTTCGGTAATGAGAGACTCGAGCCGATAAATACGCTTTTTGATTTCACTCCAGTTGGTGAGCATACCACCAATCCAACGATTGACGACATATGGCTGACCAACCTTTTCTGCATGGTCCTTCACGAGACGAGACATTTCGTCTTTGGTAGAAACAAAGAGGACAGTCTTTCCTGCCTTTCCAGCTTCTTCAAGGACACTTGCCGCTTCAGCGATAAGACCAGCTGTCTGTTCAAGGTCAAAAATATCACTCCCATCTTTTGAGGTGAATAAGTACGGTGTTACCGTTGGGTGGCGTCGACTCTTCTTGAAGCCAAAGTGGGCTCCCGAAGCAAACAAACGCTCAATGAGATTCGTTGATTGTGCTTTCATAATAAGGATAAATAGTAAATCTGCTCGAGTATAAGAGCGGGCGCATGGTACCACGCCAAGGGTTATTCTGCAACCTCATCACCCGTCACCCCACCAACCTCAGCCTCATGCATACTAGCCACTACTTCATCAAGTCGACCGGCCTTCAGAATACCTTCAATGTTATGCCATGACACTTTAATTCGATGATCGGTAATACGATTCTGGGGGAAATTATACGTACGAATCTTCTCCGAACGATCACCGGTACCAATCTGATTTTTTCGTTCACTCGCATGCTTCTTTGCCTCCTCTTCCTCATGGAGCGATTCAAGCTTCGCAATAAGTAAACGCATGGCTTTTTCACGATTTTTGAGCTGTGAGCGCTCACTCTGACTCCGAACATCAATACCGGTCGGTTTATGGACAAGACGGACAGCCGTCTCTACCTTATTAACGTTTTGACCGCCGGCTCCTCCTGAGCGAGAAAACTCCATTTCAATATCACTCGGATTAATCTCAATTTTTGGTTTCTTGCGGAGGGGCAGTACGACAACTGAGGCAGTGGAGGTATGGATACGCCCTGCTTTTTCGGTAACCGGGATGCGCTGGACACGATGCACACCCGTCTCATATTTAAGTGCTTCATACGCATCGGGATGAATGATTTCAAAAGCTGCTTCTTTGTAGCCACCGGCTCCCGCCCGGGTCTCATACTCACAACTCACAAACCAGCCTTTGAGGGCGGCGTAATTGGTGTACATCTGGGCTAGCTCCTCGGCGAACAAAGCTGCCTCATCACCACCAGCTCCGGCTCGAAACTCAAGCACCACGCCATAGGGTATCTCATCTTCTTCAGCTGAGGCTTCGATAATTCGCTCCATCTCTTCGTACTGGAGTCGGAGTTGTGTCTCAAGTGTATGCACCTCATCTGCAGCGAGCTCGGCAAGACTTGGATCACTTTCAGCAAGCTCAACCGCCTCCCGATAGCGACGCATCGTGTCATCAAACTGACTCGCCAAAAACTGCGTCTTATGATGCTCGCGAAAGGTGTTGAGGATATCTTCGTTAAATTCCATAGTGTCTATTCTACTACATCACGACGCCGTACGTCCTTAGAGGACGTACGGCGTCGTTTTGTAAGTTCGCTACGCTGACTTCTTGCGAGCACCCGCCTTCTCGGCACGTGCCTTGAAACGCTCAACGCGTCCAGCAGTATCCATCACTTTCTCCTGTCCAGTGTAGAACGGGTGTGAGGCACTTGATACGTCTACATATGTCACCGGATATTCCTTACCATCATCCCAGGCAGCGGTTGCGGTCGTCTCGATGGTTGAACCAATGAGAAAACGCTCATTACTTGAGTTGTCGTGGAAAATCACAAGACGGTAGTTCTTTGGGTGGATATCTGCTTTCATATATTTATAATTTATAGATGCGTCAGCGGCTAATCAATATGGGCCGTACTATAGCAGAAAACGGCATTTTTGCAATACTGAGAGGTACTACCCACCCCCAAGGATTCGGATTTGACCCTCAAATTTAGCCTTTCGGTTCATGACTTGATCGCCATAAAAGGCATTGGCAGGGTTATTTGCCCCACCCCATCCGGCGTAGTAGCGGAGTGCCGCGAGTCTATCCCCCGCAAAAGTCCCATTGGCTCCATTATCTCGTAAGAGTAGTGCTGTTGCTAAGAAAGCGTCACGGTTATTAAACGGGTTAGCTGGTGAACCGGTTCCGTTAATTCGCCTGATTGCGTCAGCTGCTTCACTGTAGACAAAACCATTACCAGTATTTACGATACCGCCATATATAGCCCACGTCGACGGAATGAACTGTGAAGGCCCCATCGCTCCACCCCACCCGAGCCGCTGCCCATTACTCACAATCGGGCAAGAGACTGAACGTGTTCGTGCATCAAAGCCAAGAATCTGTGAGATAGCCAGGAAGACTGGTTGATCGCGATCCGGATGCATGACTGGTCGATCACCACGAATATCGTTGTAGGCACAACTACCGAGATTTGAACCAAGATTAGTCTCTTGTTCAAGAATTGCCAAGATAAGCGCCGCATCAACTCCAGTTTGACGAGATGCGTACTCTGCCAACTCTACCGCCTGCGGCAACGAGATACCGCCACCACCGCCAAGGAGGTTGAAGAGAGCATTGCGAAGCTCAGCTGCCGTTTGCTGCTGTGCTCTGAGGAGTCGCTGGTACTCAGCCTCCTGCCCTTTAGTCACACTGAGAATGCGTTCTTTTTCTTTTTCTTTTGATTCAATTTCTTTTTTCTCGAGTTCTTGGATACGCTTCATCTCAGCTTCAGTCTCTTGTTTTGATGCAAGCATACTCTTTTGCTCGTGAGTATCCGTCTTAATGCCGTGGAGAATGCCAAGTGATTGATTAAGTGATTCTTTTATTGCTGCGTACTGCTCATACTCATTGAAGAACTCAGAGAAGCTCTTTTTACTGAGAAGAATCTCTATGAGTGAGAAGTCCTCAAGCGCTGCTGACTTCCGGACCAAATCAGCAAGAGATTGTTCTTGCCGATTAAGTCGCTCACTAAGAATTTGGAGAACCATCTCCTTTTCACCAATCTGGTCTGAGAGTTGCTCAATGGCTATTGAACGCGCCTGGATACCAAGCTGGGCTTTATTGATTTGTCCCTCGATAATCGAAATATCACGCTCGAGCGATTGACGCTCTACCTGCTTGTCTTCCACGAGCCGTTGCTGCGTGAGTATTTGTCGCTCCACATCTTGAAGCTCTCGCTCCAGACGAGCACGTCGTTCAGCATCAGTTTCTGCCTGTGCTACCATTGGCACCGCACTGATGCATATGAGTACAATAAATAACGCTGGCAAAAATTTCATACGCCTTTAAAGTATACCAAAGTCTTATTATCCCTGGCGACCATCCGCTTCCCCATACGGGCATAAGGACATAAATATGAACAACTGCAAGTGCTATACTCTCAAGGTATGCCAGATCAATTTGATTTTGTTGCCATTGGCGACTTAGTAATCGACGCATTTATTCAATTATCAAAAGCTGACGCTGATGTTTCCATTGATATGGACACCGGTCGGCAGACCCTCTTGATGCCATTTGGACAAAAGCTTCCCTACGATGATGTAGTGGTTGTGAATGCTGTTGGCAATTCACCAAACGCTGCTGTTTCTGCTCATCGACTCGGCCTCAAGACTGCACTGGTGTCGAGCCTCGGCCAAGACCGTAACGGTAAAGAGTGTCTTGAGACCCTTCGCAACGAAGGTGTAGATACCACCTACGTGAAGCTCCATGAAGGCAAAATGACCAATTATCACTACGTCCTTCGCTATGGACCAGAGCGCACCATCCTCATTAAGCATGAGAAATTCCCGTATGTACTCCCTCAGTTTGCCGTACCGCCACGATATATTTACTTCTCATCGATTGGTGAGCATGGCGTCCCTCACCACCACGAGATTGCAGCCTATGTAAAAGAACACCCTGAAACGAAGCTCGTCTTTCAACCAGGCACCTTCCAAATAAAACTTGGAGTAGAGGAACTCAAGGACCTCTACGAAGTCACTGAGATTTTCTTCTGTAATAAGGAGGAAGCACAACAAATTTTGAAGACCACCGAACAACATGTACCGACTCTTATCCGTGAACTCGCGAAGCTTGGACCGAAGCTTCCGGTCGTCACCGACGGACCGCATGGCGCCTACGTGGTAGACGGCGACAATCAGGCTTGGCATATGCCGATGTACCCTGATCCAGCCGACCCAATTGATCGCACTGGTGCGGGGGATGCGTTTGCCTCAACCTTTACGAGCGCTATCGCGCTTGGGCTTAGTCCTGAGGAAGCCCTCACCTGGGGACCAGTCAACTCAATGTCGGTGGTGCAAGAAATTGGTGCTCAGAAAGGACTCCTCACCCGTGAACAATTAAAGCACTTCCTCGATAATCGACCAGCTGAATACGTTGCTCGAAAGATTGATTAATACACAAATTAATACACAAAAAGAACGCCCTCAGAATGAGGGCGTTCTTTTTGTGTATACTCTTATTCCATACGATGAGCACGAAGCGCCGATCTTACTATCGCATCTGCATTCATCTCATAGTGTGCAAGGAGTTCATCAGGTTCACCAGACTGCCCAAACTCATCATTAAGACCAATGCGGATTACCAGCTTTGGCATGACTCCGCTCAGGTATTCACACACTGCACCACCAAGCCCACCAATCTTCTGATGTTCTTCAACGGTCATAATAATCTCATGGTCTGAAGCCAACCAGCGAACCGCTTCCTCATCAAATGGCTTGATGGTTGCCATATGAAGGACGGTGACTCCAATGCCTCGAGCCTCCAGTGCCACTGCCGCCTTCAGGGCTTCATGTGTGAGCGCACCTGTACTCACTATACCAACAGTCCGCTCATGACTGGTATCTCTATCATAAAACACCTGCGCCTTCCCTATCTCAAATGGTGACTCTGGCGTGGTCATCACCGGTGTATCACTGCGACCAATACGAAGATACACTGGCCCTTCGTGCTTGGCCGCCCAGAGAGTAGCCTTTCGTGCCTCATGCACATCACAGGGCGCAATCACAATCATATTCGGCATCACCCGCATGAGTGCAATGTCTTCTACGGCCTGGTGGGTGGCGCCGTCTGGACCAACCGAGATACCAGCATGTGCACCAACAATTTTTACATTACTATTGTTGTAAGCAATCGTGGTACGGATTTGCTCCCAATTACGACCAGGAGAAAACATGGCGTATGAGGCAATAAACGGCACCTTATCCATCATCGCCATACCAGCTGCTACTGATGCCATATTTTGCTCTGTAATACCAACCTGGACAAAACGCTTTGGAAACGCCTCAGCAAACGGTAATACCCGGGTTGACTCAGTAAGGTCAGCTGAGAGTGCCACTACACGTTCATCACGCTTCGCTGCCTCAACCAAGCCCTCACCGAATCCATTTCGGGTGGCTGACTTTTCTAGTGCACCATCTTTTATTCGTGCATCGAGATGTGAGACAAACATAATTACGAGATATGGTTCTTAGTAATAGTACCGGCAAGCGTGCGGAGTTTTTCTAGCGCCACCTTGGCTTGTTCGCTCCGCGGTACCCGATCTTCTGGCCCTTTACCAGGAGGATTACCATGCCAACGGAAATCTCGCTCAAACACATCAACCCCCTTAGACGCTATTGTGTGAGCGATAATGACCGATGGTTGCCCGTAGACCGCTTGAGCTTTACCAATCGCATCATTGACTGCTCGAATATTGTGTCCATCAACTTCCTGCACATCAAAATTAAAGGCTTCAAACTTTTCTCGGAGCGGCTCCATCGGCATCACATCTTTGGTATACCCGTCAATCTGAATCCCATTTCTATCAATAATCATGATGAGGTTGTGAAGTTTTTCCTTACCAGCCAGGAGTGCCGCTTCCCAAATCTGACCTTCCTGCAGCTCACCATCGCCAGTGAGGCAGTAGAAGTACTTGGATGAATACGGGTTGTTCATACGTTCAGCCAGTGCCATACCGACCGCTTGCGATAAACCGCTTCCGAGTGGACCGGAACTCGTTTCTACTCCCGGGAGTGACTCCCGGTGTGGATGCCCCTGGAGACGACTGCCGAACTTCCGCAGCGTCATGAGTTCCTCGACGGGAAAATATCCAGCATGCGCAAGAGTGGCATACAAAACTGGGCAAATGTGGCCATTTGAGAGAATGAGTCTGTCGCGTTCACTCCAGGTAGGATTCTTTGGATCGTGTTGCAGTACTTCAAAGTATAGCAGTGTAAAAATATCAGCCATTCCAAGTGGGCCGGCGGTATGACCACTCTTCGCTTCATAGAGCATTTCAATAATGCTCTGACGAATTTCATTGGCTTTTAATTCAAGACGAGTAACATCTTCTGAAGTCAGATAATGCATAGACACTGATAGTATACCAGTGACCACCTCCGACAAATACTTACCCTGTTGACGACACGAGTGTATGAAGCATTTCAAAAGCACTCCGTGGGTCACTCGCTTTCACAATCGCTGAGCCCACAATATATCTATCCGGAGCATGCTGTTTAATAAGTGGAATCGTGGCAGCGTTAACACTTCCATCGATGCTCACAAAGTGAGTTGGCATCAGTGCTCGCACTTCATCAATTCGTTCGAGCACACCCTCATCAAACGGCTGGCCCTGCACCCCAATTTCTTTAATTCCCATGAGCTGCACGTAATCGGAATACGGAACATATGGTAAGAGTGCTTCAATCGGGGTGTCAGCATTGAGTGAGATACCTATCGTGACATTGTATGACGCAGAAAAAGCTTCAAGTAATGCTGGTGCAATACTTTCAATATGAAAAACGAGCATATCAGCACCAGCCTCAACCCAACGCCGACCCGCTTCAAATGAATCTTCAACCATCAAATCAACCTCGAGCGTATATGGCATAAATAGATCACGCACTTCTTCCTCATAACCAAATGGTCCGTATGGCCATGAAGAAAACGGCACAAACGCCCCATCAACAACATCGAGGTGTATTTCACTGCACGGCCCAAGTTGTCGGAGTAATGCTGCAATCGACGTCACATCTGTCGGTATAATCGCGGGCACAACGAGTGAGTGCTTCATGGTTAGACTACGTTACTATCGAGCTTGCGATTACGTCGTTGGTACTTTTCCTCTGTCCGGGCCGGTGAATGGAGCCATTCCCAAATCACCCATTTTGCATCGTCAGGACCCACAAATCGGGCACCCAATGACAACACATTGGCATCATTATGTTCACGAGAAAGTATAGGGAGGGTTTTATCGCCCCCATAGTAGACCGCCGCTCGCACACCCTTCACACGATTCGCAGCCATCGCTTCACCTTGCCCTGATCCGCCAAATACAATCGCGGCAGCTCGTTCATCGGCCGCCATAGCTCGCACCGCTGGCACAATATAATCAGGAAAATCATCTTCTGCATCGTACACTTCGGCGCCGCCGTCAATCACCACAAATCCTTCGGTTGTGAGCCAATCCTTCACACTATTCTTAAGCTCAAAACCGGCATGATCGGCAGCAAGGTATATTACGTCAAATTGTCGCGGTCGTGTATTCATAATGACTAGACAAGTTTGGCTACTGCTGCCACATGCTCAACCAGGGTATGTGTGTAACTAGTCTCGTTATCATACCAAGCAAGCACCTTGACGAGGTCACCATCAATCACCCGAGTAAAGGCCAGGTCAGCAATCGAAGCATAGCGAGCGCCAATGATATCGGTTGACACAAGCGGTTCTTCAGTCACCGCAAAAAGGTGTTGCCACTTTGGAGACGCAGCGGCCGCAATGAGGGCGTTATTTATTTCCTCAACTGTCGTCACTCGCTCTGCAACAAAGGTTACATCAACAATTGAACCAACGGGCACTGGCACACGGAGTGAGATACCGTCAAACTTACCTTTGAGTTCAGGGTGAGCAAGCGTGGTCGCCACGGCCGCTCCGGTACTGGTTGGCACAATATTGAGTGCAGCCGCTCTCCCCTCTCTGAAATCCTTCTTTGGGCCATCGACAAGTGCCTGGGAGGCAGTGTACGCATGTACGGTACTTAAGAGCGCCTTCTTTACGCCAACCGCTTCTTTAAGAATAGCAATAAGTGGACTCGTGGCATTCGTGGTACACGACGCATTTGAGGTAACCGCGCACGTAGCGAGATCGCTTTCATTCACACCCATGAGGACAGTCGTACCTGGCATACCACCATCATCTTTAGCTGGAGCCGAAATCACCACTCGCTTGGCGCCTGCTTCAATATGCGCGCCGGCACTACCGAATGTTGTAAAGAGACCAGTTGATTCAACGACCACATCAACCCCAAGACTCCCCCATGGCAACGCTTTTGGGTCACGCTCCTGCACAAACGTAATTCTCTTGCCATTCACCACCAAATCCTTACCATCAACAACAACATCAAATCCTGAACGACCGTATGCTGAATCGTACTTGAGGAGATAGGCGAGATTCTCGATATTACCAAGATCATTCACTGCAACAATGTTGATGTCAGGGTGGTCAAACGCGAGTCTAAAAAAAGTTCGACCAATTCTCCCAAAACCATTGATTGCTACTGTTGCCATATGAACGATATTAATGTAATTAACTCGTACTACTATAACGAGAAATCTACACTCATGCACCACTGGTTATCCTCACGCTCGGCGCTGCACGTGATAAAAGATAAAGAGCAAGAGAAGCAGTGGTAGAAGAGTGAATACATAGAGCAACGGCCGAAGAGAAGACTCCACTATCGGTCCAACAAAGAGACCCCTATCAGATTCGTAGCGAACAAGCTTAGTAATGCGGTGTACCATCGCTTGCTCATAGTCATAAAGCTCAACCATGATCCGCCCCTCCCCCTCAACATCACTTGTAACAAAGCGCGCCTCATACGCTTTCTCATCAGCTCGCAATTTTAACAAATACACTGTTGTTTCGTTATTGTTAACAGGATTTTGTACTGATACGAGTACCGACTTCAAATTAGGAGGCAAAGCCTCTTTGGGAATCGAGAGCAATATTGGGGTACGGACCGGAAGCTCTGACACGGTCGAGAACGAGACCGTTTGACCATTAAAGGTAAAAAAGATATCGCTTGGATTAAGAATACTACCACCTTCCTCTAGGGGTTCATTGATGGTTGGCGTGGTTGTTGGCGTAGTTGTCCCAATATCAGGTATGAGTGTCTCCTTAGAAGCACGCAAGACCACACCCGCAGAGACACGACCGTCCGGAGCTAATACGAAAATTGTATAGTAATACTTATCTCGTTCTTGCAGCACCGCATTGTCAGTAAAACTTTCTCCAGTACCTTCGTACACTACCACGCCATCACTTTGATTTTGCGGATAAAAAAGATAATTTCTCACCACTCGTACTACTCCCTCAAGCGGATCAGGGTTCTCCCATCGAATAATGGCAGTATCTTCAATGACTTCGACCTTTGCGCCAGTGACACTCAGTGGTGTATCAGTGGTAATCGCTGCCTCGGTCACAAACGTAACCTTCTGTACCGACTCCTGACCCCGAGCACCATAGACGGTCACCTCAACATAGTATTTTGTACCTGGCTCAAGATTTATGAGCTCTGATATATGTTCAGTTCTAAATACACTATTTGAAACTGTACCAAGCTCATACTGACTCGTACGACCAAATCGGAGAGTGTATGTTGTCGGGATAGTTGTCAGCAGTTCTACCGAAGCAGAACGTACCGCTGCTTTTATAGTTAAGGTATCAATAGATACGACAGCGGTCGCGGTATTTGCTGTTGCTGGTGTACTCGTCGGCGTTGGAGGCGGGACAAAAACTGGCAACGTTGTCGTTGCTACCGGGAGCGATGTACTCGAAAAATTAAACACGTAGTCGAAGGCATCAATGGTGTATTCATAAGTTGTCGAAGCTGTGAGTCCTGTGTCATTAAAGCTTGTCTGTGTTGTTGTTGCTACTTGTACACCATCACGAAAAACTCGGTACCCATTTACCATAATGTTATCAGTTGATGCACTCCATGCTATATCAATCTGATTACTTGAAACTGGTTCTACCGTTTGTATCACTGGCGTTGTTGGCGGAGCCGTGTCAATACCAGTAAAGAGCGTAATTTCAAACTCACTAGATTGCGCTACGGCAAACAGTGGGAGCATGAAGACAAGACCAATAAACCAAAGACGCATCATAATGGAATTGCCGTAATAGTGGTCGTGGCAACATAGGTACCAGCTGGCACATTTACGTTAGCACCAAGTCCGACCCGAAACCGAAGTGTACTGGTTGCACCGACTGGATGATTGGACGCAGTGCCACGAATAATCTCCACTGGCGTCGTCGAAACCATATCCCAACATGCATTTGCAGTATCAAGCGAACCAACTCCACAGAGCGCACCATTATCGCGATATCGAGCTGCGATATCTGGTCCTTCAGGACTTACTCCAAAGTGAGCTTGAGTAATACCCGTTGAGAAAGAAAAATCGGGATCAGTGCTACCGGGAGTATAGTTCCCTATTGCACCATTAGGGGATTGCATTGCTGGACTATTAGCAGCTTCGAGCGTCACACGATATCCGGCTCGACTGTCAGTTACAACCAAGAAACTCGTCGAACCATTTGATACACCTCCCGCTAGTCCGAGACTCGGCGACATCACTACGTCAGCGAGTGCAGATAGACTCAGGTACACTTCTTGCATTTGCTGATACCCGGCACGTAACACAAAATTAGTACTTGTAGCATCGCCACTACCCACCTCCCCCATCGTCGACTCAAGCGTATACGAAGAAGAAGTACTCAATCCACCACCGAAGTTGACACTATCACTGTTAATCTGGTAACTGCCACTCGTCATTACCTGAGCATTAACACCACTAAGGAGCGTAATAATAAGGACTGTCGTCAAAGCGGCACGCAAGAAAGCGGACGCAACCTTGTGACGAAACGTCATACGTTTATTTTCGCTTAAGCTCAAACCTGCTAAAGAACAACCGAGTAATAAGGAAAAGGAAGAAGAGTGCACCAAATACTGCAACTACAAGCATCCACGGAATTACCCAGATATAAATTGTCTTTGTATCAACGATATCATCGTAGCCGCGATTGACCGAGAGTTCAACACTATAGCGTCCCAGCAAGAACTCACTATTCCAGGTCACCTCTCGGCTACGAAGTGACTTTGGGAGTACGAACCATGGATCAATTTCAACATACCCGACTTCTGCTCCGAGCATATTCTTTATGCGGATTTCTCCGTATGGATTGAGGTGGACTGAACCAGTGTTCTCATGGGTGATTGCAAATGTCACAGGACCTTTTGAGAAGAAGGTTTGATCGTTAAGTGTACTAAAAGATACCAAATCAGCACCACGCTCCACCTCACCGGGCACAGTAATGAAAAAGAGGGTTCCAATTCGAGCCACTATTGGTGAACGTGCAATACTGTCAGCGCCCCCTTCTCCCTCTTGTACGGTTGATACTAGTACCGCACCGTAATAACCACCCGGCTCAGCGTTTGGTGGCATGGTAATTGTAACTGGAATACGTGCTCGTTCACCGAGTCCTAGCGTGACTTGACCAACAGGGAGACGTACATAATCTTTAAGGGAGTATGGTCCATTTTGGTCACCAAGAAGGACCGCTGCCTCAGTACCATCAGCTGATCCAGACATATCTTCAACCGTAAACTCAAACGCTCTCCCAGCATCAATACGGTTGGTAACAGTAACCTCTCGTGTCACACTCTCACCCGGTTTTACCGTTACCTCAATTCGACCGGGTCCAACCACGAAGTCACCGATTTGAATATCGGTCCCAGGAATCTGTTCACGCTTTATCTGCGGACCTACTTCAGCTACTGGTACCACCGCTTCACTCGAGGAGGCCTCTGTAGTCGTAGCCTCAGTATTTAATGGTGCATTAGCCGAAGTTACCTCTTCGTTTGATACCTGTGCGTACGCAAACGGCGCCCCGAGAAGGGACACCGTGAGCGATGTAATGAATAGAGCGCGACTGAACATAAGGTAGCTCTAGTGTATCTACTGGTTCGTTGCCGTCAAGGTAGCGGTCGCTGTGTAGAAGTCTTCATCAACAGCAGGTGACGGGTTACTTGGAACGGTAACACGGAACGTGAGTGACGTAGTAGCACCCGTTGGAGCTGAAGTTGAACGGTTTACAATACGGAAGGTACTTGTTGCCGGCCCCTTCCAACATGCATTAGCCGTAAAACCAGCGCCGGTGTTACAGACAGAACCGTTATTGAGGAATGATGGATCGAGGTCAGCAGTCGTTGATGCGGCAACTGTGTACGCGAACTGGGCTGCAGTACTGGCGTTAAAGGCAAAGGTTGGCTCAGCGCCCGGAACACCGTAGTCACGGATTGCTTGACTGAGTGTTGTCTCCCCACGCATCGCTGGTCCGTTTGAGAACGCGATATCCATGGTGTAGCCAGAGTTACTGTTACTTCGCACAACCGCGTAGGTGGTGCCAGTGGCATGACCTCCCGTCACACCTTGAATACTACTCACCATAGTGACATCAGCAGCTGGAACGAGGAATGATATTTCGTCGGTAATTTCTTGTCGGATCGTAAAGGTATCAGTAGCACTTGCAGCTGCATACCCAAGCCCTGGCTCAAGCATAAGATGCAAAACCATAAGCATCATCATCATGATGCTGGTTCCACCAAATGCTATTTTAATGTTTTTCATAATTGTCTACTACGTTATTAATGTTGACTTGGTAAATTATACTGTTTTTTATTCACTCGTGGTGACTTCTTTCCATCAAACTGTGGATAGTTTACATACCTAGATTCTTATTTTTTAGTGTATTTTGTCTGGCTATATTTCACCTCCCCCCCCACCGCCACCGCCCGTCGTCTGGTGGTAGACCCGGATTTGGATGGCGTCAATTCTAATAGTGTTACCGCTCGGATTGGTTGTTATATGGAGTTCAAAGTTACCATTTGCAAACTCAGTTGGACTCCAGGCTCGACCCCACAAGTCACTTGGTCCACCAAAGGTAAGCACCACATCAGATGTTGTGAGTGACGGACTATTTTTTGCCGTCGTGAGTGCAGCACCACCATCTGGACTCAGTCGCAGATCAATGGTGCCGCCAGCCACGGTCGCTGATACCTCGACCTTTACCTCAATACCGGTGATCGTATTCCCACCAGGCACACCAAATCCGAGATTACCAAACGAATGCGTGACTCCAGTGGTAGTGGTAGCAAAGGTGCCATCGGTGCGATCATACGCATTCTGGGGACTATTGAGAGCACCTGACTCTCCAAGATTACTGGTTGGCCAGAAGAAGTTTGGATTTTCGCCAATTTGCTCGCCACCAGTATCTCCACCGCCAGTCTCTGGTGTGGTTGTTGGAGCTGGATCTCCGATCTGGGTATTTACACCGCCACCAGTCCGATTCGTACGCGCATGCTGGACACTGGACACTCCACCAATAATGCTATGTTGACCAATGGTGCTGGTTGCTACAATACCAGACGGGATAATATCAAGTGTCATGAAGGAGTTATTCTGTGGGGCATTCCAGTTAGCAATTACAATGAAATTTGTTGGTCCAGTGAGGAGATTTGCCCCCTCAAACTTCACTCCTGATTCATTGAATGTAATTTGACCAATCTGACCATTAAGACTAAAGCTCCCACCATCAACGATCACAACATCACTCCCAACATCGTAGACACTATCATTGTCACTATCAAAAACAACACGAATGTTGGTAAAATCAAGTGGGTTAATATTTTGAGCGCCTGTTACTACCACTGTGACAGCAGTTATCGTAGCATTACCATTATTTGGAACCAGTCGAAATGCAACCAGCTCTGTATCGATGGCGTCTTGGAAGTTAAACTTATTTGCAATCTGACCAGCTGAAGCTTCTTCAAGTGTGATGGTTGGTCCAGCTGGTTCACCGCCAAAGAACCAATTGGTATTATTACCAACATTCGTTGAAGTAGCAGCTATAATTCCGCCTTCAACCAGGCTTGCATTACTGTCGCGAACATTTACGTATGCAACTGATTGCGTACCTGTTACATCAACATACCACCGTGTACCATCTACCGATGATCGAAGCCACACCTCACTCGTTGTTGAACCACCGCTCCAGTCAATATTTCCGAAGGTACTTGTACTGTTAGCTAAGAACCTTGCACTTGTTGATGCATTCATCCTGAAGGTAGTACGCACATCAACCGGCGCATTAAAGTGCACCGACTGTGTAGTCGTTCCGTTACCAGACGTGTTTTCTACCGTTAGGTTGTTAAATGCACTAGCCCCACTAAGTCGCCCATTGAGTGTCTGCGTCTCGGTACCAGCAAGGATAACTTGTGACGAAGACGAGTTGAGTGTGCCATTATTCTGGTAATTTCCCACTAACTTAATAGTGGTCGTAGCAAGATTTACGATTGAACTTGAAGCGATTGTGAGCGTCTGAACATCAAATCGACCACGAGCATCAACCTCAGCATCTGAATACATCATCGTAACGTCAGTTGGCTGACTTGCTCCACCGACCGCAACCAGCTTCCCAGCTCCATACCCAAGAGCACGCCAATCGTTAAAGCCAGGACTAACCGGTACCGAAATAAGCTCCCAGGTAATACCATCTGGTGAACGCATCACATCAGCATCTGGAGTTGGGTAATTAGTATCATTTGTAATAGCGTAGAAGTAGCCATTACCATACGTCACATCAGTCCAATCGCCTGTAAACGCAGATACCGCAGTCCACGTGATACCGTCAAACGAGTAGGCAGCACTCTCTCCACCAGTTGCGGCCGAGGTTGAAGCTACTGCCACAAAGCGGCCGTTGCCGTAGGTCACGCTATTCCAGGTATCGTTATTCCCGGCGATAGAGGTAGTGGCCCAGGCAATTCCATCCTCTGAGTACATTGCTCGATCACCACCACTACTGACCGCCACAAAGCGGCCGTTGCCGTACGTGACAGCTTGCCAGGTATCGTTATTCCCCGCTGGTGACGTCGTCGCCCAATTAATACCATCATACGAATACATCGATCGGTCACTGAGTGGTCCAGCCACAGCCACAAACTTCCCTTCACCATAGGTCACACCCGACCACACATCATTATTTCCCGCTGCTGATACAGTCGTCCAGGTAATGCCGTCATCTGAATACATGACTTTATCATCACCAACATAAGCCAAGGCAACAAAGCGGCCGTTGCCGTAGGTAAGGGCTGCCCACAAATCATCATTTTCGGCCGCTGAAGACGTTGCCCAGGTAAGACCATCATACGAGTAGTAGGCACGGTCACCAGAGATACCAACTGCGACGAACATATCATTGGCATAGATAATCTCACCAATAATGTCATTGTTACCCGCAACCGAAGTCGTCGCCCAGGCGGTACCAACTGAGGCACCACCAAGTTTTAAAACCCCGAGCGATGTTGTCGCTGTTGAGGAACCGATCAGATTACCACCAAGCAGCGTGAGGGTGCTCGAGGTAGCATTACCGAATATAAGCTGACCATCATTGTCGAGACCATGCGCCACCACGAGTCGCGCACTGGTTGCTACTACCAAATCTGAACCAGTTGCAATCCGAAGCGCCGAGGTAGTAGCAAAGAATGGTATTTCGGTATATCCCACAATCTCTGTGACCCCATACTCATATCCACCAACGTCATCCAGAGTAGTTGTTTGTCCATACAGCTGACCACTGAGACGAAGTAATCCACTACGAGGATGAAATTTTCCATAATATGCATTAGCAAAAGAAAGATTGACATCAAGCGATGAGGTTGGAGCATACAATTCTCCAAATTCTATCGAGAGATTATTTGTGATAGTTGTTGTCGCTAATGTCAACGATGGATTAAAGTCAATCAGTGACATAGGACTAATCGACATGGCCGTGTACGTTGAATCTGCAAACCCAAACGCCGCAATCTTGTCATCCAGTTTTGCTAGCTTGTAGTAACTACCTAAATACCCTGGAACAAACAGATAATCCCAGGTATTCCCATCAACTGAAAAATAGATACTACTTGCTCGACTAAATGACATTGCAGCAAAATATCCATTTACAAATATCACACTATAATTACTTGAAACAAGCTGACTACTCAGTGCACTACTAAACGTTGAGGTGGCCCAATTATTACCATCTAGAGAGTAAAAGATTTCTTCAGTGTTTGAGGCAGATAGTGCCGCCGTCACAAAGCGGCCGTTGCCGTAGGTAACTGATTGAAAGGTCATATCTGGAGCCATAAGCGTGTTAGCGGCCACCCAAGTAATACCGTCATCAGAGTAGGCAATTTGATCACCTTGCCCAACCGCCACAAAGCGGCCATTGCCGTAGGTGACCTCGTACCACGTATCATTATCACCCAAGATAGTGCCCGCAGTCCAGGTCTGACCATTAGTTGAATACATCACTCTATCCCCTGCTATACCAACCGCCACAAAGCGGCCGTTGCCGTAGGTGACATCTAACCACATATCATTATTTCCTGCGGCTGAGGTAGTAGCGACCGCTACCCAGCTGAGACCATCATCAGAATACATCACACGATCCCCTTCAACACCCACCGCCACGAAGCGGCCGTTGCCGTAGGTGAGACTTCGCCAATTATCATTGTCACCTGCGGCCGTGGTGGTTGACCAGGTATACCCATCAACCGAGTGCAATACTCGAGTACTAACATTGGTGTCACAACCACTACCCACATCTCCACATAACACAGCTACCATTCGCCCCTCCCCCTCTACAACATCCGAGATGTTCGTCGTTTCGGAAACCACCGTTACTGGTTCTGCAATGCCGGTATATCCAACGCCAACGGTGCCAATTCCTTGAGTTAAGTTCCCAGAAAATACAGTCGAGCTACCAACGCCATACAAAAATGAATCACTGGTCATTGCACCCTGAATGTTCAAGGTGTCGATTATATTACCAACCAAATCAACAGCAGTACCCGTTGCAACGGTCAGCGACGTAGCATGCTCACAATAAACAGTGGACGATGCTGCCAGCACTACTTGACCACAATTACCGTTAACGGTACTGGTACCAGCATGTTTATTTATTGTCATCAACGCATTATTTGCAACTCGAACGTTATTTATTTCGCCTATAGTTGATGATGCATTGAAAGTAACAAGATTGAGCGGTGCAGGTGTTTCAATTGATACTCCATACCCTTCTATTCGAGGAGTGTAGAGTGTATCAATAACGATTGGTGAATTAATAGCAACATTTCCAATTGCCGAGACGAGGTAGCCTGGTGTTGTCGTTAATAAAATATCACGATTGTCTATACCACGAACAACACCGAGTTCGTTTAGGATGATCGAATTAGCAGGACGAGCAAGGACATCAATAGATGATAATTCCGCTGTGTTGTTTATCAGAGTTTTTCCAACACTACGCACATCAGATATTTGATGAATCTGATTAGACGCATCAGTAACCAACAAACTCTCACCATACGGCACCATCGAGATTACATGTGGTATGCTGTCAGCATAAGGTGATTCCGTCCAATTAATTCCATCATAGGAATAAATAATAGAACTACTCCCAACACCCGCAGCAACAAAATAGTTATCTACGAAGGTAACGGTAAAATAAGTATTCGACGCACTTGGTAGCAATGACGAAGACCACGAAATCCCATCATCAGAATAAGCAACTTTCACACCACTACCAAACTCATCTCCCGCCCCAACCGCCACAAAGCGGCCGTTGCCGTACGTGACATCGTACCAAAACACATCTGGAATAGATTCTGAAATTATCCAGTTTTCTCCATCATCTGAATACATTCCTTTATTTCCACTACCAATCAAACTATCTCCAATCCCCACTGCCACAAAACGGCCGTTGCCGTAGGTGACGCCTAACCAGTAAGCTGACACCGCACCACCAGCCAGGACCCCCGGCGTCCAAGGGTCTGACGCATTATTAACGGACAAGTCAACACTAAGGGCGTCATAAATATTCTGACCGGTGACAGCGACAAATTTCTCTTCTCCATACACAACATCAGTGACCATCAAACTTGTACTTATACCTCCTGGAGCACAGTTATTTGGAGCAAAACCATAACAAACTATTGTTTCTGATTGCCCCGAATTTTCATCGAAACCAATGATGACAAAATCACCACCATCGGTTTCATCCTTGGCGACAGAGAGTAGTCCATTCACAGATTTCAGTTGAGAATTAGGAAGTTGTTGCCATAATCCAACACCAGACTCCTCGAGGATTGCTACCTGGTAAAGTGAGCTCGTGCCAGTAAACTCACCCGAAAGACGAGTCTCACGAGGCACAATTTCAACCACCCCTCCGTTTGCTAAAATAGTACCACGTTGAGACCAGTCGCCAAACAAGCGTAACCTATGAGGTAACTGATGAGTACCCGTTGCGGTGATAAAGTTAGCGTCAACGGCGAATCCAGGAACTGACACCTCACCCAAAAGGTCTACCCGCTCTATATTTGTGTTAAAAAGGATACTGTCTTCGTCATCACTATCATAGATCGATGCATCTCGCATGCCAATTACCCCTGCAGCATTACCATGCGCATGAGTAACTAACAACGTTTCCTTATACACTGGCACCGACGAAATCGTCCCGTTGCCGTTGTATCCCTCGAGGTAGGTCGTCGCAGTAGTTGTTGGGACCTGTGAGTACACAACCACCGGTGCCGTGTCACCAAACGGAGCTAGTGCTAGGGAGATAAACCCGTTTCCATTAAGGTTGTAGTCCGCCCCTACCGCCACAAAGCGGCCATTGCCGTACGTGACACCCTTCCAGTCGATAATATTTAATGAATAATCTAAGTTAAATGCTGCCGCCGTCCAAGTAAGACCGTCAAATGATGTCATCAATTGATCTGACTCGAGTGACTGACCAACCGCCACAAAGCGGCCATTGCCGTACGTGACATCCTCCCAATTATCATCGTTTGCAAGCGCTGATGAAGTTGCCCAGGTAATTCCATCTGTCGATGTCATTACCACATCAGGACCAACAATCCCCACTGCCACAAAGCGGCCATTGCCGTACGTGACATCGTACCAGATATCATTATTCCCGGCCGCAGAAGCTGATTGCCAGGTGATACCATCAAACGAATACATAGCGCGTTCAACACCTGATCCCGAACCTACCGCCACAAAGCGGCCATTGCCGTACGTGACGCTGTTCCAAGTATCATTATCTCCGAGAGCTGTACCGAGCACCCAATCTTGTCCATTGTCAGAGTATATTACTGAATCAGAAGACACTCCATCACCCACTGCCACAAAGCGGCCATTGCCGTACGTGACGCTGTTCCAGAGCTTTAATAAATCTGGGTTTGTAGACACTATCCAGTTCTTCCCATCTAGGGAATACGCCACACTTGGTCCAACTGCAACAAATTTTCCCTCTGCGTAAGTGACACTTTGCCAAAGGCTACCAACAAGACCATCAATGGTTCCATACTGCCAATCTAAACCATCTTCAGAAAATGCATATTGCGTAGTTGATGCACCGTTAGGTGACCCGCCGACTGCAATATACTTACCATTTGCGTACTGCACATCCTGCCACACTACCCCTTGACGGAATGTCGACACTGGCCAGCGACTTGGCGTCCCTGTTGATACTGAAAATGTCGTACTGAACGTACCGCCTGAGGACGTGGTGGCAATTTGTAAAATTGGATTCCTGTCACCTATCATTGCAACAAGCGCATTGCCTACCCCTACTGTTGTTGAGCCGGTATCTGCATACATCGTACCAGAGAGCGTTAGCTGGCTTGTTTGGGTTGAGGTACCAATATGCATCAATGGTATGACTGGTCGATTCCAGTCTATTCCACCATTCTCAGCAGCACTTAATCGCATCATAAAAGTATCACCTGTCGTTGCGGTACTTGTCGCCATAACCACCCACTCAAACTCACTGTATGCACCAACTTGACTAGTTGAGGTAGTCGCAAAAGAACTGGCGTCAATTGTGTAGCCTGGCGTAAAGCTACTGACTGCTGTCTTCCCTGGAAGAATGAGCTGCGGTGTCGTGGTTGCGTTATCGGTAATATTTACTGAGGATGCAATGAATACCCTGTCTCCTACAGTGTAGTACACATTAATAATCACATTATCTATGTTTGCAACACGGTTGGCTCCTACCGCTGCCCCAGCCACCGCAATCGCGAGACCAAAACCCGAGTTATTAATATCGGACGGAGTCCACGTCGTACCCCATAACTCAGTAGTACTCCCATATGTAATGACATAATCAGAAGTCAATTGCCAATTGACTGCCGTTTGTGCCAAGTTGGTAACACCTGATGTGGTACCATTTTTCATAAGTCGAATACTACTATCTCGTACGTTGCCTGCGGTACCACCAGTCTGAGTTTTCTCTACCATTGCTTCGATACCAAGAATTCGTGCCGCTGATGGAATCTGCAGACCAAGTCCGGTAACGGTTAGGTGGTTACTGGCCGTAGTACTTGAGAGCGTCACCGTTGCGCGTACATTATTTGACGTTGTTGCATGTTGTGAATTGGTCCACGCAATCGTTCCAAACCCAGTATTGTTGGTACTTGTTGAGGTCGTACCCTGAGCCATTGCCATACTTCCAACAGTCGGCGTATGTCGTGGCGGCACAGCAATCGTAAATGAAACCCACTGTTCCGTCGCACTCGTAAAAGTGCCCGGGTCAGTGGTACTTGATGACAAGTACTGATGGGCTGCATTAATTGATGCTCCTCCTGTCGTATTAGCAGCTAGTGTAATGAGATTCATATATCCGGGCGGCACGGCTGTTGCTACCACTTGCGCATCACCAGATCGCGTAGCTATCCATAGAGTCGAGCGATTAGCACCTGTTCTATGAATAGGTGGATTACTATTGGTGCTACTACCATCAGCACCACTAGCGGTTGGTACTCCGCCATTTTCAATACAATACACTAAGTGTGAACTCTCTTCAGTCGCTGCCGTATTTACGATTAATGTATTGTCACCATCTGCATACTTCCAAAATAGTACACTCGAAACAATTAATGCGTTCGAGCGTTCATTTAACATCGTCCACCCATAGCCAGCCGTAGTCGTGGCTGGTCCAACACCATCATAGCTAATAACTGCCAACAAGAGGTTGCCGTACGCGCACTCGGGAACAGGTACTGTTCTTGTAACAGCATTACCAGTTGTTCGACTGGTAGTCGAGGTGACAATACGCGGTACGAGATCATCAACACCTGACTGATACCAACGCGAATCAGTCAAGCTACGGTACTCGAGACCCATATTATGGGTAGTCGCATCGGTTGGATTATGCGTCTGTATTCTGAGTCGCGTAGTCTGACCATACCCGGTCGTTGTCGCAGCATTCTGAGGTACTACATAACTTGCTGACGTTTCTGTCCCATTATCTGCCCGAAACCGAAATCCAGCTTGAGAGATACTTTTCTGCGTATCGATTACAAAGTAGTACGTCTCGTCGCCCACAATAAGAAATCGTCCATTGCCATAGGTCACTGTACGCCAAGCACCTTTTTCATTTTCTGCAACCGGGGACCAGTTTACACCATCCTCAGAAATAACAATCGTCGTGGTGGAAGCAGGCAAACAAGTTGATGTGCCACAAGAAGCCGCCACATAGTAGCCGTTACCATAGGCCACCTTATTCCAGCCGGTTGTGGAGGTACCGATTGAGCTCGTTGCCCAATTGATTCCATCAGTCGAGTACGCAAAGTAGTTATAATTTCTACTCGAAGCAATAAATTTACCTCCACCGTACGTAACGTAGTGCCACGCTAAATTATCAACACTGGTTGATGCCCCTGTCCAGGATAATCCATCAGTAGAAGTTACAAACTCATCAGGACCGGTGCCAACTGCCACAAATACACCATTGCCATATGCCACCCCCTGAAGAGTATCGTTATTACCAGATGCTGAGGTAGTTGCAACCGCTGTCCAGCTAATACCATCAGTTGATGTAAAAATTCGACTATTTGTGCTTCCAACTGCGACAAAGCGACCATTACCATACGTCACACCATTTAGTTGTGACCCGATTTGTGTACTACTACTTGCCCAAACAAAACCATCGTCAGAGTATACCGCTCGAGGATTATTTGTACTCACCCCAACAAAACGACCATTACCATACACCATACCTTGCATTGTAGTACTGAACGTTGCGGTAGCAGTATCCCAATTTAGACCATCACGACTAAATATCATAGCTGCAATATTTCCCGTTACACCTCGACCAGCCACAAATATACCCTCACCATACGTAGATTGTGAGCGCTGACCCGAGAAGGTCGGTCGAGCGTAGGTTGAAGTCGAATACGAAGCCTCCGTAACAGTTGGCATCGCAAAACAGCCAATTACGAAACTGACGCTAGCAAGTAGAATGATTAATAATGTATGTATGAAGTTGTGGTGATGTACAATGTTCATATGTTGAGTAATTAGTTGGCTGGGTTGGTAAGTTGTTCCTCGTTGTTACTTGATGAATTGTCGAGAGCGACTGGTTCTGGTGACGTGTCAGTTGGTATTGGTTCACTTGACTCAGGCTCTAGTAATGGTTCTTCTGGTGGGATATCTCCATCACTTGGTAGAGGTGTATCATTACCGCCGCCACTGGTATCTTCGGTTGGTGGCGTTTCTGGTACTATTACCGGGCCGCTACCACTACCTTCACTTGGGCGGTTGGCCGACTCAAGGAGGGCGCGGAGATCATCAGCCGTTACACAGACGCCATCGACACAGAGTTCACTGGTCTCGACACGATCCGCCTTGATGCCAGCAATCGTGAGCACGCCGTCAACAAAGTTCTGTGCGAGTGTCTTCACGCGAGACCAAAGCGTCTCTCCGCTCCCCTCTTCTGCACCAAGAACGATACTCGTTGAGGTAGACACAAGCTCATTGAGGACATCACGCTGACTCGCGAGGAGGTATTGTCCACGATCGACAAACATAGTGACCGTACCAACCTGCACAGTTGAGGTACCCAAGTCACGAGTTTCAGCTGGTAGTGCTCGAAGTGCCGCCAGGTGCGCCTGTGCTGCTGCGTAAGCATCAGCAAATGCTTCATTTTCATCGTCTTCATCATCTGCTGTAGTCGTACACGGACGAGTAGAACCAACCGCACTACCGCCACCAAAGTAGCAGTTACCACGAGTATCAGCAGTTTCGTTTTCGTTACGCGGTGTCGTACGTGGAGTCGGGATATCATCACCAAACTGATTGATGAAGCCTTCAGTGTAGGCACGAGTACCATCAAATGATTCAATGGCGTACCCGACGACTACATCCGCTTCAGTCGCCTTCATCGCCACACCTGGGATAGACGAGATAGTGAGCGCATCTCCTTCAGTAATTGGACCATTTTCAGTTGAGAGAATAACCGGCACACGACCCTTGAGTGCAAGTGGGTACCCCCGCTGACCGGGAACAAGAGAGGTATCATCGTATCCAAGGAGGAGTCCGGGCTTCGTAGAAATTACTCCGAGAATCTTATCCTTGGTCTCCTCTGTTGCGCGCGCCACTGATATAAATCCATCAGTCACAACAAGCTCACCTGGCAAGAGGTCTTCACTACTGAAGTACATTTCGGCCAAGTCAGAGTTACCGGTATATGAAGAGACTGAACTGATACGACCACTGGTTGAGGCGTTACACGATCCGTCATTATCAACACAGAGTCCTCCAAAACCAATCTGGAGACCAGCCATGTTATTGGTCGTACCGTCACCAATGGTTGTTGTACCTTGTGCGGTCACCGTGAACTTTGACGTACCCGCATTCTGGAGATCGATAAAGCGTGACGTGGTAGATGAGAAGTTACCTGAACCATTACCAAAGTTCATCAAAAGTCCAGTACCAGCAAATGATGACGTATCCTGGAAGAGTGAGAGGAGAGCCGCGGTCGTAACAGTCGATGAGTACCCGCGAATCGCGTTACCCTGCGTCGTACCCTGCGTCTCACCATAGAGACCAGCTGGCTCAAAGAGTCCACCGGCATCCCCTCGTGTCACACCACGCACACCAAACGTGCGAGCAAAACCTGAGATGGCGGTATTTTCTCCACGAGTCGTAGTACCACGATCAGTCTGTACTTCAAGGCCACGTACGACGTTTGCGAAGTTCGTACTATCCTCGACTCGTATCATTTGTCCGACGAGTGTCGTCGTTGCAGTAGCCGCGTTACGGATGTAAGACAAATCACCAAACTGCACCGTACCACTCGCGGTATTAGCCATCGTATAGAATGTATTGATACCAGCGATACCAGTGCCGCTGAAGCCGGCCACATCAAGTGCGAGTCGTGACTGTGGTGTGGTCGTACCAATCGCTACTCGCCCACCAAGGACGGTAAGAGCCGTTGACGTACTATTAGCCATGAGCGTTCCTGAAGCGACACCGCGAATGACAAGTGAGCCTCCGATAACTGAATCATGTCCAACTGAGAGTGAGCCTCCGATAACTGAATTATTTCCTACAGTCAAGTTGGCCTGCACATTTGCATCCGTAGCCCCGAGAGCACCCGCAAAAAGTGACGAGAACTCTGAACCATTTACATCAACGACACGCAAACCACCAGTATTATCAGCAACATAGAGATATCGACCAGCAATAGCGACAGAATGCACAACGTTCGTTGTATTAAGCGTGGCTACGAGTGACGGAGCGGCTGGATTTGATACATTAATAATCTGTACCCCACTAGAAAAATCTGCGACGTAGGCATAACCACCAGCTACCACCACATCTGAGGCTGTACCAGCAGTGTCAAACTGACCTACCAGTGTCGTACTTGCAGGGTTACTGACATCAACAATCACGAGACCAGATGCACCATCAGCCAAATACATATAGCGACCAAGAACGAATGGTTCGTTAGCACCCCCGGGTGAGTTATAGGTACTGACCGTCACGGGAGCAGTCGGATTAGTGATATCAACGATACGTACACCAGTTGCACTCATACCAACGTAGGCGTAGCGACCCTCAACATAGACATTGTTCGCAAACGATCCAGAAACAGTCGCTGCGAGTGTAGGGTTTGTAGGATTAGAAATATCAACAATCACGAGACCGGTTGTGCCATCAGCAATGTAGGCGTAATCACCAATAACCACCACCGCCTCAGCCGTATCAGGAGTGTTATAGGTACCAACGAGGGTTGTACTGGCTGGATTACTGATATCAATAACCTGGAGACCAGACGCACCATCAGCAACGTAGGCGTAGCGACCAACAACAGCGACATCGTACGCATTACCTGAAGTGTTAAAGGTTCCTCGCAAGACTGGGTTGGTTGGCTGGGTAATATCAATGATTTGCAGACCAGAGAGGTTGTCAGCCACGTAGGCGTAGCGACCAACAACTGCTACTCCATACCCATCACCAGAAGTATTAAAGGTACCAACAATAGTTGGATTAGTTGGTGCATTCGCAACGATACTACCACCAGCTACCGTTACCAGCCCAGCTGATGTCGTAGTACCAATAGTTAATGCACCACTAAATGATGTAGTAGCAAAAGTACTCGTACCACTAAATGTACTCGTACCACTCACTCCAAAGTTGAGTGTCGCAAGTCGTGATCCATCAAAGGTGAAGTTCGCAGAATCAGTCACCGCCGTCGCACCACTATTAGTGAAGAAGACACGGTTGGCGGTATATGACGATGGTGTATCGGTGAGACTTAGGAAGGTAGATGCTCCGCCAGTAATTCCAAGGGTACTGGTGGCTACCCAGCGGGTACTGGTGCCGGTACTCTGAAGGACCATGCCGAGAGTGCCGGCAGAGCCAGTGGTGTCGCGGAGCGCGGCGGCGATAGTTAGGTCGGTGACGGTTGAGGTAGCGAGGGTGGTGGTGCCGGTGATGAGAGTAGTGCCAGCGACGGTAAGAAGACTAGTTGGCGTTGTAGTTCCGATACCAAAATTACGATTTGCGTCAACGTAAAATACTGTATTGAAGTTTTTCTGGAGTGTAAAAGCGTCATCGCCACCGAATGCAACCATAGTCCAATCACCACTACCTCCACTTTCATCAAATGAGATACTTCCATTAGCAAAGTTACTATACTGAATTGCAAGATTTACATTATCAAAACCGTTGCCTGGAGAGAGAATGAGTCTGTCGGACACATCACCAAACGTAGTAGTTCCGAGTGCAACCCGACCACTTGCCGTATCTGCAAATATGAGCGGTACTGTGGAAGTACCAACTCGGAAATTGCCCCAGACATCAAGTGGAGATGCTGGTGAAGTGGTACCGACACCAATATTGCCACCAGCAGTAATCGTGAGTCGATTGATACCGTTCGTGAAAAGATTAAGCGGGATACTACCATTTGTGCTCATGGTACCAAGACTCATTTCCGTAAGTCCTACACTCATGTAGCCAACTCGTGATGAAGCGCCAGTACCAGCGATACCATTGAAGTACGTACGTCCGGTTGAGTTATTCGATGCAATGAGAGTGAACTGGGTATCACCAGAACCAAACTCTTGCACGATGTTTGGTCCTACGACAGTAAGTGCATTGTTCACGCTTGGACTGGTGGTGCCGATGCCGATACGGTTGGTGAAGGTACTCAACCCAGCAAAGGTACTCGTACCGGTGAAAGTAGACGTACCCGTCACATTGAGATTAAGGGTCGAGAGGCGTGAACCATCAAAGGTAAAGTTCGCACTATCAACGAGTGAACCACCAGTCGTGATGAATGGAACACGGCCACTTGTGAGTGATGAGATAGCAAGGTTAGTGGTCGTGGCGGAGGTGATGGTGGCGTTCGAGCCGGTGAGGTTGGCGAAGACGGCGGTACCCGTGAAGGTTGGTGACGCGTTGAAGACTGCAAGACCGGTGCCAGTTTCGTCCGAGAGAAGGGCAGCTAGTTCAGCTGAGGTAGTGAAAGATGAGCCACCACTGATACCAAGGGTACTTGTCGCTACCCAGCGGGTTGAGGTGCCAGTACTCTGGAGCACCATGCCAGAGGTGCCGGCAGAACCAGTAGTATCTCGGAGCGCGCGGGTGATGGTGAGGTCCGAGATGGTGGTGGTGGCGAGGGTGGAGGTGCCAAGGATAGAGAGTGTACCAGTAGCGGTGAGGGTACCGCCGATGAAGGTGTTGCCGGCGACAGCAAGGAGACTTAGTGGTGAAGTAGTGCCGATACCAACATTACCTGTATTAGAAATAGTGAATGGTATTGCACTCGTAGCGCTGGTCACGTAGGAAATCTGGAAGGCGTCCCCACTTCCTATTTCCGTCTCCCACCTGGTAGAGGGATCAGTCACATTGATGTATGCAATTCCAGGAAAATCACCTGGGTTATTTCGTTCTAATGTAATATAGGCAGGCTGAGAAGTGGTTCCTATCGAGATGAACCCAGAGCTGCCAATCTGTAATTGTGTGATTCCATCAGGCGAACGGGCTGTGAGGAAATCTTCCGAGAATGTCTGACTAACCACCGTCATAACAGCATTTGATGAAGTAGTTCCAATAGACATACGACCGGCAAACGTCGACGTCGCAGCAAACGTACTCGTCCCCGTCACATTGAGGTTAAGGGTACTGAGGCGTGAACCATCAAAGGTGAGGTTGGTTGAATCAATGAGCCGCCCGCCCGTGGTGATGAATGGAACACGGCCGGAGGTGAGTGATGAGATAGCGAGGTTGGTGGTGGTAGCACTGGTCACGGTGGCGTTCGTGCCAGTAAGGTTCGCGAAGACGGCGGTGCCAGTGAAGGTTGGAGAGGCGTTAAAGACTGCAAGACCGGTGCCGGTTTCGTCGTTGAGTAAGGCGGCGAGTTCTGAAGAGTTCGTGAATGAGACACCGCTTGCGATACCAAGGGTTGAGGTAGCCACCCAGCGGGTACTCGTGCCGGTAC